>ERZ773144.360-NODE-360-length-47180-cov-5.887788_pt1 | contig 47180 bp, 44 predicted proteins | sample MGYA00580849_ERZ773144 | MGnify/ENA primary metagenome ERZ773144 (study PRJEB29015, sample SAMEA2737861) | human gut metagenome | biome: human gut; feature: human-associated habitat; material: faeces | place: China | collected 2012 ...
TCCCGTTTGCCACCAGTATCTCGGGTATGTTGATCATAATAAACTCCGTTTCTTTTTGGTTAGTTAATTTAATGATAATCCTCTTTAAAAGAACTTGCAAATGAGAAATTGGTACTTATGTAAATTATAATTAACATAGATTAAGGATGAATTAAGTGTTGGATAAATGTTTGTTCAATCGTATGTAGTCATATTGTACTTAATTTAAAGCGTTTTATACTAAAGGTGTAAAGGAGGTACAGATATGACTATGATTAAAAATTCCATTGTAGAAATCTTTATTTTACTACTTTGCACATGTACCGTTTTTATTTATAAACTACCGCATACAATCAACACTTGGTTATTGAATTCAATTGTGATTGTGGTAATGAGCATTTGTATTCTTAGAATTGCACTTAAAATGATGAATCATAAATAATCTTGGCTTTTCCTAAGGGGAAAGCCTTTTCTTGTGGTATATTATAGGTATGAAAAAGTTTTTAAAAGATATTGCACAAGGCGTATATGATGGACTACAAGAAAATGAAGCTACACATAATCAATACAGTTTTCAAGAAATCTATGATGTAATCCAGGAATTTGTATCCTATCTTTTTGTTGGCTTGATTTTAAGCGTAGGAGCTGTTTTTGGATATCCCTATTATAAGACATTTATATCATTAGGTGCGGTACTCCTTCTTGTATGGGCATTTATCTTGTATTATTTTTTAAATTCAAAGGATTTTAAAAAAATCAAAAAGAAATGAGGAAGAGGTATGCAGACTATTTTAGTTTTACTTGTGGCATTTGTCGCAGGCATTGAAGGCATCTTGGATGAGTTTGAATTTCATCAACCCATTGTTGCCTGTACTTTAATTGGTTTAGTGACAAACCATTTAGCAGAAGGATTATTATTAGGTGGATCTTTACAATTGATTGCCTTAGGGTGGGCCAATATTGGTGCGGCCGTTGCACCCGATGTATGTTTAGCGAGTGTGATTTCATCTACATTGATGATTCATGGCCTTGAAAGTGCAATTGAAGCAAGATATGTGATTGCGTTTAGTATTGCATTGGCGATTCCATTATCTTTAGTGGGGTTATCTTTGACAAAGGTATGTCGTAATTTAGCAATCAACCTTGTACATAAAATGGACGAAACAAAGAAAGTTTCTTATTATCAATGGATTGGCATTTGTATGCAAGGAATTCGTGTTTTAATTCCGACGGTTGTATTATTATTGATCCCTTCATCCGTGATTTGTTCAATCTTGGAAATGATTCCTGTTTCAATTTATAAAGGGTTATTGATTGGTTCTGGAGTCGTTTGTGTGGTTGGATTTGCGATTGTAGCGAATGTATTAGGCTCTAAATTTACATATCCATTCTTTATGATTGGATTTGGTTTGGCATGCATGACAAGCTTGTCTTTACTATCGTTATGCTTTATTGGTGGTGGTTTAGTTTGGCTATATATGTTGTTGAATGCGAAAGAAAAATCGAATAAGACAAGTGATGATCCGTTAGGGGACATCTTAAATGATTATGAGTAGGTGGTTTATATGAAAAAGAGTACAAGATTAAAGGTTTGCTTAAACCATCAATATTTACAAGGTTCATGGAACTTTGAGTGTATGCAAAATGGTGGCTGGTGCTACGGCTTGCTTCCGGCATTGAAAGAATTATATCCAAACAAAGAAGATTATGATTTGGCTGTAGAGCGCCATTTAAAGTTCTATAATACACATCCATATGTTTCTGCTCCCATTGTTGGTATTGTCTTGGCTATGGAAGAAGAAAAGGCAAAAGGTGCTGATATTTCAGATACATCTATTCAAGATGTAAAAATTGGTTTAATGGGACCGTTGGCAGGTGTAGGAGATCCTGTATTCTGGTTTACAATGCGTCCAATTCTTGCGGCTGTTGGCGCATCATTAGCTTTATCACAAAATATTCTAGGACCTATTTTCTTCTTTGTGGCATGGAACGTACTTCGTTTTGGTTTTCTTTGGATTACACAAGAGCTTGGTTATAAAAAAGGTACGAAGTTGATTACGGACTTATCGGATACATTCTTAAAGAATGTAACACTCGCTGCAAGTATGTTAGGGATGTTTGTGGTTGGAATTTTAGTTCAGAGATTTGTTTCAATCAATGTAGTAAGTATTCAATCGGATTTAGATATGGTATTGCCTGGAGTTCTTTCTTTATGTCTATTCTTTGGTTGTACAAAGATATTAAAAAAAGGTTTTTCACCCGTATTATTGATTGTCATTTTATTTATTCTTTGTATCATTTTGGAAATGGTAGGAATCTTAGTGATTTAAGTCTAAAAATATGATTTGTATACTTCGTACAATAGTATTATTTAAGAAGAAAAAGATAAATCAGAATTAGTCACAATAAAAAGCGTAATTATCAATATTGTATATCAGCAAGAAGGGGAAACAGAGTGGTGAGCAGACAAATATTAAAAAAAGAACATATCATTACAGATAGATTGACGTTAGGGCCGTATCGTAAAGAAGACAGAGAGCGTCTCAAAGAAATGATGCAAAATCCAAAGATTACGGCAACGTTTATGGTGCCTGATTATTGTGAAGAAGTACAGTTTTATGCGTTAGCTGACAAATTGATCGAATTCAGTCAGATTAATGATACAATCCATCTAGAATATGGCATTTATCTGGACGGTTGTATGATTGGGTTTGTCAATGATTGTGGTTATGATGATGAAGCAATTGAATTGGGATATGTCATTGACCCAGCTTTTCAAGGGCGAGGATTCGCAACGGAAGCAGTGAATGCAGTAATAAACGAATTACGTGAGATGGGCTTTAAAAAGGTTGTGGCGGACTTTTTTGAAGAAAATATAGGCAGTAAAAAAGTGATGGAAAAGTGTGGCATGCATCTAAACGGAAACTCAGATTATGAGGAATACCGCGGAAAGAATTTTAAGTGCTATGAATGTGAAATGGAGCTCTAAAGAATTGGCGAGTCCCTAAGCACATTTGGTAATGTATGTTGGTAAGAAGCAAAGTAATTTATCAGTATAAAACATAGAGCTAAAAAATAGAATTTTAACTTGACGTATTGCTTTATATCCTTTAAAATATCAATGTTGCAAACTCCGTGTATGGACTTGCAACCGCCCAGAAAAGGTTTTAAGTTGAAATTTCACACCTTGATGGCGAGTATCAAGCTAAATGTGAAAAAAGAATGAATAGGAGGTGCACACATGTACGCAATTATCGAAACTGGTGGAAAACAGATCCGTGTTGAAAAGGATGCTGTTATCTTCGTTGAAAAATTAGAAGCTAACGAAGGAGATACAGTTACATTTGACAAAGTATTATACGCTGATGGAAAATTTGGTAAACCATTCGTAGAAGGTGCAAAGGTAACTGGTGTTGTTGAAAAACAAGGCAAAGGAAAGAAAATCACTATCGTGAAATATAAAGCCAAAAAATCTTCAACACGTCGTAAACAAGGACACCGTCAACCTTACACTCGTGTAAAAATTGAAGCTATCGAAGCTTAATTATGATTAAAATTAAAATTGCTAGAGATGAACATGGGATTTCATTGATCTCTATGCAGGGACATGCTGAGTATGATCAGTATGGAAAAGATATCGTCTGTTCTGCAGCCAGTACCATTATTATTGGTGGTATTAACGCAATCGCACAGCTTGGCTATTTAAGTTTCATTTCTTATAAAGTAGATGCAGGAGATGTTGAATTAGAAATAAACAATACGGAATGTGCTGAACTACAAATCATATTGAATACGCTATTGGTTCAGTTTCAAAGTATTGAAGAGAGTTATCCTAAATACATACAAGTACAGGAGGTGTAAAAAATGTTATTAAAATTAGACTTACAGTTATTCGCTTCTAAAAAGGGAGTTGGTTCTACAAAGAACGGTCGTGATTCTCACTCAAAACGTTTAGGAGCTAAATTAGCTGATGGACAATCTTGTCACGCTGGAAGCATTATTTATCGTCAACGTGGAACAAAAATTCATCCAGGAACTAACGTAGGACGTGGTGCTGATGATACATTGTTCGCATTAGTTAACGGTGTTGTTAAATACGAACGTCTTGGTAAAGATAAAAAGAAAGTTTCTGTTTATCCACAAGCTTAACAAGTGTGAAATTTAAGATCCCGTTGCTGGGATCTTTTTTAATGAGAAAGAAAGGAGGGTATATATGTTTGTAGATCAGGTCAAAGTTCATATAAAAGCAGGTAAAGGTGGAGATGGTTTAGTAAGTTTTCGCCATGAGAAATATGTTGCCTATGGTGGACCTTTTGGAGGTGATGGAGGTAACGGCGGAGATGTCATTTTTGAAGCCGATCCAGGAATGACAACACTTTTAGATTTACGTTATCATCGTAAAATTATCGCAACTCCAGGTGAAAAAGGTAAAAACAAAAAAATGCACGGAGCCAATGGGGAACATAAAATAGTAAAAGTTCCATTAGGAACGATTGTAAAGAGAAGTGATAATAATCAAGTACTTGCTGACTTGACAAAACCACACCAACGCCAAGTTGTAGCACATGGTGGTCGTGGAGGTCGTGGTAACTGGCATTTTAGATCAAGTCATAATACAGCACCAAAATATGCAGAACAAGGTATATTGGGTGAAGAATTTGATTGTATTGTAGAACTTAGAGTACTTGCCGATGTTGGATTAGTAGGATTTCCTAGTGTAGGAAAATCCACATTCCTAGATGCTGTTAGTAAAGCACGTCCAGAAATTGGAGATTATCCATTTACGACAATCACACCAAATGTTGGGGTTGTACAAACCGGAGATGGAAGAAGCTTTGTACTAGCCGATTTACCAGGACTTATTGAAGGAGCAAGTGATGGTAAAGGTTTAGGTCACCAGTTCTTGCGTCACATTGAAAGATGTCGTGTTATTATTCACGTTATTGATATGGGAGCAGAAGATGGAAGAGATCCATTAAATGATTATGAAGTCATTAATAATGAGTTGAAGTCTTACCAAATTCGTTTGTTGGAAAGACCACAAATCGTTGTCGCAAATAAAATGGATATGGAAAATGCCGAAGAAAATGTTCGTCGTTTTAAAGAAAAGTATCCTGATATTCCAGTATATGAAACAACAACGATTATTCATGAAGGCTTAGACCCGGTACTAAGAAAAGCAGCCGATCTTCTTGCGACAACACCAGCATTCCCAATTACGGAAGATACAGGTGAGACAGGTGTTATGTATACATTTGAAGAGAAGAAGAAAGACATCATTATTGAAAAAGAAGAGGATGGCGTATGGAATGTTTCAGGTCCTAAACTTGAGCGTGTATTTGACATCAATAAGTTGAATACAGAAGAAGACTTCTATTTATTTGCCAATAAGATGCGTTATCTTGGAATTGATACAGCCTTAAGAGAAGCTGGATGTCAAGATGGAGATACAGTACGTTTATTAGGCTTTGAATTTGAATTTATTGAAAACTAAGGTTACACATTGTGTAGCCTTTTCTTTTGGTGTGGTATAATGCTTCTGAGGTGTTTTTTTTATGAAATGTATTTCGTGGAACGTAAACGGGATTCGTGCCGTATTAAAGAAGGATTTTGTGGAAATTCTTTATGCTTTGGACGCAGATATTTTCTGTATTCAAGAAACGAAGGCACAACCCGATCAAATTGAAGTGGATTGTGAATTATATCCGTATCAATATATAAATAGCGCACAAAGAAAAGGCTATAGTGGAACAATGATTTTCTGTAAAGAAGAACCAGTGTCGGTTCGTTATGGAATGGATATGGAAGAACATGATACAGAAGGAAGAGTGATTACGCTTGAATATCCTGCATATTATGTTGTGACTGTTTATACACCTAACTCAGGAGATGGTCTAAAGCGTTTAGATTATCGTATGGAATGGGATAAAGCGTTTAGTGCCTATTTAAAATCATTAGATAAACCAGTTATGGTTTGTGGCGATTTTAATGTGGCCAATGAAGAGATCGATATTAAAAATCCAAAGACAAATCATAAAAATGCAGGTTTTACAGATGAAGAAAGAGATAGCTTTAAGAAGTATTTATTGTCTCATTTTGTAGATACATACCGTACTTTGTATCCTGAAAAAGTAGAATATTCTTGGTGGAGTTATCGCTTTAAGGCTCGCGAAAAGAATGCGGGATGGAGAATTGATTATTGGTTAGTATCACCTGAATTAAAAGATAAAATTGTGGATGCCAAGATTTTGACGGATGTATATGGTTCCGATCACTGTCCTGTAGAATTAGATGTTGAGGTGTAATATGATTGCGTTTGTGAATGGCGTTGTAAGAATTATTCGAAGTGATCGTGTTGTGTTGGATGTGCATGGCGTAGGCTACGAAGTCTATCTGGCAAATGCTTTAAGTCAAAAAATGGGAGATGAATTGTTTCTTTATACGTATCAACATGTACGTGAGGATGCGATCTTGTTGTTTGGCTTTTTAAAAGAAGAAGACTATGAAGTGTTTATGCGTTTGATCAATGTGAAAGGCATTGGTCCTAAAACAGCACAGACTATGTTGTCGGTATGTTCGGGAAAAGAAATGATTGAAGCCATTGAAAATGATGATATCAAAAAACTTAAGTCTTTACCTGGTATTGGTGCAAAAACGGCAGGACAAATTGTTCTAGATCTAAAAGGTAAGTTTGTATCTTTGGAAACCAGTGATGGTGCTACATCAAATCCAGTGTGGGGCCAAGTTCAGGATGCGCTTTTATCACTTGGATATAAGACAAATCAATTAACGAAAATTAAAAAGGAATTAGAAAATACAGAATTAGGAGAAGATGAAATGCTAAGACAAGCGTTGATCTTACTCGCAAAAAGAAATGGAGTATAAGATAAATGCCTAGAGAAGTAGATGGAAATTTACAAGAGTGCGATAACTTTGAAAAGACATTGCGTCCGCAAAGTTTAAATGAATATATTGGGCAATCGGAATTAAAAGAAAATCTAAATGTGTTTATTCATGCGGCAAGATCTAGAAATGAAGCTTTGGACCATGTTTTATTCTACGGCCCTCCTGGACTTGGAAAAACAACATTGGCATATATTCTTGCGAATGAAATGCATGGAAATCTTAAAACAGCCAGTGGTCCTTCGATTGAAAAAAGTGGAGATTTAGCTGCGATTCTTACGACGCTTGAACCAGGAGATGTCTTATTTATTGATGAGATCCACCGCTTGCCAAAACAAGTAGAAGAAGTGTTGTATCCGGCTATGGAAGATTATTGTCTAGATATTGTGGTAGGTAAAGATTCAGCTACGGTACACAATATTCGTATTAATTTACCACCTTTTACACTTGTTGGTGCCACAACTCGTGCCGGAGATTTAAGTGCTCCTTTACGTGATCGTTTTGGGATCATTTCCCAATTGGAGTACTATAATTTATCAGACTTAGAAAAAATTGTTTATCGTACAAGTTGTGTTATGAATACGGAAATTGATAAAAATGCTGTCACAGAAATAGCTTTACGCTCACGTGGTACTCCACGTATCGCAAACCGTTTGTTTAGACGTGTGCGTGATTTTGCACAAGTCTATAATGAGGGTGTGGTTTCAAGTGAAATTGCCAAAACAGCTCTAGATCGACTTCGTGTAGATCATTTAGGTTTGGATGCGGTTGATCACAAATACTTAAAGGGTATTATTGAAAGATTTAAAGGAGGTCCCGTCGGGCTTGAAGCAATCGCATCAAGTATTGGAGAAGAGCCGATGACACTCGAAGATGTATATGAGCCTTATTTATTACAGATTGGTTTTATCAATCGTACGCCAAGAGGAAGAATTGTAACGCCTAAAGCGTATGAGCATCTTCAAATTCCTTATCAGAAAGAATTGTTCACAGATTAATAGTCTGTGAACATTTTAATATATGGTATAATAATTAGCATGGAACAAATGACAGAATTAACAAAAAAAGTATTAGAATTTTTAGAGCCCGATACATCAAAATGGGAATATTGGACAACGAGTCAGCCTTTAAATTCAATTTCTGAATCTGCATGTATGGAAAGGTTTAAAAAGCGTATAGCACAAGCTGTTTCGAATTGTGAAAAAGTAATCGTTGCCGGTGACTATGATTGTGATGGTATCAGCGCAACAACCATTATGGTTTCAGGATTAAGACAACTAGGTCTTGAGTGTGGTTTCTATATTCCAGACCGTATCAAAGAGGGGTATGGATTAAGTGAGGCGACAGTTACACTCGCACACAAAAAAGGTTATTCCTTGATTATCACAGTCGATAATGGAATTAAGAGTACGCAAGCTTTAGCATTGGCTAAAGAATTGGGTATGGATGTAATCGTAACGGACCATCATACAATGGATGAAGAGGTGAATTGCGATATTGTAGTGCATCCAACATTGATGGAATCTTGTTTTGAAACATTATGTGGAGCTGGCGTTGCCTATGAATGTATGCGTGTATTAGGAGTTGACAATGACTATCTTTTACAGCTAGCAGGCCTTGCGAGTATTTCAGATATGATGATTGTGAAAGGGCAGACGCGTGCTTTAATTCAAAATGCTTTACGTTTGATGAATCAAACGCATGAAAAACATATATTTTCATTAGCTACCGACCGTGAGTTAAATGAAACGAGTATTGGTTTTCAGGTGGTCCCAAAATTAAATGCGATTGGAAGATTAAGTAATCTTGCGAATGCGAACAATGTCGTTCGTTATTTTTTAGCACAGGACGATGAGAGTATTTTTACATTGGGTCAGCAGATTACACAGATCAATACGATTCGTAAACAATTATCGGATCAGATGCAAAAAACAGCTTTGATGAAGTGCAAAGGCAATGAAGATATCTTTATGATTGAAGATGCAAGCTTTCATGAGGGAATCATTGGTTTAGTTGCAGGATCGATTTGTGCTAGCTTTAATAAGCCTTGTATTGTCTTGGCAAAAAATGAGCAGGGGTATAAGGCAAGTATGCGAAGTCCAGAGGGCTTTAACTGTATGGATTTTTTAGGTGAATATCCACATTTTGTGACGTTTGGCGGACATGAAAATGCAGCTGGTTTTTCTTTGAATCTAAATGAATTTGATTTGTTTGAAAAATTTATTCATACACGTATCAAGGAATATACGTATAGTGTAAAGAAGAAAAATACATTAGTCATAGATGATGAAGAATTAAGCTTAAAAACCATTCAATCTTTAGATATACTTAGACCGTTTGGTCCTGGTTTTGTGTTTCCTAGTTTTGAAATTGTTCAGCCAAAAATTAAAAGTTTATATGATTTTCAAAATCATAAACATCGCAAGTATACTTTAGAATCTGGCTTGCAGTGTATGCGTTTTAACCAGAGTGAAGCGGAGTATAAAAAAAGTGTAAATGCGATTTATTCATTTATTGGAACTGTTCAAATCAATCAGTATCAGGGTCGTAAACAGGTAAATTTTGTGATTGATGAGATTGTATATGCGTAGTAAAATGGAATCAATTAGAAAGAGGTTTAGTATGGATTTAAAAGATTATATTGAGAGTATTCCAGGATTTCCTAAGGAAGGAATCGTTTTTAGAGATGTAACACCTATTCTACAAAACGCGAATGCGATGCGTTATTGTGTAGATCAATTCAATGACTTTGTGAAAAGTATTGGTGCCGATGTTGTGATTGGCCCAGAAGCACGTGGTTTCTTATTTGGTGTTCCAGTAGCTTTAGAGAATAATGTTGGTTTTGTACCCGTTAGAAAGCCAGGAAAACTTCCTAGAGAAACAGTGAATGAAACGTACGATCTAGAATATGGTCAAGATGAGCTTTGTGTCCATGCGGATGCCATTTTACCTGGGCAAAAAGTTGTGATTATCGATGATTTATTGGCTACAGGAGGTACTGTAGAAGCCATTATTAAAATGGTTGAGCGTATGCAGGCAAGCGTTGTCGGTGTAGCTTTTGTGATTGAATTGGATGATTTAAAAGGAAGAGAAAAATTTAAAGATATCCCAGTGTGTTCTTTAACACATTTTGAGGGAGAATAAAGAATTTAATTTAGGAAAGGGGGCGCAGTGATTATGAGTCAGAAAAAGCAAGTTACTTTTGAAGAGTGCATGGAGAATGTACAGACATATATAAAACGCCCAGAAAATATTGAGTTGATACAAAAGGCATATGATTTTGCCTATGAACACCATAAGGGGCAGTTTCGTAAAAGTGGAGAGCCTTATGTCATTCACGTAATTCAGGTGGCGAATACATTAGCGTTAATGCATTGTGGCCCTAAAACGATTGCGGCTGGTCTTTTACATGATACAGTCGAAGATTGTGAAGGCGTAACTACAGATACGATTATAGAATTGTTTGGTGAAGAAATCGCAACTTTGGTGGATGCAGTTACGAAAATTGGTGCCATCAAGTTTAAAGATGAAGAAGAATATTTGGCAAGTAATCATCGTAAATTGTTTATTGCGATGGCCAAAGATATTCGTGTCATCTTGATCAAATTAGCGGACCGTCTACATAACATGCGTACGTTGCAGTATATGCGTCCGGAAAAACAAAAGAAGATTGCACGTGAAACTTTGAGTGTATATGCACCGATTGCACACCGTTTAGGTATCAGTGAAATCAAAAATGAGTTGGAAGATTTGTCTTTTAAATATCTGGATTATAAGAAGTACGAAGAAATTAAAGGTTTGGTAAAACAACGTGAAAGTGATCGTAATGGTCAAGTTCAAGAAATGATTTCGGATATTGAATCGATTTTACAAGAGTATAATATTCAATATCGTATTTTTGGCCGTTCTAAACATTTCTACAGCATCTATAAAAAGATGGTTACAAAAAACAAGCGTTTTGAAGAAATTTTAGACTTATTAGCAATTCGTATTATTACAGATTCAGTGGTGCATTGTTATGAAATATTAGGTTATATCCATGCCAAATATAGACCGATTCCTGGTCGTTTTAAAGATTATATTGCGATGCCAAAAGCCAACATGTATCAGTCTTTGCATACGACGATTGTAGAGCCAGAACATGGTAATATTTTTGAAATCCAGATTCGTACTGAAGAAATGGATGCGATTGCCGAACGAGGTGTTGCGGCGCACTGGAAGTATAAAGAAAATCGTAATTATGCGCCTGAGTATGAACAAAAAGAGATTGAGGATAAACTTTCTTGGTTTAGAGATTTCTCTATGATGACCGATGAAGAGAGTGAAGATCCACTTGAATATATGAATGTACTTCAAAAAGATATTTTTGAAGCCAATGTATATTGTTTAACCCCTAGAGGTAAAGTTATTGCGTTACCTACAGGTTCTTGTCCAATCGATTTTGCGTACAGAATCCATACGGAGGTTGGTAATAAAACGGTTGGTGCTAAAGTCAATGGGGCTATTGTACCTTTGAATACGCCACTAAAAACGGGAGATGTTGTTGATATTTTAACCAACAACAACTCTGTAGGTCCAAGTGCAGACTGGATCAAAATTGTTAAGAGTGGGCATGCACGAAATAAGATTCGTACTTTCTTACAAAAACAAGAGCAGCAGTCACGCAAGGACAGTATTAAGCTAGGTCAATCGATGCTTGAAGATGAGTTTAGGCGTTTGAAGCTGGATTCAAAATTAATGGAAACCAAACGTTTAGAGTCGATTTTAACATCTTTGTCATTTAAGAGTGTGGATGATCTATATGTAGGTATTGCGATGAAGCGTGTATCATTGCAGTCCATTGTGGATCGTTTGGTGAAGAATCGTTCGAATATGTTGGAAGATCAGGAAATCATGAAGATCTACAACAAGCAGCCATCTCACCAAGTGAAACATTCAAATTGTGGTGTTATTGTTCCAGGCGTTGATACAATTGCGGTATCTTTGGCAAATTGTTGTCGACCTATTCCGGGTGATCCAATTATTGGATATATTTCTAAAGGCCAAGGTGTGAAGGTCCATAGGGCGGATTGTCCAAATATCTTGAATGAAAAGAAACGTCTGATTCCTGTTCAATGGGAAGAGGGCTTAGATGAAAAACAATATGAAGTCAATTTGGTGGTTCATAGTGATGATCGTAACTACTTGTTGAGTGATATTGTAACGACTTTGCAGCAGTGCAATGTCTATTTAAAACATGTAGATTCGGCTGTGGATGAAGGAAACTTAGAGGCAACCACAAAACTAACGGTTGCAGTAAAGAATGCAGCGCATCTACAAAATTTAATTGCGAACTTAAAAAAAGTACGAAGTGTCAATGAAGTCGTTCGTACAATTCAATAGGAAGGCTAATACCTTCCTGTTTTCTTTTGGATTTCAATTTTAATGTAGATGATACGAGAAATAATTTCGCGAAGAATGTGCTTCATCTTTAAATCTTTAAACCACGCACAACCATAATCTGAAAAGAATTGCTTGGCAATTGCACAAGCTCTTTTGGCGTGCGTTTGGGATGTTAGAATGAGCACATCTTGCTCTTGAATATATTCTTTAGATAACTTGAAGTTTTCAAAAGTATTTCTTGCGTGTGTTTCAAGAATGGTTGGGATTTCCACTCTTTTCCTTATGTAAGTATTCATAACTTCAGCTTCTACATACTCATTCTTTACATTTGACCCAGAGATAATTAACGTATCATAAAGCCCTTTTTTATACATGTCAATCGCAAGATTGCATCTTTTGATTTGACTTGAAGACATGGTTCCATCATCATGAGCAGGACATCCAAGTAATAGTGCGTACGCATAGTGTTTCTTTCGCTTTGGGATACATGGAAAAAAATAGATGTATATACATACAATAAAGATTAAAATGCATATACTAACGATCATAATACATCACCTTTCTAGCTTTAAATGTGTCAAAAGATAGATATTGACATTTGAGTTCAATGTCTTGCAGAAATTTAGGCAATTCTTTAAATTTTGTGATGACTTGTTTACCTTTTAAGAATTCTTGTCCTACAGAATCAAAGCCTGATACAATAACTTGATTGAAATGGTTGTTTTCTTGCATTTGTGCTTTTGTGATTTGAAGTAAAATGAACATACAAGTTCTTTGAATACGTGCTTTTGTATAAGTTTTAGAAATGGAAGCCATAAGAAAATCTTGCCACTTTTGATATTTTTTGGCATTTTCTTTTAAGCGATATTCAATGCCTTCGTTGACTAAAAAGTATGTGGATAAAGTATTTGTATCGGATAAAAGTAAAAATTTTCTTAGATATGGATAATAAGTATCCCATGTTTGGTTTTTATTAAAGTAGGCATCATTGAATTGCGAAATACCGTCAAAGTATTCTTTGCGTGTTTGCGTAGCACTTTTAAAAGAATCATTACGAGCAATTGTACAAGGGGTAATACCGTATTTCTCGCATTGTTTGATATATTGAATGCCTAAGATATCATTAGGACGAATATTTTTGGTGTATAGATTTTGATTCATGCTTAAAGATGGAACCACTTGAGTCGATTCCATTTGTTTCGAATATTCTTTTAGTGTGCTGATGTTGTTTGTTTCAGAGCCAAAACAGATTTGATCAATATGTAACTGACTTAAAGACTCAACAGCGTATTTGGCAAAGTAATCCGCACTTTGTGCTGCATAACAAGGAGGAAGCTCAATGACTAGATTACATCCGGCTTCGAGGGCTAGCTTAGTTTTATCTTCCATAGTTAATAGGCTAAAAAGGCCTCGTTGAGTAAAATGATTGGAAACAATCGCAATTAAACAATCACATTGTGTTAATTCTTTCGTTTTTTTGATATGATAGATATGTCCTTGATGAAAAGGATTATATTCTGTAATAATTCCACATGTTTTCATATTCATTATGATATCAAAATCTTTTTCTTGTGGAAATATTGACTTTATCAATTACTTTTATTATAATATCAAATGCGACATGAGGTGAAGATCGTGAAATTTAATAGAAAAGACTTCTTAAATGCAAAAAACCATATTATTGAAATTGATGAGTGGATTGCGGTTGAAGAAAACGATCTGCTTCATCATACTTCTGTCAAGTCTATTCCAGATGTACATGTTACGGGTACATTAGAGTTTGACGGAATGAATTTCGTATCGAGTGATTTGAGAATGGATGGAACAATGATTGTTCTAGATTCCATCACAAACGAAGATATTGATTTTCCATTTGAGGCGGAGTCGCAACAAACGTATTCTTTTGTTCCGGTACAGGATGCAGAAGATCAGGAAATTATCGTGGTGAAAAAAGAGACAATCGATATTAACCCAGAGATTTTCCAGGCGATATTATATGAGGCTCCAATGAGTATCACTCGTTTACCTCGAGATCAATATCCAAAGGGAGATGGTTGGCAGCTTTTATCGGATCAAGATAAAGAAGAGCCAAAAATTGATCCACGATGGGAAAAACTAAATGATTTCAAACTGGATGATGACTAGGAGGTGCAAGCATGGCAGTTCAACAGAGAAGAAATTCAAAAACACGTAAAGCAAAACGTAGAACACATTACAAATTGGTGAAACCAGCGTTGACTCGTTGTCCAAATTGTGGTGAATATAAACTTGCTCACAAGATGTGCTCTTGTGGCGAATACAACGGCAAACAAATCGTTGAAAAGTAAAAATGTAGCCAGGATTTCCTGGCTTTTTCTGTAGTATGGAGGATAGTATGATCGAGATTTTAAAATCGATATTGTATGGTATTGTTGAGGGGATTACCGAATGGCTTCCAATTAGTTCAACAGGACATATGATTTTATTAGAAGAAATCATGCCTATGAATGTATCAAAATCATTCTGGAGTATGTTTCTTGTCGTAATCCAGTTAGGGGCCATTCTTGCGGTTGTTGTTTTATACTGGAATAAAATTTTTCCATTTAAAAAAAATAAAGAAGGAAAATATACTTCTGTGAAATCTATCTGGATCTTATGGTCTAAGATTTTAGTAGCTACAATTCCTGCGGCAATTATTGGCTTGGCATTGGATGATTGGATCGATGCACACTTATATAATGGCTTTGTCGTAGCGATTATGTTGATTTTAGTGGGTGTTGCGTTTATTTATATTGAAAATCGAAATAAAGATATGCGTCCTAGTGTAAATAGTTTATCTGCTTTATCTTATAAAGATGCATTGATTATTGGTTTGTTTCAAGTTGTGGCAGCTGTACTTCCTGGAACTTCAAGATCAGGAGCTACGATTGTTGGTGGATTGATGATTGGTGTAAGTCGTGCAGTAGCTGCAGAATTTACTTTTTTCTTAGCGATTCCAGTTATGTTTGGAGCGAGTCTATTGAAGTTGGTGAAATTTGGGCTTGCGTTTAGTGTTCTAGAATTCTTTATTCTAGTGATTGGTATGGTTGTGGCATTTTTCGTATCTATTTTTGTGATTCGCTTCTTAATGTCATACATAAAAAAACACGATTTCAAAGTATTTGGATGGTATCGTATCGTATTAGGTGCATTTGTTTTGATCTTCTTTGCGATTCGTGCTTTATTATAAGATGTTTGTCTAGGCAAACATCTTTTATTTTGGATGTTGAGTTGATAGACTTTATACCTGTTTTCGTGTATAATATTTTTGGTTTTACCTAGAACAAAGGACGAAAAGGAGGAAATAGTATGGATGTACTATGGATCGTTTTGTCTGGTGTCGCAGGTCTTGCGATTGGATCTGGCTGTATGGTCGGAATTTCCAAAGCAGGTTTAAATAAGAATCAGCAAAAAGCAGAACAGATTTTAAAAGAAGCTCAAAATGAAGCGGAATCTCGTGTAAAACAAGCTGTGTTAGACGGAAAGACACAGGCTCATGATTTGCGCGTAGAAGCTGAAAAAGAAATTAAAGAACGTAAACAAGAATCAATGGAATTAGAGAACAAGTTATTGCGTAGAGAAGATAACTTGAATTTTCGTGATGAAGCGTTAAATCAAAAAGAGCGTCAGATTAATGAAAAGATGAAAAGTGTTGCTGACAAACTGACATCATTAGACGAAAAAGAAAAGAAATTACAAGAAGAAATCGACAAACAGGTTGTCGTTTTAGAAAGTGTTGCCAAAATGTCAAGCCAGGCAGCAAAAGATGAATTATTTGCGATTGTGGAAAAGAAAATGGAACATGAAACAATTGCATACATCAAAGATAAAGAGGATGAGGCAAAGGCGACTGCCAATGAAAAAGCGCAGAATATCATTGCCTTAGCTATTGAGCGTATGTCTCAGCAGGAAACTCAAGAAAAGACAGTCAGTGTTGTTTCTTTACCTGGTGAAGAAATGAAGGGACGTATCATTGGTCGTGAAGGACGTAATATTCGTTGTTTTGAACAGGCAACAGGTGTTGAATTAAACATCGATGATACTCCAGATTTGATTACGATAACATGTTTTAATCCAGTACGTCGTGAAGTGGCTCGTTTAGCTTTGGAACACTTGATTCGTGATGGAAGAATTCAGCCGGGACGAATTGAAGATGTTGTTAAGAAATACCAGAATGAAATTGATCAAGAGATCATGAAGGCTGGTGAGGAAGCTATCTTTAAACTGGGTATTGGTCGTATTGATCGTGAAATTGTAAAATTAATTGGTACATTAAAATATCGTTATTCTTATGGACAAAATGCTTTGCAGCACTCTATGGAAGTTGCCTATATCGCTGGATGCATGGCAGCTGAACTTGGATTGAATCAGCAAATTGCCAAACGTGCTGGATTGTTGCACGATATTGGTAAGGCATTGAATATTGAGCAGCAAGATGGATCTCATGTTGAATTGGGATACAAGTTCTGTAAGAAACATGGTGAAAAAGAAATTGTATTAAATGCGATCCACTCACACCATGGGGATGTAGAACCTAAGTTCTTGACGAGTCATTTGGTTATCGCAGCAGATACAATTAGTGCTGCAAGACCTGGTGCACGTAAAGAAAGTGCTCAGGCTTATATCAACCGTCTTGAAAACTTAGAGAAAATTGCGAATGGATTTGAAGGTGTTTCAAATGCGTTTGCGATTCAGGCAGGTCGTGAAATTCGTGTACTTGTAAATCCAGAACACGTGGATGACATGACTTGTGTAAAATTAGCTCGTGATATTCGTGATAAGATTGAATCTGAATTGACATATCCAGGTCAAATCAAGGTTAATGTTATTCGTGAGACACGTGCCCAGGAATACGCAAAATAAAAATGTCGGGCTTTAGTCCCGACTTCAATTTTTTAGTTTGGTAAAAGAATTACGGTAAGCCTGCACTTACTAAACTGTCTTGATTCACTACTTGGTTATCGCTATAATTTGAGTATAAATTATTAAACAAGGAGGAAATAACAATGGCAGTAAATATCGATAAAGATGCTTGCATCGGATGTGGTGCTTGTGTAGGAGGATGCCCTGTAGGAGCTCTTTCATTAGACGATGAAGGAAAATCAGTTTGTGACGAAGGAACTTGCATCGACTGCGGTTCATGCGTAGGAACTTGCCCTGTTGGAGCAATCAACCAGTAATTCAAATTTGAACACATTTGCCAAGCTTAGTGCTTGGCATTTTTTTTCGAAAGGAGATCACATGAAACAAAAACCAGGATGGGTATTACCCGATTTAAAAGAAGCACAAAAGCGTACAACAAATACAATTGATCGTATTGATACATTTAATATTCCTGAAGCTGCTCGTATGATGGGAAGAGGAAAAAAATATTTTATTTCTACATATGGCTGCCAGGCTAATGAGCGTGATAGTGAAACATTGGCTGGTATTTTAGATGAGCTAGGATTTGCACCGAATGAAACGGCTGAAGGCAGTGATGTCATAATTATCAATACTTGTGCAATTCGTCAAAATGCGGAAGAAAAAGTATTGGGTGAGATTGGTAACTTCAAACGTTTATATCGCGAAAACAAAGATCTTGTGATTGGTGTTTGTGGATGTATGGCACAAGAGGAAGGTTTAGTTGAAACTTTATTAACGAAATATCCTCAAGTTCGTTTATTGTTTGGAACACACAATATTCAAGAGCTTCCTAGCATGCTTTATAGTTGTATGGTGGAGGGTAAAAAAGTTGTAAAAATCTACTCTAAAGAAGGAGAGGTTTACGAAAATCTACCGGTACACCGTTTTGGAACATTCAAGGCTTGGGTCAACATTATGTATGGTTGTGACAAATTCTGTACATATTGTATTGTTCCTTATACTCGTGGTAAACAGCGTTCACGTAAGATGTCTGAAATCTTAAAAGAGGTTCAGCAACTTAAGGATGAGGGTTATAAAGAAATCACATTGCTTGGACAAAACGTGAATGCGTATGGAAAAGATATGGATAATGAACAGGATTTTGCGACATTATTAGAAGAAGTTGCTAAGATTGGCATTTCTCGTGTTCGTTTTACAACAAGTCACCCTTGGGATTTCTCTGAAGAAATGATTGATATAATCGCAAAATATGACAATATCATGCCATTTATTCATTTGCCACTACAATCAGGAGATGATGATGTACTTAAGTTAATGGGTCGTCGTTATACAAAAGAATCATACTTAGCTTTATATGATAAGATTGTCAATACAATTCCAAATGTTTCTGTTTCAACAGATATCATTGTTGGTTTCCCAAATGAAACCGATGAACAGTTTGAACACACTCTAGATGTGGTTCGTTATTGTAAATACGATAATGCCTTTACATTTATTTTCTCAGCAAGACCTGGTACACCAGCTAGCCGTATGCATGACTCGATTGATATGGAGACAAAGAGAAAGCGTTTAGCGAAATTAAATAAAACATGGAATGATCTGGCTTTAGAAAAGAATAAAGCTTATGTGGGTCGTACTGTTACCGTATTAGTGGATGGCTTAAGTAAGAAGAATGAAAAGGTATATTCTGGATATACAGACACCCAAAAATTAGTGAACTTTAAAGGTGAAAATATTCAGCCTGGAGATTTTGTAGAAGTTAAAATTACAGAGGCGAAAAGTTTCTCTTTAGATGGCGTTGCGGTGTGATATAATTTAGAAAAATAATACTATTTAAAAGGAGATAATATGAAAGAAGAAAAAATTCCTTCATTAACAGAAAAAATCCGTATTTTTGCCCTTGGTGGTTTAGATGAAGATGGTAAAAACTTATTCTGTGTGGAGGTGGATGAATCCATCTATGTAATAGAGGCGGGTATCAAATTTCCTGACAACAAGGAGTCATTAGGTATCGAGTTTATTATTCAGGATTTTACGTATTTAGTTGAAAATAAAAATCGTGTTGCAGGTATTTTTATTACGCATGGTCATGATGACGTAATGGGAGCTTTACCATATTTATTAAAACAAGTCCCTTGTGATGTTTATACCGCTCCATTAGCTGTAAAAGAAGTACAGAAAATGATTCGTCAGGAACATATTACAGGTGTGCGTGTACATTCTGTAAAGCGTAATGATAAAAAGCGTATTGGCAAAAGAAGAGTTGTTTTCTTCCCAATTACGCATGCGTATCCAGGAACGTTTGGTTTAGCGATTGGTACAGATCAAGGCTATATTGTATATTCTGGTGAATTTATTGAAGACTATGATGATTTAGACGATGCATATCGTGCCGATTTCACAACGATTTCAGAACTTGGTAACGAAGGTGTATTGGTTTTGTTACAGGAAAGTAAAGGGGCAGAAAGAAGTGGACACACTTCTCCGAGTCATCGTATTTCCCCTAAACTTTTACAGGTTTTAGAAACACATGAAAATAAGCGTGTCTTTGTGAGTGTGTATACACAAAGTGTATATCGTATTCAGGAAATCATTGATTGTTGTATGGCAAGTCGTCGTAAGATGGTATTCTATTCAAAAGAATTACGTAATTTAGTAGGACGATTAAAAGAAATTGGGTATGAGGTGGATCCTTCTTTAGTGATTGATCCAGCTGATTTTGATAACTCAATGAAAGATGTTGTCGTAATCATTTCAGGGCAAGGTAAATCTTTATTCAAAACGATCAACAACATTGCCAACAATGAATTAGAATCGATTGTGTTTGATCAGGATGATGTCATTGTGGTCGCAAGTCCCGTTGTACCTGGTGTTGAAAATGAATTCAAGAGCATGGAAAATGACATGTACAAAAAAGAGGGTGAAATCATCGTCTTAGATAAGAATGTTTTGAGTATGCACCCTAGTAAAGAGGATTTGAAAATGATGATCTTCCTTACAAAACCAAAATACTATATTCCAATCAAAGGGGAATATCGTTTGTTGCACATGAATTCACAGATTGCGGTTGAAATGGGATATGATCCAAGTCGCATCATCATTTTAGATAATGGACAGGTTGCCACTTTTGAAAATCGTAAATTAGTTTCTTGCGCAATGGAATTAGAGCTTCATGAAACAATGATCGATGGAAAAGAAAACTGGGATATGGCAGGTGTCGTATTAAAAGATCGTGAAACATTGAGTACGGATGGGGTCATGATTTTAGCAATTGGTATCAACGCAAAGACAAAGAAAATCATTAATGGTCCAGATGTACAAAGTCGTGGATTGATCTATTTGCGTGATGCAGAATACATCACGGGTGATGTAGCTAAAATTATGGAAGATACGATCAACGAGGCGGTTGAAAATAAAACGTATGACAATTTAGAAACGCGTAACTTGATTCGTGATAAGGTTTCTAAATATCTTTATAAACAAACCGCAAAAAGACCGATGATTTTACCGGTTATTTTAGAAATAAACTTAAATAAGTAGAAAGTGGGGTAAGTATGGCAAAAGCCAGAAAAAAAACAACACGAAGAAAATCTACGAAAAAGAAAACACAAACGTCTTGGTTGCACTCAAACTTATTTCGTTTGTGTTTCCTTATTTGTATGATATGTATTAGTTTTATTGTCGTTTTAGAATTTGGTATTGTAGGAGCTTTTTTAAAACATTTCTTTGAATTCTTATTTGGAGCTTTAACAAATGGATTTTTTATTTTGAATGCTACCTTGTGTGCAGTTCTTATTTTCCATAAGGAACAGCCTGTGATTCGTAAGCGTTATATGTTTGGAATCTTATTTTTGGCACTTGGCTTAAGTTTGATTTCTTCGATTATAGAGTTTAAACCACACCCAGGTAGCTATGGCTTAAAATATATTATGGAAAATGCCGGTAATATTATTACGGGTCATTTGAAAACATATTCTGGATTAGCAGGGGCTTTGTTGCTATGTCTTTTTCAGTCATTATTCGATTATTCTGGAACCTATGTAATGGTACTATTATTTTTTGTGCTAGCTATCTTAATGTTTGGTTATGAAAAAATTGTAGGTTTTGAAAGAAAACCTAAAAAAGTAATGAAGAGTGCTCCAATCAAGGAAACACCTGTTTCGATTGATCGTAAAAACTTTATTTTTGAAGATGAAGATACAAATGAATCGAGTTTTCAAATTATTAATGCCGATCCTGTAAAACCTGTACAACCAGATTCTGTAGATGAAGAAAAAGAAATGGATGAGCCTTTGATTATTGGTGATTTAGAACCTAGAAAACCTAGCTTTATGGTGGATGTGGATGATGAACCGAGTCCTGTAGAGACCAAAAAAGAAGTTCCTGTTGTCAATGAGGGTGTTGTAGAAAGGGTTGAACCTAAACATTATGTTGCGGATGAAAATTCGGATTTTAAAAACTATAAACTTCCAAAATTAAATGTTTTAGAGGATATGGAAAGAAAATCAAGATCCAATGCGAATGTGACTACAGCGAAGGAAAAAGGTGAAAAACTGATTGAGATCTTACATGAATTTGGTGTGGAGGCTAAGCTTGTACAGATTCATATTGGTCCAAGTGTCACAAAGTTTGAAATTAAGCCAGAACTTGGTGTTCGTGTGAACAAAATCAGTAACTTACAAAATGATATCAAGATGGGGCTTGCGGCTAAGGATATTCGTATTGAAGCACCGATCCCGGGTAAGGCAAGTGTTGGAATTGAAATTCCAAACGTTGAAAAGACAAGCGTTCAGATGAAGGATTTGATGCGTACAATTCCGGATTCGATGAAAGATAAAAAGTTGCTTTTCTGTTTAGGAAAAGACTTAATGGGGAACAATGTCTATGGCGAATTAAATCGTATGCCACACTTATTGATTGCAGGAGCTACGGGTAGTGGTAAATCGGTTTGTGTCAATGCGATTATTTCTTCGATTTTAATGCGAACAAAGCCAGATGAAGTAAAATTAGTTTTGATTGATCCTAAAAAAGTAGAGTTTACTCCATATAATGATGTACCACATTTATTATCTCCAGTGATTACGGATGGTGATCTTGCCAATAAGGCATTAAAGGTCATTGTAGAAATGATGGATCGTCGTTATGACTTGTTTGGTGAATTAGGCGTTCGTAATATTACGGCATATAATGAGTATGTCAAAAATCATGAGGATGATCATTTAAAAGTATTGCCTCGTATTGTGATTATTATAGATGAGCTGGCGGACTTGATGTTGGTGGCAGCTAAAGAAGTTGAAGCAAGTATTCAAAGAATTACACAACTTGCTCGTGCCGCCGGTATTCATTTGATTGTTGCCACACAAAGACCGAGTGTGGATGTCATTACAGGTGTTATTAAGGCAAATATTCCAAGTCGTATTGCGTTTGCGGTATCACAATCTGTCGATTCAAGAACAATTTTGGATCAAGCTGGAGCAGAGCGTTTGCTAGGAAATGGAGATATGTTGTATTTACCAAATGGTGAGACGAGTCCTAGACGTATTCAGGGTGTCTTTATTAAGGATGAAGAAGTCAATAACATTTGTGCATTTGTGAAATCGCAGGCAAGACCAAAATATGATGATGCCTTTATTCAATTAAAAGATTTACAAAATCAAGGAAATGAAGCGGGAAATGTTACGGCCGATCCTTTGTATGAGGAAGTGAAGCGTTTTGTGATCGCATCTAGAAAGGCAAGTACGTCTTTGATTCAAAGAAAGTTCTCTGTGGGTTATTCTAGAGCGGCAAGATTGATGGATGTTTTAGAGGCAAATGGTATCATTGGTCCTGCAAGAGGAAGTAAGCCTAGAGAAATTTTAGTGCAAAACACTTTAGAAGATGGCGTAGATTCTATATAATAAGAGAAGAAAGGAATTTAGTACTATGAATATATTTTTAAAATCAGCAGGAAAACAAGAGGGAACATCTTGTGTTTCAAATATGGTTCAATTGGGAGACTTCTTTTATTTAAGTGGTCAGACTGGACTTGGCGAAAGCATTCAGGAACAGACAATTACAGCTATCAATAAGGTAATTGATGTTTTATCAAACTATGGTTTACAGCTTCACCATGTTGTGAAGTTCACTGTGTATTTAAAGAATATCGAGGATAAAGAAGCATTCTTGAATACATTCAAAAACTTTGTCGATGAACCATTCCCAGCATGTACAATTGTAGAAGTATCGAATTTATCCGATAATGCCACAGTATGTATTGAGGGTCTTGGCGTAAATACACTTCGTCATGAAGAACAAATGCAACAATCAAGTTGCTCACATGATTGTTCATCATGTGGTGGAGGTTGCCACTAATACACCGGTTAATCCGGTGTATTTTTATTTAGGTAGCGAAAAATTTGTTTTAGCGTTTGTTGGATTCGTTTGGGATGCTCACAATTGAGTTTGGAGCCATCATGAAATGTGATAGTGCAAGTGGACTCAAAGTAAGTGACGTCTTTAATATTGGCATAATTGATCCAGATACAGTCATGTGCTTTTTTCGATTTGTTGGGAAAGTAGATCTCCTTTCTTGAAATGGATACAACAACAGGAATATATTTTTTTACTTTCATTTGATAGACAAAGGCTTCTTGTCTTCCTTTAAGGGTGGATCCATTTAATAAGCATTTTTCGTTTAGATAATTTTGCGTGCTTAAACTCTTGTAGTATAGCTTTTCATCTTCTTTAACAGTGCAAACAGTACTGGATTTGTATTCGTAGTATAAATAGTTCATACATACTATGATACGATTCCAATGTGAAAAAGACATAAAAAAAAGAAAGTTTCTTAAAAAACTTTCTATAACCATGAAATTGTATTTTCTGTACCCTTTTTGATTTTTTCAATGTTTGTACGATGTCTGTAAATCACAAGAACTGTCATTAGCCAGCTTGCGACAATAACTGAAATACTTTCCACGTTGAATCCTAGCATCAATGCCGTAATGTATAAGCTGCTTGCGATGGCTGCACACATACTTGCCAAAGATACATATTTAAATAGATATAGGACAACTAGAAACATGCCAAATGGTACAAGTAAGTAGCTTGCATCTTGAAATAAGAAGATGCTTGTAGAAAACAAGAAGCCAAACATTGTACTAACGGCTTTGCCACCATGGAATTTTGCGAAGACTGGATAACAATGTCCGATGCAGCAGGCAAGTCCTGTCCAGATACCGGCCACTTTCGATACTTGGGTTGCGATCGCAATCGCAAGAACAACTTTTAATACATCAAACACAATGACAGAAATTCCCGCTTTCTTTCCAAGAACTCTTCCTGCGTTCGTTCCACCTAGATTTCCTGATCCATATTGGCGAATGTCTGTATGATAGAAAACTTTACCAATGATCAAAGCGAAGGGTAAAGATCCTAATAGGTAACCTAATAAAATACATAAAATAGTTTTCATCTCTTCCACCTCGGAATTTATTTTAGCAGTTTTGATTCACTTAGTCGAGAATTGTATGGAAAAATTAATAATTTGACATAAATAATGCGGATTTAAAATGTAGATTTAAAAGTGTATATTGAAACTCAAAAAGTGGACATTGGAACTAAAAAGTGGACATTGGGCTTAAAAAAGTGGACATTAAAACCCTTTATAATGAATTTGGGTACAATCAAGTGTTTTGAAGAATGTATACGATTAAATGAGTTCAGATTTAAATTAAGTTGGGATTATTGAACTTGTTAAATGTGAACTAAAGTTTAACACCATTTTAATTGGACATGAATAGTGTATATATGGCGTGTATAATGAGATGGATTTGACGGAATTTATGTGCACTTTTTTCGATTTGTTGATATAATAAAGATTACGTTGGAAAGTAGGGATAGTATGCCAAAACAACAATATGATGAAAGTAGTATCGTTATTTTAGAAGGTTTGGATGCCGTAAGAAAGCGTCCAGGGATGTATATTGGATCTACCGATTCAAAGGGTCTGCATCATCTAGTATGGGAAATTGTCGATAATGCGATTGATGAAGCTTTAAATGGCTATGGTGATGAAATCACAATTACACTAGAAAAAGATGGCAGTGTTACAGTAGAAGACCACGGGCGTGGAATGCCTGTTGGAAAACATAAATCAGGGGTGAGTACACTTCAAGTTATTTTTACCATTCTGCATGCTGGTGGTAAATTTACAAGTCATGGAGGCTATACAAGTGCTGGAGGATTGCATGGTGTAGGTGCAAGTGTTGTGAACGCTCTTTGTACATGGTGTAAAGTTATGGTACATGATGGAAAAGATGTATGGAGTATGACTTTTGAAGACGGGGGAAGTAAGATTGGAAAACTTGAAAAAGTAGGAAAAACCAATCATACCGGAAGTATTGTTTCTTTTAAACCGGATCCGTCTATTTTTAAATCGGTTCACTTTTCATATTCAACCATTTGTGAAAGAGCCCAAGAAGATGCTTTCTTATTAAAAGGGTTAAAAATGATTGTACGTGATAAGCGAAAAGAAGAAAGAGAAGTCGTTTACCAATATGAAGATGGATTAAAAGCCTTTATTGAAGAAGTGAATCAGGATCATACGCCAATGCATGATCCAATTAGTTTTAGAGGTGAAAGTAACCAGATCATTGTAGAAGGATGTTTCCAATATACAGATGAATATCAAGAGAACATTTTCTCATTCACAAACATGGTTCGTACGCGTGATGGCGGATCTCATGAAACAGGGGCGAAACAAGCTTTTACGAAAGTCTTTAATGAATATGCTCGTAAGAATGGTTTCTTAAAAGAAAAAGATAAAGGATTTGATGGGAATGATGTCAGAGAAGGTTTGACATTAGTCATCAATCTGACAATTCCAGAAGATTATCTACAATTTGAAGGGCAGACCAAAGAAAAGTTAGGTACACCAGAAGCTAAGCCAGCAACAGAAACGGTGGTATCGGAAAACCTTCGTTACTTCTTGGAAGAAAATAAAGAGGTTGCCAATGCTCTAGTACGTAAGATCATCAAGGCAGCTCAAGCTCGTAATGCCGCAAGAAAAGCACGTGCCGATATTCGTAATGGAAAAGGAAAGAACCGTTCGGAAAGAGTGTTATCTGGAAAGTTGGCATCGGCTCAAAGTAAGGATGCCAGAAGAAAAGAATTATATCTAGTCGAAGGGGATTCTGCGGGTGGTTCTGCAAAACAGGGGCGTGATTCAAAATACCAAGCGATTCTTCCTTTGCGTGGTAAAGTATTGAATACAGAAAAGGCAAGTCTTGAAGCTATCGAAAAGAATGAAGAGTTAAATACCATTATTCATGCTTTAGGTGCTGGTGTAGGTGCAAATTTTACGGCTGAAGATTCAAACTACTATAAAGTCATTATCATGACCGATGCCGATGATGATGGAGCTCACATTCAAAACTTATTATTGACATTCTTCTATCGTTATATGCGTGATTTAATTACGCATGAAATGTTGTATATTGCCTTGCCACCACTATATCGGATTGCCAAGGCGGGTAAAGAATACTATTTATATACAAATGAAGAATTAGATGAGAAAAAAGCCGAATTAAAAAATGGTTACACCATTACACGATATAAAGGTCTTGGTGAAATGAATGCCACTCAACTTTGGGATACCACAATGAATCCTGAATCAAGAACTTTACTTTGTGTGACCATTGAAAATGCGATGATGGCTGAAAAAAGAGTGACTGAATTAATGGGAGATAAGGCAGAGCTTCGTCGTAACTGGATCGAAGACAATGTTGTATTTACTCTAGAAGATGATTATAAGGAGGTAAATGCGTGAAAGAAAAAGAAGTAAAACATAATGTTTTAAAGAATTCTTTAGAAGATATCATGGCCGATCGTTTCGCCAGATATTCTAAATATATTATTCAAGAGCGTGCTTTACCAGATGCAAGAGATGGCTTAAAGCCAGTACAAAGACGTATTTTATATGCGATGTATGAAGATGGGAATACTTACAATAAGCCATATCATAAATCCGCAAAAACAGTCGGTAACGTCATTGGTAACTATCACCCTCATGGTGATAGCTCTGTATATAATGCGATGGTTCGTATGTCACAAAATTGGAAGATTACCAATCCTTTAATTGACATGCAAGGAAACAATGGATCTATTGATGATGATCCGGCGGCTGCGATGCGTTATACGGAAGCGCGTTTAGCCAAAATCAGTGATTTCTTGTTGCAGGACATTGATAAAGATACAGTGGAATGGGCACCCAACTTTTCCGATGAAAAGATGGAACCCACTGTACTTCCAGCACGCTTTCCTAACTTATTAGTCAATGGTATTACAGGTATTGCGGCTGGATATGCTACAAATATTCCACCTCACAATTTAAATGAGGTGGTTCAAGCAAGTATTTATCGTATTTCACACCCCGATTGTTCATTAGAAGAATTGATGCAGTTTGTGAAAGGCCCTGACTTTCCTACAGGCGGCATCGTGATGGGACTTGACGGAATCAAACAAGCCTTTCAAACAGGTCGTGGACGTATTTTAATTCGTTCGAAAGTGGAAATTGTACCAACACGTACAATTAAACAAATTGTGATTCATGAGATTCCTTATGAAGTAATCAAGTCGAACTTGGTAAAGAAAATTGATGAGATTCGTTTAAACAAAAAAATCGATGGCATTTTAGATGTGCGCGATGAAAGTGATCGTACGGGATTAAGAATTGTCGTGGATCTTAAAAAAGATAGTAATGATGAACAGATCTTAAACTATTTATATAAAAATACAGATCTTCAAATATCATACAATTACAACGTCATTGCGATTGTGAACAAGGCACCCGTACAAATGTCATTAGCCATGATGTTAGATGCCTTTATCAACCACAGAGAAGATGTAGTGATTCGTAGAAGTAAATATGATTTAGCTTCCAAAAAAGATCGTGCACACATATTAGAAGGTTTGATCAAAGCTGTAAGTGTAATGGATGAGATCATTCGTATCATTCGTAAATCAAAAGATAAGGCCCATGCCAAAAAGAATTTGATTGAACGTTTTGACTTTACAGAAAAACAAGCAGAAGCCATTGTCGTAATGCGCTTATATCGTTTAACAAATACAGATGTTAAAGAATTAAAGGCAGAATTTAAACAACTACAATGCGACATTGCCGAATTAGAGAAGATTATTTCCGACAAAAATGAACTTCATAAAGTCATGGTGGAAGAATTAGAAAAGGTGAATGAAGAATTTAATACACCTCGTCTTTCGGATATTGTACATGAAGTGAAAGAAATCGTAATTGATGAAAAGGCTATGATTTCCAAAGAAGAATGTATGATCACAATTACGCGTGATGGCTATATCAAGCGTGTATCTATGAGAAGCTATAATGCTTCTAGTGAATCCATGACACAACGAAAAGATACAGATTCATTAGTATGTTACGGAGCGAGTCATACATTACAGACATTAGTTTTCTTCACAAACCGTGGTACATATGGATATATTCCGGTTTACCAGATTGAAGAGGCAAAATGGAAAGATTTAGGTGGCCATATCTCAAATTATATTAAGATGGATTCAAGTGAAAAAATTATCGCAGCCTATGTATTGGATTCCTTTAAAACAGGAGTTCATGTCATAAGTGCAAGTCGTCATGGTATGATCAAGCGTACCGAATTAAAAGAATTTGAAGTTTCACGTTCTAATAAAACAATGGCTTGTATGAAGATTGGGGCTATGGACGAAATGATTAGTGTATCTTTATCTTATAAACCAGATGATCAAGTCATTCTAGTAAGTGAACAAGGCTATGGCTTGATGTATCCGGTTGAACAAATTCCGTTGGTTTCAAATAAATCCAAAGGTGTGAAGGCGATGAATTTATCAAAGGATGATTGCGTAGCTTCTATTTGTGTCAGTCAAAATCGTGAGGAACAAGTCTTAGTTTCTACGACAACCCTTTCTTTAAAGCGTATGAAACAAACGGAGATTGCACCATTAAATCGTCCGGCGAAAGGAAATCGTATTTGTAAGTTAGTGAAGTCCAATCCGAATGTGATATTAAATGTACATATGGTCGATTTAAATACTCCATTTGAAATTTATACAGAAGATATTATGCGTTTTGAGGCAAAAGAAATCAGTTTGATGAATGCCCAAGCTACATTCTCTTCACCACTAGGCAAGGTGGACAAGTTTGAGTGGGTCTCACCACTTGAAAATGTTACGGATGGTTCTTGGGTCAAACAAGATGATTTTGAACAACCATCTTTATTTGATGAGGAAAAAGCATGAGTAAACAACAAGCTAATTTAGTATGCCTTTTAGTTGCGGCCATTTGGGGTGGCGGTTTTATCGCGACCGATGCAGCTTTGCAGACATTTGATCCTTTTACTGTTTTAATGATTCGCTTTATTGGCGCTAGCATCGTTAGTATTATTGTATGTTTAGTCAGTCGTGTAAAGATTTCTAGGGAAGCTTTGTTTCGTGGAAGTATTTCAGGTGTTTTAATGTACTTAGCTTTTGCGTTTCAAACCTTCGGCTTATTCTTAACGAATACAGGTCAAAATGCCTTTTTAACAGCTGTCAACGTCGTTCTTGTACCCTATATTGTATGGCTATTATGGAAAAAGAAACCGAGCAATCATCAACTTGCGGCAAGTGTTGTTTGTCTTGCAGGAATTGCCTGCCTAAGCTTATCTAAAGGGTATTTCTCATTTAGTTTTGGCGATAGTTTATCTTTAGCATGTGCCTTCTTCTTTGCGTGTCACATCATATCTTTAGAGTATGCGACAGAAAATTCGAATTCAATTGCGATCAATGCTGTACAAATGAGTGTTGCGGCTATCCTTTCGATTCCACTAGCCTTAAGTTTAGAAACGATACCACAAACAATCACTGTACATGCGTATATGAGTTGTGCTTATATGATCATAGTGGCAACGTTCTTGGCATTTCAACTTCAGACTTTGGCACAAAAATATACAGATGCATCGAGTGCGAGTGTTCTTTTATGTACAGAATCCTTATTTGCGAATGTATTTGGATTCTTATTGTTGCATGAAGAGAAAAGTCCAATTATGATTTTAGGGGGACTTTTGATCTTTGTTTCCATCATTTTAACGGAATATAGTGGTCAATTCATATTGTCAAAACCCCAAAAAGATAGTAGAATAGATGAGTAGATAGTGAGGTTGACTAAAACATGGTTGCATCAATTTTATATACGATAGTGGGAGCCATCATTGGTGGCTTGGTTACTTTCTACTTCACTCGTAAGAAGTTTGAAAAAGAAATTAAAGAAAATCCACCAATTAATGAAAAGATGATTCGTGCAATGTTCTTACAAATGGGGCGTAAACCTAGTGAAGCACAGATTCGTCAAATCATGAAATCGGTAAACGCAAACCGTAAATAATGATAAAGTGTCTTATGACACTTTTTTTCTTTTCCTAGGTTGTTTGCGTAATGAAAGTTTTGGTTATATAATAGTTATAAATAAGTTATAGTTTTAGAAGAGGCTTTTATGAAAGATTTTGATTCCAATCGCATCTATCAAACATTAGGCGATGAATTTAAAAACATCTATATTGTGAATTGTGAAGATCAACAAATTCATACTTTTAAGGAAACATTGAAGTTGCCTGGTTTTTCGTCATATACGAGTTATAACGATGCGATGAATCAATATATTGATGATCGTGTTTACGAAAAGAATCGTGACATGTTACGAATGGCTCTTTCATTTAACTCTTTATTTTCTAGGTTAGAAAAAACGGAACATTTTAATATTCATTACCAATCTAAAAATGATTCGGAAGTTCATTTTATGTACTCACACTTTGGGCGTGTAATGGAAGATGGTCGATTAAGTCAAATCATTATTGGTTTTGCGAATGAAGATTTGGATATTCGTAGAAACAATATTGATATGTTTAATAATGCATTGCCTAGTAATGGGTTTAAAAGAAAAGTATTGATTGTCGAAGATAATGAAATCAACCGGGAAATTTTAAAGGTAACTTTAGAAGATGATTATGATGTACTTGAAGCTGTAAATGGAGAAGAAGGATTAAATATCTTATCTCAATACTATAAAGATATATCACTTATCTTATTGGATGTGGTGATGCCTGTTTGTGATGGCTTTGAATTCTTATCACGCCAAAAATCCGATTCCTTGTTGGCAAGTGTTCCCGTTATTGTGACAACTGGAAATAACTCGCAAGAAGATGAATTAAAGTGTTTAGGTCTAGGTGCTGTGGATTTTATCACGAAGCCCTATAATGCGCGAATTGTGAAGAGTCGAATCGATAGTGTAATCAAGCTTAGAGAATCAAGCATGACTTTGGCCGCTATTGAAAAAGATGAATTGACAGGTCTATATACAAGACAAGCCTTTTATCATCACGCAAGAACATTTACACATTTTATGACGGAAGAAAAGTTTAATGTGGTTATCCTAGATGTTGCGGATTTTAAATTGATCAATGGTACATATGGCACAAAGAAAGGAAATGAAGTATTGGTTTATCTTTCAAATGCCTTTAGATATTATGTGAAGAATGGCTTGTTGACGCGTTATGAAGGAGATCAGTTGTTAGGATTGTTCCATAGTAAAGTTAAGATGGATGTTGAAAGAATCAACAGGAACATAAATAAAATTGCCGAAGAAGCACCCATACCAAATATTCGTATCAAAGTGGGTATTTATGAAGATGTAGATACAAATCTTTCTATCCCTATTATTTGTGACCGTGCATTGATGGCAGAAAAGAGTATCTCCAAAGATTTTAAGACCAATGTGGCCTTTTATACGGATGAGTTGAATCAAAAACAATTAGCGCAAAGACAGATGGAAAATGATTTTAAATCTGCGATTGCGAATAGAGAATTCAAGGTGTATTATCAGCCGAAGTATGATGTGAATACAGAAAGTATTGTGGGTGCAGAAGCTTTGGTTCGTTGGCAAAAAACCGATGGTACATTGATTTCACCAGGGGCTTTTATTCCATTGTTTGAAAGTGATGGATTAGTTGTTCATTTGGATGAATATGTATTTGAGAGTGTTTGTCAATTCCAAAAAGAAAGAATGGAAAACAAGCTTGAAATTGTTCCAATTTCTGTAAACTTATCTCGTGCCAGTATTCATTTTAGTGATGTCGTGGAGCGCTATGTGGATATTGTAAATCAGAAACAAATTCCATTTGAATGTGTTCCGATTGAATTAACCGAATCTGCGACATTGTATTCAGAGAAGATTCTTGAAATTACAGATCAATTAGTGAATGCAGGATTTACGCTTCACATGGATGATTTTGGTTCAGGCTATTCTTCACTGACATCTTTAAATGAGTTGAACTTTAGCGCTGTAAAACTAGACAAGAGCTTGATTGATTATATAGACCAAGTGCGTGGAAAGAAAATAGTGCAACAAGCCATTGATTTAGGTCATGGTCTGGATATGAAGGTTGTTGCCGAAGGTGTTGAAAGTAAAGAGCAAAGGGATTGTTTAAAAGAAATGCATTGTGATATGATTCAAGGCTTCTATTATTCAAAGCCTTTAAAACAAGAAGATTTTATTGAGAAACTAAGAGCTTGATCAAGCTCTTTTCTTGTTTAAGAGATTATGCCATTTAAAATCATACGTCAAAGGCTGTGAATTATGATAGTGATTTATTAGGTACAAGGCTCAATTATGAAGCAATCGATGCTGCCATCAAAAGTGTTCGAACTTGTGGTGTTGTTGATAAGTTATGGAAATCTAAAATAGAAAAGCGTAAGTAAGAACCATACTATGTGGTTCTTTTCTTTATGGGTTAGATTTGTTAGAATTATGATTAGTGAGTGAATTTTAAAGAGAAAAGGTTAAAAATTATGAAGGATAATAAAATAGAGGATATTAATCATATTTTAGATGTGATCACAATCATCAATCAGGCAACTAATGAAGAAGAAATACGCAAATGTATTCCTGAATTATTAGAATATATTGGCATGTATTCTTTGGCAAGTCATGTTTGTTTTTTTGAGTTGGTGAATGGCTTTAAAAAGACATATGAATGGAGTTATGAAGATGCACTTGAATTTGATTTTATTGCTTTCGAAAAACTTCCTGTATGGTATGAACAATTTAGTTGTGGTAAGACTATATTGATTCAAGATATAGAAGATATAAAAGAGAATATGCCACTCGAATATAGAGCTTTAAAGAATCAAGGTGTGCACTCTGTTATTTGTGCTCCTTTATTTGCAAACAAACGTTTAAGTGGTTTTATTGGCTTACAAGATCCAGACTTATCTGATTCGCAAATCTCGATGATGATTCTATCGAATATTTGTGGACATATCGCCAATGCTATGAATACGATTCGCATGGTCAATGTATTAGAAACCAATCTTTTGCAGATGCAAAAAGAGAAACAAATATTAGAAGCTTTGTGTAGTAATTATACGTCTACGTTTGTATGTGATCTAAAAAATGACACGTTTGAAACTTTGAAACAAGATCCAAAATCGAATGGGGACGGTAAAATTGAAATGGTTGATTCTAGTTTTGGATATACATCTAGAATGAAATATTATTATGATCATTATGTCATTCATGAATCGGCACCCGACTTTCTAGAGAAACTAGATCGTCTTCATTTAATGGAAGTGTTAAAAAAATCATCACAATTCTTATATTTATTTCGTTCAAAACCCAATGCGACAGGTAATGAATATTTTGAAGTGCATGTTCATCGTTTACAGGATGATAATGGATTTAAAGTCATTATGGGGTTTCGTAGCATTGATGATCTTGTTAAAGAGGATATAAAAAAACAAATTCAAATGGAAACAATGATGGATCAATTGCGTCTAAATAATGAAATTATTTCAGCCATTAGTAAGATGTATTGGCTGATGTATCGCATGAATTTAAATGATGATACATTTGAAGAAATTTCAAGTGAAGAATCCGTATATCGATTAACAGGGAAAACAGGGATTACTTCCATACAACTTCAAAAATTTAGAGAGAAGTTTGTAGCGGATGAATTTCAAGATGTGATGAAGGAATTCTTGGATACATCGACTTTGATTGAGCGATTAAATGATCGTGAAGATGTTTCGATAGAATATAAATCGACTACGGGAAAATGGCATTTTGCATGTTTTATTGTAAAGGCAAGAAATTTTGATGGAACGGTTCGCAATGTATTATATGTAACGCGAGATATAAATAAACAAAAAATTCAGGAATTAGAAGGTAAAGAAGAATTAAAACGTACGGTATATGAGGCTAAAAAGGCAAATTTAGCGAAAACGGATTTCCTAAGAAGAATGTCTCACGATATTCGTACACCTATCAATGGGATTCAGGGATGTCTTGAGATTGGTGATCGGTATTCAGAAAACATGGAGATTCAAAAGGAAATTCGTTCGAAAATCAAAACGGCTTCTGGTTACTTATTAAATTTAGTGAATGATGTGTTAGATATGAATAAGCTAGAATCTGGAAATATTGTTTTAGAAAATAAATCATTCGATCTAGGCAAGCTGCTCGATGATACGAACGATATGATTTTCATGCAGGCTAGTGAAGCGGGTATTTCATGTTCTAAGGATATGTGGAAAATTGAACACAGGTATGTATTAGGAAGTCCTTTACATTTTCAACAAGTATTGATGAATATTGGTGGGAATGCCGTAAAATACAATCAGGAAAATGGTTCGATTCGTGTGACGTGTCAGGAATTAAGTTGTGATGATTCGGTGGCATGGTATGAACTGACTTGTACAGATACAGGTATAGGTATGAGTGAAGAATTTCAAAAGAATGCATATGAGCCTTTTGCGCAAGAAAAGAGCTCGGCAAGAAGCAAATATGTCGGTACTGGATTGGGTCTTGCAATCGCAAAGAAAATGATTGAGCTACAAGGGGGAAGTATTTCTTTTGAAAGTAAATTAAATGTGGGAACCACTTTTATAATTCGGGTTCCATTCGAAATTGATTATAGTGTACAAGAAGAAACTTGTATTATAGAGAAGCCATCGGTCGAAGGACTTCGTGTTTTACTTGTAGAAGATAATGAACTGAATATGGAAATTGCGAGTTTCTTATTAGAAGAACAAAAGATGATTGTTACTCAAGCTTATAATGGGTTAGAAGCTTTAGAAATATTTAGTACATCACAAGAATTTTCTTTTGATGTAATCTTAATGGATGTGATGATGCCAAAAATGGGTGGTTTAGAAGCAACGCGTCGCATTCGTAGTCTAGAACGTAAAGATGCCAATACCATACCTATATTTGCGATGACGGCCAATGCGTTTGTGGATGATATTGAGCGCACAAAAAAGGCGGGAATGAATGAGCATTTCTCTAAGCCTTTGGCGATGGAAAAAGTAATTGAAGCGATTGGTAATTATTCGAAAAAAATAACTAAAATATAACCAAGTTAAAGATATAATTGAATAAATGAAAGGTAGGTCCTATATGCAGGCAATCATACGATATGAATTGGTCATCAATGAAGCATTACGTTCCGCGCTTATGTTGGATACACCGGATGAACAGATCAATGAGTTTATTCGTTTTTTTGGAAAACATTTTGGATGTGATCGAATTTATATTTTTGAAGATAATAAAAAAGAACATGTGACCGATAATACATATGAATGGTGCCGTCAAGGCATTGAAAGTGAAATTGATTATCTACAAGGCGTTGATATGGATATCATCGATTGGTGGTACAAAGCTTTTGATAAGAAAGAAAATGTAATCATTCGTGATGTTGAAACGATAAAAAATGAGCATGTGTATACATATAATACGTTAAAGATTCAAAATGTAAAGCGTCTTGTGGTATGTCCCATTCGCTATAAAAATTAAATCAGTGGTTTCTTTGGCGTGGACAATCCGCCAATTGATGACCATTTGGGTTTAACTACATTCTTAGATATGATCGCAACGTTAGTCATCTCTTTTTTAAAGATTCGGAATTCACAAAATAAGTCCAAGCGTGAGGCAAAATTAAGTGGCTATTCAGCCTTGGGACAAATCTATACTTCTATGCATTATATCAATGTGAAAACCAATCGCTTTCATATTGTGAAAATGGAGCCGCAAATTCTAACGTATTTAGGAAAACACGAAATTTATGATATAGAAGATAATTTTACGGATCATATTTGTAAGATTCATCGAAAATTTTGTCAGGCCGATTATGTAGATCGAGAAATAGAATTTATCGATCTTGAGACATTAGAAGAAAGACTTCAAGGCAAAAAATCCATAGATAGTGTTTTCTATGGTAAACTTTCTGGCTGGTGCCGATCTCGTTTTATTCCGGTTGATTATGATGAGGATGGAAGTTTACTCCATGTTCTATATTGTGTGGAATGTATTGATGATCAAAAGAAGCGAGAAGACAAATTATTATATTTAGCTCAAACAGATACAATGACGGGAATTTCAAACCGTCGTAGTGGAGAGAAGATGATTGAGCGTGTTTTAAACAACAAAGTCAGTGGCATGATGTGTTTAGTGGATTGTGACAAATTTAATTCCATTAATGATACGTATGGGCACATGGCTGGGGATGAGGTCATTGTTGCGATTGCGCATACGCTACAAAAATCATGTCGTGATAAAGATGTAGTCATGCGTCTTGGTGGAGATGAGTTTGCGTTATTTATTCCAGGTGTTACGGATCGTAAGTGTGCCAATGCTTTCTTTAAACGTTTGTTCGAGAATTTGAAACAAATCCAAATTGAATCTATAAAAGATCATCCGATTATAATGAGTTTAGGCGCTTGCATTTATGATGGAAAAGAAGAATTGACCTTTGATGAATTATATTGCAGAGCCGATATGGCAATGTATCAAAGTAAAAAAGTGGAAGGATACAGCGCAACAATATATAAGAAAAAATAGTCTCTTGATGAACAAAGAGACTGTTTCTGTATTTGAAATGTATACATGTGTTAAAAAAGTATAAACAAATTATATTTTTTGTGGTATTATACCCAAAACGGAGGGAAATATATGCAGAAGTATATAGAAATTAAGCGGGATGGACTGACACTGCGAGGTATGCTTCATGTGCCAGACAATGTAAGTTCTAAAGTGCCTATGGTCATTCTACTTCATGGATTTTGCGATGATCGCAATGAAATAAATTTTGTGCATAATGAGTTATCTCAAAGATTGTGTGATGCTGGTATTGCGAGTGTTCGCTTTGACATGAATGGCAGCGGCGAAAGCGATGGACGCTTTGAAGATATGACTATTTCAAGTGAGATTCTGGATGCGAAAGCCATGTTGAATTATGTGGAATCGTTAGATTTTGTCGATTCTAAAAAGATTGCGCTTCACGGATGTAGTCTAGGAGGATGCGTAGCGAGTATGGTGGCAGGACAATGTAAAGAAAGAGTTCAAGCGTTGTCGTTATGGTGTCCTGCACCAGATTTAGTTTATAACTTGAAGGAACATTTGACTTTATGTGGCCAGGATGTTTCAAACATTGAAAAAGATGGATGTGCGGATGTGGAAGGATTGAAGTTGAGCCTTAAATTTTACCAAGATGCCTGTACACTTGATCCTTATAAAGAGGCTTCATTGTTTGATAAAAATGTTTGTATCATTCATGGAGATCAAGACATTACAGCTTCGTGTGAATGTAGTTACAAGTATAAAGAAATTTTTAAGGAAAGAGCAAAATGTATTATTGTCAAAGGAGCAGAGCATCGCTTTAAATCATTTGCGTTTAGAGAAGCAAGAATGAAAGGGGCTCTAGACTTTTTAAAGGACGAATTGTTATAGATGAAAGAGAAGGAAATTTGATATGAATAAAGAAAGAAAACAGCCAACAACCCTATTTGCGGTGGTTTCATTTTTGGCTATTATTGCCGTATTGATCATTATGATCAACTTAGGATGCAATACAACACTATCTGTATTTGCGGGTGTGATCGTTGCGGTTATTACCACAAAACTTTTAAATATTCCATGGAGTGAAGTGGAACAGAATATTATTAAAACAGCGGCTGAATGTATGCCGACATTCTTGATTGTCATTATGGTCGGTATGCTTGTGGGAATCTGGATGGCCGGTGGAACCGTTCCATCATTGATGTATTATGGTATGCAAGTGATTTCACCGAAGATCTTAGTACCTCTAGCCTTTGTCCTTTGTGCCCTAACGAGTGAATTTACAGGAACATCCTTTGGTTCTGTGGCAACTATGGGTCTTGCGATGGTGGGAATTGCTGCAACTACAAGTATTCCCGTACCATTAGTTGTGGGGGCCGTCGTTTCTGGAGCGTGGTTAGGAGATAAGATGTCGCCTTTATCAGACACAACCAATTTAGCGAGTGGTGTAAGTAAAGTACCTTTATATGATCACATTCATTCTATGCAGTATACAACACTTCCTGCAGCTGTAGTCGCTTTGATCTTATTTACAATTGCCGGCTTATATTATAGTGGTGGAAGTATGGATCTTGCCCAACAAAAATTGATTTTAGACACATTATCTAAACATTTCAATATCAATATTCTATTGATTTTACCTGCCATTCTAGTTATTTTGATTTCTGTATTTAAATTACCTTCCTTATTAGGAATGGGCTTAGCCGTAGTTGTATCTGCTGCTTTTGCGATGGTATTTCAAGGCGTTAACTTTGTTGATTTAATGAACTATGCCTTTAATGGTTTCAGCATTGAAACAGGTGTATCCATTGTTGATCCTATGTTGAATCGTGGTGGTGTGCTTTCTATGTCTGAATTATTAGTGACATTTATGGTTGCCAGTGTAATGGGCGCTGTCATTACGTCTACTGGTATTTTGGATGTTTTGGCAAAAAATGTTCTTTTAAAATTTATCAAGAATCGTACAGTACTCGTATTTGTCACTTTAGTGTATTGCTATGTCGTGAACTTCTTAACAGCTGGCGGACAAACAGTATCTATCATTGTAACTGAACAAACGTTTGAATCGACTTATGAAGATATGAATATTTCTCGTAAAGTATTATCTAGAACACTCGAAGATTCTGGTACATTGTCTGCACCCATCGTTCCTTGGGGTGTTGCGACAATTTATGTCATGGGCGTACTTGGATGCTCAACAGCTTATATTCCATACGCATGGTTTATCTTTATCGTTCCTATTTTCTCAATGATTTGTGCCATTACTGGGATTGGAATTTGGGATAAAGAAGAAAAGCCAGTTCGAAAATAAATGTGATACTCCTTTACTATCTTTTAGAATTAGTGTATAACTTAGATGTAAATAAAAAAAGGGAGCTTGTAGTACAGGCTGAGAGGAAAGTGTGACTTTCGACCTATAACCTGATTTGGATAATGCCAACGTAGGGAAATACTTTGTCTTTTTAGTGTGAGTATACCTATATTGGTTGCTCACTTTTTTTGTGGCAAAATGGGAGCACCACTTTTTGTCACGTTAAATAATCATTTGGAAAAGGAGATTTTAAAATGAACACAAATGAAAGTACAGTAAGTACAGGCGCTACATATACCACTCAGATGAATGCTGCGCGTAAGGGAATTATTACGCCGGAAATGAAGATTGTAGCCCAAAAAGAAAAAATGACAGAAGAAGAACTAAGAGAGTTAGTTGCATGTGGTAAGGTTGTAATTCCGGCCAATAAAAACCATAAATCTTTAAATCCTGAAGGTGTGGGAAGTATGTTACGCACAAAGATTAATGTAAACTTAGGGGTTTCTAGAGATTGTAAAGATTATGATGTCGAAATGGAAAAAGTTATGGCAGCCGTAAATCTTGGTGCAGAATCAATTATGGATTTATCGAGTCATGGAAATACACAACCATTCCGTCAAAAGTTGACAGCTGAATGTCCAGCTATGATTGGTACTGTACCTGTATATGATAGTGTGATTCACTACCAAAGAGATTTAAATACATTAACCGCAAAGGATTTCTTAGATGTAGTCGAGTTACATGCCAAAGATGGTGTGGACTTTGTGACTTTGCATTGTGGAATCACTAGAAAGACGATTGATCAAATCAAAAAACACAAACGTAAAATGAATATTGTTTCTCGTGGAGGAAGTTTAGTCTTTGCGTGGATGTCAATGACAGGGGAAGAAAATCCATTCTATGAATATTATGATGAAATCTTGGATATCTGTGAAAAATATGATGTGACGATTTCTTTAGGCGATGCTTGTCGTCCTGGATGTTTAGCAGATGCCACAGATGTATGTCAAATCGAAGAATTGGTTCGGTTAGGAGAACTTACAAAACGTGCTTGGGAACATAACGTACAAGTTATTGTCGAAGGACCTGGACATGTTCCATTAGATCAGGTTGCGGCCAATATGCAGGTTCAGCAACAAATCTGTATGGGCGCTCCATTCTATGTGTTAGGCCCATTAGTTACAGATATTGCGCCAGGCTATGATCATATTACAGCGGCTATTGGTGGTGCGGTTGCAGCTATGTCAGGAGCAGCTTTCTTATGTTATGTAACACCGGCAGAACACTTGGCTTTACCAAATGTCGAAGATACAAAACAAGGAATCATTGCTTCTAAGATTGCAGCACATGCGGCTGATATTGCCAAAGGTGTTAAAGGAGCACGAGATATCGATGACAAGATGGCCGACGCAAGAAAGAATCTAGATTGGGATGCGCAATTTGAGTGTGCGCTAGATCCAGAAACCGCAAAAGCAATTCGTCAATCTCGTATGCCAGAAGATGATCATAGTGATACTTGTAGTATGTGTGGTAAATTTTGTGCTGTAAGAAGTATGAATAAAGCTCTATCTGGGGAGAATATTGATATTTTATAATTGTATTGTTTTACATCGTTTATATTTTTTAACAATTATTTGCAGAAATTAGTTGATGTTGTGTGTTGTTTATAAAAGTATGATATATTAAGTGTGTAACGTTTAAATGTTATATTCTCTCATAACATATGTTACTAAATTGGGCTTAGTGAGTATGTTATAATTAGATGTATTGAGAAGGGGTTATTTATGAGTGAGTCAGTTTTAAATTTTCTTGAAGAAAAGAATCTTCCTGAAGTCACAAAAAAGAAACATACATATTTGATGATGGATGGACACGACCAAGAAGATATTTACGTAGTAAAAGATGGTGTTGTGAAAGTGAGTATTGTTTTATGTGATGGGCGTGAATTCAATATCACTTATTTAAAAGGTTTGGATATGATTTCTTTGTTGAAAGATGAAATCAATAAAATGACTACGGCATCATTTCATGCTCGTATCGAAAGTGATACGGCAACTTTCTATCGGATCAACAGAAAATTGTTTGAACAATATGTGAAAGAAAATGAAGAATTACATGCATATATAGAATCGTATTATCGTAAAAAGATGACCGAAGCTATTTATCGCCAGCAACTCATGACAATGAATGGGAAAAATGGAGCTGTGTGTGCATTTATCTATCATTTGATTCCATTATTTGGTAGACAAGTTAAAAAAGGTATATTTATTGATCTGCAAATCACGAACGATGATATTGCCAATTTCTGTGGGGTATCCACAAGAAACAGTGTCAATCGTATCTTGTGTGGATTAAGAGAAGAAAACGTTATTACGATGGTATATCATAAAATCTTAATTTTAGATGTAGATTATTTAAAGAAGTTTATTTAGTAAATAAGCTTCTTTTTTTTGGCGATTTAGTGAATTGTTTAAGATGAATGGGTGGACTTGTAAATATAGAGGTAGAAAGGTTAAGGGGAAAATGATATTCCTTAAAAAAATTATTGAGTTTGATTAAGAAAGTTCTGAATTTTTTTAACATAAAGCAAATTCAGAACTTTAAATTTCAAACTGCAGGTGTAGTAGGAACGATAATTTTGGAGTATATATATGTATTTTCCTTATACTTAAAGGTGATATGGATTGTATCTTAGTTGAAAATAAGTGTTTTTATATGTTTTTTCTTATCATATTTTACAGCTTTTTAATTTTTTAGTGTTCATGAAACATAAAATATCAATTAATAATAGAGATGATATTTGTAAAAATACTTTATATATAGCAAATATTTGTATAAATAATCAAAATATCAAAAAATCATATTATATAAAAAAAGGATTGAATAATAAATTACTTCTTGGATTTTTAAACGGTTCGGCTTCAAGGGAAAATTCTTTAGATGAAAAGTAGATAGAAGAATTTTTGAATAAAGAGAAAATAACTATTAGTTTTGCCATTCTAACCTGTACTTGTATAATTAATAGCTATGTGATAGTGTAAAGCTACCGTAAGGTAGTTTATGTACAAATAAATGGTAATTTTCGAAGGATGGTTAAGACAAGAATGAGTCATACAAGAAAAAAAGAGATTATTTTGGCTACATTAGAACTGGCAGCTAATAAAGGACTTGGTAATGTTTCTATGAATATGATTGCAGATAAAGTTGGAATAAAAAAACCATCATTGTATAATCATTTTTCATCGAAAGAGGAACTTGTTGAAGTAATGTATCAATTTCTTAGGGAAGAGGCTAAGAAAACTGTTAATATTGGTGCAATTGATTATACGACTTTTTTTGCAGGAAAGAGTGCATTGGAAATATTGAGGGGGATAGTCAAAGGATATTTTAATATGAATCAGCAGGAACATATGATAAATTTCTACAAGGTCATCTATTCTGAAAGAAGTTTAAATCCTGTAGCAGCAAAAATTGTAGCAGAAGAAACAGATAGGATGATTTTAGCAACGAAACAGCTTTTCTATGCTATGGAAGTACATAAATTACTTCATTTTAAAAATCCGGATATGAGTGCAGTAAGTTTTGCGATGACAATACATGGATTAATGGATTATGAACTGGATCAAAACAATGGTCAGTATAGCTTTGAAACAGATAAGAGTCTTTTGGACAACTATTTGAAGTGGTTTTGCGAGGAGTATGCTGCATGACAATGAATAAGTATTTGAATTACTGGGGATTGATTTTTATTGTTGTGATTTTGATTCCTAATATTGTTTTTGCGATAACATGTAAAGAAGGATTCGAAAATCGTTACAAGAATAAATTAGTTGGATTTCTTGAGCAGATTGCATGATTTGGATGTTTCGTCAGTATGTTTCTTATAATCCCTTCTATGAGTAAAGGGTATTGGTTTAAACAAGGAGAAACAGTTTATCTAGTTTTGGGAGTTGTTCTTGTAATATTGTATTGCTTAGGGTGGATTATATTCTGGAAAGAGAATTCTATGCGAAAGTCTTTATACTTATCAATTATCCCGTCTTTATTATTTATTGAAAGTGGTATTATAAGTGGAAATATTTTGTTGTTGATTTTTGCGGCGATCTTTGCTCCATGCCATATTCTAATAAGCTATATGAATGCTATTTTAATATGATTTGAAGATTGAAAGGCATGGATCCGGACAATTTTTGAAAGTATGGATTCTAAAAAAGGTAAATCCAATGTATGTTACTGCATTTAAGGAAAATGAAAATAAAGGGAGAAAATATGGTATCAGATATAATTAAAATCAACCATTTGAATAAAAGCTTTGGGGAAGTAAAAGCAGTAAATGATTTGAGTTTTCGTGTAAAAGAAGGAGAATTGTTTGCATTTCTTGGAGTAAATGGCGCAGGGAAAAGTACAACTATTTCTATTCTTTGTGGACTGTTGAAAAAAGATAGTGGAAGTGTTCTTGTAAATGGAATTGAAACTGACAAAGCCGGTGCACAGACAAAAAGGATGCTTGGTGTTGTGTTTCAGGATAGTGTGCTTGATAAACCACTTACAGTGAAAGAAAACTTAATGAGCAGAGCTGCTTTGTATGGTATTATAGGTAATGCTTTTGATAAGAGATTACAGGAGCTAGTTGAAATTCTTGAGTTTGACGAGTTTTTAAATAGACCTGTAGGAAAACTGTCGGGAGGACAGAGAAGAAGAATTGATATTGCTCGTGCATTGTTGCATAGACCAGAAATTTTGATTCTTGATGAGCCTACTACAGGACTTGATCCACAAACAAGGCAATTAATCTGGAATGTTATTGAGAAACTTCAGAAAACTGAAAATTTGACAGTATTTCTGACTACACATTATATGGAAGAGGCAGCTAATGCTGGGTATGTTGTGATTCTTGATAAAGGAAGTATCGCTGCGCAAGGTACACCATTTGAACTTAAAAATAATTATGTGCAAGATATAGTGTCAGTTTATGGTGTTTCTGAAGATGAAATAAAAAAATTGAATAGAGAATATAAAAAAATACGTGATGGATATCAGATAAAAGTAAGAAATACGAAGGAAGCAACGAAACTTATTATTGATCATCAGGAGCTGTTTACGGATTATGAAGTCGTAAAAGGTGGCATGGATGATGTGTTTCTTGCGGTTACAGGAAAAAAGCTAGGAGGTGAGCGCTGATGAGAACAGTATTGGCATTAATGAACAGAAATAGGAAACTGTTTTTTAGAGATAAAGGTATGTTATTTACATCGATGATCACACCTGTCATTTTGATTGTTCTGTATGCTACATTTCTTGCGAATGTTTTTAGAGATTCTTTTACGTCAGCCATTCCAGATATGATCACGATTTCGGATAAACTTATTAATGGAACCGTGGCTGCACAGCTAACAGCATCACTTTTGGCAGTAAGTTGTATTACTGTAACATTTTGTGTAAATCTGACTATGGTACAAGACAAGGCAAATGGAACAAGGAAAGATTTTGATGTTTCACCGGTCAGCAAACGAAAAATTTATTTAGGATATTTCCTCTCAACAGTTGTTAATTCTTTGATGGTCAATGGATTTGCATTTATATTATGCTTGGGATATTTATTTAAAATGGGATGGTATATGAATATAGCAGATGTAATATGGGTTTTATTTGATATGATATTGCTTGTTTTATTTGGAAGTACAATTTCAAGTATCATTAGCTTTCCGTTGACAACACAGGGACAGCTTTCGGCTGTGGGGACAATTGTCAGTGCAGGATATGGATTTATATGTGGCGCTTATATGCCAATTTCAAATTTTGGTTTGGGGCTTCAAAAGGTGTTGTCGTATCTTCCAAGTACATATGCCACTTCATTGATTAAGAATCATATGCTTCACGGAGTTTTCAGCGAGATGGGAAGAAAACAGTATCCGAATGAAATGGTTGAAGCAATAAGAGACACTCTTGATTGTAAGCCCGTATTTCATGGAAATGTGGTAAGTGTAAATCAGATGATTGGTATTATGATTGGAAGTATTTTTTTATTTGGAGTTATTTATTTTTTAATTACATCGTTTTTAGAAGGTGAAGATAAAGGGTAAATAACATTATTTTAGAGGATAAAAGTGGAAATGAGTGGAAGCCCAAGGTTGAATGGAGAAATGAATAGTAGAAATTTTCAGGAGGAATAAATCATGAATTACATCCGAGTGACAAAAGAAAATATTGATAAAGAACATATTTGTTGTGCTATGTCCGGTAAGCAAAGTCTTGCCAAAAAGGAATGGATGAAGCAACGCTTTGAAGAAGGACTTGTTTTTTATCGAAGTGAAGAGCGTGGCAAATGTTTCATCGAATACATTCCGGCAGAAAATGCCTGGGTACCCATTGAAGCAGATGGCTGGTTCTATATCAACTGTCTATGGGTTTCCGGTTCTATGAAGGGACATGGGTATTCTAATGACTTATTGGACAAATGTATCCGGGATGCCAAAATGCAGGGGCGAAAAGGAATTTGCATTTTGTGTGCAGAAGCCCGAAAAAGGGAATTTCTTGCCGATCCAAAGTTTCTGAATTACAAAGGATTCAAGGTTGCAGACGTATCGGACTGTGGAATCAATCTCATGTATCTTCCTGTTGAAAAGGATGCCCAACCACCAAAATTTAGAGAATGTGCGAAGCATCCTACGATTGAGGAAACTGGTTTTGTCCTTTATTACACCGATCAGTGTCCATATACATATTATTGGGTGCCAAGGGTTCAGCAAGTGGCAAAGGAACATGGCATCTTGTTTAAGGCCATTCATATTACGGACAAAGAAAATGCTCAGAATGTCCCTGCACCAGTCACTACGTATGCATTATTCCAAAATGGTAAATTTTTGACCCAGTCCATTCAGTCAGATAAAAAATTTCTGGCATTGGCAGGCATTTTGGAGTGAGGTACTTCTTGTATGCGAGAAAATGGAGGTAAGAATGAAAGCTATCGTATATACATCAAATGCTGGAAGTACAGCAGGATATTCACAATTACTAGGAAATGAATTGAATCTTCCAGTATATAGTTTTAAACAGGCTAAAAATGAGGTATCTTGCGGCAGTTAGATTATTTATCTTGGATGGATTATGGCAAAAGAGATCAAGGAATATAAAAGGGCAGCAAAACTGTATAAAGTTTGTGCAGTGTCTGGTGTCGGTATGTGATGTTGATTGTCAAATTATTTGAATATGAAAGTTAATAATCTAATCACATTAAATGAAAAAGTCATAGCACAAGTTTGAATAAAATCTATTCAAATTATGTGTTATGACTTTTATAATATTTTCTATAGAAAGTGAGAAAAAGAAAATGATTGAAAATGAAATAACTTTCAGCGTACTTCTTGAAGTTTTCAAGGCAAGTGAATCGAGCCAAAAGAAGTGAAATGGCTATGGTATCCATATATTCCGTTTGGTAAGGGTACGCTGTTGCAGGGCAATCCCGGCGATGGAAAAAGCAAGTTCATGCTTTCAGTTGCCGCCCCGCTCTAAAAGGGCGAACCTCTGCCTTTTACCGAAGCAGAAGAAAACGATCCTTTAACTAACATCTATCAGACAAGGGAAAATGATGCAGAGGATACGGTAGTATCTCGAGTTAATTCTGCTGGTGGCAACGGAGAGAACCTTAGCTTCATCAAGGAAGATGAGTCTTTATCTTTTGGGGATAACCATATATAATACGTGAAGGGATGAGGCGTTTTTGTATTAAATTAAAATTAGGGAAAAGGCATGTGAAATACGATGATGAAAAATAACTATATAAAACAAAAAAGAAAAGATCAAAATCCG
>ERZ773144.383-NODE-383-length-45678-cov-6.765623_pt1 | contig 45678 bp, 49 predicted proteins | sample MGYA00580849_ERZ773144 | MGnify/ENA primary metagenome ERZ773144 (study PRJEB29015, sample SAMEA2737861) | human gut metagenome | biome: human gut; feature: human-associated habitat; material: faeces | place: China | collected 2012 ...
AGTAATAAATGGATTAGTAGAAAAATATAAAATAAATGATATATTAAAAGAATATATAAAGGTGGAAGAACCAGAAATAAAAGAAGAGGAAAGCAAATAAAGAAATAAAAGGGGGACAGGATGAAAAAGATATTAATAGGATGTATTCTGGCAGTATCAGCAGTATCATATTCAGCAACAGATGTAATGTCAACACTTGAACGGCTTGAACTTAATCTTCAACAGCTGGAAGCAGAGGAAAGAGCAATGTACAATCAAAGAAAAGCTGAAGCAGAAGAAGCTGAAAGAACACTTGAAGCACAAAGAAAAATGTATGCAGAAATATCAGAAAAAGAAAAAAGAATATTAAGTGTAAAAGATAATAAGTTTTATAAAGGGCAATATCAGGAATTAGCAAAAAAATATGGTGAAGCTAAAAAAGAATTGGAATCAGATATGAAGAAGCAAGAAGAGATAATCAGTATATTTGAAGCAATAAAGTAAAGAGTGATACTATGAAAAAAGATGAGAAAGAAGCAGAAAAAACATATAGGCTGTTTGGTTGTCGTTTTATTGAAGAGGATTTTAAATATATAAATAAAAAATTAAAGAAATTGAAGAAAAAACAAGATATATCAAATAGTGTAATACTTTTAGAATTATTTAAAATGTATAATAGAGAAAATAAAAATAAATAAAAGATTAAAAAGCTGTAATAATTTAGATTACAGCTTTTTATATTTGAATAATTAAATATATTTTGTTTTAGAAATATTTTCTAAAAGAACAGATAATCTTTTATGGTTCAATTCAATTCCCACAAAATTTTTGTTATTGAGATAAGAATTAAAACCAACAAGACCTCTCCCCATGCACATATCTCCTATACACTCATATTGCAGATTTTTACAGATAAATTCTATTATTTTTTCCTCATCCATACCATCTAATTTTAAATTAAGTCTTTTTTCACTTCCTTGAACTATATAACATAAATTTTTACTGTTATTATAATAAGTACTGTTATAAAATGTTACATGTTTATATAGTTTTTTCATTTCTTTTATAAAATCAGCAAGATATTCTTTTCCAATTTCCAAAAAGCAGAGATTTGCCTTTATTTCACCTATTCTTTTAAAAAGTATTTCATAAAATTCTTCATAACTTTGTACCTTAGGCATTAGTCTGGCTTTCATATAAAAAGTATTGAGATTCCTTAAATTCCATGGGGGATCAATAAATAATACATCTGCTTTTTTCATAAAATCTGGAAGTTCATCAGTAAGATCATGGACCATAATGATATTTTTATCTATAGCATATGGAACAGCAGGTTTTAATGGATAATTTATATAAGAGCCACCATATTCCCATTTTTCAATCATCATTAACCTCCACCATTTCCCAGCTTTTTGAGTAAGATTTATTTTTAAAAATTTCTGCAATACCTGTTATCTGTTTTAATCTGAAGACTTCTTCTTCTTCCATTCCTAAAGATTGAGCTATCATTTCATCCTCAAGACCTTTTTCATATAACTCTCTTACCAGTTCTCCCATAAGTTCAACCTGATGAACACCTCTGGCTCTGTTGAACTGTACAGTTGCTGCCATTCTTTTTTCTATATTATGATCTAACACAATTATTGGAATTTCTTTAGCTTTAAAATGTTTTTTAAAAATTTCATATCGATGGAAACCATCCACTATTATATACTTATCTCTACTTTTATCATATATAGTCACTACAGCAAAACAAAACCCATTGTCCAAGATAGATCTTTCTAATAAGTCCATATTATTAATTGCAACTTTATTAGGATTATATTTATTGGGTTCAACTTTATATATAGGCACTATAATAGGGTTCATAACAGGCAGTGCTATATTTCCTTTTTTCGTTTTTATATATTTCATAGTATTGTTCTCCATTTTTTAAGTTTTTCTAATCTTGGATCTTTTCTATTGTCTACAGGCAGATTATTTTCATAATCATTTAGTATAAGTTGTTTACATTGTTGTCTTGCAACATATTCATTTTCTAAATGCTTTTGGAATCTTTTCTGAAATATCCACTTTTTATTTTCATTGGGATATGTTTCTAATAAGAAATCTCTATATTCTATCCATGAATCATAGTTTTTAGGAAGCTTTGTACATCTTAGCATTTTGCTGTCCTTTCCATAAAGATTTCCAATACTTATTCCAGCTATTCTTTTAAGGAGTTTATCATAGGTTTTAGGTTCAAATTCAGGGAGATCAACTAATGCTTTAAAACTTTTTTCATGTATCAGTGATGATACCCTTATTTCTCTCAGTCCCGTTCCTTTTTTATATTGATAGTCATATATTTTAGAGTATTTTAGTTTTTCATCATAAATATATTTCCATACATCATGAAAATTCCAATCATATATAGGGTAAAAAGAAAAATTTCCATATTTTAATTTTGTTCCCCAGTAAACAAAAGATCCATTTATATCAACAGGATTTTTCACAACAGCTCCCCATCTATTAGGGCTTTCAGTTGCTCTTAACCCAACTAAAAAGATAGTATCTTTTTTTAATCTTTGAAAATTTTCTATTACATCATAAAATCCAAATCCCTTATTTTTATCTCTTATAGTTTCAGTTTCTATATCCCATGGTTTATTTTGAATAGAATTTTTTTCTTTAGGTCTCATCCATAAGTATGATTTGTTTTTTTCCCAGCATTTAAGCTGACCTTCCACAATACTTGTAGCATTAGTAAGATTAAATTCTATTTGAAGCCAGTAATTTATAGTATTTTCTGGAAAAAGATTCATTAAATATTTTATTTGTTTTACAGTACTGCTGTAGACTACTTCTTCATCTAAAAAAAATAGTCCTACCTTTCTATTTCTTTTGACAGCTTCTTTTAAAGTGAGATGTGCTAGAACAGTACTATCTTTTCCTCCAGAGATGGAAACACAAATATTTTGAAAATTATCAAAAAGGAAACTTATTCTTTCCTTTGAAACTTCAAGAACATTTTTATTGGAATACATCTGCTTTATCATAGATTGTTTCACACTTATCCTTCCATTCTATATAGCTTTTTATATAAAACTTATCAACTGGTAAACTTGTTGAAAGAAATTCAAATTCTTTTATATTTTTCATAGTTTTTAAAAAATCGTTGAAATTTAATCTTCTATAATGAAAATCTACAACGAGTACTTCTGGTTCCTCTGATATGAGGTTTATATTATTATAAGAAACAACATTTTTAAGTCTGAATCTATTATTTCTTGCAACAGAAATTTTTTCTTTTATATATTCTTTCTTAAAATCTCCTGTCAAAAGATGTAAATTTCTCGGAAGCGTATCAGGATCCTGGTTACCAAGAAGTTTAAATAACAGATTTTTTTCTCTTTCATATCTTTCTCTCATAAATCTTGTTGTTCTTATAGTATTTATTTTTATTGGAATTGTTCTTTTAATCATTTTGATATCTTCATTTTTTAAATAATTGGAATCAAATCCCTTCCCTTTATACTTTCCTTTGTTTTCAAAGTTTAGAAGTATCATAAAATCATCATAATTTTCTATTATAGGGAAATATTCAAAGATTATCTTATGAGAGGTTTGATTTAAGTAATGGTGGGCACAATTATATATCAATTTGTTTCTATTGCTTGTTCTCATACACTCATCTATTATAATTAAAGAATTTTCATTTATTTCTTCTAGTAGTCTGTAAAAATATTTATATTTTTCAATATCAGAATATTCAATATATTCAATATTCGCACTTCCAATATCATAATTAATATGAAATTTTTTAAAAAAGAAGCAATAGATTTTTTCAATACAGTTACTATTGAGATAGTTTATTATCTCTTGCTCTTTTTGCTTCTTGTTTAATCCAATTCTAATCATCTAATTTTGCACCTCCTAAACAGCAGTTGTGTGCTCTGCTATTTTTAGTTTGAATTCTTTAGAACAATGATAAAATCAAACTAATTATTTTCTATTTTATGTTTCTTGAGAAGTTTATTGAACTATACAATTTGAATTTTAACATTTTTTTGGAATTTTATATACCTAAAAAATTGTGTTCTATAATCCCTAATATACATAACTATCTCAAACTCGTTTAATTTAGTTTGTATATATTTTTTAAAACAGTTTAATTATTTGAATATATAAAGTTCATTAATTTTTGAATTGAAAATCTTTAAATTTATATTGGGTAATAGAAAAATTTTATGTGAAAAAATATTTTTAATATTTGTAACAAAATTGTCACATATATTTGGTATCATTAAATCATATAAATCTTTCCCCAAGATGTTTTATATATAGATATGAAAAAACGGCATGACAGTTAAGTCAATTGCCGTTTTTTTCATTTTATCAGTAAATTATTCGACAATATATTTATATTTGTGGTATATTAAACATATAAAGAATATAATTTTATAAAATAATTTAAATATGACAGATATTGGAGGGGTAACTATGAAATATGCAGAAGAAGGAGTTCAATATCATATAGGAATAAAAAAAGGGGATGTAGGGAAATATGTAATACTTCCAGGAGATCCTAAACGTTGTGAAAAAATAGCAAAATATTTTGAGGATGCAAAGCTTATAGCAGATAATAGAGAATATATAACATACACAGGATATCTTGATGGAATCAAAGTAAGTGTAACTTCTACGGGGATAGGAGGGCCATCAGCAGCAATAGCTTTAGAGGAACTTGTAAAATCAGGTGCAGATACATTTTTACGTGTGGGAACATGCGGAGGAATGCAGACTGAGATTATGGGAGGAGATATAGTAATTGCTACCGGAGCAATAAGGATGGAAGGAACAAGCAGAGAATATGCTCCAATAGAGTTTCCAGCAGTTGCAAATATAGAGATTGTAAATGCTTTTATCCAAGCTGCAAAAGATTTAGGAGAAAAATATCACACAGGTATAGTCCAATGTAAAGATTCATTTTATGGGCAGCATGAACCTGAGACAAAACCAGTGAGCTATGAATTGATGAATAAATGGGAAGCATGGATACGTCTTGGATGCAAAGCTTCTGAAATGGAATCAGCAGCACTTTTTGTAGCAGGAGATTATTTAAAAGTTCGTGTAGGATCAGCATTTTTAGTAGTAGCTAATCAAGAAAGAGAAAAGGCTGGACTTGAAAATCCGGTTGTACATGATACAGATGCTGCAATAAGATTGGCTGTAGAAGCTATACGTAATCTTATAAAAACAGACGTACCATATTAAAGGAGAAAGATATGGAAAAATACAGAGATATATTAGACAGAGCTTTTATGGCTGTGGATAATGCTTATGCACCATACTCTAATTATTATGTGGGAGCTTGTGTAAAAACAAAAGATGGCAGATATTTTATAGGTGCTAATGTAGAAAATGCTTCTTATGGATTGACTAATTGTGCAGAAAGAAATGCAATATTTCAGGCATATTCACAAGGTTGCAGAAAAGAAGATATAGAAGCTATTGCAATTGTGAGCAGAGGAAAAACTCTTGCAACACCATGTGGCGCATGCAGGCAGGTATTGGTAGAGCTTTTAAATAGAAATACCCCTATTGTATTATCAAACAGTTTAAAAGAGATGGTAACAAATATAGAGGAACTTTTACCAATGTCATTTACAAGTGATGACTTATAAGGAGGAAATTATGTCTACACCACACAATCAAGCAAAACCTGGAGAAATAGCAAAAAATGTTCTTATGCCAGGAGATCCTTTAAGAGCTAAATTTATAGCAGATACATTTTTAACAAATGTAAAACAAGTAAATTCTGTAAGAAATATGCTTGCTTTTACAGGAGAATATAAAGGAAAAGAAATAACTGTTATGGCCTCTGGAATGGGAATGCCATCTATTGGAATATATTCATATGAGCTGTACACAGTATATGGAGTTGAAAATATAATTCGTGTAGGGTCAGCAGGATCTTATGTAGAAAAATTGAATATATATGATGTAGTACTTGCAGAGAGTGCATGGAGTGAATCAAGTTTTGCACATACACAAAATGGATTTGAAGGAGATACAATTCTGCCAAGTAACCAATTGAATAAAAAAATATTAGAAACAGCAGAAAACTTAGGGGTAAAAATACATCTGGATAGAATACATTCAAGTGATGTTTTTTACAGAGAGAGCAATGTAGATGGATATAAAGAATTATATGCTAAACATGGGTGCACTTGTGTAGAGATGGAAAGTTTTGCATTATTCCATAATGCAGCAGTTTTAGGAAAAAATGCTGCATGTCTTTTGACAATATCAGATTCTTTTGTAACTAGGCAGGAGACTACACCTGAAGAAAGACAGTCATCTTTTGTAAATATGATGAAAATAGCTCTTGAAACATTCTGCTGATTCAGTGGAGGGAATATCTATGAAAAAATATAAAAGAATATTTACTATAGTTATAGATTCATTAGGAATAGGAGCTATGGATGATGCAGAAAAATATGGAGATACAGGTGCAGATACACTGGGACATATAGCTGCTTCAGTGGAAAAGTTTAATATACCTAATCTTCAGAAATTAGGGCTTGCCAATCTTCATCCAATGTCGAATATAAAAGCAACAGATTGTCCTTTAGCCTATTATGGAGAACTTAAAGAAACAAGTACAGGAAAAGATACTATGACTGGGCACTGGGAAATGATGGGATTAAATATAAGAACTCCATTTAAAACTTTTACAGAAACTGGTTTTCCAAAAGAGTTGATTGATGAACTGGAAAAAAGATTTGAACGTAAAATAGTTGGAAATAAATCAGCCAGTGGAACAGAAATATTGGAAGAATATGGGGAGCATGAAATAGCTACTGGTGATGTAATAGTATATACTAGTGCTGATTCAGTTCTTCAAATATGTGGAAATGAAGAAACTATGGGACTTGAAACTCTATATAAATTTTGTGAAATAGCAAGAGAGCTCACTATGAGAGATGAATGGAAAGTAGGAAGAGTAATAGCTAGACCATACATTGGCATGAAAAAAGGAGAATTTAAACGTACAAGCAACCGTCATGACTATGCTTTAAAGCCATTTGGGAAAACAGCTTTAGATGTATTGAAAGCAGGAGGATTTGATGTAATATCTGTTGGGAAAATCAGAGATATTTTTGATGGTGAAGGGATAACAGAAGCATACAAATCAAAAAGTTCTGTGCATGGTATGGAACAGACTTTAGAGCTTTTAGATAAAGATTTTACTGGATTATGTTTTGTGAATCTAGTTGACTTTGATGCTTTATGGGGTCATAGAAGAAACCCTAAAGGATATGCAGAAGAATTAGAAAAATTTGATATAAATTTAGGAAAAATATTGGAAAAGCTTCAAGAGAATGACCTTTTGATAATAACTGCTGATCATGGAAATGATCCTACATTTAAAGGAACAGATCATACTAGAGAAAAAGTTCCATTTATAGCATATTCGCCTTCTATGAAAAAGGCAGGAGCTTTACCAACAGCAGATACATTTGCTGTAATAGGAGCTACTATTGCTGATAATTTTGATATAGTGATGCCTGAAAATACAATAGGAAGCTCTATACTTGATGAATTAAAATAATCAGAGGAGAAAAAATGACTAAGAAAGATATATTGAAAATAGTGGATCATACTCTTTTGGCTCAAACTTCTACATGGGAGCAGATAAAGGAAATACTTGATGATGGAATGAAATATGAAACAGCTTCAGCCTGTATACCACCATCATTTGTAAAGAGAGCTAAAGAATATGTAAAAGGGTCTCTTTCTATATGCACTGTAATAGGGTTTCCAAATGGTTACAATACAACAGATGTAAAAGTATTTGAAACAGAAGAAGCAGTAAAAAATGGTGCTGATGAAATAGATATGGTAATCAATATTGGAGATTTAAAAGATAAAAAATATGATAGTATTTTAAATGAAATAAAAAATATTCATAAAGCCTGTAATGGAAAATTATTGAAAGTAATTATTGAAACTTGTCTTCTTACTGATGAGGAAAAAATAAAAATGAGTGAAATAGTTACTGAATCAGGAGCTGAATATATCAAGACTTCTACAGGTTTTTCTACTTCCGGAGCTACATTAGAAGATGTTTCTCTTTTGAAAAAACACATTAGAAAGAATGTAAAAATAAAAGCTGCTGGTGGAATAAGTTCTTTTGAAGATGCAGAAAAATTTATAGAAGCAGGAGCAGATAGATTAGGAACAAGCAGACTGGTAAAAATAATGAAATCTTAATAATAAAAGCAGCAGCTGGAAAATTTTTCCAACTGCTGTTTTTTTAAAATCTAAATTTATATCCTATAGATACCATATTATCAGAAATTTTTGATCTTTCTATAGAGATATCATAAGAAGCATTTATTGATGTTTGCTCACTTATTTTTGCCTCTATTCCTAGATTTATCCAAGTAGTGTTTTTATTCAGTTTTATACCTGTTATATTATATTTATTGCCGCTTGTATCACCTACATATCTTGCTTTAAAATCAAGTTTGTCCTCAGAAAGAGAAACCACTTGAGTTATACCACTGTATAGTTTAATCTTATCAAGTTCAAGTTCTCCTCTTATTCCTGCTGTTCCAGAGAATTGTTCATAATTTTTTCTTTCAGCTTCTATTCCATATATACTGCTAGAATCTTCTTTAAAGCTTCCTCTTCTTACATGATCATACATAAGTCCAGCAAAAGGATTTATTTTTATCCTTTCACTAATAGAAAATTTATATCCTAATTCTCCATATAAAGAGTAAGTAACACTATCATAATCTGTCTTTAGATGGATATTATCATTATTTATCCAGATATCTCTTTCAACATCACTCTCTGTATATCCTATCCCAATTCTTCCTAAAGTATAGAAATTTTTATTAAATTCATATAATCCATATCCAGACAGCATAATATTTGTATTTTCAGCTTTACCAGCATATTTATTAAAATCAGCTTCAGTTTTTGAAGCAGAAATAGCAGCTCCTAATAGAAGTTTATCTGTAAAATAATTATCTATTCCAAGCTGTCCTCCATATAGTTTAGTATCTGCTTTAGCATAACCGCTTTGGTAAAGTTCTCCTTTTGTTCCTAATCCATTAAACCAGAATCCAGCCATATTTTTATTCTTATCATTTGAAATCAGTATCATTCTATTAGAGAGATCTCTATTCATTTCTTTTAGCTGTTTAAATATAAGATTCTGAGATGAAGCATATATTTCAGCAGACAGAGAATCAATAGTTCTTGGAAGCAAAGCATTAGGAGTAGCTAATATTCCTGAAGCTGCTCTTAAAAGAGTATCATCATTTCCAATAGAATTAAAAGAATTTTCTAAATTCCAAGCTGTATTCATAGCAGAAGCAGATTTTATACCAAGACTACTTACTACATATTCAGTAGAATTTCTTTTATAATCTAAATGTATTTTCTGCCCTGTAACAGTTATATTCTTAAAATCAAAATAATTATTTAGAGTGCTGGTATCAATATCACCAACTGTTGTATTTTGAATAGTTCCAGCTATAATTATATCTTTAGTAGTATATACTGTAGCTGATGGAATATTTTTACTTCCATAGGTAACATTTATTTTACCATTTCCATTATCAAATGTTCCTGATACTTCTAAAGAAGATGTTATGTCAATACTAATAGAACTCGAACTATTTCCTGTATAGTTACCAACTATTTTCAGTCCGCCTCTAGATATACCCAGTCCTTCTGAAGACGAAGAGGTATTTTTTATATTTCCATTTATAGAAACAACTCTTTCAGCAGTACCCAAAGGAGAAATAAGTCCAACAGCTCTCATAGTACCATTTTTTTCTATTACTACATCTGAATTTAAATGATTTGTGACAGTAAGCACTCCATCTTGTATAGTAGTTTGACCAGAATATGTGTTGTACCCTGTAAACCATAATGTTCCAGAACCTTTTTTTATAACACCTGCATTTCCAGATATGTTGTTTGAAAAAGTATAATTATCAATATCCTTAGAAGAAGTAGGATATCCTTCCATATCTATAATTACATCATTTGAACGATAGCCATTTTCATCAAAAGTGAGTCTTTTATCAAAAGCAGCAGGTCCATTTATTGCTTTTTCTAGATTTAATAATCCCCAGCCATATGTGGAATCAACTCCAGGATCTCCAAGGTCAGTTGCTGTAGTCAGAAGAGATTGTTTGATAAGATCTCTTGACATCCATGGGTATTTTATCTGTATAGCCCCAGCAGCACCAGCTACTACAGGAGCAGCAAAAGAAGTTCCATATGCTGTAGTAGTATAAACAGTAACACCAGATGTTTTATCCACTGTGACTGCATAGTTTGCAGTAATAGTCCAATTTTTTGCATCCCCTGCTCTATTAGATTCAGGGTCTATTAATCCTGTTGTAGGGTCTATTCCTACAACTGATATCCAACCTTTTTCAGCTCTTGGATAAAGTTTAGGAAAAAGAGCTTCAGCAGCAGGATTATTTTTTCCATTGTTTCCTGCAGCAAAAATAAATAAACTGTCAGTAGATGATCTGCTTACATAAAAATTAACTAAAGAACTAAATGCAGGAAATTTTTGAGAATTTAAATCATTAGTTGGGCTTCCAAAAGACTGACTGAATATTCTTACTCCTGCCTGATACATTTTTTGATACATACTTCCCTGTACTTTTATTTGATCACTGTATGCCAGAAAAGATGGGATAGCATAAATTTTTACACCATCAGTAACACCAGTTTTATTGCCACCAATGAGAAGAGAAACTAATTCTCCATGTGTATAGGAACTAGCTTTTCTTTCTTCAGGATCAGTAGGAAAACTTTCATCTATAAATATTCTGTATTTTCCTGAAGAATCTTTAAATTCATCAAGATATGAAAAAGAAGAATCGATAACGCCTATAATAGTATCAGATTGTTTAAAATCCATAGTTATATTTTGTGGTGGAGTAGCAGTATTATTATTGTTATTTGATGAAGATGATCCACCACCGCCTCCTCCTCCACAACTACTTAAAAAAAGACATAAAGAAAGAAGTGTTATTGATTTCCAATGCTTATTATGTATGTCCATTATTTCCCCCTTATTTTGTATATAGATATTGTGTATTAGGTAAATAAAGATGTTTTTATTTTCATTTTTTTTCGATGATTCCATCTTTTTTTATGGAATCAGAAAACCATATTGTTGTAATAAGAGAAGCAGAAAAATCTATTAAAACTAGAGTCAAGAGAGCAGAAGCAAATATTTTCTGTCCTTTAACAGATACTTTATCAATTATTTTTTTGCCAAGAGGCTGTATTGTATAATATGCGGCAGTTCCTCCAGCAGCAAATATAAAACTTGTTTTTGGAGATATTCGTCCTTGGAAATTCATCCATTCATCACTGTAATCCCATAATACTAAACCTAAAGTATATTCCATAATATAACTTCCTATAAGTTCAGCAATAGTGGAAAGTACCAGAATAAGTAAAAATATTTTTAAAGGTCTAGTACTGAGTTTAATACTTTCATTAGGTTCTGCTATAAATTTTGAAATAATTATCATAATAATAACAGCTCCAAAACCATATATTGGAATATAGGGTCCAAAATTAAATCCTCTATTAACAAAATGTCCTTCTTCGATTGTGAATAATATGGTTTCATATACCCAACCTATAAATGAATAAAGCATGAATAGAAAAAAATACATTCTTAATTCATATTTTATTTGCTGCTTATCTGTCATTTAATTGTATAATAAGAAAAGGTTAATAATTTACATATAACTTATTCTTAAAATACTTCCCCCCCTTTTTGTTTTAATGAAATTCAAAATCATATATATTATATTAATAAAATTATACCATTAAGAAATGAAAAATTCTTCATGTTTTTGTAAAGAAAAATAGTTATTTTGTTAAAAACTGGATTATTTTCTTTATTTTTTAATATTTTTGTATATAAAAATAAAAATTAAATAATATATAAAGAATTGTATTATTAAGAAAAGCTTAAAAGAAAATTTATTTGACTTTGCAATAGAGATAATTTATACTTTAATAGAAAGTTTAAAAAAGTAAAAACTTTCACCGTTTTAAGGAGGGACAAAGTGAAAACTGTCAAAGTGGTGGGGTTGATATCTAATATAAGAGAAAAAAGTGCTCAATTTATAAATAATCAACTGAGAGAAAAAGGAGTAGAAGGTCTCATAAACAGTCATGGAACAATTCTTTCTATCTTATATGATTATGATGGAAAAATAACTATGAATGAGATTGGAAAAATAATTGGAAAAAAGAAATCTACTCTTACAGATTTGATAAAAAAGCTTGTAGAACTTGGATATATCACAAGAGAAAAAAGTGAAAAAGATTCAAGAGTTGTTGAAATAACTCTTACAGAAAAAGGGTGGCAGTTTAAGCCTTTATTTGAAGAAATAAGTGAGAATCTTTTAGAAAAGACATATAAAGATTTTACAGAAGAGGAAAAAGAGACTATTATGTTATTGCTTAATAGGATTAGAAAAAACTATCAAAGTTAAAAAATATTCAGCTAACAAAAATTCAAGCTATAGGCTGTTATCAGTTTATAGCTTTTTTATGTACTCCTATTTGTCTTGATTTTATCTTGTAAACATGTGTATAATAATAATAATAGACACTTTGAAAACAAATTGAGACTATTATAGTAAGTAAGCAGGAGAAAAGGAGAAATTATATGAAGAATCATTTTGATCGATTTGTTCTGGAACTAGGATTAGTTTTAAATTTTGTAGCTGTAGTTCTTATTAGTAAAAGTATTTTTGATAATAATAAAAATCTTATGAGAATAGTAGAATATTTATCAATGAGTAAAAGTATAATTATTTTTGCTTATTGGGTATTAGATGATTATTTTGGATTAAAATATTATTTAGGATATTTTCTTTCAAATTTGTTAGCTATGAGTATTACTAATTTTTTAATCAGTCCTAATATAATTTATGTTAATTTTAAATTTGTTCCTATAATAGTATTTTTTGTTGGGTTATTTCTTGCAATTATAAATTCTTTATTTTATCAGGTATTTAAAGCAAGTTCATATGCTGGTAATAAAAATTAAAAAAGGTCTTAGTTTCTGCTAAGATCTTTTTTAATACTCTTATTTTATTTTTTTATATGTTCCATTACTTCATAAATTAGAGAACCAGCAAGTTTTGCAGTTACATTATCTATATCATATACAGGATTTACCTCTGCAAAATCAACACATACCACTTTTTCAGTTTTCATAAGAAATCTCAGAAGTCTTTTGCCTTTTTTAGGCTCTAATCCCATTACAACGGGAGCAGATACTCCAGGAGCTGCACTTGCTTCAAATACATCCATACAGAAAGTTACATATACTATATCTACCTTTTTTATAAAATCTTTTAATGCTTCAATAGTTGATTCTTCTGGGTATTCTTCATTCAAGATTAACACATTAAAAGATTCAGCTGTTTTTATTAATCTTTCTGTGTTTCCAATTTTTTGAAATCCAACTATTGCATATTGAACTTCTTTATCATTATCTAATATTTCTTTAAATGAAGTACCAGAAGTTCTGCCCTTATCATAAGGTCTCATATCTAGATGAGCATCAAAATTTATTATTCCTATTTTCTTATCAGGATAGGCTTTTCTTATTCCAAGATAGGAACCATAGGCTATATCGTGTCCTCCTCCTAATCCAATAGGAAAAATTTCTTTTTTTAATACATCTGCTATTTTTTCAGAATATTCCTCCTGAGCTTCTTCCACATTTTTATTTTTGAGATTTCTGTAATCATATACTTTTAATCCTTTTAATTGAGGAAAGGATTGAATAGCTTTTCTGACAGCATTTGATCCACCTTCAGCACCTTTTCTTCCCAAATTTCTTACTACTCCCTCATCTGTATCATACCCTACAAAACATACCCCACCAGATTCCTGAGCTTCTTTTATTTCTTTTATTACCTGCCATAGTCTGAGATCAATTTCTTCATAACTATCCAGTCTGCCATTCCATAAATCTTTCATTCCGATCCTCCTGTAATTTTAATTGTATTATAAATTAGTTATATAACCATAAAATATTTTGCTGTCTTTTCCAGATATTTTGATATTTTTTTCTTTTCCAACAGCTAACTCATTTTCAAATAATGAATTTCCAGATATTTCAATTTTACCAGAAATACAATAAATAAAAAATATTAATTCCTCTTCTCCTAAAATAATATTTTCATTACCATTAATTTCTTTGTATAAGAAATCGCCATCACAATCTTTAAGCATAAGATTGAAATCTTTGACCTTTCCTTTGGAAGCGGTATCCCAGTCTCCACTGAACCTATCTATTTTATAGGGGGCTAATGTAATATCATATTTATTTTTATGAGAAAGAGTCATATTTCCTTTAAGTATAGAGATAATTCTTTTTACTCCCTCCAGTTTTGTAAATGTAGATTCCATAAGTTCTGTGGTTGCTATACTTATTCTGAATTTAAAATTTCTTTTTTGATAATCTGCATTTTGAGGATAAATGTATAGCTGTGTAGTTGTTCCTCCACTCCAAGTGCTTTTTTTAAAGGCATCACTTTTTATAATTTCAATCATTTATGTTCTCCTTTTATAGAATTTCTTGATAAGAGATTTACCACATATTTAATGAATAGTCAACAATAAAAATAAAACTTTTAACTTTATTAAGCAGATTAAAAAAACAGTTATTAAAATTATTTTTAATAACTCAGACTGTAGATCAATATCTAGATAAATCTATCCATTTGTTTAGTTATTTTTATACAAAAATGGCAGAATTGATTCTCTCAAAGCTGCTATATCTATAAAGGTATTAAAATATATCCATTGTACGATGGCTTTCATCATGTGGCAGATAATAAATTATTAAATTTAAGAATTAATGAAATAGGGAAACAGCACAATAAATGAGTAAAAGAGCCATAACAGTATTTACCAACCTAGTGTGTTTAGAGAAGAATTTACAAAATACTGCTCCAAATAACGCCCATACAAAAGAACCTGAAGCGCCAATCAGAGATAGTATGACAGTAAACCCAATTAATGCTATTCCTGAACAATAAACTGGCAGGATATAAAGAGACATTGCTGTAATTGCATAAATATAAATTTTGGGATTGGCAAATTGTAATATCATACCTGAAAGAAAACTGGCTTCTCTACCACTGTCTGGACTTAATTCAGAAGGACTTTTCCAAACTTTCCATGCAAGGTATAGCATATAAACAGCACCCAATATCTGCATGACAATTTTTACTTTAGGAAGAAGCGAATAGAGCATTGTACTAAATGCGGTACAAACAGATGTAACAATTGCAAATCCAGTTAGTATACCAAGATTAAAACGAACACTCCGAAAGAATCCCAGCCGTATGGCATTGCTCATGGAAAGAAGATTGTTTGCACCTGGTGTATAAGCTGTAATAAGGCAATAAATCAGAAAATCATATAAATGAAACATAATATCCCCCCTTTTTTATTTCAGTAATGATAAATAACCACTTATAAAAATTACAAGTACAATAATTGGCAAAATATAGCTGATGTATTTTCTTGCAAAGCCTGGATATGGCAAGCCTTTTCCAATAGTTGTTTCTTTATGGAAATTATTCCACCCCCACCCATAATGTCTGGTACAAAACAGGAGGAATACCAAACTTCCCAATGGGAGCAGATTATTGCTTAAAATGAAATCCTCTAAATCAAGGATACTTGTACCATCTCCTAGTGGTTCAAAATTTTTCCATAGGTTGAATCCAAATACACAAGGTAATGACAGTAATAACAGTATTATAAGATTTGTTAAAGCTGATTTTTTTCTGTTACACCCTGTTAAATCCATTCCATATGTAATGATATTTTCAATGACTGCTATGACAGTAGAAATAGCTGCAAATACCATGAACAGGAAAAATAAACTTCCCCAAAGGTGACCATTGTTCATGGCATTAAAAATATTTGGTAATGTAATAAATAATAGGTTTGGACCACTGTCTGGCTTCACACCAAAGCTAAAACAGGCTGGAAAAATGATTAAACCTGCAACAAGTGCAACAACAGTGTCAAGAACACCCATATATATTGCATCGCTAGTTAGAGAATGGCTTTTGTCAATTCGGCTACCAAATACAGATAATGTACCAATTCCAATACTTAGTGTAAAAAATGCCTGTCCCATGGCCGCAAAAATACATTCAGCCACTCCGATTTTTAGCATGGCTCCAAAGTCTGGATAAAGATAGTAGCGTAACCCTGTCTCTGCATTAGGGAGCATGGCAGACCTGATAGCTAAAACAATTAAAAGGCAAAATAATAATGACATCATGATTTTAGTAACACGTTCCACACCTTTTTGTAAGCCAATTGCACAAATAGCAAAAGAAACAACAATCACAACAAACGAGCATGTGATCATGGTAACTGGGTTTTCAAGCAAATCAGAGAATACATGAGAAACTTCAATTGAAGTAAGTTCTTCAAATCTGCCTTTTACCATTTCTAAAAAGTAGTAAAGCAACCAACCACTAATTACTGTATAAAACATCATCAGCAGATAATTTCCAATAATTGTTGCATACTTAAACCAGTGCCATTTTGTTCCTTTTGGCTCCAAAATATTAAATGATAACGCAGTACTTCGTTGACTTGCCCGACCCACCGCAAATTCCATTACTACAATTGGCAACCCCAATATTACTAAAAAAATCAAGTAAAGAATGACAAAGGATGCGCCACCATACTTTCCAGTTATATAGGGAAATCTCCAAATGTTTCCCAATCCAATAGAACAGGCTGCAGTGATTAAAATAAATCCCAACCGTGATGAAAAATGTTCTCGTTTCATATTTTAGACCTCCTCTCTTTTAGAATTAAATAGTAAGAACATATGTAAGGGTTTTCATAACATCAAGTGTTTTCTGCATAAGATTATCTAATGCAATATCCAGCGTTTCAACCTCTTTCACACTGTTCTTATGGCAGCAATCAGTAGCAAATTTTTTTCTTGAATTTTTTTATGAAATCTGTATTCATTGCTTCTTTAAGATTTGGAATCATAGATATACCTCCTTTCCTCTTTACAAATCTAAATTAAAATTGTATAATGATATAAAAATATTATTATATTGCACCATTACGATATAATGATACAACAAGTACAATATAATGTCAAGAGAAAAGGGAGTGACTTTTTTGAATTCAATGAATATGATAGTTGCTAAAAATATAAAACGGCTGCGTGAAGAAAAGAAATTAAGCATGGATGAGCTTGTAAGATTGAGTGGTGTTAGTAAAAGCATGCTGGCACAAATTGAACGTGGTGATGGAAATCCGACGATTTCTACGTTATGGAAAATTTCAAATGGAATGAAAGTACCATTTGATGCTTTAACTGTTCGTCCAAAAAGTCCATATGAGATTGTGAAAACATTGGAAATTCAACCTTTACTTGAAGATGGAGGAAAAGTAAAAAATTACTCTCTTTTCCCAGATAATGAGAACCGTAGGTTTGCAGTCTATTATCTGGAATTAGAGGAAGGAAGTTATTGGAAGTCTGAACCACATTTAAAGGGGACTATTGAATTCATTACAATCTTTATGGGAAAAATTGAGATTCATACAGGCAGTCAAAGTTTTATGGTTGAAAAGGGTGAAAGTATACGATTTGGAGCTGATACTGTACATTCATATAAAAATGTTGGTAATGAAACAGCAATATTACACATGATTCTTTTTAATCCATGATGGGGTGCTTGTAAAATAATCAGTGCTTTGGATTATCTTTTGACATTTCAAAACATTGATTTAGTTTAGTCTTAATTTCATCTGGGAGTAGAAGGCTGTTTCACTTGCTATATTCTCAATATGTAGAGCTACTTTATGTTGTTGTTTTACATTCCTCTGAAATATATAAATTTTTTTAAATAGATATCTAAACTTTATAAAGCTGAATTTGAAAGGTTTTATATTTTTAGTTATAGAATATTTGAAAAAAAGATGAAAAAGTTTAAAGAAAAATAGCTCTTTCAGAAATAACTTCAAATAGTAAATTAGAAAAGAGTATCAATATTTTATCTTTATTTCTAATTTTCATCATAACTATCCATTATCTTTGAAAATATTTTAACATATTTTTAAATACAAAAAAGACTGTAGATAGTTTAATTGTCTACAGTCTGAACTTTTAAAAAGTTTTTTAATGATCACTTTTTATTTTAAAATTATTTATACTTAAGAATAACTCTTCCTATAAGCTGTTGAGCAAGCATTTTATCTACCGAATGAGAGATTTCTTCAAGGCTTACTTCTTCAATACCTTTCTCTAAATTCTCACCTTTCCATTTTTCAGCTAAAGTATCCCAGACTTCTTTTCTTTTTTTCATAGGACATTGAACAGAATCTATTCCTATAAGTTTTACACTTCTCAATATAAAAGGGTATACATTAGCATTTGGAATATCCCCACCAGCTATATTTCCACATGTAGTAACTACTCCAGCATATTTAAGTGACCTTATTGCAGTAGATAGAGGGTTGCCTCCTACTGTATCAATAACACCAGCCCATTTTTGTTTTAGCATAGGTTTACCAGATTTATCATCTATTTCATCTCTTAGTATGCATGCAGAAGCTCCAAGTTCCTTTGCATATTTGATACCTTTTTCATCATTTACTACTGCAGTAACATTATATCCTAGTTTAGTAAGAAACTTAACAGAATGGCTTCCTACACCTCCACCAGCACCAATAACTAAAATATCTCCATCTTCAGGAGTCACTTCTTTTATAAGTTCAAAAACAGACAAAGCAGAAGTGAATCCAGCTGTACCATATATCATGGCTTCTTTTAAAGAAAGATTCACAGGTTTTTTAACTACCCAATTTGCAGGTACTCTTACATATTCTCCAAATCCCCCATCAGTATTCATACCTAAATCATATCCAGTAATAAAAACTTCTTCACCTTTAGTAAATTCGGGAACATTAGAATCTTCTACAATACCAGCAGCATCTATTCCAGGAGTATGAGGATATTCTCTAGTTACTCCTTTGTTTCCTATACAAGATAAAGCATCTTTATAGTTAAGGGATGAATATTTAACTTTGATTAGAACTTCTCCATCAGGAAGTTCATTAATATTTCTTTCAACAATTTTTCTAATAAAAGCACCATTTTCTTCATAAATTCTTAAAGATCTAAAATTCATTTGCCACCTCCAAATAGTACGGCATCGTACTTTTTAATATATTGATTGTAATATTATTTTCCATTAATGTCAAATGTTTCTTTTTTTTATAGGTAACTTATTAAAATATAAAGAGAAAAAATTAGTTATAAAGGCTATTTGATAAATAATAAAAAAACCTGAATTGTTAGAGTTACCTAACATTCAGGTTCACTTATAAATTACTTTTTATATATTGTTGCAGTAAAATCATTATAATCAGTTTCAGATGTAAGCTTATATCCATACTTTTCAACATCAGGAAAATAAAGAGGATTAGCAGCATGAGCCACCTTTACATGAGGTTTTAATTTAGAGATATAAATCTCATCTATTTCATAATTATCTAGATAATATTTATAAATAGTATATCCTCCACATATAAAGATATCTTTTCCACTATCTTTGTAGTGTTTCATAATATCTTCAAGCTTGGAATCAAGAGTAAGGACTATTACCTCCCTATTCTTTTTCATTAAATTAATTGGAACATATTTAGCTGTATTTTCTCCAAATAAAACTACATTTCCAATAGTTTTAGATTTATAGTAGTTTAATTCTTCCATAGAATGCCATAAAAGTCCATTTCCTTCTGGAACTCTATCACCTATTAAATTATTTTCTGCCACACATACTATCATATTTAACTTTGGTTTACTCATTATATTGCCACCTCATAAGAAATTTTATCTCCATATTGATAGTTTTCAACAATTACATCATCAGGTTTAAAATCATAGATAGATTTAAAGTTTTCAATTTTTACAGTTGCTCCATCAATTGAAGGTCTTTTTATCTGTTCTAAAAGTTCAGGCATATGTCTGTCATAAATATGTACATTATGAATATTCCATATAATTTCAGCAGGTTCCAGATTACATTCCATAGCCACTAACTTATGAAGTATAGAATATTGAAATACATTAGCTACAAGTCCAAGGGCTACATCACAGCTTCTCTGTCTTACTTCAAGGTAAAGTTTGTTTCCAATTATACTCCATTGAGTAAGGTGTACACAAGGAGTTAGGGCCATTTTATCAAGATCTTCGGGTATCCAGATTTCTGTCATAATTCTACGACTGTTAGGATTTTTTTTCAATTCCTCTATTACATAATCAAGCTGGTTTTTATACCCAAATGTTTGCTTTGCTATTTGATACCCATAAGCTTTTCCAATAGTACCATCATCCATTTTCCATTCATCCCAGAATTTACATTTTAACTTATTCAATTCGTCTACATCATTAGACTGCATTATCCATATCCAATAAAGTTCTCTGATAGGAGCCTTATTGGGAGCAAATCTAGTAGTAATAAGATGTGCTTCATCAGTAGAATTATCAAGTCTAAATTGATATCCAATATAACTTTTATAGTGAGCAGGAGTTCCATCAGCATATCTAGTTCTGACATTTCCTTCACTCCATATTCCTTTTTTATCTATAGTTTCAATGATTTCTTTATATATCTTATCAAATTTAGTCATACTCAGCTCCTTTGAATAATTAAATTTTTATCGTTATATTTTATCATAAATTTATAAATATTACAAAGAGGGAAATTTGATATAGTTTACTAAAAAAGGAAAAATAGCAGATTATAAAAAGAATGAAGGTTGATTTTTTATAAGAAAACAAATATAATTATTGAAAAGGGGTAATATAAAAGTTTTTTTGGGGGTAAAATATGTCAGTTATTTTTTTAATGGTCAGTTTTTTTTCTTCTCTTGTAGGTTCAATATGTGGTATAGGTGGGGGAGTGATAATTAAACCTGTTCTTGATGCAACAGGAACTATGAGCGTAACAGCTATAAGTTTTTTATCTGGATGTACAGTTCTTTCTATGTCTGTTATTTCTGTAGCTAAAGCAATGAAAAACAGTACAGTAAAGATAAATACAAAAATTACTACATGGCTTGCTCTAGGTAGTGTATTAGGGGGAATGAGCGGAAAGGTCATGTTTCAGGTTGTGAAGGAAACTCTTCAAAATGAAAATAAAACAGGAGCTGTTCAATCAGTTGTTATGATATTTATAACATTAGGAACTTTGATATATACAGCTAAAAAAAATGAGATTAGGACACATAATTTTAAAAATAAGATTTTATGTTTTATTATTGGAGTCATTTTAGGAATATTTTCATCATTTTTAGGAATTGGAGGAGGACCTATCAATCTTGTTATATTGATTTTCTTTTTTTCAATGACTACTAAAGAAGCTGCAATTAATTCTATTTATATAATATTATTTTCACAGATAGCAAGTCTGGGTCATACTATATTTGCGAGAAAAATTCCAGATGTAAGCATTCTTTATCTTGGACTTATGGTGCTGGGGGGAATATGTGGTGGAATGGCTGGAAGCATAGTTAATAAAAAGATGTCAGAAGAAAAAGTAGATAAGCTTTTTATGGGATTAATGCTGGTTATAGTATTTATAAATATTTATAATGCATATATCTTTATGAAATAGAATTCAGTATTCTCTAATTATAAGACTATACTTAAAAAATTACTTCAAAATATGGGGAGAAAAGGATGAAGATAAACTATGAAGAAAATCTTATGGGGACTATATCTGTTGTAATGGGTATATTTTTTCTTATTGTTATTGGAATATCAGCAGGAATTTTAAAAATATGTTTTATATATTCTAGAAATGGATGGTTTGTTATATTGGGACATATTATGGTACTTGTAATGATGGCTATAGCATTGATTGGACCTGTTCTATCAGTAATAGGAGCAATTTTTGGAGGAATTGGAATATCTGGTTCTTCTAAAAAGAAGGGATTAGCTTTTATAGGATTAGCTGCTAATACTATTTCATTGATTATTTGTATTATAATATTTAAGAAAATGGGAATAAAACTTTAATGAAAAGGTGATTGAATTTTCTAAATATCAGGAGGAAAGAATATATGATAAAAGATATAGCTGGATTTGCCTATGATTGTAAAAATGCTGATAAATTAGCAGACTTTTATGTAAATTTACTTGGCTGGAAAAAAATACTTTCAGGAAATGGATGGGCTGGTTTGCGTTCACCTCAAGGCTGGATTTTTGCTTTTCAAGAAGTGGAAGAATATGTTTCACCAATATGGCCATGGGAAAAAGGAAAACAACAACAGATGGCACATATAGATTTTCTTGTTGAAAATTTAGATGAGGCAGTTTCTCATGCTTTAAAATGTGGTGCTAAAATATCAGAGATACAGTATTTTGAAACTTCAACGGTTATGTTTGATCCAGAAGGGCATCCATTTTGTTTAAGTACAGTAAAGCAATAACTTGTTAAGACATTCAAAAAGATGGCAGTAAACTTATAGTATGTTTACAAACTTAACTTTAATAATGTGGATAGATGTAATGGAATTACAAAATAAAAAAACAGAAAGAGGTATGGAAAAATCCATACCTCTGATTTATTTTATATGTTGATTTATAAATCGTGTAATAACTATTTCAGCTTTTTTTCTTTGGTAGTCATCATAAGATTTAGAATATGGATCAAGAAATCCATGGGAAGCGTCAAATACTAAAAGAGATAAATTTTTTGTATATTGTAATTTATTAGCTGTTTCAGCTACATCAAAAGAGTTTTCTTTTGCAAATAATAAAAGTGTAGGACAAACAGGATTTAAATTAGTAAAATTTCGTATACGTGAACCATAACATCCAATAATACCACTATATAAAGAAGTTTCGCAGCACCTCCAAGCAATAGTGGCACCTACACTGAAACCTAAAAGGAATATTTTATTATATTGTTTTTTTAAATTGGCAGCTAGAGTATTTACTTCTATATATTTATCAAAGCCGACGTTTTGAATAAAATGATTGTAAGCTACATCGGCTTTTTCATATGAAAATGAAGTATGGTTAAGAAGATTAGGACAAAAAATATCAAATCCCATTTTTTGGTATTTTTGACACTGTTTTTTTATAAAATCATTAACTCCATATATTTCATGAAGTATGATAATTGCTTGTTTTTTATTCTTTTTATTTTTTCTCAAATAATCACCTCATGAAATTATGAATTCTTATTATATTTTTTTAAATTTCTTTTTAAAATTATACTATATTAAATTTTATTTGTCTATTTTCCTATAATTCTATCTTTTTATTATATAAGTATTTAATTTATATAAAGAATTTTGTAGTGAATAAATACAAAATAAAAAATAACCAAACAATTAATTCGCAAAACTATTGACAATTAAATATATAATTGATATAATTCAAATGTCTAGACATTTGAACAATTGAATATCTGTATATGATTTTAATATTCTTGACAAGTATTGCTACACTTTATACAATGTAGAAGAGTTTTAAAATTTGGATAGGGTGTGGTTTGTATGAAAAAATTAAAAAGTGATAGTCCAATCCCTCTTTATTATCAGCTCAGAGAAATTATAAGAGATAAAATAATGAATGAAGATTGGGAATATGGAACAGAGATACCTTCAGAATTGAAGCTTTGTGATGAGTTTAATTTATGCAGAGCCACAGTAAAACAGGCAATGGATGGTCTTGTAAACGAAGGACTTATTGTAAGAAAAAAAGGAAAAGGATCTTTTGTAGTCTATCAAAAGATTACAGAGAATTTTCTATTAGAACCAGCTTTCAGTAAGAAAAGCGGAGAAGCAGGATTGAACGATTACTCAACAGTGATTTTTTCAGATTTTACAGAAGTTGACAGCAGAATGCAAAAGATATTGGGATTAGAAAAGAATGGTACAGTATATCAAATAGAAAGGCTTCATTATATAGATGGAAAGCCAGTTCTTTTAGATACACACTATATTAATCCAAAATGGGCAGGAAATATTTCAAAGGAGGATATCAAAGAAATTGCTGTATACAAATATATTGAGAATACCCATGAAAAAATTTTTACTAATTATAAAATAGGGGTGCAGGCAATAATGCTTGATCAGTATGAAAAAGAGCAGTTTGATTTTCCAGAAATACCTACAGGAATGGTAGTGGAATGTCTGTCATTTATAGGAAAAGAGCCTGTTGTATTCAATAGAAGAACTTACAGAGGAGATAGGTGTGATCTTTGTTTGGAATTTGTAGCTGTTAATCAAAAAATGGAAGTTGTTAATTCAGAGATTTCCATTGGAGACAGAAATGGAAAACGTCATTAAAACCTTCATCAAGTATTGAGCTGTAAAAAAGTCAAGGATAAGAATCTTTCATATGCTACTTAATTTTAAGTGGGGGGATTATTATGTTAAAGAAAAAGATAGGGTTAGCCAACAAGATATTGATTGGTATGATTCTGGGGGCAATAGCTGGACTTGTTATAGGACCAAAAATAACAGCAATATCTGTTATAGGAGATGTTTTTTTAAGACTATTGAGAATGTCAGTTGTACCTCTTATTTTTGCTAATGTTGTTTTAGCAGTAGCAGGTATGGGAGATTTAAGACGTCTTGGAAAGATTGGAATTAAACTCATTATTATCTTTTTAGCTACAACATTTGTTGCAGCAGGTATTGGATTGTTTTCTGCTCTTGTTATAAGACCAGGAGTAGGATTTGTAATGACAGATGTCAGCGGAATAGTTGAAAAAGGGGCGCCTACTGTAAGCAGTGTTATTTTAGGATTTTTCCCTGTTAATATAATGCAGTCATTCTCAGAAGGAAATATGCTTCAGATAATTACTTTTGCTATATTTTCTGGTATAGCTATTCTTTTGTTAAAAGAGGAAGATAAAAAACGTATGCTGGATATGTTTGGAACTCTTTCTCGTTTCATAATGATGATACTAAAATTTGTTATGGGATTCACTCCATATGGTGTTTTTGCTCTTATGGCAACAACAACAGGAAAATATGGAACAGGTATATTTGGACCATTAGGAAAATTTATAATTACTATTTATATAGGACTAATATTACATGCTTTTATAGTTTATGGTGGAATGTATTTAGCAGCTTCAGGAAAGAGTCCGATTACATTCTATAAAAAAATAGCACCAGTATGGACTACAAGCTTTGCTACATGTAGTACAGCTGCAACTATTCCAGTATCTATAAAAGTCTGTGAAGATGAATTAAAATTGAAAAAAGATATAGCTGGATTTACTATTCCAGTAGGGGCAACAATGAATATGGATGGAAATGGGCTATGGTATGGAGTAGTAGCAGTATTTGTATCTCAAGTACTAGGTATTGAAATGTCTTTATATCAGATGTTCATAGCTGTTTTCACAGGTGTCTTAATGACTTTAGGAAGTCCTGGCATCCCTGGTGGAATATTTGTTGCAACAACTATTTTCCTTACAACTTTAGGATTGCCAATAGAATTTGTTGGTCTTTTAGGAGGAATCTTCCGTATAATGGATATGGGAATCACTACTGTAAATGTAGTAGGATCTGTAGTCGTAGCTGCTGTACTGGATGCTGGTGAAAGAAAAAACGAGCAGAGAGAAGCAGTTGAGGAGGGGCAGTAATGAAAGAAAAAGTTGTAGGAATATTAGGGGGAATGGGGCCAGAAGCTACTATAGATCTTTTTTCTAGAATAGTAGAAGAAACTCATGCAAAGTGTGATGAAGATCATTTGAGAATAATAATCGACAATAACCCAAAAATGCCAAGCAGACAAGATGCAATTATGAAAGGGACAGAAAGTCCAGTTGCAGCTATGGTTGCTACAGCAGAGAATTTAAAAAAAGCGGGGGCTGATTTTATAATAATTGGGGCAAATACAGCACATTATTTTTATGATGAAGTTGCCAGTCAAGTAGATATACCATTTTTACATATAATAGAAGAAGCAGTTAAAGAAATGATGCGTCAGGTGCCAGGAATAAAAAAAGTGGGGGTAATGGCTACCAATGCAGCTGTGAAAATTAAATTGTATGATAAATGCTGTGCAAAATTTGGAATAGAAGTAATAGCTGCAGAAGAAAAAGTACAAAATAAAGTACATGATACTATATTTGACTTTAAATACAATGGGGTTACAGAAAAAAATGTAAAAGATGCCACAGAGTGTGCTGAATATTTTGTAAAAAATGGAGCAGAGGCATTAATAATGGGATGTACAGAAATTCCAATTATATTAAAAGGGAAGAGTTTTACAGTGCCTCTTATAGATCCTAATGATATTATAGGAAAAGTGGCAGTAGCTTACGCAAAAAATAAATATGAATTATAATAAAAATATGGTGGTTCAATATAATTTTGAACCACCATATTTTCTATTTTTTTAAAGAGAATTTTTTTAAAAATTCATTTTTTTCTCTTACAAAAAGTTTTCCTTCAGCTTCCTTACAGATATAGACCACTACTATTAATCCATCTCTTTCATTGGTACAGTCTATAGCTTCATTCAAAACCTGATATTCTCTTTCATTTTTATTATTTATCCAAAGTGAATTTTTTTCTATTACCATTTTTCCTCATTTCTATTTAAAAAGTTTTTTCTTATAATATCCTTCAGCCATATAGATAGCAGCAAGAGGGTTATGTCCCAGTACTCTGTCTTTTACTGCGAATATTGTAACCGGAGCTTCTGAATGTTTCAAGAATAGAGAATCATGTCCTACACAAAGTCCTAAAAGTATATTTAATTGGGTTCCAGATTTATTTAAAAGTTTTGCCTGACCAATAGGATTGCACATAGGTTCATAAGTACAAGGTCTTACTTGTTCTTCATTAGAGATATTGATAAATTCTTTGAGAATAGAGCCATTTTTACATGATAAAGATTCTACTTCAAATCCATGATTTCTAAGTATAGAGGCAAAAATTTTTGCTTCTTTTGAAAGTCCTACACAAAAAGCAAGCCCCAGTTTTTTATACCCGCATTTATTAGCAAAATTTATTATTTCTTCTACTCTTGTCTGTTTACAATATCCCTCACTTTCAACGAGAGCTGAATTATGAGCAAGCTTCATATTTTCTTTCTCAAGATAGAATTTTTTGATATCCTCAATATTGTCAAGTTCTCTGCATGGACAATTGAGGGGAGCTTCAGCAAGATTTCCAGTTCTGCAAACATATTTAGTACAAACATCACAAGTGTACATAAAATCATCTCCTTAAATATATATGTTAAATTTTAATTTCTAACCATTTTTCAATATCATTAAAAACTTCATCTCTATTTATTTCATTATGTAATTCATGCCTTGCATTTTTATATAAGTGACATTCAATATTTTCAAAACCTATTTTGTTATAGAATTTCTCAAGCTCTATAACTCCTTTTCCAAATTTTCCAACAGGATCCATATCTCCTGATATTATCATTATAGGAAGTTTTTTAGATATATTTTTGAAAGTATCTTCTAAATAGAGAGAATTTAAAAACTTAAAGAATGTAGTATAAAAAGTACTGCTGTAAGTAAAATCACATAATTTATCATTGCAGTATCTTTTTACTTCTTCTATATCTCGAGAAAGCCATGAGTTTTCATTATAATAATATTCAGATCTTGTTTTGCTGTTGGAATTTAAAAAAACAAGTTTTTTAATTATATAGGCTCTTCTATTTTTATATATTTTATCTAAAAAATAACTTGCTATTTCTCCAGTTTTCCATAGAAAAGGCTGTTTATAACATGAACCGCAAAATATATACCCATCTATTTTATTCCAACAGGTTTTCATATGTTCTTGTGCAATGAAAGATCCCATACTGTGTCCAAATACAAAAAAAGGAATATTAGGATACTTTCTTTTTAATTTTTCAGTATACAGTATTTGCTCTCTTATTAAAATAGGAAAATCACTTTGAAATATACCCAGTTCTTCTTTTGCTGCAACATTATTTCCATGATGTAGATGTTCATGTAAAAAGACAAGATAACCTCGTTCTGTAAAATATTTAAAGAAGTGAATATATCTTCCTTTATGTTCACTCATTCCATGTATAACTTGTATAATTCCTTTTATATTTTCTGTCATAAAATTCACCTCTGTAATATTATTATATCTCATAAACAGTAAAAATAAAATAAAATTACATATATTATTTTATAGTAAGCACTTGTTAAAAATCAGAAAAAATATTATAATTAGTGTGAATGAACAGAAAATTTGTTGAAAAATAAAAGAATAAGTATGGTATTTTAGTATAATTATATAAATTTAAAATAATTTTAAAGGAGTGATATATATTATGCATGCATTATTAGAAAGTTTTCTGACAGATATTTTTACTGCTCTTCCAGGGTTAGTAATCAGAGGTTTAATTCTGATAGTTTTATTTATAATTTGGCCTAAACTTTTAGGAATGATTTTAACAACTTATAAAAAGACACTTGAGAAGAAAAACGTTGATCCATTACTTGAAAGTTTTACAGTTTCGTTACTCAAAACAATTGCCTATATAGCTTTATTCTTTGTGGTGGTCAGTGTAATAGGAATAAAAGCGACGTCTCTTGTTACAGTTTTAGGTACAGCAGGTATCGCAGTTGGTTTGGCATTACAGGGAAGTTTATCTAATTTGGCTGGAGGAGTTCTTATCCTTTTCTTCAAACAGTTTTCAAAAGGAGATTATATTTCTAATAATGGGGGAATAGAAGGAACAGTAGACCAGATACATATTCTTTATACTACTCTTATCACAACAGATAATAAAGTGATAGTAGTTCCTAATGGACAGCTTGCAAATAACGCAATAATAAACTATTCTAGAAAACCAGAGAGAAGATTGGACATGGTATTTTCTGTCTCATATGATACTTCAACAGATAAAGCTAAAGAATTATTGAGACAAATAGCAGAAAACCATCCAGCAGTATTAAAAGATAAAGCAATAACAATAAGAATGGCTAAACAAAATGCAAGCTCTCTTGATTTCAACTTCAGAGTTTGGGTGAAGAGTTCAGATTACTGGGATACGTTATATGATTTCAATGAAGAGGTAAAAAAAGTCTTTGATGAAAACGGCATTGAAATTCCATATCAGAAAATTGATATATACAATAGAACTGAAAAGTAATATTTATAAAAAATATCTTTTTTTATGTGACAAAATTCTTAAATTTGTGCTATAATAATCAAAATATATATATGAAGTTTTTTTGGTTATTAAATTTTGATTTTATGAAGCATAAATATTAAGTTTTTATGAAAAAGGAGAGGGATATGAACGGAAAAATAGTAAAAGAAGCTATTACATTTGATGATGTGCTATTGGTGCCAGCAAAATCAGACGTTTTACCACATGAGGTAAGTCTAAAAACTAATCTTACAAAGGATATAGTACTTAATGTACCAATTCTTAGTGCTGCAATGGATACTGTAACTGAATCAGATTTAGCTATTGCTTTAGCAAGACAAGGAGGGATTGGATTTATTCATAAAAATATGAGTATAGCTGATCAGGCTGCTGAAGTAGACAGAGTAAAAAGAATTGAAAGTGGAATGATAAGAAATCCTGTTACTTTAAAAGAAGATTGTACAGTAGGATTTGCTGAAGATTTGATGAGAAGATATAAAATATCTGGACTTCCAGTTATTGAAGATGATGGAAGACTTATAGGTATAGTTACAAATAGAGATATAAAATATCACAAAGATATGGAACAGCTTGTTGGTGAAATAATGACTAAAGAAAATCTTATCACAGCTCCAGTGGGAACTACTTTAGAACAGGCAAAAGAAGTTCTTCTTTCTAATAGAATAGAAAAGCTTCCTATAACTGATGAAGCAGGATATTTAAAAGGTCTTATTACAATAAAAGATATAGATAATCTGGTAGAATATCCAAATGCTTGTAAAGATACTCATGGAACTCTTAGAGTAGGAGCAGCAGTAGGAATTGGAGCAGATACATTAGAAAGAGTAGAAGCTTTAGTAAGAGCAGGAGTAGATATTATAACTGTTGATTCAGCACATGGTCATTCAGCAGGAGTTATAAAGAAAATAAGAGAAATAAGAGAAGCCTTTCCTGATTTAAACTTAATTGGAGGAAATATAGTAACTGCAGAAGCTGCATTGGATCTTATAGCTGCTGGAGTAAACGCAGTGAAAGTAGGAATTGGACCAGGGTCAATTTGTACAACAAGAGTTGTAGCAGGGGTAGGGGTTCCTCAACTTACAGCTGTAAATGATGTATACCAAGTATGTAAAGACAGAGGTATAGGAGTAATAGCTGATGGAGGAATAAAACTTTCTGGAGATATTGTAAAAGCATTAGCTGCTGGAGCAGATTGTGTGATGCTTGGGGGACTTTTAGCTGGAACTAAAGAGGCACCAGGTGAAGAAATTATTCTTGAAGGAAGAAGATATAAAATATATGTAGGAATGGGTTCTATTGCAGCAATGAAGAGAGGATCAAAAGATAGATATTTCCAAAATGATGCTCAGAAACTAGTTCCAGAAGGAATAGAAGGACGTATTGCATACAAAGGAAATCTTAAAGATGTAATATTCCAACTTTGTGGTGGGATCAGAGCAGGTATGGGATACTGCGGAACACCGACTATAGAAGATCTTAAAATAAATGGAAGATTTATAAAAATAACAGGAGCAGGATTAAAAGAAAGCCATCCACATGATATTACTATAACTAAAGAGGCTCCAAACTATTCTAAATAGAATATGTTTCCTCTTAGGACTGATTTATTTTATTTTTAAGTTTAAGGAGAGGAAAAGTGAAAAAAGGAATGAGAATAATTATTTTCTTATCAGTTGTATTAGTATATAGTTCACAGATTTTTGCTGAAGGATTTAGAGAAATAAAAACTCTAGATGAAATTAATAAAGGAACAACATCAGGAACTAATGTATCAAAACCTGTGTCTGTAAATAATGGGCTGAAACCTTTGGAAAAACTGGATGTATCAGAAAAAAAAGAAGATATAAAAACTGAAACAGTTATTGCAGAAAAAAGTGGTGAAAATGAAATTAAATTAACTGATGCACAAAAAGCACTTCAAAAAAGTGGAAAAAGAATATTAGACATCAGTAAAAAAGTTCATGGAGATAATAAACTTGTTTATGCTCAAGGAGAAGATAAACCTTTTACTGGAGAATTTGGACTGTTTATTGGAGATATTATTGAATATAGTGAAGCTTATGTTAATGGAAAACTAAATGGTGATAAAGTATGGTATTCTGATGAAGGAAATATCATTATGACAGAAAGCTATGTAGATGAGAAATTAAATGGAGAACAAAAATCATATTATTCAGATGGAAGTATAAAAGCAATAACAAGATATAAAAATAATAGAGTTACAGGTATTGAATTTTTCGCTCAAAATGGTAAACTTCTTCATAAGAGTGATATGAGTGCTGGAACTGGTGAATGGAAATTTTTCTGGGACAATGGAAAAATATTGGAAGAAGGAAAGTACAAGAACTGGGTGAAAGATGGTACATGGAAAAGATATCAAGAAGATGGAACTGTTGACAGTATAGCTGTTTATGAGAATGGAAGATTGAAAAGTCAGACTTGGAATTAATAAAAATATTTAAAGCTGCAAGTAGTTTAAACTGCTTACAGCTTTTTTTTTCTTTGCTGATATGATATAATTAAAAGAATTGGAAAGTAAGGAGAAAAGGTATGGATATAAGAACAATAGAAAAAAGTAAGAAATGGGGATATATGTTCTATATCTCATATAATGGACAAAAATTTCAATCTTTTGATGAAATGGATGGAAAGAAAAGTATAAAAGGAAAATTTAAAGAGATAATGAAAACTATTGGATTTACTTGGGCAAAAGGGATACAGCAAGCAGGGAGAACAGATGCAAAAGTAAGTGCAAATGAGAATATCCTCTATGTCAGTAGTAATTTTAATGGAGACATAAATAAAGTACAAGAGCAGTTTAATAAAAATTCTGATGCTGATTTAAGGGTTACCATGATAAAAAAAACTTTCCCTAATATTATATTTCCAGATATGATAGAAAAAAGAGAGTATATATATTCATATCCTGAAAAGTTTATTAAAAATACAGAAACAGAAATAAAAAAGATTTGTGAAGAACTTAGTGGAATATATGATGTAAGTGAATTTACTGATAAAAAAGGACTTGAACTTAAGGAGCATATAAGAGAAGTAAAGGTTACATATATAAAAGGAAAATTAATATTTATAGGTAATTCTTTTATGCCCAAGCAAGTAAGGATAATGTCTGGATATATACTCACAGGGAAAAAAGAACCTCTTATGGGAAAATATCTGACTCTTGAAAAAATCTATTTAAAAAATGAAATGAAAAATATAATTTTTCAGGAAATTTTAGATAAATCAGAAAAAAATGTAATTAAAATTGAAAAAACAGTAGATGAAAGCTTATATATTTTCTATGTATCTCAAGGAAAAAGAGGGGAATTCATAGGAAAAAATGGTAAAAATATAAAAGAAATGAAGAAAAAATATGGAGATATAGTAGTGAGGGAGATCTAAATGTTAAATAGGCTCAGACAAGGGATCATCTATATATTTGGAAAATATGATGGGGAAAAAGATGAAGTTGTAAAAAAAATCCTTTCTGAAGATGAATTTAAGATTTTTGATACGATGATGGAGTATGACAAGGTCCATTCTTTTAGACTATTAAATTTTGTTAAAGAAAATGAAGTATTAAAAGATGATGTTTTATATTGGAAACTTGCTCTTCTGCATGACAGCGGAAAAGGAAAAACTACATTTTTGAAGAGAATGAAAAAAGTAGCAGTAGGAGATAGAAAGCTTGAAGGACACACTGAAAATGCCTATGAAAAATTAAAAAACATAAACAAAGAGTTAGCACAATTATGCAGAATACACCATGATAAAAGTAATGATATTAAAATGAGAGAATTTCAAAAATTAGATGATAAGTAAAAAAAAACAGGTAATTTTAGTAAGAAAATGATAAAATAAAATGTAATAAGAAAAAAGTGAGGAAAAAATGAGAGTAAATTTAGATAAATATTTATTAAAAGTTGAAAAACCAGCTCAATATCTGGGAAACGAAATAAACAGTATACATAAAGGCGAATTTAAAGTAAGAATGTGTCTGTTTTTTCCTGATATATATGAAGTTGGGATGTCTAATCTAGGGATAAGAATTCTATATAGCATTATGAATAAGGTAGAAGGATTTTCTTTGGAAAGAGGATTTTCTCCTATGGAAGATATGGAAAATCTAATGAGGGAAAATGGAATACCAATGTTTTCTTTGGAAAGTAAAACTCCACTGAAAGAATTTGATGTTGTAGGATTTTCATTATCATATGAAATGTGCTATCCAAATGTGTTAAATGCTTTGGATTTAGCAGGAATACCAGTTGAAAGTAAGGATAGAGGAGAAGAATATCCTTTAATAATGGCAGGGGGAACATGTATGATGAATCCTGTGCCTATGGAAAAATTTCTTGATTTTATAGTGATAGGAGATGGGGAAGATGTTATGGTAGACATAGCCAAAGTCCTTACAGCCAACTATGATAAAAGTAAAATAGAAAAATTAAAATTAATAGAAGGTTTTGATGGTGTATATATTCCAATACTTCACAAAGGAAAAAAAAGAATAAAAAGAGCGATAGTCGAAGATTTAAATAAGACAGAATTTTATGATGATCAGCTTGTACCATATATAAATATAGTACATGACAGAGCTTCTGTAGAAATACAAAGAGGTTGTACAAGAGGTTGCAGATTTTGTCAGGCAGGAATTGTATATAGACCTGTAAGAGAAAGAAGTTTTAAAAATAATTGTGAACTTATAGAAAAAATGATAAAAAATACAGGATATTCAGAAATATCACTTTCATCTTTGAGCAGCAGTGATTATAGTAAAATAGACGATCTTATAAAAGGATTGAAAAACAGATATGAAAACAGAAATCTGGGAATATCACTTCCATCTTTAAGAATGAATCCATATTCTGTACAAGTAGCAGATGACATCAGCGGAGGAAAGAGAACTGGATTTACATTCGCTCCAGAAGCTGGTTCACAAAGACTAAGAGATATAATAAATAAAGGTGTAGAAGAAGAAGATGTACTGGCTACTGCAGAAGCTGCTATAAGAGGAGGATGGGAAAATCTTAAATTTTATTTTATGATAGGACTTCCTTTTGAAACAGATGAAGATGTAGCAGAAATATTTGAACTTGCTTCCAAAGTTATAAAGAGATGCAGACCTATAAGCAAAAGAATAAATGTAACAGTGAGTGTTTCAAATTTTGTTCCAAAACCTCATACACCATTTCAATGGTCTGAACAAATGGATATAGAAGAAATGAAGAGAAAACATAGAATATTAAAGGACTTGTTTAAGACATCAAAGCATTGTATTTTAAGAATACATGATATGAGAAAATCCTATCTTGAAGGATTTCTCTCAAGAGGAGATGAAAAAACAGGAGATCTTATAGAACTCGCTTGGAAAAAAGGAGCAAAACTTGATGATTATAAAGATAACTATGATATCTGGAAATCATCAGCTGATGAACTTGGAATAAATGAAAAAGATTATCTTGGAGCAAGGGAGTTGGAAAATGATCTTCCATGGGATATGGTAGATATAGGAGTAGAAAAAAGTTTTCTTTTAAGGGAATATAAAAAAGCAGAAGAGGGAGCACTAACACCAGATTGCAGAGAAATATGCTCTGGATGTGGAATGAAAAAGAGATTTCCTAACTGTTTAAAAATAGCAGCAGAATAATAAAAAATTTAAAATTGGAGGAGAGAAAATGGTAAACCTAGGAAATGATTGGGATGAAGTACTAAAAAATGAGTTTGAGAAGGAATATTATCAAAAGCTGAGAAAACTTCTAATAGCAGAATATAAAACTGAAACTATTTATCCAAAAATGGAAAATATATTTTCAGCATTAAAACTTACTAGTTATAAAGATTGTAAAGTGTTGATTTTAGGACAAGATCCTTATCATGGTCCTAATCAGGCACATGGGTTAGCATTTTCAGTGAATATAGGGATAAAAACTCCTCCTTCACTACAAAATATGTATAAAGAACTTAGAGATGAATTAGGATTATATGTACCAAATAATGGATATTTAGTTCCTTGGGCAGAACAGGGAATACTTCTTTTAAATACTGCTCTTACAGTAAGAGCAGGAGCAGCAAACTCTCATTCAAAAATAGGATGGGAAATATTTACAGACAATATAATTAAATATTTAAATGATAGAGAGGATCCAGTTATATTTGTTTTATGGGGAGGAAATGCAAGAAAGAAAAAATCTTTTATTAATACAGATAGACATTATATACTTGAAGCAGCACATCCAAGTCCTCTGTCAGCTCATAATGGATTTTTTGGTTGTGGTCATTTCAAAAAGATAAACGAAATATTGAGTAGTTTAGGTAAGAAAGAAATCAACTGGCAGATAGAAAATATATAAATAGTGTGAAATATCAGTTTGTCTTTTATTTAAGTTGTATTAAATAAATGTTGTTGTCACAAATATGACACAGATGTCTAATATAATTGTGTAAAAGAGGTTATAAACTGGAGGCTAATTATGAAGTATATTAGTATGTTGATTTTAATATTTTCTATTTCTACTCTATGTATATATGCTGATGAAATCATAATTGATGGATGTACTGTTTACTTCAATGAATTAAACAATGAGCAGAAAGAAGAAGTAATAGAGCTTAGGGAAGATCTTTTAGTTAAGTCCAATGAAATAAAAGATCAATTGAAAAGTATTAGATACAAGATACAGCAGGAAATGAGGAAAGAAACTCCAGATTGGGGATATATGGATGATCTTAATAAGAGATTTTTTGCTTTGCAAGGGCAGCTCACAAATGAACTTTTAAAGTATAAAAATAAATTAGAAGAAATCACATACCAAAATAATTCAAAACAAAATTCTTTAACTACTATAGATTAGTCTTTTTCTATGAAAATGATAAAATTTATGTTAGAATTATTACAGTATCAAAATTTCTTTTTAAGGAGAATATAAGATGGAAAAATTTCTTAATGGACTGGAATATGAAATTTTAAAAGATGTAGTTAAAGATGAAGAGTATACTGGGATAGAGTATGATTCTAGAAAAATAAAAACTGGGGATATATTTGTTGCTTTAGAAGGTGCAGTATCTGATGGGCATAATTATATAGAACAGGCAGTAAAAAATGGAGCTAAATGCATATTAGTGTCTAAAAAAATAGAAACTACTTTTCCAGTTAAATATATTTGGATTAAAGATCTAAGAAGAAAATTAGGAGTGTTAGCTTCTAATTTTTATAATTGGCCTCAAAAAAATTTAAAAATTATAGGAATAACTGGAACAAATGGAAAAACAACAACAACTTATCTTATAGAATCTATATTAGGAAGTAATAAGACAGCAAGGATAGGAACTGTAGAATATAAAATAGGAGATGAGGTAATAGAAGCTCCTAATACTACCCCAGAGTCTTTAGATATAGTAAAAATGTGTAAGAGATCTGTGGAAAAAGGAATGAAATATCTTGTAATGGAAGTGAGTTCTCATGCTCTTGAGCTTGGCAGAGTAGATATGCTTGAATTTGATGTAAGTATGTTTACTAACCTTACTTTAGATCATCTTGATTTTCATAAAACTATGGAAGATTACTTTCAAGCTAAAAGAAAATTATTTACAATGATGAAAAATGGGTGTGAAAAAAATTGTGTTATCAATATAGATGATCTCTATGGAAAAAGACTTTCTTCAGAATTTGGAGGAATATCATATGGTATGCATAATGAAGGAAGAGTAAGAGGAAAAATACTAGAGTTTCATGGAGATGGACAGGAAGTTGAAATTAATATAGATAATTTTTCTATAAAAACAAAATTGGCTATACTAGGAAGATATAATGTATATAATGTACTTGGAGCATTGTCTATAGCACTGCTTTTGGGAATGGAAAGAGATGTTGTTTTAGATAAGATAAAGGAATTAAAAGGAGCACCAGGAAGGTATGAGTTAGTAAATTGTGGACAAGATTTTACGGTAATAGTAGATTACTCTCATACTGGAGATGCACTTGAAAATATATTGAGAAGTATAAATGAATTAAAAAAAGGAAAAATAATAACAGTTTTTGGTTGTGGTGGAGATAGAGATCCAAGTAAAAGACCTGTTATGGGAGAAATAGCTGAAAGATTGAGTGATATTGCAATAGTAACATCAGATAATCCAAGAACAGAAGATTCTCATAAAATAATAGAACAAGTATTGGAAGGAATGAAAGGAAAAAATCATATTGTGGTAGAGGATAGAGATCATGCTATATCTAAAGCTATAGAATTAGCAGAAATAAAAGATATCATTCTCATAGCTGGAAAAGGACATGAAACTTATCAAATATTGGGCAGAAAAAAAATACATTTTGATGATAGAGAAATAGCTAGAAGAGAGATAGTGAAAAAGAAAAAGATGAAGTAAGGGGGAATCATGCTGGTAAGTGAAGTAAAGAAAGTTAAAGTAGGAAAAAATATAGAGATTGGTGGCAATAACAGATTCACTTTGATAGCAGGTCCATGTGTAATAGAATCTGAAGAATTAGTGATGGAAGTAGCAGGAAAAGTAAAAGAAATATGTGACAGATTAGGAATAAACTATATATTTAAAGCCTCTTTTGATAAAGCTAATAGATCATCTATTCATTCATATAGAGGACCCGGAATAGAAGAAGGACTTAGAATATTGCAAAAAGTAAAAGATAGATATGGTCTTCCAGTTGTAACAGATGTACATGAAGTATGGCAGTGTAAAAAAGCAGCAGAGGTGGTAGACCTTATACAAATACCAGCATTTTTATGCAGACAGACAGATTTGCTGATAGCAGCAGCTGAAACAGGTCTTCCTGTAAATGTAAAAAAAGGACAATTTCTTGCTCCATGGGATATGAAAAATGTAGTAACTAAAATGGAAGAAAGTGGGAATCCCAATGTTATGCTTTGTGAAAGAGGAAGTACATTTGGATATAATAATATGGTAGTAGATATGAGAGCTTTTATGGAAATGAGAAAATTTGGATATCCAGTAGTATTTGATGTAACTCATGCAGTACAAAAGCCAGGTGGATTAGGAACAGCTACTTCTGGAGACAGAGAATATGTTTATCCGCTAATGAGGGCAGGACTTGCAATAGGAGTAGATGCAATATTTGCAGAGGTACATCCAAATCCAGAGAAAGCTTTGTCAGATGGACCTAATATGCTTTATTTATCTGAGCTTGAAGAGATACTGAAAATGGCAGTAAAGATAGATGATCTTGTAAAAGGAAGATAATAGGAGATGACAAAGGAATGGATATAATTAATTATGCCAAGGAAGTTTTTGATTCAGAAATAGAAGAGTTAAAAATAGTAAGAGATAAAATTAATAGAGAGATAATAGATGTAGTGGAAGAAATACTTAAATCAGAAGGAAAAGTAGTAGTAACAGGTATAGGAAAATCAGGATTGATTGGGAAAAAAATAGCTGCTACACTCGCTTCAACAGGAACACATTCAGTATTTATGAATTCAGCAGAAGGACTTCATGGAGATCTTGGAATGATATCTAAGGAGGATGTAGTTATAGCTATATCAAATAGTGGAAATAGTGATGAAATAATTGCTATACTTCCATCTATAAAAAAAATAGGTGCAAAGATAGTTGCTATGACAGGAAATAGAAATTCAAAACTTGGAAGAGAAGCAGATTATATATTAAATATAGGAGTGAAAAGAGAAGGATGTCCTCTTAATCTTGCACCAATGTCATCTACAACAAGTACATTAGTAATGGGAGATGCTCTTGCAGCCATTCTCATAAAAAAAAGAGATTTTAAACCAGAGAATTTTGCATTATATCATCCAGGTGGAAGTCTGGGAAAAAGACTTTTAATGAAAGTAAGAGATGTGATGCATAAAGAAGATATGCTTCCTTTATGTGATAAAGAAAGCATAATAGATGATGTAATATTAACAATGACAGATAAAAGACTTGGAGCTGTCTGTGTAATGAATGGAGATCTGATGGTTGGGATAATCACAGAGGGAGATATAAGAAGAGCTTTAAAAAGAAGAGAAGAATTTTTTGGATTTAAAGCAAAAGATATTATGACAAGAAACTTTACTAAGGTAGATAGTGAAAGTATGGCAATAGATGCTTTGGAACTTATGGAAAACAGAGAAAGCCAAATATCAGTTCTTCCTGTATTTGACAAGGATAAATTAGTAGGAATGGTAAGAGTACATGACCTTCTAAATGTTGTAGGAAGATAATTGGAAAATAGTTGACATGGGAAGTAAATTTTTATATAATCTTAGATATACACAAAAATTAAATTTTTAAGGAGTGATAATAATGATAACTAAAGATATGAATATTCTTGAAGCAGTTCAACAATACCCTATATTAGCAGATGTATTCAGAAAACATGGATTAGGATGTGTAGGATGTATGATAGCTGCTGGAGAAACTTTAGGAGAAGGAATTTCTGCTCATGGATTAGATGCAGATGCTATAATAGCTGAAGCTAATGAATTAGTAGCAGCACAAAAATAATCAAATTATTGAAAATAAAAGGCAGATTTTTATAAAATCTGCCTTTTTTAGTATCTACAAGCCATTTTTATAAAATATATTATTGACAAATAAGAAATCATATGATATCATAATTAATGCGTGGAAGGTTATCCTAATTGGTAAGGAACCGGTCTTGAAAACCGGCGTCGCAAGACTTCAGAGTTCGAATCTCTGATCTTCCGCCAGATTTGATGGTGAAGTGGCAGAGTGGCCTAATGCACTCCCCTGCTAAGGGAGAGTACCTATAAACGGTACCGAGAGTTCAAATCTCTCCTTCACCGCCATTTGTAAATTCAGGTAGGCAACTACCTTTTTTTTATACAAATCCTGTGCATCCATAGCTCAATTGGATAGAGCGTCTGACTACGGATCAGAAGGTTAGGGGTTCGACTCCTCTTGGGTGCGCCATCGCTAAACCCTAACTAAAATAATATTTTTAAATAAGTAAAGGTTGAAGCTGTAAACAATAATATAGTTTACAGCTTTTATTAAATACAAAGTTCTACAAAAAAAGGAGAGCAAAATGGAAGAAAAATTAGATTTAATTTCAATAAAAGAAGCTGCTAGAGTAGCATCATTATTTACGGGGAAAAGTGTGACTACTTCTAATATTTCGTATCTTATTAATTATGCTCTTATAAAAAAATATATTTTAGATAATTCTGTACTTATTGATAAAGAAGAACTTTATAAATATTATGAAAAAGGTAATTTAAAAAATAAATATATGGAAAAAGATAAAACTATTAATTGGAAGTTAGCTTTTTCAGAATTTAAAGAAAGTGAAACTACAAAACATGTTCATAGACTTCATCCTTATAAAGGAAAGTTCATTCCACAACTAGTTGAGTATTTTTTAAATACAGAAAAAGATGAATTTAAAAAAGAGGTTTTTTTTAATGCTGGGGAAATTATTTTAGATCCTTTCTGTGGAAGTGGAACAACTTTAGTTCAAGCAAATGAGCTTGGAATTAATGCAATAGGAATAGATATATCAGAATTTAACTCAATTATTAGTAATGTGAAAATTGGAAAGTTTAATTTAGATATACTAAAAAAAATAGGGAAAAAAATAGAATTAAAATTAAAAAAATATATAAGTGAAAATAATATATCAGAATTTGAAAAAGAATTAACTGAAAAAATTTCAGAAATAAATAATAAATATTTTCCATCACCTGAATTTAAAAGAAAAGCTAAAAATAAAGAACTTAATGATAAAGAATATTCAAAAGAATATGTAAAAATAGCAGATGTAATTTATAATGATTTATTGGTTAAATATAAAATTGAAAATAAAATAGATGCTGAAAGTAATAATTTTTTAGAAAAATGGATACTTAATAATTCAAGAAATGAAATAAAAATTATTTTAAATGAAATAGAACAATTAGAAGAATCTCAAGAAAAGGACTTACTAAAAGTTATTTTGACAAGAACAATTCGTTCAGGTCGTGCAACAACTCATTCTGATTTAGCAACTTTAACAGAACCTGTAATTCAACCATATTATTGTACAAAACATTATAAAATTTGTAAGCCTCTTTTTTCTATAGTTAAATGGTGGAAAAGATATTTTAAAGATACAATAAAAAGATTGGAAGAATTTGAAAAATTAAAAACTGATACTGAACAATTATGCTTGTGTGGAGATAGTAGAAATATAAATATTTTAGAAAAAGTAAAAGAAAAAAATGAAAACTTTTATAAAATGATAGTAAGAAATAAAATATCAGGGATTTTTTCAAGTCCACCTTATGTAGGGTTAATAGATTACCATGAGCAACATGCATATGCATATGATTTATTAAAAATAAAAAGAAAAGATGAGGATGAAATAGGTGCATTATATAGAGGAAAAGGGAAAAGTGCTCAAGAAAGTTATATTATTGGAATTTCAGATGTTTTAAAAAACTCCAAAAAATATTTGAAGGAAAATTATAATATTTTTCTGGTTGCTAATGATAAATATAATTTATATCCTAAAATTGCGGAATTATCTGGAATGAAAATCGTGAATGAATATAAAAGGCCAGTATTAAATAGAACTGAAAAAGATGGAAACTTATATTCAGAAATCATATTTCATTTAAAAGAAAATAAGGAGGAATTTGATGAAAGATAAAATATACAGTAATGTAAAAAATAAATTAAAGGAAATCTTAAGAAATAAATTTTCTACTTACACTCCTAAAGATAATTATATGCCATTTCATACAGGGTTATTAGGTAAAGATAGATTAGCTTTATTTTCATTTATTCATTCTTTAAATACTAATTTTGGAACAACAATTTATGAACCAGTAGCAAGGGAATTAGCTAAAGGGAAGTTTAAAATTTCGGAAAATCAAGTAAAAATAGGAAGAGAAATATATAAGGATTCTGATAACTATATTGGAAACACTATGAGAGAATTAAAAGCTGGTAATATAGATCCTGATAAAAAGAAAGAATTGATGGAATTAAAAAAAACTATTCCTGATGAAATAGATAAAAATAAAATTATTTCAATAAAACCAACTAAAGTTGATTTATATTTAGAGGATTATGAAGGAAATATATATTTATTTGATATAAAGTCACCAAAACCAAATAAAGGAGAATTTGAAGGTTTTAAGAGAACTCTTTTAGAATGGGCTGGTATTTCGTTATTAAAAGATTCACAAAGAAATATTTATACAGGAATAGCAATTCCATATAATCCTTTTTATCCAGAGGAATATAATCGTTGGACAATGAAGGGAATGTTAGATATAAAAGAAGAACTTCTTGTAGCAGAAGGCTTTTGGGATTTTTTAGGTGGAGAAGGGACCTATGATAGATTGCTGAAATGTTTTGAAGAAGTTGGGGTTGAAATGAGAGATGAAATAGATACTTTTTTTAAAAAATTTCAAAAGAAATAATAAACAAAGGACGGTTGTTTTGAACCGTCCTTTATTATTAGAAAACTATATTTATTTGTTCTAAAGAATAAACTTAATTTTTTTATAATCAAATTGATTATTTCTTTTAGTTTTTCTCTAAAATAATCCTCCTCTTCTTGTGAATATTCCAATGATATAGGGAATTAATAGTTAGGTATCATATAATCTTTTAATAAGCAAAGGTTAAAGTTGTAAACTAAATTATTGTTTACAGCTTTTATTAAATATAAAATTCTACTAATTTCATTATAATTATATTTGACATTAGTATTTTAAATTAATATAATAAAAGCATTAAATAGATTAATAATGATAACTTTTGGAGGAAAAATGAAAATAAAGTATATTCGGTGGTCAAATCGGAGTAATTTTGATGAAAGAGATTGTTTTTACTTAGAGGATAGAAATTGGGATGACTTTGGATATAAAACAACATATACTTTATATTACTATGGAAATAATGGATTGATAAAAGAAATTGGTGCAGTAAAAATTTTAAATATAAATGAAAAAAATACAACAAAAACTTTTATAGATAGAGATAATTTAGATTTTAATGAAGAATATGTATCTTTAGGACAAACAAGAGAGTATTATGAAAAAATAGGAAGGTTTGAAGAAACTAAAAGGAATGAAATATTAGAATTATTAAAAGATTGGAGTACATACACAAAAACAAAACAAACAGAATTTAAAAATTTGAGTGGCTTTAAAATATCACTATTAAGAACATGGTTTACCAGTTATCTTTTGGAAAATATAGAAAAAATAATGCATTCGTATAAAAGAACAGAATTAAACTGTGAATTTGTATATAAAACTAGACTTGAAAGTGCTTCAGAAGATCACATCATAGATTTTGATTTTACCACTAAAGAGGATTTACCATATAGAAATTTTGTACTAATTGGGAAAAATGGAGTTGGAAAAACAAAAGTTATTTTTAATTTAATAAAAGATTTATTAGAGAGTAATTTTAAATATTTTTCTCCTAAAATGCCTATTTATGATAAAATCATATTATTTTATTATGGGGAAATTTCTGAAGATATTTCAGAAGACGAAGATTTTATAAAAATTGATCTCGAAAATAAAAATAATGAAAATGAATTGGATGTTTTAATAGAAAAAATTCAAGAAAAACAAAAATTAGAGTACTTAAAAAAAGTTTTGAATGACTTATTAGCAGGAATGTTAGATGATCAATTAAAACCTAAACAAGAATTAAGCTCAGGGCATAATGTTATTTATAAATTAATTGTCAATTTACTTGCAAATATAGAAGAGGATTCATTGATAATTATTGATGAATTGGAAGTACATCTACATCCTAATATTCTTAGAAAAGTAATGATAGTAATAAGAAGGTTTTTAAGTGATTTTAGGTCTTATTCGATTATGGCAACGCATTCTTCATTAGTATTACAGCAAACTCCTTCAAGAAGTATTAGGGTACTTGAAAGGATAGAGGATTATCCTAAAACGAAAAAAGTATCTATAGAGTGTTTTGGAGAAATATTAGATGAGATTGATGAAAATATTTTTGGATTAAATGATAGTGAAGCTGAATATAAAGAAATTTTTGAAGAACTAAAAATGAAGAATAAAAAAGAAGAAATAGAGAAAATGTTTGAAGATAAATTAAGTTCTAATGCCAGAATATATTTACAAGCCCTTTATGCAGAAGAGTAAAAGGAGGGGAAGAAATGAAGAATTATCAAGAAATAGAATATGATGATATTGAGGCATTAGAGAAAATTATTTCAGAAAAAAATTATTCAAGAACAATTGCTTGTGAAGATTGTGAAGAATGTGAATTTGATATAGAAGATGAAATATGTACAAAAAAAATCTTAAAAAATCTTGTAGACCTTATAAAAGATCGTTATAATGAGTATGAAAGAAGCTTAGAAAAAATAACTATTCACAAAAAAGAAAAAGAAGCATTAGAAAAACTTTATAGTTCACCAACTAAAACAGCAAGAGAACTTAAAATGAAAATAAAAACCAAAAATGAATATTTAGCTTGTCCTTATTGTGGAATTGGAGAGATAAGTACAATAGAGCATATTTTACCTAAAGGCCTTTTTCCTGAATTTTCAATTTATTCAGCAAATTTAATTCCTTGTTGTTCTGATTGTAATTCATTAAAAGGGGATAGTATAAAGGATAATACTAATAATGAATATGTTACATATAACTTTTATCAAGATGAAGTTCCAAATGAAGAACTTCTTAAAATAAAAATAATTCTAGAAGATGATATTCCTATTGCAAAATATTCAGTAGATGATAAAGCAAGTAATTTGTTTAAAAATCATGTAAAAAGTTTAAATCTTTTAGAAAGATATAAAAAAAAAGCAAATTTAGAATTTGCTGAATTAAAAAAAATGATAGAAAAGAGAAAAAAACAAATAATAATTGAAGATATAAAAGAAGAATATAAAAAAAAATATGAAGAACTTTTAGATATTCATGGATATAATTATTTTAGAGGGTTATTAAAATTAGCTATAGCAGAGTCAGATGAATATCTAGAACATCTATTTGGTGCTTATAAAAATGTAGAAAGAATAGAGTGCTTATTTAAAAAAGTACCTGAAGAAGAAATGGAAAGAATAACAATAAAAGTTGTAGGAAGTAAAGCAGGATATGCTGATTGTAGTTTTGATAATAACAAAGAAGAAATAGAAGAAATAAAAAAAGGAACTAAGCTTAGTTTTGAAGGTATTAATGAAGAAGTTGACTATGAAAAGGTTATGTGGAAAATTAGAAATGAAGGGAAGGAAGCAATAGAGAAAGATGTTGTTATGGGGAATATAATTCCTGCAATAGAGGGGAATAAGTTAAAAGATAAAATGACATATGAAGGTCTATGTAAGGTAGAATGCTATTTTATAAAAGAGAATATTTGTATTGCAAGGGGAAGAATAGAAATAAAAGTTATTGCTTGAAAACATAACTATTTAATTTAAAAAGGCTATATTAAATAAAATAATTATA
>ERZ773144.384-NODE-384-length-45598-cov-9.491909_pt1 | contig 45598 bp, 39 predicted proteins | sample MGYA00580849_ERZ773144 | MGnify/ENA primary metagenome ERZ773144 (study PRJEB29015, sample SAMEA2737861) | human gut metagenome | biome: human gut; feature: human-associated habitat; material: faeces | place: China | collected 2012 ...
GCGACTACCTGGAAAACAGCTACCTTGCCTATGAACTGAAACCGGTGGAGGACCCGGAGGCTGACTGGCGGCTGGATGTCTATACTGGAAGCTGCCGTTTGCCGGTTATGATCAACGAATACATGGCCGCTTGTACGGATACAGTGGACGAGTACCATCGGGACGGCATCGTGGCTGGATTTTTGTGTTACCCGGTAGATAGCTTTACCGGCGAGGAACGGAGCAACGCCATTCTGGATTTCCGGGATGCACTACAAGAAGCGATTTTGGACAAAGCCGGAGCAGGAGCCGTGACCTTCCTGGGTGGAGCCACCGGACTGTACTACGGGTATTTGGACTTCATCACCTGGGATCTGCCCGCCGTGCTGGATGCGGCCAAGGATTTCTTTGCTGACTCCAATGCCGCCCAAGGTCTGTTCCATGTATTCCGCCGGGATGTGGGAACGGTCCGCCTGTGGGAGCGGGAACCAGAGCCTGAGGTGGACCCGGAGACCGGCTCCCTGCTCTCGGCGGAGGACATCCGCACTTTGGAGGGCTTCTGCGGGGATGTGTCCAGCTATTTTGGGAAGATGTACCGCTGGCTGGAGGACTTTACAGAGCGGGGCGTGCAGGCGGGAAAATTCACCCGGCGTCAGGCCCAGCAGGACCTCCAGATCGCTCTGTGGTATTCCTTCGCCTGCAACAACCTGGATGAGTACCGGTTTTACTACAAGGCAGCTCAGTGGATGAAGCACTCGGAGAAAAATGCTGCGGGCTGCGCTACCTGGTACTACCGGTATTCGGTGGCCCTCATGTACTGCGGACAGCTGGAGGAGGCTCTGGACTATGCGGAAAGGGGCGTTCAGGAGGAGCCGGAGTACCCATGGATCTGGCTGCAAGCGGGCAGGCTGCGGGCTCATTTTGGTGATAAAGCAGGCGCGCTGGACGCCGTCAAACACGGATTAACACTGGAACCGGGCGATCATGAGTTCCTGACCTTGAAAAAAGAGATCAAAGCCGGAGCCACCCTGGAACAGATGGAATACCACTGGATCAACCCCGACGCCGACCGGACGCTCCAGCAAGGGCTGGACGCGGACGCCGACGATAAGCAGCGCGCCATCTCCTGCATCACCGTCGATCAGGAGGGGCTGGAGCGTTTCTGGCACATCTTTGGCGCCAAGCCGGAGCAGTACACACCCAACGCACCTTACACGCAGTTCCCATATATGGTGAACGGCCGTCCTGTGGATCTGGTGTTCCAGATGAATGAGGGCGGGATGTCCAAGCTGAGTACAGATTGGCTGGAGCAGCTGAGGGGCTGGCTTCAAAGCGGTCAGTGGCTGGAACGAGTGCACCCAAACGAAAGGGCGGCCTGCCTGGACACGGTGCTGGTGGGCTTGGACTACCACATGGGCCTGCTCTACAAGCTGACAGAGGAGGACGCATACTTCCAGATCTTCCTGAACCCGGACGGGACGGAACAGGAGGGTGCCTTCTGGTCCTCGGAGGAGAGCCGTGAGCCGGAGCTTTACACAGAAGAAGAAATGTCTGTGGTAGAGCAGCACATCAAAAACACCTTTGGTGAGTTTGAGAATGTATTTCATGAACTAGTTTCCCCGGACATCCACGTGGACATCTGCGTGGTTCCTCCCTCTGAGGAGCGGGACTATTACACGCTGGTAACGATGGGTATGGGGGCTCACCGGATGAATGTGCCGGAGGAACTGGCGGAATACAAGCTGGAGCGAGCGGAGCTGGCCATCGCTCTGCCGCCGGACTGGAAGCTGGACGAGGGATCCATGAAGGACGAGCGCTGGTACTGGCCATTCCGGCTACTGAAGGTGCTGGCCCGCCTGCCCATTTCCAGCGACACCTGGCTGGGCTTTGGCCACACAATGGGCAAGCAATCGCCGTTTGCGGAGAACACGGCACTCTGCGGCGCACTTCTGGTGGGTCCGCAGGATATTGTCTGGAACGGAGGCGAAGTCTGCACTTTGCCGGGCGGCGAGGAGGTCAACTTCTATCAGGTGATTCCTCTGTATCAAGAGGAGCTGGAGTACAAACTGGAGCACGATGCAGACACGTTGATCGAACAAATGGCAGAGGTAAGCTTTGTGGTGCATCCGGATCGGCCGAACAGCATAGTCGGGGAACCGCGCACAGATTGATCTGAAACACCCAAAATGCAGACAGGAGGACCATCCCGGATGAAACACAGCTGGAGCCGCCCTGCCGCACCTGCTACCTGTTGAGGCCAAAGGATTAACAAACCCAGAAGAAAAAGGTGATCCAAAAGTTTGAAATGGAACTCCGGCCTCATATTGCGAGGTTTTCTCCAAATATTATCCCTATTAACAAAACAGCTGTATTTCCATTCTGTATGCTCCGTGAAAAATATACAAAATCTGAACAGGGGAATCCGTTGACTTCCCATCGGGAGACGACTATCATAAACAGTGGACCGCACATGTTTTGGAATAGAGACCGCCTCCGCGCGGTTCCGGACGGCGGCCCCGCTGGAGCTGTTTGACAAGGTGGGAACGGAATGGATTATGTGATTTTTCGGGACATTGCGGTCGTCCTGATCGCCGGAAAATATATGGGACTTCTGGCCCGCAGGTGGAAAGCCCCTCAGGTGGCCGGGGAGATCCTGGCCGGCCTGCTCATCGGCCCCTGTCTGCTGGGCCTGGTGCAGCCCTCAGATTTTCTGACGCAGATGGCCGAGCTTGGCGTTGTTCTGCTGATGTTCAGCGCGGGGCTGGACTCCGACATCGACGAGATCATCAAAAGCGGCCCTATCGCCCTGCTGGTGGCTATGTGTGGGGTACTGCTGCCCCTTGCGGCAGGTACAGCTCTGTACATCACCTTCTATGGATTTGACGGCTTCGGCTCCGACTCGTTTTACCATGCACTGTTCATGGGCTGCATCCTGACCGCCACCTCGGTATCCATCACCGTCCAGGCCCTGCGGGAATTGGGACATCTCAAAACACGGGTGGGGACCACCATCCTCTCTGCCGCCATTATCGATGATGTGCTGGGCATCATCGTTCTGACGGTGATCACCGGCTTTAAGGATGCATCCGCCTCTCCGGTCAAGGTACTGGCAGATACAGGGCTGTTTTTCTTCTTCTCCGGGGTGATTGGCTATCTGGTGTACCAGGTCTTTGAACGTATGAGCCTCCGCCACCCCAGGACTAAGCGGCTGACAGTGCTCGGCCTGGCCTTCTGTTTCCTCATGTCCTATCTGGCGGAGGAGTTCTTCGGGATCGCCGACATCACCGGCGCCTATGTGGCCGGTCTGGTCCTGTCCAATCTGCGGGATTCCCACGACATCGAGCGCCGGCTGGACGTCAACTCCTATACCCTGTTCGGCCCCCTGTTCTTCGCGTCGGTGGGCATCAGCACGGACATCAGCGCCTTTGATACCTCTATCCTGGCCTTCTCTCTGGCGTTCCTGGTGGTGGGGCTGCTCTCCAAGATCGTGGGGTGCGGCCTGATGGCCTGGATCTGCCGTTTCAAGAAGGAGGACGCCCTGAAGATCGGCGTGGGGATGATGAACCGGGGCGAGGTAGCTCTCATCGTCTCTCAAAAGGGGCTGGCCGTGGGCCTGATGAACGCGGCCTATTTCCCAGCGGTTATCCTGCTGATCATTGTGTCCGCCGTCGTAACCCCCATCGCCCTGAAGGTGCTGTACTCCGCCTATCCCGACGCCCCCGCTAAGGCCGCATAGAATGAAAATGCGCCGCCCCGTACCACTGGTACAGGGCGGCGCTGCCGTGATTTTATGTCCTCAACCTTCTGACGGCTCCTCTTCCGAGGATCCCAGCGCCGCACGGGCGTCCGGGCCGGGAACGGGAAGATACTCCGGCTCCGGGTCCATGGTCTCCTTCGTCCCCACACAGCGGTTGATCTTGGTGCCGAGATTGTGGAATTTTTCCTCATAGTCGGTCATCACGCCCCGGATCCCATTGGCGTGGAGATCCCGGGTGACCTCAGAGAGCGCATAGCCCGCCTTGGGGAACTGGAACAGGGAATATTCAAACAGGTCCCGGTTATCCGTCTTAAAGTGGATCTGTCCGCCGGTACAGAGCACCCCGCGGTATAGGACCAAAAAGTTCTGGTGGGTCAGCCGCCGCCGGGCGTGGCGGTTGGAGGGCCAGGGGTCGCAGAAGTTGATAAACAGGCGGTCGACCTCGTCCGGGGCGAAGTACTCCCGCAGCCTGGCCGCGTCACCATCCACAAAAAACACATTGGTCAGGCTCCGCTGAGCGCAGCGCTCCATGGCCACGATCATGGCGTCCGGCACCCGCTCCACCGCCAGATAGAGCACATTGGGATTCTGCGCCGCGGTCTCCGCTGTGAAGCGGCCTTTACCGCACCCCAACTCCAGCCAGATCTGCTCCGCATCCGGCTTCAGTTCCCGCCAGTGCCCGCGCTGCTCCTCCGGTGCCTGGATCAAGAAGCGGGCGCAGCGCTCCATCCGCGGGACCAGATTGGGCTTTTTTCTCATGCGCATAATTGTCACCTCTCAGATTTGTTCCAGAAATATTTTAACATAGACAATCCACCTCTTGCAATCTTTTTCAAAATATACTATACTGAGTGAGTCCAGTACAGAAGAAGCCTGTCCTGATATGCTGTGGGCTCTCTTCCCTGACAAACCGTGCTGGGTAATCTAAGAAATCCGGGTGTAGCGCAGTCGGTAGCGCGCTTGCTTTGGGAGAATCCGCCCAGGCCACCCCACAACTTCATATCCGGGTGTAGCGCAGCTGGTAGCGCGCCTGCTTTGGGAGCAGGATGCCGCAGGTTCGAATCCTGTCACTCGGACCACCTTTCTTAGAAAAACCGCTTATTTAGGCGGTTTTTCTGCGTTTTGAGTTCGGGTTTTGCGGTTTTGGAGATTGCTGTTTTGCGGCGGTCCCAGGGGCAGAACAGCGGCTGGGGCATGAGTGAGTGTAGCGACTGGAACCGCCAAATCCCTAACCCATCCCTAACAGGGAAACTTCTGCATTTTTCCGTTAATATCGGTGCTGTTGTCGGCTACTCCTGATCGCATGTCTACGCTGTGTAGGTCGTGAAGCAGGATTTCTCCTGCTGTAAGTCGATCTTTGACCTATCTTAAATTCAATAAAGCGTCCACCAGTATTCAAACACTTTACGATACTGGTTGCCCTTCTTCGATAGGCCGAAATACTTACGGACTTTTCGATTGGATCTTCGCTTCAGGTACTGTTGACAATCGCTGGACTTCATATACTGAATGTGCAGTCCGGAATGAAGTAACGTTCTTAATCTCTCATAGTCTCCCTTGATATACCCCATGTTTGGTGCGTACCTGCTGTGCTGAATGAGAAACAGAAGATGGTCTGAGTGCTTGACACATTGGGTACGGCGATATTGGCGACCGGAACGTCGACCGCATCCGGGCTCGTTTTTAGTAGATCCCAAGATCTCGGCGATCCGCTTGTTTAACTCTTGCTCTGTCATAAGTCTTCCTGCTCTGTACGGTCCGGGTGATTGGGTTGACCCCGTGCCAGGAGCCACGCTGTTTCGCGTGGTATTCCCGCCGGGCTTTCTTACTGCGTTTGTCCAATGGAACCAACTGCGTCACAGCTGATCATCTCCTTCTTTTTGTCTTGGTGTGGTCACCCCAGAGGGCACAGCACAGCAATCGCTGGCTGATATACGGATGGCACCGAGGATGTTCCGATCGTAGACTCTTCTATAACAATCTCATTACAAATGGCAAAGATCGCTTGCTATTTCAGAACATATCAGGTATGCTGAAGTACTCCGCTGAGGCGGAGATCATCCTGATGAATGGAGGCGATCCATATGTCCATGATTCAGTTTCCTGTCATCGATCCTGTGGCTACCGGGGCGAATATCTGCCGGCTCCGGAAGGATCGCGGCCTGACAGTCCGAGATCTCCAGCGCTATTTCGGATTTGAGGAGCCGCAAGCCATCTACAAATGGCAGCGGGGCCAGAGCCTTCCCAGTGTAGATAACCTCTATGCACTGAGCGCTTTGCTCCAGGTGCCGATGAACGAGATCATCATCTCCACTTCTCATATCGTTTCTTGGGAGCAGCAGGCAGCCGCCTGCTGCTCAGGTCTTTTTATGGGGAAATTTCTTCAGGTACAGTGGGCATGGCAGAATTTCAAAACCGCTTAGATCCTTATCCGCCTGTGCCCATGGGCCTGCCGCGATCCTGCTGGACGGCCGCAGCCCTTGGGTGAACAAGCGACTTCATAATAGAATATCACGCCATTATGGCAGGTATCAGAGAAGCGTAAGGTCGAATTCTGCTTTTGACAATGGATGTGTGTTAGAAATGGCAGTATTTCGGTGGACGAGGATGGAGGCGACTGACGAGCCTTTCACAATGAGTTATGAGCTCATGTTGCATTCATCAGATGCAGTCCATTCTTTGCCGGGGAATGCGCAGCATCATAATTCATCTGCGCCTGAACCGATCATCACTGCCTATCCATTCTGCCACGCCCACCACACCTGAAGGTGTGGTGACGGCATTTATGCAGCCGTACTCTTTTCGATAAAATCGCTGAGGATGTCCTCAAAGCTGTCATTTATGTCAAAGGGCGGCTCATAGGATACCTCGGTGTTGACCAGACACTTGTCCAGAGACATGGAGATCTCGTCAGCCCTCTTGCTGAGCGCCGTGGCCATGCCTCGGATCTTGTTCCGATCAAAGTCGATGGTTGTGACCTGCGTGGCATCACAGCGGTAGGAGACCTGGTTTCCCTCGCCGTTGAATCGGAAGCCGGAGCCTCCGCCGGTAATGGTCTTTTCACTGTTGCGGAGCATGGTCATATGGCGGAATACCTCAGCCAATTCCTGACGCTGCCGGTTCAGGCCCACCTCGCTGTCCATATCCAAATCCAATGCGTTCTTGGCGCCGTGGATAGCCCGGCACAATTTCTCCCGCTCCTCCAGCAGGGACATGAGGAAGGCGGCTACCTCGTTGGCGTGGCCGGCATACTCGCTGGGAGCAGCTTCCTCCACTACGGCATCCTGAGTATCGGACATGACCTTGCTCCGAAGATGAGTGGTCTTGACCTTGACGATATTGCGCCGGTCCTGAAGGATGGCAGTGGCCTCACACATCAGAGCTTTCAGTTTATTCTGGAATCGAAACGCATCTTTCATATTCATGGATCATACCTCCTTATGTCACTCCCCGGCGGAACGATTTGATGGGTCAAGCATACTCCAAACTTGATCAGTTGTCATTGAACTGCTGGTTGAATATGGCGAGGTTTGCTTTTTCGTGCGTTATAGGCGGTTCCGGCTTGACCGTGTCCATTTCCGCGAAGCCGCTGGCATTCTCTGCCGTTCCTGGCTGCATGTCTACGCTGCGTAGGTTGTGGAGCCGCACCTCTCCTGTTATAATCTCGATAAAATCTTTGTACAGGAGACCAAACGCATGAACTTATATGTCACCGGCAATACCATCAAGCAGCTGCGGGAGCAGAAAAAGATGACGCAGGCAGAACTTGCAGATAAGATCGATGTCAGCAGCAAGACCGTTTCCAAGTGGGAGACCGCCAAAGGGCTGCCGGATATCTCGCTCCTTGAACCGCTTTCCGCTGCCTTGGGGGTCTCTGTCATGGAACTCATGAAGGGCGATGCTGTCATCAATCAAAACAGATCCGCCAATCTGCTTCGCTCCAAGCTGTACGTCTGCCCCATCTGCGGCAACGTGATCCACACCCTGGGGGATACGGTCATCAGCTGCTGCGGCGTGTCTCTTCCTGCTTTGGAAGCGGAAGCGCCCGATGAACACCATGAGATCCAGATCGAGCCGGTAGAGGATGAGCACTTCATCACCGTCCATCATCCCATGACAAAATCCCACTACATCTCCTTTTTGGCCTATGTGACATCCGAAAAGTTTCAGATGATCAAGCTGTACCCGGAAGGAAACGCAGAGTGCCGTTTTCGTCTCCGAGGCCGAGGATACCTGTATTGCTACTGCAATCGCCATGGATTGATGGTGAAGCAGATCCGATAACCAGGTGCGATAAACACGAAGCGCAGTCAGAGTGCATCCGCAAGGGATGCACTCTGACTTTTTATATAGAGTTCCTTTACCCCACTCTCTCGAATGGTATCACCTTGCACCGGCTCTCCTCCGGCGGGTCGGGCGGCTCGGGTTCCGGCTTGGCTGTGGCCGTTTCCATGAAGCCGCCGATCTTCTCCGCCGCGCCCCTCTGCATCTCGTTGGTGATGTGCGTATAGGTATCCAGGGTAAACCCGGCGCTGAAGTGGCCCAGCATACTGGACAGGGTCTTCACATCCACGCCGCTGGAGAGGGCCATGGTGGCGAAGGTATGCCTGAGATCGTGGAAGCGCACATGCTCCTCGATACCGGCCATTGCCAGCAGCTTGCGATTGATCCTGGACACCGCATCTGGGCTCCAGTAGCCACCGGTGCGGGGCGATGGGAACAGGATGGGGTTGTCGGGGTGCTGTTCATGCTCCCGCACCAGGATGTCCACTGCCTGCTGGGACAGCGCCACTCTGCGGACAGAGTTCTTGGTTTTCGGCTCGGTTATCACCAGCTCCCCGTCGATCCGGGTGACCTGCTTGCTCACCGAGAGGATGCGATCCTTCACGTTCAGGTCATCCCACAGCAGCGCCAGTAGCTCCCCGCGCCGCAGGCCGCTGGACAGCTCCAGGAAGAACATGGGCAGGACGCCGTACTTCTCTGCCTCGCGGAGATACGTCCCCAGCTTCTCTGGCGGGATGATGGTCATCTCCCGGTGCTCTTTGCGCGGGATGCGGCAGTTGTCGCAGGGGTTGTAGGGGATGATCCGCTCCTTGACCGCCTGCTTGAGCGCCGAGGAGAGCACCATGTGGATGCGGCGTACCGTACTGCCGGACAGGGCCGTGTTGGTCTGCGTTTCAAACCGCTGCACCCGCCCGCGGGCCTTGGAATCGTTGTACATCTGCTGGATCTGGATGGCGGTGAGCCGCTTGAGCTTGACCATCCCGATGGCCGGCACGATGTGGTTCTCGATGATATTCCTGTAGTTCTTGGCGGTGTTGGGGCGGATCACCGGCTTGCTGTAGGTCTCGAACCACAGCCTGCACCACTCCGCCACGGTGTAGTCCTCGTTGTGGTCCATCGGGATGCCCCGGTTGTCCCGGATGGCCCGGTCCAGCTTTTCCTTGCACTCGGCCCGCGTCTTGGCGGACACGCTTTTCTGGATGGCACGGCCGGTGGCGGGGTCGATCCCCAGGGTGTATCTGCCCTCCCAGCGGCCGTTGGGCTTTCTGCGAATGCTGCCCTCGCCGTTTGCTCGTTTCTTTGCCATTGGTTGTCCCTCCTTTCGGCAACACAAACAAATACCACAGAATCCCGGAAATAGCTACTAAAATATTTCCGTCTTTTGAGCCGCCTGCTCCTCGATCCACGCCATGAACTTATCCCGGGGGACGATGATGCGGCTGCCCAGGGTGATGGTGGGGAAATCCTTCCGGTGCGCCACCTCGTAGGCGTGGGCCAGGCCGATACCCAACACATCGGCCACATCCTGCACGGTCAGCATCAGAGGGAGCTCGTTGAACGAGTTATACTTGGATCGTTTCATCAGATTCCTTTCCACCCTTCCCGCGGAAGGGATTTTATTCCTTGTTTTGCGGCCCATTTTCTGCGCCGCTCACATGGTCATTTCGGGCTGCTGCTCCTCATGGTCATCCGGTTTGTGGCCCTGGGCAATCTTCTTTTCCCGCAGCTTTTTGAGCCGCTTGCGGTCGATCTGGATGCCGCCGGGGCGGGACTCGGGCAGGGAGTTGTCCTGGAACACCCGGCTCATGTGGTAGAGCAGCCGCGTTACCGCCAGCATCACATCGGGCGGACGCTGTTCCTCCCTGTGGTCCAGAAGGTACCGGGCGTATTCGTTCCCCTGCTCCGCCGACCGGGTCAGCCATTGAACGGCGCGCTCCTCATCCCGGGGCACTTCCTTTCCCATGAGGTACAGCTTGCCCAGCAGGTACTGGGCATAGGGATTGCCTTGCTCGGCGGAACGGGTGAACCACTCCACGGCGCCCGCCGCGTCCTGTTTCGTGATCTCGCCGCGGAGCAGCTCTTTGCCCAGGCGGTACATGGCCCACCTGTTTCCGCCTTCCGCAGCGGTGCGCAGCCAGTCCATGCCCCGCGCGGTGTCCCGCACCTCCAGATCGCCAGAAAGAAACAGCTTGGCGAGGGCGTACTGCGCCGCCGGATGCCCCTGCCGGGCGGCCTGCTCGAACCAATACCGAGCGTTCACCCCGTCGGGGATCAGCAGAGGGCCGTCCCGCCAGAGCTTGCCCAGCAGGTATTGCGAGTAGCGGTCGCCGCCCTTGGCCAGCTTCTCCAGCTCCGATACCGCGCCGCTCCGCTCCTCCATCGTCAGCTCTTCATTTCGGATGACCTCCTGCAGCGTCCAGTACGCATAGGGCGCATTTCGGAACTGCTCCGGCTCATCCCGCTGGCCCATGTCCTGGTCCTCGAAGGTAACTTGGCCCAGACGCAGCCGCTCCGCTTCCCGGATGACGGCGTTTTTGATCTGCCGGAACTCCTTTTCCTTGGAGAGCGGGAGCCGCTCCCGAGGCTTGTCGTGGTAGTAGCCATCCACCTTTCCCTGGAGCAGGAGCCACTGGTCGTAGCACTGGCTCACCACAGGGAGCCGCTCCATCTGATCCACGATCTCGTCCACCAGCCCCTTGAGCCGTTTGGGAAGATAGCCGTAGGTTTTCTTGCCCTTGACCGTCCCCAGACCCGCCGCCAGCTCCTGCATGAGCCGCTCGGCCTCCGGGTGGTCGCACAGGCCGTCCCGCATCGCCTGCACCAGCTCCAGCATGGCCCGCCGCGCCTGCCGCACCAGCTCGTCCCGGGACTCCGACTTCTGCTCGTAGAGGTGGAGCATCTCATCCCGGAAGATGTCGTTGGTCAGCCTGGACTTGATCTGGCGGATGCCCTCTTTGGAGAGGTAGGCTTGTCCTGGCGTGGCCGACCAGGCCATCATGTGGATGTGCGGATGCTCGCCCTCGTCGTGGAAGGCCGCGTACCAGCGGAAGTCAGCAGGTGGTATTTTCATCGCCGCCGCGATCTCGTTGCGGTGGGCGCGGATGAGATTTCTCCACGCCGCGGCGTTGTTGAAGCCCAAACGCGCCGCGTCCTCCCGCTTGAGAGAGATGATGTGCGTCCACACATTTCCGGTGTACTGCTCCAGTTCTGCCATCGCTTTTTCAAGCGACACGCCGTCGTTGTCGCCGAACAGTCCGTGGGAACCGAGGCGCTCCGCCCGGGGCCGGGTGGCGATGTACTTCATATACTGCTCCGACTGGCGTAGCGCATCCCAGTTGGATTCCAGCGCCAGGGTGATGAACGCAGAGGCCGCCGCCTTGGTGGGCTTGGTCTGGAAGCTCTCATACTCGTAGAGAGTTTTGGTGTCGGGGAAATCCTTCACCAGCTTTGCAATGAGCTTCTCCTGTTTGCGTGTGGGCGGACGGTCATCCGGAAGAATCTCCACCCGCTCCCGGGTTGCGATGTAGCGGAGGTACCCCGCCGCGCCGCCGGTGCTTTTGATGTAGGGGCTTTTCAGGATCAGTCTTGCCATTCGTCACCATCCCAGTCCGGCTCCCCGGCGGAGCGTGCCCGCTTCTCCAGCGAGATAAGTCCGTTGGTGGCTTTCACGTTCCGAACGCTCTGCGCCCGCCTGCGTTTCAGATCGTCCCGGTCTACCTCCACCGCATCCGCGATGATCCCGATGAGCAGATCCAGCTCCACCTCCCGGGTGAACTCCCGCCTGGCGATGTGATCCTCCAGCCGGCCCAGCCTGCCGTCCAGCGCGGCCAGGAGCGCCGTGGGCAGCAGGGATCGGTTGTCCTGGGTCTCCAGGTAGTCCACATAGAAGTTGATGGCCTTTTCCACGAACTCGTTTTTGCTCCGGCAGTTGTCCGCGGCGTACCACTGCTCCAGTCTCCGGCTGGTTTCCGGCTTCATCCGCAGCGGAAGCCGCTCCTTCGTTTCGTTACCCATAAAAATCCTCCTTTTTTCTATCAGACATCTGTGAAAAGCCTGCAATATGGGGCTTTGGGGGAAAGCTGACGCCAACGGCCTGTTTTCTGCCCGTCAAAGACGCCAGCTTTCGCACCCCCGAAACTGCCCGCACTGCGGGCAGAAGTGGCCGGCCGGGCGGCGCTTGCGGCGCCAGGGTTTTATCCTGCTTTCTCCTCCGTCCCCGCTTTTTCTTCCATCCCCGGAAGCGATTCAGAAGCCAGCTCTGGAAACGCCCCCGAAAGCGGCCCAAATCCGCCCTACAAGGCCGAGGGGGTATCCACCCCCGCACGCTCCCCCAAAGGCGCACACAGGGCGTTTTGGGGGCTTCTGCGGGCGGATTCCGCCAGACGCTCCGTCACCCTCTGACGGGCGGCATCCTCCTCCAGCTGCCGCAACTGCCGCTCATAGAACGATTCCACCGCCGCCTGGATGGGGCAGATGGTGTAGAGCAGGTTTCCATTGAGCGGCCTGCCGTCCTTGCTTCGTATCATGGTCGGCTCGGTGCGGATAAGACCTTTCTCCTCCAGACTGCGCACATACTTGCTGACCGTGTTTTCGCACATCCCCAGCGCCTTGCCGATGGTCTTGTAGCTGGGCCAGCACTGGTAGGTTTCTCTGTCCTCGATGCTCAGCAGATAGCAGTAGATGGAGATCTCCGAATGACTGAGACCGATGTGAAACACTTCGTTGGGAACCAGAAAATAGTTTTTGTTGGGATCGCGTTTGGGCCACTGCCGGAACTTCATACAGCACCTCCTGTCCTTTCTTCGTTTGCAGCACGAACATCATCCTCCATACACCGTCCGGTCATTCAGACACGGGCATCACCTCACCGAAGAGCAGTTGTGTATTCTCGATTGACCGTTCCTCAAAATTCATTTTGAAAATACCCCCTCACTACTTAGCCGAGCCATATAGCGGGCTGACATAAAATTGACAGAAAAAGAGCGCCTGCCATTCAGCAGACGCTCTCGTCCTGATGTAAGTGTATCAAGTTGTTTTGGACCGCAGACGACAGATCCCGTCTGCTTCATCCCGCTCTTTCAGAAGCTGCGCCAGAGCAGTCAGAAGTTTCTTTTGCAGATAGTCGACGCTGCCGCGGTTCAGCTGATGGGCTTCCGCGTACTTGCGGATAGACAGGCCGTTCACGAACCGCTCCTGGAAGTACGCTTGGTGATCCTGCAGCACCGTCTTCAGCGAGTTGTCCAGAAACTGTATGTCCTCTTTCAGTTTGGCAAAGTCACTTCGGGTGATAGCGGCATACCGCTTCTCGTTCATGCAGAGACGATACTTGGCCGAATCGAAACGATAGTTCTCGCAGAGGTCTTTGGCGTATGTGAGGTAGGTAGGCGCAGATTGATAGACGCGGGAGTCGTATTCAGCATCCCGCTCCGCTCTCTTTTTGCGAATCGGCCCGCGCATACCGTCCTCGGCAAGATTGGAGATGACTGCCTCGGTGATCTTCATATTGGTGACCCGCTTGTACCTGGCCTTCCGCTCGCCGTTGATCTCTATGAACGCGCAGAAAGATTTCTTGCTCATTGTGAAGTACTGCGGAACCTCAGAAAAAGAATAGGAGCGCAGGATGACCGTCTCCTCACCGGTTTCCGCATCCTCGGCCGCCGTGACCAGATAGATCAACTTGCCGTCGTACCGCCGGTAGTAGCCTGCGCGGATTTTTCTGTCTGCCATCTGGTCACCTCACCTTTCTGAATATGCTTTTGGTTGCTGTGTGCAGAGTGGTAATTGCGATTTTCGCAATTACCACCCGCTCCTGGTTAGCGAATTCTTCGTTTCAAAAATTTCCCCGACCATTCCATTCTATAATTTTGGTGTTGTCCCGCAAGCAAAATAACAAATACTTCAATCCAGAAGTTACACCGCACGGTTACCTTATGCTTTCAGCTTATATATGCGGTTCCGATTGCCGCCCTCGGTAACGATTGTTTCTTCAATGATCATCTCACCGAGCATCCGTCTTGCGCGTGCGTCTTTAACACCAAGCATATTGGAAATGTCCGAGCACTTTGCAGAAGCATGATCGGTAAGATATTCAAGGATGCAATTTTCTGAGCGGCTGTTTTTGCTCCTTTATCGCCGCTTTTTATCGCTACTTGTTTATCGCTACTTTCTTTTTTGAGTAGCGATAATGACAGAACCGTTCTATCCGGCTCAAAGGACTCTTCTATGACAGGCTCTCTCCAGCCCTGCTCGCGCCAGGCGCGGAAGATGGCGGGGATACCACCACTTTTCGGTGCATCAATTTCAATGCGGAAACTGCCGGGGTTGGACATGGTGATAGCATTCCGCTTTTTGATGATGACCAAGCCCTGTCTTCCATAACAGTCTGCATTGACCAGGCAGTTTGCCAAGGGCTTCACGGAGCGCCTGATGCAAGGGTGTATCGCCCGCTCTTGTGCCGCTGTCCATATGCTCCTGCGGCTATTTCTTTGTTTAGGCGGCACATATTTTGTGCCACTTGAGACCTCTGCCCGCCCTACTGCTCTGTTTCATAAGGCCAGGTATTAATGCCGCCAAATTCGTAGATGTTGGTATAACCCAACTCGGCCAGTGTGGAGGAGGCTGTCTTGCTGCGGTTTCCACTGCGACAGTAGACCAGCACCGTGGAATCCTTCTCAGGGATCACCTCAGCAGCAGTCGTTTCGTCAATGGTACCCACTGGCAGCAGCACAGCGCCGGAGATGTGGCCGCTATCGTACTCGTCCTGCTCCCGCACATCCAGTATGATGACCTCCTGGGTGTCCATCATCTCTTTGGCTTCTTCCTGGGTGATCTGCTGGTAGGAGCTGTCGGCAGAAGTCCCGCCACATCCGGTCAGCAGGAAAAGGGCAAGCAGGAAAGGGATAATTCGTTTCATTTCAGTTCCTCCAAAAGTCCGGCAGCAAAGGCCTTGTGGCCCTGCTCCGTGAAGTGTACGCCGTCATAGGCCAAAGGGATGTCCCACCTTCCGGCGTCGGCAAAGCGGATACCCATTTTCTCCGCCAAAACTTTACAGCATCGGGCGAAGGTGCAGGAGTCACCAATGAGCTGTGGGCTGGGTACCCACGCGCCCAAGGCCACCGGTGGCGGTGCGATCAGCAGAATCTTGCTTCGGTCTAACGGAACAGCCGCAAGAAATCGCTCCAACTTTTCAGCCGCCTGCTCCGGGCTTCTGCCCTGGAGCAGATCGTTGGTTCCGAGCATGACGATCAGCAACTCCGTGTCAACAGAGAAGTCTGGAGCGGCGGATGAAATCTCGCGACCGTTTTGTCCCATGTTAGAGATCGTCCATCCGGTCTCCGCAGCCAGGATGTCCACCCACCGGTTGTCTGCGTCATAGCGCCCGCCGAAATAGCCACGGGGATCGTAGCCGTAGGTGTTAGAGTCGCCGAAGCAGATGATATTCATCCTGCGCTTTTCCTTTCTCCGTATGTTCGCATTCCCTAATGTGGTTAATGAGACTTTCGCCTAATCTTTCCGCCTCTTGGATTGCTTTAGTCTTATTAAAATTTCTTCATCTGCTTGGCAGAACTCAAATTGATCAATCTCATCCACCGTGATCCAACGGATGTCATTATGCTCCAGTTTCTGGGGGACGCCCTCCCGGATAGTGGCATGGAACAGTGTCAGATGGACCGTCAGATCGGGGTATTCATGAATCACATCCATGAATACCTCGCCCACATCCAATGTGACCGCCAGTTCCTCCTGACATTCCCGGATGAGAGCCTGCTCCTTGATTTCTCCTGGCTCTACCTTACCGCCCACAAACTCCCACAGCAGCCCTCTGGCCTTGTGGGCCGGGCGCTGGCAAATCATAAACTTGTCCTGATTCCAGATCAGGGCCGCAACTACTTCGGTCATTTACTCACCCATTTTACAGATTGATAGATATTTGCACATGGATAATCGTTGGTATAAGTAATCCATGTACCAAGTATAGCGACCTTCACTATTCTCTACAAGTATAACTTTTTTCGTTGTTGTTTGTATCTTGCAATGAACAAACAAACAAGAGACTTCCGCTCTCTTTACATGACTTCCGCGATGCTTTATAATGTGATATGTTATGACCGCTCCTCAGCAGGGCTTGCTGTGTACTATAGTTAACTATTACGTTATAGAGAGGGTGCCATTCTTGAGTTCCGCTTCTTTTGTGTTTCCTGCCGTCAAGGGTATCCAAGCCAAGAGGGAATACTTTACCTCGATGGTTCCATTAGAGGTGATCCCGAAAATCTTTCAGTTTGTTGACGAACAACTACCACCAGAAATTCGGGCACAGCGTATTCTCAACCGTGCCAGGATTCCAGAAATTCGAGATTACATTTTAGAGAACCCCGATGACTATGTGTTTTCTTCGATAACAGTTTCCGTTGATGGTGTCATGGAGTTTATTCCATTAAATGAAGACGAGCCCCTTCTCGGTCACATTACAATTTCTATGAGTGCCAAGTTTCTCATAAATGACGGGCAGCATCGGCAAGCCGCTATTGCGGAAGCAATAAAAAAGAACCCCGAGCTAAAGAATGAGCATATCTCCGTTGTTTTCTATCGCGATGAAGGTCTCGCTCATTCCCAGCAAATGTTTTCGGATCTTAACCGCTATGCAATTCGTCCTACAAAATCAATCAACATTCTTTTTAACTCGCGGGAAGAGTCTTCCATTGTTGCAAAGCGGGTTATTAATACGGTTAATGTCTTTCAGGATGTGACCGAAAAAGAACATACCTCCATATCCAACCGATCTAAAGCACTGTTTACATTAAGTGCAATCTGTAGCGGCACGGAAGCCTTATTAAAAGATCTGGACTTAGGTTTGGAGGAGAAATGCAACTTAGCAATTCATTTTTGGGAACAAGTATCTCAGTACATTCCTTTTTGGAAAGCAGTAAAGAACGGTCAGGCCAAGTCCTCTGATGTGCGAAAAAATACAATTTGTACCTTAAGTATCACCCTTAATGCCATCGGGGCTGGAGGTAATCAAATTATTCAAAGATATCCAGATACATGGGAAAGGCATCTTTGCCATTTGGCGCATATTGATTGGAGCAAAACCAACCCAGTGTGGGAAAATCTCGTCTTTATTCACGGAAAAGTTGCTACAAATCGTGCTTCGCAAAGAGCCATGGCTACATATATAGAGAATATTATGACAGAAGAAATTGGTGGATAAAATGGCTAATTTAACAAAAGAAGATATTCGTATTGTACTTAACACGATACAGGAAGTGTATTTAGCAGATAAGATACCCTGGATTTGTGGATACAGTGGCGGCAAAGATTCCACTGCCGTCGTACAACTTGTTTGGATCGCACTTTCCCAGCTTCCAAAGGATAAATTACACAAACCCGTTCATGTTATTAGCACAGACACTCTGGTTGAATCCCCAGTTGTTGCACTATGGGCCACTCGCTCTATTGCGCGCATGAAAGAGGCTGCAAATAACCCTGAACACAAATTACCTATTATTCCACATAGGCTTGTTCCAGAGGTCACCAACACCTTCTGGGTAAATCTCATAGGGCGGGGCTATCCATATCCTCGGCGTGATTTTCGCTGGTGTACTGACCGTATGAAAATCGACCCCTCAAATCGCTTTGTTAAAAAAATCCTGGATGCAGAGAGCGAAGCAATCCTGGTCCTTGGAACGCGCAAAGCCGAAAGTGCCACCCGCAAAGCCGTCATGGAGGGTTATGAGAAAAAGCGATACCGAGATCATCTTAGCCCCAATGGATCGTTTCCGAACTCCTATGTTTTTACTCCTATTGAAAACTGGAGCAACGACAACGTCTGGCAATATCTTGTACAATACCCCAACCCCTGGGGACATTCAAATAAGGACTTGTTGGCAATGTATAGTGGTGCTTCTGCGGATGGCGAGTGTCCGTTGGTGCTTGATACATCTACGCCCAGTTGCGGCAACAGTCGTTTCGGTTGTTGGGTATGTACTATGGTTTCCGAGGATAAATCCATGGCGGCCATGATCCAGAATGACGAAGAGAAAGCGTGGATGCTTCCCATGCTTGAATTCAGAAATGAAATTGCCGGTAATTGGGATATCGATAGAAAGCGTAGAGATTTTCGCCGTATGGATGGGCGTCTAACGTGGCATAACGAGCGACTGGTACACGGCCCATATACACAGGAAACCCGCAAGTACTTTTTAACTCGTCTATTAGAGGTTGAGAAGCTTGTTCATGAGATTGGACCAGAGGAAATTAAGGATGTTCCCTTGATTACCATGGACGAACTTCGGTTTATTCGTCAAATTTGGTTAGATGAAAAACACGAGTTTGAAGATTTGTTGCCCGAAATCTACGAATCTGTTACCGGAAAACGCTATGAAGATGGATCTATTAGCAAAAACAAGTATTTTGGTCCAGCTGAAGCCAGAATTCTTCGCGAGGCTTGCCAAGCGGTATGTCCAGACGAGACTTTGATGTACGAAATGCAACGCTCCCTATTAGATGTCGAAGCTAAAGCAGCCGCCATCTCTAATAAGAGAAATGTAATTCAAAATTTTGAGCATGAGATAAAAAAAGCATTTTATCGTGATGAGCATGAGGCCGCCCTTATCGCAGAAGAACGTGCAAAAAAAATCACGGGAATGCAGGAATCTTTTGACGATGGAAATTGGACTGAGTGAGGTGCTGAGAATATGTATTTTACAAAAATCGAATTGCATAACTTTGGCATCTACAAAGGCCATCACGAAATGTGTCTTTCGGACCAAATCGGTAATCGCAATGTTACTCTCATCGGTGGATTGAATGGTCGAGGAAAAACGACCTTTCTTGATGCTATTTTGCTTGCATTGTATGGAAAGCAGGCATTAAAGTATGTTCAGGAAAACGCGCGTTCCTATGAACGGCTACTCATAGAGCATATTAATAAGCACGCGACAGATGATCTTACTTATGTCGCTGTATCGCTTGGTTTGGATGACGGAACCGCTTTGCGCGTCTGCCGGAAGTGGAAGTTAAAGGGCAAGAAGGTCGATGAAACTATTGTCGTCGAGAAAAACGGAACAATAGATAAGTACCTTGGGGAAAGTTGGAGTTACTATATTGAAGAGATTCTGCCTTTTGGAATAGCAAGATTTTTCTTCTTTGATAACGAAAAGATCGCTCAACTGGCTGACGACGCTTCATTTGAGCAAATTAAAACTTCTATTAAATCCGCAATTGGTGTTTCTACGATTGAAAAAGCAATTACTCATATTGATGAAGTAATTCGCCGAAAAAAAGATGCTCTGCAAGCTTTTGAAAAAAGCGAAGTCAACCAAGGTTACCAAGAGGTAGAAGCGCAACTCAAGGAACTCAACTCCAAAATCGAAACAGCTCGTCGAGAGGCTGACATCTTAAAAGCAAATTGCGAGAGTATTGCAATTGCTATAGAAACTAAAGAAAAAAAGTTTTGGGCTTCTGGTGGTGACTTAACACTCAGCCGAGAGGCCATAAAACAAGAAAAAGAGAAAATCAAGGCATATGTGCAAGAAGTTCGTGACGAAATTATGCTGCGCGTATCTGATCCTGCAACTCCGCTCTTTATGTGCCGCAAATTAGTTACACAAGCTTATGATGCAGAGATTGATGAGCAGAAAAAAGCAGCTCTGAAGCTTTCTGACCCAATTGTCGAAAGTATTCAGAAAAATATTTTGGATCGATTTAATCAGGGGAATTTCGATGACAGAACGCTCAGAATCATTACTGATATTGTCAAGCAAGAGATCGGGAAATTCACTTCAACAGGCGAGGGTGCGGAACACATTAATATGTCCCACACGACCATGCTCCTCTTTGACAAATTAATTGTCACAATATTCCATTCCCTTGATCAAAAAATCGAAACCTTAATCAGTCATGTCGATGCGCAAGAAAATGAGCTCATGAGCTTGGACGCACACCTTGGTGAGTCAGACGAAAAGACGATGGCCATGAAACTCTATGAGACGCTCAAAGAATATGAGCGCAAAAAAGCTTTGGCTGACGACCAATACCAGAAGCAGCAGAGCTTAATCGAGAGTTTGGAGCGCCAGAAAGAAGCTCTTCATTCTAAGCGCTTGCAGTTAATCAAGACTATCGCAGAAAAAGAGAATACGAATGATGATAACTCCCGTATTATCAAATATTCTGTGATGTCTATCGAAGTTCTTAATGAATTTAAAGTTCGTTTACAGCGTGAAAAGATAGACAAGCTTTCTGCAACTGCCACAGAATGCTTCCAGACTCTGGTTGAAAAAGATTCCCTTGTGAGTAAAATCCATATTGATACGGACAGTTTAGATGTAACCATACTTGATCCAGATGGGCATGAGTTGTTAAAGAACCAGCTCTCCGCGGGAGAGCAGCAGATGTTTGCTATTTCCATTGTGTGGGCACTGGCCAGAACCTCTGGCTATAAGGCCCCTGTGGTCATTGATACACCCATGGCTCGCTTAGATTCTTCCCACCGGGCAAATTTCGTTACCAGCTATCTACCGTCTGCAAGCTCCCAGGTTATGGTTCTTTCCACAGATGAAGAAATTTATGGTAGATATCTTGATATGATTCGAGAAAATGTTATAAATTACTTTACTCTACATTATCGGGAAGGTGAGCAATGCACCTCTATCATCAACGGCTATTTTGAGGGGGTGTGATAGTATGATTATTAAGCATTTTAAACTGTCACAGCCAGAGAAGGAGCGACTCATTCGAATCAAAGCAAAGACCGGTGTTCAAAACTGGAATATTCTTTGCCGGTGGGCATTATGTTGGTCGCTTTCAGAACCTACCATTCCTGGTAGTATTGATCCACAGTCTGACAGCAATGTTGAAATGGATTGGACCACTTTTGCCGGTGAATATGCAGAAATCTTTGAAGCAATTATTCGCCAGCGATGTTTGAATGATGGCTTAGGAGATGACCCTAACACTTTAATCCGGTACTTCCGACTTCATCTTTATCGTGGCATTAACCATTACAGCACCAGAGATGTTTTGAAAAGCTGCTCAGATTTACTCGAATCTGCTCTTCCGAAGGAGGAAGCATAATGGCTGTTTATCTTGACTACAACGCTTCTGCTCCGATAGATGAAAGAGTTCTGGAGAGAATGATTGAAGTGTATCGCTCTCATTATGGCAACGCAGATAGTAGAACTCACATCTTTGGTACAGATGCCAAAGAAATTGTTTCCTCCGCAAGAAAATCCATTGCTGAGATCTTGGCTGTGGACAGTACGGATGTTTTCTTTACCAGCGGTTCCACCGAGAGTAATAACATGGCGATTCTCGGGTTGCTTGACTACGCGCTTGAGAGTGGCCGTAATCACTTCATTACTACGTCTATCGAGCATAAGTCCGTTTTGGAAGCCATGAAACACCTGCAAGAGAAAGGCTGTGTTGTGGATTTTGTTTCACCCGATGCGTCTGGCCGAGTCAAACCGGAGCAGATTCTCAGCCTCGTCACGGACAAAACTCTGCTTGTTTCTATGATGCAGGTCAACAGCGAAACTGGCGTGATACAGCCTATTGAAGAGGTCGGTGCAGCATTAGCAGGGACTAAGACATATTTTCACGTTGATGCCACACAAGGTTTTGGTAAGCTGAATGATAGCTTACGAAATACCAAATACAATATGCTTAGTATCACCGCCCATAAGATCAGCGGTCCCCAGGGGATTGGCGCATTTATTATGCGGCGCGACCGTACATATAGACGGCCTCCCGTCAAACCGCTCATGTATGGCGGTCAGCAGGAACGCGGATACCGTCCGGGAACTACACCGGTGGCTTTGGTTGCAGGCTTCGCTCTCGCAGCTCAGCTAAGCGACAAGGAATCCGCTGTCCACATGGAAAGCTGTAGAGCGATTAAGCGAAGATTCCTGGAGGCTGTGGAAGGTCTGAACTATACTTTGAATGGAGACCAAGAACACTGCCTGTCGTCCACTGTAAACATTAGTTTCCACGGTGTTGATGCAGAGGGTATCTTCCTTGCTGTAAAGGAGGATTATGCGTTCTCCAATGGTTCGGCCTGTAACTCTGGCAGCCATGCCCCAAGTTATGTATTAACAGCTATGGGACTGGGTGAAACACGAGTGAATGAGGCTATCCGTCTTTCTTGGAACCATGATACAAAAGTTGACTTTTCGGTTCTTGTAAACTACATTAAATCAATGACCGATTAAACAACAAGGTCCCAGCGCCAAGTATGGCATTGGGACCTTGTTGTTTATTACTTTAAGTGATAGCGCCTGATGAACTCTTCCAAAATCAACTCAAAGACATCAGAGTTTGTGTGTAGCATCTTGTATACCTTTTGCAATGACGAGCTTGCGGAAGACAATCCTTGTTGTCCATTTGTTGCTGTATAGACCACATTTTGAAACATCATCTTCATACCATTTAAATTACGAAATTTTTCGTCATGCTTAATTCCAAGCTTTTGAGCGCGAAGTGTAAGACTTTTTGATAAGTCCATTAGCTCTTTTTCAATTTGATCGGTAGTTTTACCATCACTTTTACGGTATACATCAATTAAAGCCACTAATTCCTCGACATCCCAAGCTACTTTAATCATTATCTATCTCCCTTAGAATCTGATTTTTAACTTTTGGTTAAGGTTCTTTTCCTTGAGCCATGTCATGACATTGGGGGTCAAATCCAAAACCGTAGCCCGCTGAGAAGAGACTTTCTTTAAGAAGTCTTCGATTTCGGGGTTCAAAGAGAATTGATCGGTAATTTGCTTTGCTTCCGCCACGTAGGAAACCAGGCTGTTTACTGCTTTGATGGATGGATTTCCAGCAACCGTTTGAGTGATGCTGTCTGTCAAGTCCTTTGCCCGTTTGGGGTCATTTGATAGACCACCAATCATAGACAAATAGCCTTTTGGACCATCAGAATATTTCTGAGCAGCATCACGCCATACGATTTTAATTTGTGCTGCAACAGCATCTCCCTTGGATTTCAGAAGCCTAACAGTTTCCAAGGTCAACCGCATTTCAGAAACTCCGTTGCCGCAATCGTCGATGCAAGCCAGCAATTCGTTGCGAGTAGGTTCATCCACAAGTGAAGTGCTGACAATTCCTTTTTCTTTCATGGCAGCAGCACAATCAATGGTATCTTTAATACTCTCGGTGGCCTGGGCAAGCTGTGCCAACGCCTTTGCGTAAGTTTCGGCATGCTGCTTGCTTTCGATTGTTACTCGGCGTTTTTTGATAGCAGAGGTGCAATTTTTGATTGTCTCAGTTAACAGCATTTTCGTACACCTCCATATTCTCAAGCTGAGCGTAAAGTGCCTCCATAGAGGACAAGGCAGCTTCAGACAATGCTTCTGCACCAGCAAAACCGCCAGTAGCAGCTATGTCTTTTTGGGCCTTCGCCCCTTCCTGGTCAGCCTTTTGAGCAATCGCCTGAATATCTCTAAGGAAATCATACAGCACATGTAGCGAGTTGCCGGAGTATGCCGTCAGCTGCTTTACTGCTTGTACAGAGGCCGCATCGTTAATTAGCTTGACATGTCCCATTACCGTTTTGGCTGTCTCAATGGGAGGTTTTTCATACTTGACCCGCAACTCTGTACTTCCGATGATTCCATTCGCAGAAAACACAGAAAACAGCTCTTGAATAGCAGACAGCGTATCAATGAGATTCTTCTGGTTGAGTTCACCAATATACTCTTCGAGTTTGCCTACCACCTTTGCAGCTTCCTGAGTATCCGCAACCATGGCTTTTTTAACGCTGGGATAGAGCGCTTTCAACAGCGTGGCAGGATTATAGAGAAGATGCTTCTGTGGGATACTACCAGGTAATGTTGCTTCAATATCCCAGTCGGCAGCCATAAGTTTTTCAACAGCGAGCACCAGCTCGTCTGTTCTGTAACAGGATTTCGTGTTGGGATCAACTGCAAAATGGACCGCACCCATTGTGGTTGCAGAAGCTTGCTTTAAGAAGGTCAATGCACTATCAAAGTCAGCTTTGCGATTAAGAATGAACTGAATCATGTCATTCCACTCACGGGTATCTCTCCTGATGCTATCGTCTTTTTTGAAATCCTTAAACAGAGATTTGATTACTGAATAGGGCGAACTCGTATCAACCTTCTGGCCCAAGATACACGCTTTGAGATACTGAATCGCAAGGCACCACTCCAATACCGGGAGAGAATCTTCTCCCTGCTTAGTAGCGGCAACTTTTTCGATGATTTCAGCTTTTCTGCGTTCCAACCAAGTAATCAATCTCTGCTGGTAATAAGCTGCGCCCTCGAAATCCCAACCTTTTGCGTAGTTCAGTTCATTTAAGGCCATCAGAACATCGCGGCTTTCAGAACTTCTGTCCATGTAAACAATGGCTCTATCCGTATTTGTGGGAGAACTCTGATCGTTAATGTAGTAGCAGCTCAGGTCGGAAAGACGCTCTGCTGCAATATAGGCTGGGATACCAATATCCTGCCAGTTGATTGCACCACATTGCCTGGAGTCTCCTCGAATAAGAGTACGAAGCCAGCCACGATAGTCGGGATCATATTTCAATGTTTCACCCTTGGTAAACCATGCCGTGATATCATCCTTAAACTTACGATAATTCTTTGTGGCACCATCGACAGGGGGCTTGGCCTTGAGAGGTTCTGGAGTAGTAGGATGATGAACAGAATTGCTTCCACTGGTTGTCACTGGTTTGGATGTGACAGTTGGGGATACAGCTTTGCCAGTGGATTTATCCACGATTTCACCGATGCCAGTAAAGGTATTCAGCCCCACATCTGCAAGGAAAGCTTGATTAAGGCCACCAAAACGCAGCGTTCCGTCGATGTCTTTCACGCCGGATGCAGAACCATCACCCCAAATGGCAAACACCGCTTTCAGTCGATTCTTATCATCTGAACTCATGCTTTCCAAACGGTCAATGGAAGAACTATGGGGATCATTGGACATCTGAGCATTGCTGGGGTTAAGCGGGAAATACCAACCATCCCCATACTGCTTGCCATCAAAGTATTCTTTTAACTGGGCGCGAATAACATTCTTTAAGAACATTCTCGGGCTTTTTGTCGCAAGAGATTCATACAGAGTCAACAGTGCATGGCGGTTAAAGGGATATAGCGTTACTTTCTTTTCTCCGATGGTTGTGGTATCCCATTCACAAGGAGGCGTGAAATCACTGATTGGCAGTTCACTCAAATCTGCACCGGAGTCAGTCCAATGATGGAGTTGTGTGGGGTCACAGTAAATTGCGTTCAAATACCGGCCAGCCATCTGAATGATAAACTCGTCAGTTCCATAGGAACGTTCTGTGACCTCAATTTGGTGTGTTACACGGTCTTTGAAATTGCCTCGAAACGCATAATAATAGTCGTTGGTGATGCCGATTACCGAAGTAACACGACACAGATCTGCGTAATCGCCGCCATGCTCATAAGAAAGCGCCGTAATGAGTTCCTGGTCAATTCCAGTGAAGCCGGTGAAGTCTTCGATAAAGATTGTTAGGTTTTTGCCTTGCTTTTTCAAATCTCGTCTCAGCTGAGCAAAAATCGTTTCCGCATTTTCACTGGAAATGTCTGCACAACGCTGAATGACCTCTCTCGTAAACCTGTTAAGATAGTTGATGAGTTTGGTAATCTCAAAGTCATCGCCTTTCAAAGAGGCCGCAAAGAGGGACGCTTGGGGATCGCCCTGTTTCATTACAGCTCGGATGATTTTAGATACATTAAAATCTTCTTCTGTAAAAATTGTGGTGTCTTGAAGAATCTGATTGCTCGGAGCCGTGATGACATTATAGCATCTGGATATTGCGCCACCTTCACGCAATAGATGTTCGCTTACACGGCTGTCGGCAAGGTAGCTGGCAATGTCACGGCACTTGACCGCTTTGTAGGTTTCTCCGGACATATCGTTTCGCACAGCTGCAATATAGGCATACAGAATCTCTGTCTTGAAAGAATCTTCATCTTTGGAATCGGAAGAGGCCACAAACTTACGGAGCTTCTCCGCAACATCAGGGTCTTTAATGGCTCCCTGTTCCAACAACTGAGAAAAAGCGCCACGGACAGAGTTATTCAAACGACGCAGGAAAACCAACTGCTCCGTTGCAGGATTATATATAGTAGAGGGGCTTCTTTCAAACTTGCCTTTTAGATAGCGAATAAGATGAGATTTACCAGTGCCGTGATTGCCTCGGACAATGACCATACGATGCTCATTGTCAGGGTTGTAGATCAGCTGCTCGAAAACCTCATCTTCGCTCATCAACTTTGTAGGGGCAGGCATTTTCCCCTCTTCATAATAGCCACCACGGAAAAGCTCAAGAGACGAGAACGGCATGTGAGTAGACATGAAATAGGCATCTTCGGTGGCCATATCATCTGTTTTAATCGCATACTTTTCCATTACAGAACGATACTGTTCCCATTTCATGAATCCATCGCCTCCTTCACCGAAATGTGTGTGAAACCATTGATAGGATCACCGTCTACATAGTAAAGCATGATCGGAGTGGAGTCAGACCATGTTTCAAGTTTAATGAGACCAATTTCATGCAGTGTGCGAAGGCCGGCAGAAAGCGCCAAGGGAAGATTACTGCCAATCTCAACTTCGGGGATTTTTGTGCTCAGCCAAAGTATGAAGTCCTGGGCAAGAACAGTCTCATTATATTTGAATTTTTCTGTATATGTAGTTGCCAATATATCTTCTAACCGTAGCTTCATATTGGGGATTATCATTGTTCCGCTCAAATAGCCCAGCCCTAAAAAAGCAGCCCAAAAGCGCCATCCCAGGACAGCGTTTTCATTCAGTGCAGCCAGCTCTTTCACTTCGGAAGCGCAGGTCTTAGCCATACCTTCCCAAGATTTCAGCGCAAAGATTCGCTCATTTTGAGCAATCAGCCATTTGGTGAACATGTGAAATGTGGTGTCTTTTGCAGAGAAGACCCGAGCACTCACATACCGCCGAAAAGCCTTGGATGAAGCGATTATACTGGGATCAACAGCTAAGACCAGATTGTCAGCATCAGCTTTGATGAGGGCAAGTTCTTCGAGGGCCACATTGATTGACTTGTTGATTTGATCGAGTTCTTTTTCATCATTGATACCCAATGTCATGCACTGACGCACTTCATCACGGCTCATGCTTTTATGGGAAACCAAGCGGCAAACAGAGAGAACTCGCTCCGGTGTCGGCTCCATTCGCATGCCGTCTGGATTGACTTTGAACATACGAATACCTCCTTTAGAATTTTTGAATCGGAATAGGATAACCGTCGCTATACTCTCTTATCGTTTTACCACCATTGGCAACGATGGTGTTCTCGTTACAGTAGAGTATCTTACGATAGCCAAAGGCATCCAGTTTTCCAAGGTTCTTGTACAGAGTAAAGTTTGTGGCGGTGTCGCCGTCAAAAATACAGACAACACCTTTAGCGAAGAGATAGGGGCAATGGACAACCGCATAATAGAACTCTTCGTAATTCAAGAGAATGCCATTGTAAACAATCTCATCGGCCAGACGGCTTGGAACAACAAATGCACCAATATTGTTTTGAGAAGCCTTTTCTGCAATCACAGCAACTTCTTCAGTGCTGCAAGGTCCTGTTGATGGTCTGCTGATAATCATTTCATTAAAGGACCCCATGTTTCGCCCCAAGCGTGGAGCCGGAGGTGCAGCTGGAAGCTTAATCTCGGGATCGGTTCGCAACTTGTAAGTATCATCACTTGTGATGCGGCCTTCAGGATCTGCTGGACAGCCATTGCATACTTCCCGAGAAAGCGGGAAAAGGTGTCTGAAAACACGCCCCCAACACAATGCTTTGGGAGAGGATACAAGTTCACTCATGATTCTATATCCAACCATTTGTGCTTCATATTCTCTGGCGCGGGGTTCTGTCAGTGCGGCTGTGAGAATGTCATCATCGCTGAGGATATTCGGTTGTAGTAGCTTAATCGTGACAGTATAGTATTTTTTTGGTGGATTCGATTTTTTGTCGAATACATAGTTTGCATCAAGAAGGTCAATAAATCCGGTGCGATGCAGAAACAGCAGTAGGTTTACATTCCATGCAACATTTCTGTTTCCTGCATACTCGGCCTCCTCGTCTGTCATCGTGGAAGGTGTGGCAGAAGTGTTCAAAACACATTCATCAAAATCAATCATTGCTGCAGGGTTAGAAAGCATCCCCTTCCAGCGGATAACCGCGCGGTCAACGGTGAGAACTCTTTTGCTGACAAGGCCCAGCGCCCGACGCACATCACCGTCGCTATCGTATCTGCTCTGATAAGGAATAAACAGGCTAAGCGATGGAAGCCTATCACGACCACCACGACCTACCTCCTGGTAAAATCTGCTCAGATTTTCAGGACAGCAAGCATGGATGATCGTTCTGACATCGGGTTTGTCAACACCAATACCAAAGGCAGAGGTAGCAATCACAACATCAAAGTCGTGATTTTTCCAGCCGGTTAATATAGTGTTTCGGTCTATTTCCTTGGTTTCTCCGGTGAAAACGGGGATATTTTTGTATCCAAATTCACAAAGCTTTTTTTGCAGTTCCTTAGCTTCTCTTGGTTCAAGCACATAGACAACCATCGGCTTTGGAAGCAATTTGATGGCCTCGATAGTCTTATCAATTTGTTCTTTTCGAGACTTTGCAGAGTGGAAATAGAATCGTGGCTCCTGGCGAAGTGCATCACAACGAACCTGAGCATTTTTACCGTCTGAACCAAACAGTGCAAACAAGGTGTCAACTACATCATCAGACAGCGTGGCCGAAAGCAGAAATGTACGGATGAACCCTTCCGATTCATATTTCCACTTCTTCAGAAGGATAGAAAAAATCTGAAAGTCAGGTCTAAAAAACACGCCCCAATCTGGAACAACATGGGATTCATCAACCACAACATTGGTCAAATAGTGACTTTTTGCTGCATTGTCCAATATGCGGTGAAGCTCTGAGTTCTTCAAAATTGCCTCTGGAGAAGTAAACAGCATACGTGCCTTTTTATCTTTCAGAGCTTTGATAATCTCAACTCTTTCAATTTCAGATTGTTCGCCTCGATAACAATAAATCTCGGTACCATTTGTCAAGTTTTGCTGGGCTGCATAATACTGATCTAATGCCAAGGCCACAGTGGGCACAATTACAACAGTTAACCCGTCAGAAGAACTTGCCAACAGCTGCGTAACCAAGCTCTTGCCACCGCCAGTAGGTAGCGAAATAAGAAGTGTATGGCCATTGGGTAAATTCAAAGCTGTATGAACGGCTACCTTTTGTTCAAAGCTTTTATAGGCGTTAAAGCCAGTATGTGTTGCCAGTATCGCATCACCGGAAGATTCAGTTTCAAGCTCAATACCATTGTCATGGCGAAGGGCGTACACATCCTTGATGTATTGATGAGGTTCAAGCCATTCTGGAATATGGTGTAAACAAGACACTTGCAGGTCATTTTCACACACAAGATCGAACTCTGTACCGTACTCTTTTACAACCGTATAAAGTTTTTCAGTAAGCTTCACACGACCAAGAATTAAGATAAGGTCACGAATATTTAGGCATATATCCTTTGCTGATGCTTCTTCTCGTTTGAACTGAACGACGCGTCGGATAAATCCAATTACATAGCGTGATCTTGCTGCCTCCTGCATTTTCAAAAAATCAGATGTATCGACAAGCTTTTTCTCTAATTCCGCAATGGCACTTTGGGACTTCATGGCTCCCACTATGTATTGCTGTAATACTTCTTTACTATCCATTACTTCTCACCCTCAAGAAACAGGCTGCATCTAACTCCGGTTTTGCATTTTTGAGCGCCCGAAGTGTCACGTCAAACAGATGTGCTCTTTCATCAACGCCGGACATATCTCGTTCAAAGTAGATACATTCTGCTCTATAACCATTCAAAACGCGCTGCATTTCTTTCTCAGCAGCTTCAAAATTAGAGCGCTTTTCAAGTCTGGCACAGGCCCGTTTGTAGGCTGTTGCAGAAGCTTTATCAACCAGAGGTTCCCATGTACTGGGAGGGGTTCGACTGATAAAGTGCTCCAAAGGCGAAATTGACATTTTGCTGCCGCCACGCCGCCCAAGGTGGTTGACGCTATTGGGGCGCAGAGCAAGCAGAGTATTGATTATCTCCTTTTCGGGAACTTCTTTGCTTCGGGCTGTTAAGGGAACAGTAACAATAATCTGTTTGAGTGGGAGATACATTCTATATTGCGCCAATGTTTGTAGGGGCATCCCATTTTCAAGCAACTCATCAAGTTTTGGTGCGATATTGTAGATGAATACAAGGCCATCATAGTTGTATGCTGCAACCGTTTCGATACCAGTGCATCTGCCTCTGCTACAGCCCACTGCATTTGAGATGATAGAATCGTAAACAGGGTCTCCCGGTGCAAAGAAAAGAATATCCTCTCGGGTTGCAGCAGTCCGGCGCTCAAAGGAACCAAGAAGCCTGCCTTCTCTTCTCATAATGGAGGAATTGGTATATTTATCCCACACGGGAGGAATGAAAAGAGACTGCCTGGCTGCATTTACGCTGAAAGTACTTTCTCTGAACTCAATCAAGCCAGAACTGGTAGGCTTTTCCGGGGAAAGACCAGCCTGTTTTCCCCAGCCCATCATGGCTGTGGCAAAGAGATTGTCATCTTCCGATGCGTAGATACCGAGAACATTATCAATCCCCTGGGACAAGGGACGATACAAAGTGGCTCCAAGGTCAAAATCCTGCTCGTCCTCAACGCTTTCCCGCATTTCTTCTGCCTGGTCCAGAATATCATCAAACGCATTGGTAAGACCGGTATAGTAATCATCCAGCAGAGCATCAACAATCAGTTCGTTTAGTTCCCCGGTGATGATTTCAAGGCCACTCAGAGACTGCTCAAACAGCTTCATGCCGTCTTTCCAAATGTGGAAGAGCTGCTCCTCGACAGAAGTATCTGCATAAAGTACAACAGACAAAACATCCATGTTGGGGTCACGCCCCAACCGGTCTAAGCGGCCAATACGCTGTTCAAGCGCATTGGCATTCCACGGCAAATCAAGATGGATAATCTGGGAGGCGTTCTGGAAGTTTCGGCCTTCACCACCGGTTTCGTCACAGATGATTACCCGACACGCAGGATTATTTTGAAAGGCATATACGCTGTCTTCAAGCTCATCTCGATCCATGTGTTTGCCAAATGCCACCGCATGAATCCCCATATCGGCATATCGCGTGTTGAACAATTTCAGAAATTGAACAAGTGTAGCGTTATGCGCTGTAAATACGACCAGTTTGCAGGTTTCATCGTCCAAGATATCTGTCTCCTGGTCAATGTAGTTCATGGCAGTCATTAAGCGGCCTTTGATAAGATCAGGATCTTCATCAAGAGCAACATTCACCAAACTATGCTCATTCTCCGCTTGGCGCCTCCACGCAGCTGCGCTGTCCAACAATATCCCATCATCAATTTGGAGCTTATGGAGGGCATCTTCAAAAGCCCACGGGCTGCTGAACAACGCAGAAAGAAGAGGAATTGCAGTTTGGGTCACATATTCTTCATCATCTTTACCGTTATCAGCAAGATAGGCGAGCGTATTTTGGATTGCCCCTATTTCATTATAGCTTTCGTTAAGAGACAGCGGTGAGTACGGGATAGCACACAAGGTCCGTCGAGCCATTTTTTCAGAAATTAACTGCCGACGATTACGGATTACTCTTCGCTCAATTCTGTAATTCTCACAAATATACGCCAAAGCTTGCTTGACCTTGGAAAGTCCTTGATCTTCTGTACTGAGGTCAATATCCTTAACCATCTTCTCCAGGGCTGCATCTTCAAGTGTTTCCACAATGCTATTCAAATCATCTAATACGATTTCTGTATACTCGTCATAGCGTTCCAGATATCCCAAAAGAAGATTAGCAGACTTTTGGATACGTTTTTGGCGCTTTACCATCCAGGAAAAGCGTTCAGCAGACATGGTCTCATATTGCTCTGGATTGAGTAGCGCAAGCAAACGGCGATACTCTTCATTTCTGTCCTGTATAGGGGTTGCAGACAAAAGCAGAATATGTGTTACTTTCCTGCTTAGATTCTGCACTTGGCTGTACCAAGTATCGTTGGCAAGAAGTCTATGTGTTTCGTCTACAATAGCAAAATCCCAGGACATAGAAAGAGTCAACAAAGATTTACCGATATCCTCCATAGGGAGCAGACAAATCTGGGCACGAGGCGAGGCAACAGACGCATTAAGACCATATTTGTAGTGCAACTCGTTTTTCCACTGGCTCGCTAATGCTCCGGGGACAATGATAAGTACTCGGAGATCCTTCTTTTCACTGGCCAGTATACTGAGAATAGAACACGCCTCGACTGTCTTGCCCAAGCCGACCTCATCCGCCAGCATATAACGGACAGGTGTGGTTTCAAAGCAACGGGCCACTGTGCTTATCTGGTGCGGGAGCAGAAAAGCTCGGCAGCCGGCAAGTACATGGAAACCATAGGTAGCGTTATTCACAAGGTGAAGGTTTTTGCTTACCTTGAGATGATTGATGAACCAAGTGGGGTGTTGGAACTCATAGGACCGGAGCTGCTTATCAGGCGCGAAATTCATCTGCGAATAATCAAACTTGAGTTCCGTTTCGCACTCCTTGACATGCTGTCCATTTGGCAGTTTAATCCAATACCAATAGGGTTCGTCCTCAGAATAGGGTTCAGAGGCGCGAGACACAATTGTGCCTCGCCCCCAACACCCTTCAACAGCACCACCCGGACAGGCTTCGCAACGAGTCACCGCTCGAGAAAAGAACACATTGTGCTGAAATAAATCCCCATAGTACTGCCTGCTGCCCAATAGATCGTGCATTTCGACCTTGACTGCATCGGCAATTTCGTTGTACTCGACAAGCTGAGCAAGGACATAAAACCTGGGATGATCTCTGTCACCTTCTTCAACGACGATAGGACAGCGATAATAACATCCTACCAACATACGCAGCTCTCCTTTCTCAGCTTAAGCAAGAAACTAATGCTGCACTGTAGCCTCTTGCGGTATTATAGATTTTCGAGTTTACGCTTGATACGCTCTTGTTCTTTTAGAAATCTTGCAGTAAAAGGAACACCTTTCTTGACTTTCAGGCTCGCAAAACTGCTCTCGGTCTGGGCCATAAAATCAGCAAGCGTTCTAATTCCATTGTTCTGTAAAACAGAAATCTGGCTTGCCTCTAAGTGAAGTACCTTCAGACTAATTTTTTGGGCAAGGTATTCTTCCTGTGCTTTTGCCCGTCTCTCAGCTTCTGCAACCGCACTTGTTTCCTCTGCTGTGATTTGTGTTGCTTCGCTGCTCTCAGCTGGCTCAGTACCTACTACTGTCTCTGCGCTCACAACCGCCTGAGGCACATCCTCAAACGAGGATTCGGGTGGAGTGAGGAAGTCCTTTGCTGTCCATACCTCAAGCCCCTCACCGGACGCCTTATTGGAAAGGCTTCTATCATCGGTAATAAAAATGACAGGAATATCCGTATAGTACTTATATCGGAGAGCCACAGATAAAATCATATTGTCGTTTTGTTCCTTCTCTCCGGTATCTGCACGGTAAACATTGGGCACCAGATCAGTCAAACCTTCAGCATAAGTAAGCGGGAAATGCCGCTTGTAGTTAAAGATTGCTGATATAGCCCGCTGCGCTTTGATTTTTCGCTCATCCGCGCCGAAACGGGTCTTATGGTGTTCGAGTTCATTGTTTACATCCTTAGGAACTACAACAAGCTCACCATCATTTACACCGTCGAGTAGGTTCGGATAATTCATAATCGAGCATGTGTCAAACACAATGATTGTAGAATACCTGTGTAACTCTTCCAGTTCATCCTCTGTGAATTCAAGTGCTCGTTTCCTCTCCAGTAGTGCATCCTGGGTTTTGACAGTATGAGAGAGATCGCGGTTCTGGGCCTCTGTTGTGGCCAGTCGATCCTCTGTTTCTGTAAGCTTGTCCAGAAGCTCCTGACTTCTACGTTCTTCCTCTGCCAAGCGAGCCTCAATGCGAGTGGTATCCTCACGGCGGCTTTTTCTCGAGGTAAGCTCACCTTTAAGACTTTGTATTTCCTGGCGGTTTCCTTCTACCATTTCTTGAATGGTCTTTAGTATTTGCTCAAAATCACCCCACTCATTTGGCGCAACTTTGCCTTCGGAAGGTGTATTCTCGACCGTAGGATCAGGAATGGCAGGTGGAGATGATGCAGAAACAGCATTTTCAGCCTCGTCATGGGTAGCATCGGTAGCCAGCGCCCCATGTGCAACTGGCTTCAAAACAAGGGGTTCTTCTATATTCACTGTTGGAGATTCCAAAACGGGAGGCTGCAAAGCTTTGGCAGAGGTGTTTGTATGGGACTCCGAATTGCTTCGAGGTTCATTCCTGGAGCTGGACATGCTGATTTGGCTACATAAGAAAGATTCCATGCAATTTCCTCTATGCACACAATAAATGCACCAATCAGAGGGAATCGCTGTTTTACCTTTTCCAAATGTCTGGTTGAGATAATTTTTAGTTTCGCCACGAAGAGTATCGACTGGTATTTGATTCTCTGGTTTTGGCAGCCTACGGAGTGAATAAATCTTTTTCCAGCCGTCTCTTCTTGTAAGCGCTTCAAATTCATGATACGGGTTTTTTATTTCAACTTCAGAGATGTCAACAGAAAATAGAGCCGTCCCAAAAAGTTTTCGCGTCTGCATGTGGGAAGGATCGTAGGGCTTTACAGTTGTTCCATGATCTTCTGTAATTATTTCATGGACAAGGTAATTCTTTGCTCTTGCTCTAAGGTCTAAGATCTCGGTTGATTTCCAAAACTTAAAGTAGGGTTCAAGTTTCTGCGTCTCCTGCGCCAAAATTTTGGGTAAAAATTTCATTACATCTAAGCGATTTTGCTTTCCAATTCGCTTCCAAACTGCTTCAATTAGTAGATTCTCAAAATATTTTTGGTACAGGAAATTTCCTTGTATAACCGGGCCATCTTCCATTACATAGTCCAGGAAAAAGCGATACGGGCATAAAAACATATCCATCATTTGATATCGGTCATATTTAACGCCCTTGGTCACATCTTGTCCAACGGATATTGAAAATGGAACAGGTTTATTGACGCGTTCAATCAGATCAGCCTTAGGTAATAATCCCAAGATGGACAGTAAAGTATAAGGTTCCGTTGTTTCGTCACCATACTGCCTCACATAGCTGAGCCGAACATCACAGCGATTGTAGCACAGACCGTAAAACAGAGCATATCTAAGAAAATTGCTACGTTCCCCCAGTGCGGTGTAGTACACCTGAAACTGCAGATCAATGGGGGAATAAGCAGCACGAATAAACTCGTCCGTGAGAGGCCACGGGAGTTGGTCGTTGACACTCATATTCATGTCGCGATCCGATACACATGCAAAGTGGTAAACTTTACGTTGCTCTTTCTCAAATTGACGTTTGCTCTGTAGAATATCGCCGTCAATCTGCTCGTAGTTTTTTACAATCCAGTCTACGCCTTGATCTTCATCGTTCTTTTGCTTCAAATAGTAATATAGTCCCTCTTGCAAATCTCTAAATGTACCGGAGAAGGTAGAGTTTTCCGGCTTTATTTTATCGAGGCGCAGTTGTAGATCCGAAATCAAGGCTCGCTCTTGCTCATTGGCCAGAGCTAACTCACGCTGTTTGAGAAACTCTTCGAGGTTGCGGAAATGCTTTCCAAAATTGATGAAATCCTCACGAGAATTGTCCAGAGCAAACAGATATGTAGCAATCTCATTGATCTCTTCAATTGCTCGAATGAGCGTAAGTAAGTCTTTTTTTGCAACCTTGTACTTGTTGTAAACGGATAGATTTTTCAGTTCGGAAAGTGTATCCGTACCCGGTGTTGCCGCCAGCTTATCATAGTTTTTGGCATAGCCCTCAATAATCTTGCTTTGAAATTCCTCGTATGTTGTCACATTTTCAAAGAGAATTGCAACATTGTAGAAGGTCCGCAGCAGTACTTCTCCTGGAGCTACACTGAGGATATTGGAAGACAAACACTCTTTTATAGCGTTGATATCGAAAATGATCTGTCTGTGCTCATAGTCCCACAAACGGTAAATCGCAGAGAAGAACTGTCCGATAGGGTAGGAAAGGAAGTGACGATCTTTGGCGTATTCAGGATAGTAGATTTTAAGCAAGGTGTGAACATCTTTGTTTGCAGTGTATACTTGTTCATCCAAATGTCGGAGAACAGCCGCATTGTTCCATACATCATTGCCTCTCTCCATGACACTACGCGATTCAGAATATCGCTGAATCGCCGCATCAAAGTGATTAGAAACAAAATGTGCATACTCTGTAATGTTCGCAAATTCCATAAGCTGAACGCTCTTGTACAGCTTATGCCATTTCCTAAGTAACGGATCGCCTACTGCGTTTCTATCTTCGCAAATTTCGCCTATTGCGCAGGCCAGGGCATTGCTGGGATTTTGCATTGTGGGGAGCTCATATTCACATACAGCGGTATCATGGTGAATGGGAACTTCGAAGCAACCATAGATTTCATTCCAGGAGGAATAAATTTTGGAATACTTCTTCTGATAATTGAACAAAAAGATGATGGTTATCCCCATCTTTTCCATAGCAAGTAAAAGCCGGAGCTGTACCGGTGTAAACTGATGCACACCGTGAACCACAATGCTGTCAAAGGGTTGCGCTTTGGTAATATCGACAGCTCTTTCACAACGCTTTACTTCCTGTGGTGTTCCAGTACACTCTTCAACTTCCTTTTTTGCAAGAGACACAACGATTTCTTTGAGCTTTTCACGGCAAGGAGTTTCTGGAAACCTGAAAAGCGAACTTTGCTGTGCTTGCTTCAGCATATAGACAAAGAGCCGTTGCTCCGTGTTTCCCTTGCTTGCATCAACAGCAGATGCACCGATATCCAATTCTATGAAGAGACGGACAGCTTCAAGGAAATGATTTTGATTGTGAGCCAAAGCCATGTGGAACGGCTTACTGATTTTCCGTTTCTCTAACAGTTTCTTGAACACTGCTGAGAAAGCACTATACTGTTGAATCCGAAGGCTGATATTATCCGTCCACTGCATATAAACATCTTCGTGTTTGACCAATTCATCTAATGGACAAATCAAACCCTCAATTCGATCACCCAAAACATCCTTGAAGCCATTTACAAGGGTTCTTGCACTACAGAAGTGTGGTAAGGCAGAAATCTCATTCCAGAAATCCGCTTTATCTAACTTATAAGGGTCTTCATATGTGTAGATTTTAAACGGCATTTCTTACACCTCTGTTTCTATGAGATTCTGCCAAGATAAGTTCTGCTTCCCCTGAACTTCCACCCAGGAGAATGAGCGAATCGACCTTGTCATAGCAACATAGAGGATACGGGTTTCCTCCCGAGCTTTTTCAGACTTCTCAATGACTTCATCATAGAAATCATTTTGAACAGTTTGACCGGAATTGCCCACACTCATGCTATAACCAATACGATACCGGCCCTGGCACTTGGTCGTGCTGATATGTAACTGCGTCCTTTTGATAAAATCCATGGAAGCCGAGCAAAACGGCAGAATTACATGGCCATATTCAAGTCCCTTCGATTTATGTACTGTAATACACTGAATGGTAGACTCTTCCTCATTGCTGGCCGGAGTTCGACTATCGACAGAGACCTGAGAAATGATGCTATTATAAAGATGCTCCTGCAACGTGTTAATAGTAAGCCGATCTACATTGCAAGCGTTGATGAGCTGCTCAAACAACAAATCAATATTCAGCTGATAGTAATGCTGTTTCCAAGGATCGTCGCTGAAGTGTTTCCAGGGTTCAAGAGTGCTGTACACCTTGCGGATGGCCTGAAGAACGGGCTGTGTTCTAAGGCTTGCAACAATGTATTCCCATCTGTTATTCTTATCAACAGTGTTCGCAAGCATCAGATTCATAAAATTAATAAGGTAATTCACCTGTTCTTTCTCGTCTGCCTTCGCCCTCCATTTTCCGTTACGAATCTTCATACGTATCTCATAGAGGTTGGATTTGGGGATATCCAGATTAAAGAAATTTGAGGTTACAAGGTTGTAAAGATAGTCAGCTTCGTCAAAATGAACCAAGGCCTTGACCAAAGTGAGCATGTCCATAGCAGGCTGGGACATATATAAGTCCCCGCCTGTGTTGGTATGTACGCTGATTCCAAGCTTGGCACAGTCAGTACGAATCATATCAGCTTGCCAGTTTTCACGAACCAGGATCGCAATGCTCTTTTCCTTTGCGGAAAGCTTCATTCCGTGGCTCTCTTCGTATTGAATGCGTTTCTGGATTCTTTTAATCTCCTCAACAAGAATGGGAATCCGCATCTCTTCATTTGCTGCCGGAAGTCGCCGGTAGAACCGGCTCTTGGAGGTCAAGTATTTCCCGTTATAGTCTCTTGTGCCGATTAGTTTATCTTTGGCTGCATCGTAGGTAAGCAACTCTTCATCCATTTCACCCCATGCAGCAAAAGAACGGTCAAAAATATCCAGCAAATACTTATCCGTGCGATAGTTTCGCCGCAAAGAAAACTCCAACCACTTCTCGGGATTTTTGTCAATTCCCAATTGGTCAAAAGCCTTTTCTTTTGCGCCGCGAAAACGGTAAATGCACTGCTTAATATCGCCTACAAGGAACAGATTATAGTCAAGTACCTGGGCAATCCGCAGCAAAGATTCAATTTGAGAGTCATCTGTATCCTGAAACTCATCAACAAACATAAACTGCTGAGCACCTTTATCTATCTTTAACTCTCTGATTCTGCTCTCACTGTCTGGATCATTGATGAATCGATTAAGAATAGACATCATAGAACTGAGGTGGATTTTGTTATTTTCCAGAAGTTCCCCCAGATATTCTTGTTCAACAGCCGGGATCACGCTGGCCAGTAATTCATGCAATTCACCGTGGCCCTCGCTATTCAAAAGGGTTCCGAAATCTTGAGGCTCAATAGTTTCGATATCGACACTTTTATTATGCAGTTTTCCAATGAAATCAAGAATACTGTCACGTATAGCGTAAACAGGCATCCCCAGCTTATCTGTATAGTCGTTTCCGCATTCGATTCTTTTCTGATGGATATACTCATCAAGTAGATCTGTAATTTTTTTGCGGCGATAAAATTCGCTGGAGGTTATGCTCAAGTCGATTCCATAGCCAAATGAGGTGCCCATCTGGGCAATCAAGTCTTTCGCATAGGAATGAATCGTGCTAATCTGCATGTGTTCAATTCTGGACACCATCTCCAGGTAATCAGGGGTGGAGGTTATCAGGTAGCAATTCCTGAAGTATGTCTTGAGTTTTTCCTCCATTTGATCTGCAGCTTCATTTGTAAATGTGATCATCACAATACGGTCAGCCATTTTCCGCAGCGGAACATTTTGGGTATAGCAGATAAATCCAATACGAGAAATCATCGTGTAGGTTTTGCCGGTACCTGCACCGGCGCGAATTACAATGTTCTTTTTCGGCGAAGCATGCTCAACTTCATATTGCTCAAAATTAAACTGGCTCTGTTCGCTAAGCTTTTTGAGAATAGATTCTTGAGAACGGTTATATTTTCCATTATGAATTACAAAGGAAGTAGTATTCTTGCCAAAAGGCTCACTCAATACGCTCATGGAGCAGTGAAAGCCCATGAACATATCATTAACGGAAGTAGCAGGCGGAATATGGTTTTTCTGTTCGTCAAATGCGATTTCGATATTATCCCGATTCCGTACTAATCCTTTTTGTGTAAGTGCTACATCAAGAGCATTAAGCACAAATAACATTTGCTCTTTTTTCGAAAACACACAATATAGCTTGCAACCGCACATATACTGAACTTTGATGTCTTCGATGACATTGCCATTCAATTCATCAGCTTCGGAGAAGTAATAAAAGCGAGAATAATCATGCTGATGATAAGAATGTACCTGTCCTTTTCCAATTTCAGATTCGTCATCTTTATCCAGATCAATATCAGTTTCATACAGATTACGAACTTCCAACATGGTCTTTGAATCAAACGGATCTCTTTTCCAGCGAAAGGCTTCTGATAATGCCTGATCAATTTTTTTGTAGAAAGAAGATGTATCCTCCAAATCCTCTTTCAATATGGTGAATGACTCATCTAAAACCACATCCAGCCTTTTTCTGTGATAAAAATCCTTAGAAACTTGGGGAAGGCAGACCATTTGAAATACTAATGGAAACTTACCTGTATTTTGACGTATATGCCTCTCAATTGCAAAACGATATCCGCGCGCTTGCTTTTGTGGCGTAGCAAGAGTTTCTCCTTCGTTTGTTTTGATTATAATGGTATCACTATTCTCAATACGAAGGATATTTTCTTCACGCCACCCCTTTAATTCCACAACCAAAATGCCTTTTCCTGGCATAAGGATACAGACATCAAACTCACGGCCATATATTTGACGATTCCAGTAAATGATGTACTGATCGTCCAAAAACTCCTGGGCTTTGCGTATAAACAAATTTTCTCCAAAGTTAGTGGATTGTGCGCTTCCAATCAGTTTTGCCATGGAGCAAGCCTCGCTTCCTTATACAAGCAGTATATATTTACATCTGTCCACATAATATTTTCTCACAATAAAAGTCCATTTTTCAGGATGATTCTTTATCCGGCACAATTTCTAAAATGTCCTCGATTTGACAATCTAAGGCTGTGCATATTTTCAGCAAAATCTCTGTGGTTACATGCCCGTTTCTTCCCATTTTTGTAACCGAGGCAGGACTAATTCCTGCTTTTGCGCACAGATCCTTCTTCTTCATATCTTTGTCAATGAGTAGCTTCCAAAGTTTTTTATAACTGACTGCCATAAGAAGATTCCTCCAGATAGGAAAAAATGCCCTGCCGTTCGGCAGAGCATTTGGTTCATGCGATCATGCCGTCAAGATCTATTCCAACACCTGACAGCGTTGTATATAATGATAGCATATTCAGCAGGAATGCGCAAGAAAATCGTGCATTCGCACGATTCTTAGTTTTTCTTAGAAAGACTCCCTGTAATTTCTATGATGGCAGGAGCACTCCGTAATACTTCTGCAGTTATTTCTTTGTTTATGTGGCTCAGTTTTTGCGTCGGCCCATGTGCCTGCAGTACCGCTGGTTCTGGCAGCTTCGGAAACGTCGCCTGGGGCGCGGTCACTGCGGGTGTTGGGCTTAGTGCGGGCGCTTTTGCCCATTTTGTTTTGAGATGACACAGTGGCCCTCAGTGCGAAACTGGCGGTAATCGTTACGGTTATGGCAATTTGTTCTTCATTCCGGTTCTCCCTCAGATGAGAAATGAGCGCCCGTTCTCCTGGTCCGACAGGAGAATGAGCGCTCGTTTTCGTCGTTGTGCAATTCCGCCGAGAGCCTCCACGCCAGTTCAAAGCCAGCCATAAAACTGTCGAGGGAGGTCTGTTCTCTGATAGAGTCCTGGGCATCGATGATCCGCAGCACCAGTCTTCGCTCCGGCTTTTCCAAAGCTGCGATCAACGCCTTGTGGCACTTCTCCACTTCATTCTCCTGTTCGTCAAGCTCCGGTCGGATATAAAAGCAATCATACAGCTCTTTGAGCAGTTTGTTTTCCATCGTCATCATCTCCTTGCGACCCAAACATATACCACACCTTCCGCAGAATAGCTATCAGAATTTCAGGAGATTATACAGAATATCTGCCGCTTGCCGCAGTTCCTCCTGGGATGCTTCACCAGGGCTGTTTTCGCTTTTGGCGGCGTGGCTTGCCAAATAGGGGGCGTAGTTCTGCCGCGTCATTGAAGTTCGGAAATGCCCCAGCATCTGAGAAACCTCTTTCGTGTCCATTCCGTTTTGCAGAGACAGGACGGCGCAGGTGTGCCGGAGATCGGCGAACCGAATGTGATCCAGCCCTGCTTCCTTGATAATCTCATTGTGAATCCGACGCACCATCTGGGGTGAGTAGGGCTTTTGCGTGGCTGGGTGCATGAACATGAGCGGGCTGCTGGGGTGCCTGGCGTGTTCCATGTTTAGGAGCTCAACCGCTTCTGTGGTCAGGCTGATGGTTCTGGTGCCGCCTTTGTACTCCACCAACTCCCGCCGTTCCACCGAGCGGTTCTCCGAGATGGTCAGCGTCCGTTCCGCCACGTCCAGGTCATTCCACTTCAGCGCGATCAGCTCTCTTTGCCGAAGCCCCGCCGTCAGTGCCAGCAGAAACATGGGGAGGTGGCCCAGCCGCTCCGCCGCATCCAGATAGTCCTCTACCTCTGCCGGCGTCAGCACATTGGCGCTGACCTTCTTGGGCTTTGGATAATGAAACGCACGGGCGGGGTTTTCCTCTATCAGTCCGTCCCGGATCGCTTGGTCCAGGCATTGTTGGAGCAGTCGGTGGATGTGCCGCATGGTGTATTCGCCCAGTCCTGGGTATTCAGGGCTTTCCGGGCGGTGGCCGCCAAAGCGTTTTCTCTCTTCCAGAAAATCTCCGACCTGTTTCGCAGTCAATTCCTCCAGCGGTATATTCCCCAAGCCAGGGAGGATATGGTTTTTGAAGAGATAACCGTGGGCTGCATAGGTGGTTGGCCTGCTTTGGTTCTTGTCATAGGTCTCCTGCCAGTGGAGGATATACTCTCTCGACGTCATACCCCCACCTCCATGCATTGGCGCTGCAGGTTCCGGAAGGCCACCCACGGCAGGCCGGCCTGTTTCAGTATCCGCTTGTGCAGGTAGTAGAGCTCGTGGAGCTGATACGGCGCTCCGGTCTTGGGGTTTAGAAACACATAGCAGTCGGTTTCCGGTATCTGTTCCAGAAGATGTTCCGCCTTACGGTTGAGGGCCAGCAGTCGATGTCCCTTGAGGATATACCGGCAGCGGATATGAAAATCGGCCCACGACAAGGTGATGAGTTCACATTGCCGCAGGCCGCTGGAGAGTCCTGTGTAGATAAGCGGGAGCACGCCAAGCCGTTCCGCCGCGTTCAGATACCGCTGGAGCTGCCCCAGGCGCAAGGGGGCCGTTTTATATTCCTCTGCCTGCGGTTCCTGGCAGAGCCGCACCGTGTTATAGGGGATAAGCTGGTCACGGGCTGCTTCGTCCATACAGCGCCGCAGGAGCAGGTGGACGCACCAGACGCTTCTGGCGCTGAGCCTCTGGCTCCGCAGGCTATCATAGAAGCCGGTGACAGTGTTTTCCGACAGCTCCGCCAGCGGAATGCTCCCAATCTCGGGAAGGATGTGGCGGTAGATCAGATTGCGGTATCCGCCCACTGTGCTGCCGCTCCATCTACTCTGGTTCTCGCAAAACCAGCGGTCACACCACTGGCCTACGGTATAGCTGTTTCCTTTCTGCATATCGTCGCCTCCTTTCGGCAACCGAACAATACCACAGAACGAGGAAAATAGCTACCGGAAAGAATGGACTGTTTACAGAAGAATGACTGTTCCGAACGATATTGCTTGTTGTCTTTCTTGTCATCTGCTGATTATATGACAAGAATCCGATTATGAGCGAGTTATTGCGGCTGCATATACATTTTCCATCTTTTGAGAAAGGGTGTGCCTCGCCAGGGCTTATTCTTTGTTTATGCGGCGCATTTCCTGCGTCCCCTCTGTGGCGATTCAGCCTGTCTTTTCTGTTCACCCCGGACGGAACATCTTTTAATATACAGAATCCAATCCCACACCCATCCCAAAAGGAGAAAGTTTTGCTTGAAACACGCAGGGCAAAAGAGTGTCAAAGATAAACTGCCGGAGCAGAGGAAAGGGCCAAAGAGGGCGGCAGAGTGCTGTCTGAAAGTTCCGACACACGTTTGGGAGCAAGATGCCGGGAGTTCGAGTCTCCCCACTCGGACCATCGGAGTATCCTTCGTGGTACTCCGATTTTTTATTTTTTAAATTGTGCCGTGATAGTTGTATGGAAACGTGCAATTTTTTGCTTATTCCCCTCTATCTGCAAAGAATGATTTTTGTACTTTCAAAAGGGGGAATAACTGTTGTACTATAAACAATGTTTCAGTACAATACAAAAGGGTGCCGGACTACCGAGCTGGGTCCAATGGACGCACCATTCAGAGGGCGAAACCCACTGTGAAGAGTGCTTGATACTGGATGGTTGCTGGTTTTTGGAAGGAAATGCGCCGCCCTGTCCACATCATCCCTACTGCCATTGTACATTAGACCCAATTCCTTATGCCATGGTTTTGATGAATGCAACATCATATAGTGATTACAGAAAATTTGACCCCTATCTATTTGACCCAGAAAATACGTATAGGCATGGAAAAAATCGAGCATTTGAAAGTTGGGGCTATTCTGTTTTGGATTCCGTTTGGCTTAAAAACGAAATCGAGAAACAGGCACTTAAAAAGTACCTATCCGGTGACTATACGTTAGGTAAATTAGACAGACGAGGCCAGCGAATTAACATCAGAGTTACGATTCCCAGAAAAGACGGATCAGTCAGCGTATCATTTATTACGGGATGGATGATTATGCCGAACGGAAAACTCAAATTGAACACGCCGTACGGAGGAAAATAAAATGAAGATGATGGATTGTGTAGAAGTGATTGTAGAAAAAGACAGCTATGCAAAAGAAGGTGTTCACAAGGGAATGCAAGGGATCATCTGGGAGGATGAACCTAAAGACGGTTGCTGGGTCGTCCTTTTTCCTCAATGTGGAGACAAGGAAGATATTGCTGATCTCTACATGAAAGAGGAAGATCTAAAACGGATCCCTGCTATGTCCGCAGATGTGAATGAGCAAATCAGGGCACAGTTTGATTCCTTGGAAAAAGGCAAAAAGGCGGAGGATGTTTCCAATTATATGATTTGATTGGATAAAGCACCTTGCTTGCTGCCTACAAACCATTGATATGACTGGACTTTTCCAAGTCCTATAATTACACTCGGACCAAGAACCGCCTCAAAACTGATGTTTTGGGGCGGTTTGCAACGGTGTACAAAGGGAACATAATAAAAAACTTAATAATGGACTGCCAATCTTACACAAAGTACCGCCCAAACGAGACTAGAAGAAACGATACAGAAGTACCTAAAACAACTCCAACTGAACAAAAAGCAACTGGAAAAACTCAATAAACTGCGGAAACTGGCGGGAACGCCAGCTATCGCTTAATCATTCTTTAATGCTGTAACGAAGTGTGTAAGTTGTGTTCAAAACCGTTGAAATTCATTTCCGATGGAGCGCCGTGTGCGGTGAAAGCCGCACGCACGGTGCGGAGCGGGGGAAAATCTGGCGATAACTTCAAAGGATTACCTATCGCTATCAGCGGCAAAATCCCAAGGCTTAAATTTATCGTTCTTTCCCTTGTATCGGGTATAGGGAAGGATGGGAATTCTGCTGTGTTCCAGAACTTTCTTTGCAATCCAAGGTGTTTTGTATCCGGCATCCATCGTTACAAACTTAACTTCGGGAAAACTGTTCGTTACCTGGTCGTATACTGCGTCCCATGCAGCACTATCGCTTACATTTCCAGCGGTTACCTCAACACCCAACACAAAGCCGTGCTTATCACAGGCAGTATGTGCTTCGTACGCAAACTGCCGCTCATGTGCCCCTTTTACA
>ERZ773144.391-NODE-391-length-45397-cov-38.212651_pt1 | contig 45397 bp, 52 predicted proteins | sample MGYA00580849_ERZ773144 | MGnify/ENA primary metagenome ERZ773144 (study PRJEB29015, sample SAMEA2737861) | human gut metagenome | biome: human gut; feature: human-associated habitat; material: faeces | place: China | collected 2012 ...
TCTTTGAGCTGCCTTGAAAGCGGTGGCTGTGTCATATGTAAAAATTCGGCTGCACCGCTGATACTTTCTTCGCGGGCTACGGCAAGGAAATACTGCAGGGTTCTGATATCCATAAAATTTCACCTCCGATATAAGTATTATAATAGTTTTTGATATACCTTTCAAGTATGGAAAAGTATTTAATATATGTATTTGATATTCTTGGATTCTGTTTTTATAATTAAGATAAAGGATCCGGGTAAGCAGAATTATCAGTGAAGCTGAAAGGCTCTGTTTTGAAACTTATTGTAAATGGATCAATGATTTTAAGGAGTTGAGAAGTATGAAAAAGGAAGTTTTGGCTGACCGTTATTTGAAAATGTTTAAGAGTATCGCTTTAGGGGTGATTTTATCGACGGCTGGTACAAGCGCTGTGTTTGCTGCCGACAGGCCTGCTGATGCTGATAATTTTTACAGGAGTGATAAGGTGGAGGTCCAGAAAGTCACTTTTAAAAATCAGTACAAGATGAATATTGCCGGTAATTTGTATCTGCCGAAAGATATGGACAAAAGTAAAAAACATGCTGCTATCATAGTAGGGCATCCAATGGGGGCAGTAAAAGAGCAAAGCGCTGATCTTTACGCTGTTAAGATGGCAGAACGCGGTTTTGTAACTATGTCTGTCGATCTGGCATTTTGGGGCGGCAGTGACGGCCAGCCACGCAATGCCGTTGCGCCTGAGCTTTATGCTGAAACCTTCAGCGCGGCGGTAGATTACCTGGGTACAGGGCCTTTTGCCGATAGAGAAAAGATTGGCGCGATCGGGATCTGCGGCAGCGGCAGTTTTGCTATCAGCGCCGCTAAAATCGATCCCCGCCTGAAAGCCGTTGCAACTATTAGTATGTATGATATGGGTGCAGCTAACCGCAATGGACTTAATCATTCTCTGACGCTTGCACAAAGAAAACAGATCATTGCTGATGCGGCGGAGCAGCGTTATGTGGAATTCCAGGGTGGCGCAACTAAATACACAAGCGGGACCGTACATGAGATCACGGAAAAGTCCAATCATATTGAACGCGAATTCTATGATTTTTACCGTACGCCAAGAGGAGAATTTACTCCTGCAGGTTCTTCGCCGCTTTTAACGACACATCCGACGCTTTCCAGTAATACTAAATTTATGAATTTTTATCCCTTCAATGATATTGAAACAATTTCTCCGCGTCCGCTGCTCTTTATTACCGGTGATCAGGCACATTCCAAAGAGTTTAGCGAAGATGCATATAAACGTGCGGCTGAACCGAAAGAACTGTATTATGTTGCCGGTGCAGGCCACGTAGATCTTTATGACAGGGTAGAGCTTATTCCGTTTGATAAGCTCGAAAGCTTCTTCAAGGCTAATTTAAAATAATTTACTGCTGCAAAAGCTGCAGATCTGATTTGCTGAAAGTTTTGTTTTTGTGGATTCTCGGGATGCTGGGGGTCCACATTTTTGTTAACAGGAGAGGTTATGAAAGAAAAAAATAATTTGCTGATCTTTATTTTGACGATAGGTGTTTTTGGTATCATCAATACAGAAATGGGTGTGCTGGGTATTTTGCCGCTTCTGGCAGAAAAATTTAGTATCAGTATCGCACAGGCCGGTTTGCTGGTCAGTTTGTTTGCTTTGGCAGTGGCTGCAGCCGGTCCGGTGATGCCGCTGCTTTTTGCGGGCATCGACAGGAAGCGGGTGATGCTTCTGGTATTGAGCGTATTTGTTTTGGGTAATCTTATTTCTGTCTTTACTGATAATTTCGCAGTTATGCTGCTGGCAAGAGTTGTGCCGGCGATTTTCCATCCGGTTTATTGTTCGCTTGCTTTTTCTGTTGCGGCTGCTTCAGTCAGCCCGGAAGCAGCTCCCCGGGCTGTTGCTAAGGTCATTGTGGGAGTATCTGCCGGGATGGTACTGGGAGTACCGGTCAGCAGCTTTATTGCCGGCAGTTTTTCGTTAACGGCTGCTATGGCGGGTTTTACCGTAGTCAATACAGCGGCGTTGATTGCGACCTGGTTGTATATACCATCGCTGCCTGTGGCAGCAAGGCTTTCGTATGGGCAGCAGCTGCGTGTTTTAAAGAAGCCGGTATTATGGTTTTCTATTGCAGCCGTTGTGTTTATGAATGGAGCTGTCTTTGGAGTTTTTGGATATTTTTCAGGCTATCTGACCAATATCACTGCTTTTTCGTGGAATACGGTAAGCCTGATTTTACTTGTTTATGGTTTGATGAATATCGTCGGGAATTTTATTGCCGGCCGTATGCTTAGTGCAGGTGCGTCTGCCGATAAGCTGGTCATAATATTTCCGGTCACATTGGGGATTGTCTATGCTGCATTCTTCTGGAGCGGTACCTCGGCGCCGGCTATAGCTTTGATCACGCTGCTTTGGGGAGTTTTGGGAGGTATGAATGCGAATATCAACCAGTATTGGATTACTACTGCGGCCCCGGCGGCACCTGATTTTGCCAACGGTCTTTTTTTGACTGCCGCTAATTTGGGGACTGCTTTAGGGTCGGCAGTCTGCGGGATGGTGATTGCACATATGGGAATGCAGTATATGATGTGGGGCGGCATCGTATTTCTTATTTTATGTTTGGCAATGATTATCCCCAGGGTATATAGATCAGATGAGTATGTTTGCCTGGGAGAAAGCAAATAGTTGTGCTGTAAAAATAAAAAGCCGGCATTCTTCGCAGGAAAGTTCAAACTTTTTGTAAATTTATCCATTCAGGGACTAAAATAGCAGCTTTACCACTTGACTTGGAGCGGACTTTAACCTGTATAATAAAGCATAGAAGTTTTCCAGGCTATGAATAATATTTAGTATAAAAACTGAGCTTCGGGAGGAGACTGTTCTTTTGAGTGTAATTCTGTTTATTTCCTTGATTGATTTTGTTTTGAGTTCTTTGGCGTGGGTTTATTACAGTCATGCATTTTCTTTTATGAGGTCGGCGCCGTTTATCGCTTTATATGTGCTGCTGATGCTTAATACTGTTGGCAGCCGTGTTTTGCCTGAAAGTTTGCCATTGCCGCTGTTAAAGCTTTCGGCCTGGCTGAGCGGTTATTGGATCGCGTTTTTGTACTATTCGCTGCTGTTGATGGTTGTGCATGGTATCGTATATGCAGTTTTGCGCATTTTTTCATTCAAGCTGCCGTTTATGCAGTTTGCCGCTGCGGGCGCAATAGTTCTGGCAATTTTTGTTGCCTGGGGCAGCTGGCGTGCGTTTAGCCCTGTTGTACGTATGGAAACCGTTGTTACCGATAAGCTGTCGTCTGATAAGCAGTATAAAATAGTGCTTGTCAGCGATATCCATTTGGGACGCGAGCTTGGCTATGATTACAGTAAGGGCTTAGTAGAGCTGGTTAATGCGCAGCAGCCCGATTTAGTACTGATTGCCGGTGACATTATGGATGAGCGGCTGCAATATATCATCGAGGAGGATTCACTGGTCCCGTTAAAGGAGCTTCAGGCACCATTAGGGGTATATGGAGCTTATGGAAACCATGATTATCTTGATCGGCCTGACGAGCTGAGAGCTTTGCTGGCAGGCAATAATATCAGTATACTGACTGATGAGAGTACAGTGGTTGATGATAAATTGAAAATTACCGGTTTGCATGATTATCGTGTTTCAACAAGTATTGTTCCGTTGCAGGCTCTGAGCGTCGATAACGATAAGTATTATAGTATCCTGATCGATCATCAGCCGCGGCGGATGGATGCTGCCGCTGAGGCCGGTTATGATATGTATCTGGCTGGGCATACCCATACAGGGCAGATGTTCCCGAACAGGCTGGTTACGCAGCGGATGTATAAGCTGGATTATGGTTTGGCCCGATTTGGTGACCTGACTGCTGTTGTCAGCAATGGCTACGGATTTTGGGGACCGCCGGTGCGGACAGAGCTGAAACCGGAAATAGTTGTTATAAATTTACAGGGGAAATAAATAAAAAACCTTCGGCACAGCCGAAGGTTTTTTTGTTTGTTTTTAAAGGATTTCTTCACGTACTAATTGATTGATCATTTTTTGCTTGCCTAAGACCCAAAGCAGGTCGCCTTTTTCAAAAACAAGCGAAACATTAGGATTGGTCATAGTGTAACTGCCGCGTTCCAGGCCGATGACAAGGCAGTGCCAGTCATCACGGATATTGGTGTCCTTGAGCGATTTACCAAGGATAGGCGAGTGCTTGTCGATAGTGATAGCGCACGATAAGAATACCGAAACGTTTTCTTTATCGTTGTCTTCACGCAGCATAAATTCGCGCATCGTGATAGGTTCTTCCACCAGAGTCATACACAGACGCTGAGTATTGATGGCGGTGTCGAACAGTTTGAATTGAGAATCAGTACCGATCATCAACAAAGTAGAATCCTTTTGCAGAATGTGATGACCGCCGGGCATATCGATGACTTCTTCAGGAGTTGAAACCTGCAGGATGTTGCAGCCATAAAGCTCACGAAATGCAAGCTGGGTCAGCGTTTGACCTATCATAGGTGAGTCTTCGCAGATTTTATAGCGTGCAAGCTGTAATTCTTCATCGAACCAGCCGTAAAGATGTTCTTCGCCAGCTTCAGCAAGGGCTTCACGATGTTTGAGCATATGGCGCTCGTTCAGATTGACAAGAAAACGTGATTCCATACGCAGATATTCGCCCATCAGCCAGTCGGATGAGGAGATGAAATAAGCAGCGCCTGCTGTTGCCAGCGCGGCCAGCAGTGACTGCAGACCAAGTAGTTTGGCAAAAACAAAGTAGAGGAATGCTGCTGCGATCAGGATTTTTAAAAATAACAGCAGTGTTAAAGGGATGTGATTAGAACGTTTCTTAAACCATAAAGTTGAGAAAAGCTCAGGATGGTTGGTTTTATTGACAAGAACTGCCCGCAGGAATGGTGCCATAACGACCAGAGTCAGCAGCGCTGTCAGCAGATTGCTGTAGGGCGCTGACATTTTTCCTGACAGGTAAGGCTGTAGATAATAATAAGAGCCTAAAGCGACAGCTGAGAGCATAGTCGTAAAAATCAAAATGCGGATAAAATACTCACGCAGAAAATCGCGCCAGTCACTGTCTTTACCGTCGTTATCAGGATTTTCTTCCGTATAGCGGTCAAGCCATTCCAGAGTTCTTTGCGGCAATAGTTTTTTAGTGAACTGATAAGCAGGTTCTGCTGCCATAACGAAAAACGGGGTAGTAAAGGTTGTCATTACAGAAACAGCAACAATTATTGGATATAAAAAGTCGCTGATAACTCCGAGGCTCATGCCCAGAGATGCGATGATAAAGGAAAATTCACCGATCTGAGCAAGGCTGAAACCGCAGTGCATAGAAGTATTGAGGTTTTGGCCTGAAAGCAGTACACCGGCGCCTGAAAGCAGCAGCTTGCCGACTAAGGTAACAATAACGAGTACAATGATAGGTACCGCGTATTCCAGCAGTAAAGCAGGGTCAACAAGCATACCTACTGATACAAAGAAGACAGCTCCAAACAGATCTTTGACCGGTTTGACGAGATGTTCTATTTTTTCGGCACTTGGTGCTTCGGCGATAAGAGAACCCATAATAAAAGCGCCTAAGGCTGCCGAGAAGCCCATGTGGGTAGCAAGTACTACCATACCAAGGCAAAGGCCGATAGAAGCAACCAGCAGAGTTTCATCGTTCATTAGGCGCTCAGCCCGTTTAAAGAAGGACGGGACCAGATACATACCAAGAACGAACCATAAGACCAGGAAGAACAGCAGGCGCATGACGCTTTCGATCAGCTCGAGCGTGGAAATGTCGGCGCTGGCAGCGGCTAAAGTTGAAAGCAATACCATCATAATGATGCCGACGATGTCCTCAACTATCAGAATACCAAAAACCATTTCTGTAAAGCGCTGACCTTTGAGCTTGAGGTCTTCAAAGGCTTTGATGATGATGGTAGTTGACGACATGGCCAGCATACCGCCTAAGAACAGGCTGTCCATATGATCCCAGCCCAGCATATGGCCTGTGAAATAGCCAACGATCAGCATCCCGCCTATTTCAACGAAGGTAGCTATAAAAGCTGTGCTGCCTACGCTTTTCAGCTTATAAAAGCTGAATTCTAGACCCAGTGCAAATAAAAGAAAAATAACGCCTATTTCAGACCAGGCGTTGATATTAGCGGTGTCTGATACAGTGGGGAAAAAGTTGAAATGCGGTCCGGTAATAAAACCGGCAATAATATAACCAAGTACTAAAGGTTGATTGAGTTTTTTGAACAGGATCGTCGTAATACCTGCAACTAAGAGGATCATCGCTAAATCAGCGACTATCGGCGGTAAATGAGCCATAGGCAGTCACCTTCTTTCATAAATTTATTATACGGATACCATTTTATTCAAAGCTTTGCGGACAAATTTAACAAAATGTTGTATAATATTAAAGCTGTTATATTACACAGCTCTTTCTATATTATACAATATTTCCGGTGACAAAAAAGTGAATTTTAATACAAAATTTGCATATGGAGGTTTTAATTATGTACAAAAATCTAGTTCTTGTAGATGGTGAAATCATGCCGGCAGAAGAGGCGGCAGTTTCGGTACACGACAGGGGGCACCAGTTTGGCGACGGTGTATTTGAGATAGTGCCTGTTTATAATGGCCGTTGTTTTGCTTTATTACCTCATATGGATAATTTATTCGAATCTGTTATTAAGGTGAAAATACCTGCCGTTTACACGATTGAAGAATTGATTGAATTCCATGAAGCACTGATAGCTGAAAGTGGTATTGAAAATGGAGAGATCTATACTCAAATTACTCGCGGGACTGCCGATTATGGGCTGGCGTTTCCGGAAATGTCGGTGCCGCAGCTGACAATGACAATCGTGGAAACTGATCGGGAAGTATTGGTGGCAAAACGTGAGAGCGGCGTCAATATTATTACGACTGAGGATAATCGCTGGCAGTTATGTAACGTTAATACCTTAAACAGGCTGCCTGAAGTTCTGGCACGTCAAAAAGCACGTGAAAGCAACGCTTTTGACACTCTTTTTATTCGTGAGAACGGTAAGATAACTGAAAGCACTGAAAGCAGCTTTATGGTGATCAAAGATGAAATGATATGGACACATCCTGATAATAACCTGGTTCATAAAAATATTACCCGCAGGCTGATCAAGGAACGTCTGGCACCTGATATTGATATGCAGGTCATCGAAAAAGCTTTTGATATAGAGTTTGTCCTGAAAGCAGAAGAAGCATTTTTATGCGGCCCTCGCTGCGAGATTATGCCGGTTACTAAAATAGACCGCAAATTCATCGGCAGCGGTGTAGGTAAGGTCGTGCCGCAGCTGCAGGCTGCGTTTAAAGCTTTTGTAGAACGTGAATGTCCGGCAAAATAGGAGAATAGAATGAAAAATAATAACTGGGTAAGAGGGGCGATGCTGCTGGCCGTAGGTCTGGTCCTGCAGGCATTGCGTTTAGTGATCCCTATGCCGCCTATGTGGACTGTTTTTGTCGTCGGTACATTGGTGAATATGGTTTTGGTGCTGGCGGCCCGTACCGTTGGTTTATGGCCGTCTGTAATGATCGCGGTGCTGCTGCCGGTAATGGCGTATTTTCAAGGGCAGCTGCCGCTTCCGTTTTTGATACCGGTAGTGGCTGTAGGCAACTTGGTGATGGTATATCTGTGTGCCCGCTTCTGGGGAAAGGGGATCATCATCGCCGCGCCTCTTTTTAAAACATTTATTTTATATTGCAGCAGTTTGTTCGTTTTGTGGCTGGTTGCAGTACCTGAAAAGCTGGCGTTATTCATTTTGTTTATTATGGGCTGGCCGCAGATGATCACAGGCATTTTAGGGCTTGTACTTGCATATAAGCTGCATAAACGTATTTTCCCCGATACAGCCGAATAGAATCAGCTTGTGGCTTGCTGAAGTTAATGTTTTAAAGCAGTTGAAAATCGATTTTAAGAAGCGGCAAAATGCAGCTGGTTGTTTACTAAAAAAGTTTGAAGAAATGCTTGACAATTATATATAGATACGGTATTATTGTTATTGTTCCGTTACGGAACATTGAGTCGCCGAAGTGGCGGAATTGGCAGACGCACTTGACTCAAAATCAAGCGTGGTTACCCCACGTGCCGGTTCGAGTCCGGCCTTCGGCACCATACGTACCTGAACACTCTAGTTTTAGCTGGAGTGTTATTTTTTTTGCGTCGATTGTAATTTTATTCACCAAATCATCAAATAGCATTCTTAAGCTTTCATTGGTGATGTTTTTAAAAAGCATCTTCCGACAAACTTTTAAAACTTTTTCGATGTGAGTTGGATTTATAGTTGCAATAGAGTTTGCGCCGGCACATTTTGCTAATTTTTCTTTTATTTGCGAAAGTTCTTGTTTGACTGCAGCCAGTCGTTCGAGATCATATTCATCGGCCGTTCCTTGCTCTATTACAGTGTAAAGGTTATTAAGCTTTCGCTCGGCTATCGCTTTTTGTTCTGAAAGAGAACTTGCTTCATCGGCATATTCATTGGCGACTGCCTGGTATTCCATTTCGATAGTATCTTTGAGTTTTTTTAAGCTGTTCTCAGACAAAAGTTCTTGTTCTATGGTCAGTAATACAAGTTCTTCCAAATCATCACGTGGGACTACTTTATTTTGGCAAGCACTGGTGCCTAGGCGATCACGGCCTGAACAAGTATAGTAAACATATTTTTTCCCGTTTGAGCTTGCTCGATGACCATTCATAGCAGCTCCGCAGATTCCGCAGAATACTTTGCCTGTTAAAAGGTATGTTTCTTTGGATTTATAAGCAGCACTTCGGTAACGGTTTTGATTCATTTTTTCCTGCACCTTTCTAAAATCTTCTTTGCTAATTATAGCAGGGATTGCATCTTCGACAATAATAGTATTTTCACTGATTTTATGGCTATTTCTTTTCCCAGAAGGGTCTTTGTTTACTTTGTTGAAAGTGTATGTTCCACAGTATTTGGGGTTGCGTAAGATATCATAAAGGCTATTTTTACCGAATTTACGCCCTTCACGGGTCTTGTATCCCAATGAATTAAGTTGACTTATGATATAATGATAACCTTTGCCTTTGAGGTATAAATCAAAAATGATCCTGATAGCACCAGCTTCATAATCATTTATTATATATTTATTCTCTTGGTTGATTTCAAAACCTAAAGGTGGACGTCCACCATTGAATAAGGCTTTTAGAGCATTCTCTTTAAGTCCTTTTTTTGTTTCTTCGGCGAGATTGCGGGAATAATTTGCCGCTACAGCAACAAGTATACCCTCAACCATTTGGCCAGCTGGTGATGTGTCAATGTTTTGTGCAGCGTATTCGTATTTGATCCCGGAAGATATGAGTTGATTTTTCGTTAAATAATAATCAAGCTCGTTGCGGGAATTACGATCTATTTTGTGAAAAACGACAACATCAAAAAGATTCTTTTGAGAATCGGCAAGCATTTTTTTGTACTGCTCTCTTTTGGCAATACTTTTACCGCTCTTGGCTTCATCGGCATAGATTTTTGTGACCAGGTATCCTTTACGTTGGCAATATTCACGACAGGCCCGTACCTGGGCATCGATACTTTCCTCGCGTTGATGATCGCTTGAATAACGTGCATAAATTACAGCTCTTTCCATGGTAATTCTCCTTATTTTGTGTTAATTTATTTGACAGAAATAGTAAAAAAGGGCAAAAAATTTGACCTTGTATCCCTTGAAAATAGGTAGGGGATAGCAAGGTCAACTTCGTTATGTTATAATAATAACGTAGTTGGCCTATAAAACCTTTCCAAACAAAAGGGGCAAATTACACGACCGTTCGGTGTTGGCGCACTGGGCGGTCATTTTTTATTGTTGGATTTCACAAAAACTAAACAGTTTAAAGTGAATAATATTAATAACAGTAATATAAAATCATGTATATTTCTTATAATAAACAAAAATGAAATAATTAGAATTAAAAAGTTCGTGGTTAATGCAAGAAGAATAAAATTATGAAAATCATTATCATGGGAATTATGGTCAGATTCAGAGCAAAAATCTGTTTGATGAATTCTTGCAGAAGCTAATAGTTCTTTATATTTTGGAGTGGTCGTATTTTTATCGGGCATATATTTCTGCTCTGATACATTTGGCAACAGTACACCAGTATCAATTAAATAAGTTTTAGCTTCCTGGTAAGCGATAGTAGTGATTTTTCCGCCTTTATATGTCTTGTCGCCCAATAAAAGGTTTTGGTAAGTTATTGTTCCGAAGAATCTAATATCACTGCCGGAATAAAGTGACATAGATTTCAAGTAGCGCTTATCGTCAATTTTATCTTTGGCGAATTCATAGAAAATATTGACATATGGATGCTTATCCATGTTACTTCTTCTATCATCAGATAATGAGCGATAAACTGAAAATATGAAAAATGCAATTTTATCTAACATAGGAAGCTTATTAAATACCATGTCATAAAGGCCTTTTTTACACAAATAAGAGGAAAATATAATGCCATGGTTTGTTGCAAAGTCTTTTAATCCTTCCGATGGTGGTTTTGTATCACCAGTGATCACGTTATTTATCAAAGCACTGACATCTTCAAAACACGCACCTTCAGGGATAAAGATATCAAGCTTTCGGCAAAGTTCTTTTTGGCGCAACGTGGGTTCTTTGGGTTTGACGATAGTTACATCTATAGGCGGAAGGTATCCGTCTAAAAGTAGTTTTTTTTCTACAAATGCGGCAGAGGGGGCAATTACTGTTAACGAACGGTTACGCTTAGTTTTTGAATATTTTGCTTTAGCATTATATTTCGTCAAATTTAGCATTGTAAGACTACCTTATCCCCTTTGGTGTCTTTGATATTCTAGTGTATTTACACAGCATTGGCGATAAACATCACCATGTTGGCTATGTTTTATTTCATGAAGCATTGTAGAACGATTGCTTTCATTCGTTAGTCGAGAGTTTAAAATAAAAACTTCGCCGCCTTCCTCATCGGCACAAACAAATCCTTTGATTTTGCAAGGCAGCGGATACAATACAACTTTCTCAGTCAGCATGGTCTCCACGTTCCTTTAGTTTGAGTTTTTTTACAAGATCAACGACAAATTTGATATCTTCTGGTTCAAGATCACGAGATGCGTCCATGAGTATCCTTAGCTCAGGATCATCGTGAATTTCTTGAGCCAGTTTTGCTGTTTCTGGATTCAAATAATATTCTTGATGTTTTTGAGTATCATCTTCCCATCCCATAAGATATTCTGGAGTAGTATGTAAAATTTTGGCTAATGGTGCAAGCGCAGAAATAGGAACTTTTTCGATGTCTTTATTTTCATAACGATAGTATGTCGCACGAGAAATACCTAACTCTTTCGCGACGAAATCTGCATCCAGGTCCAATTCTTTTCGGCGCTGCTTTATTCTGTCATTTACTGAAAAATTCATACATACCACCTTGCTGCTTAAGTTTTAATTACAGTTTTATTATAAACTTACTGTATCAAAAATGCAACAGAAAAAATCAAAAACGGGAAAATAAAAATCAAAAACGCGAAAAATATGTTGACAACCTGAAAGCAACGCTGTAATATAAAAATAGTCGCAGTAATGAGAAAAAAGAAAGGGGTGATTTATATGAATATTCTCAAGTTAAAAGGCAAAATTGTAGAAAATGGTTTAAATAATACAACATTTGCAGAAAAGATTAATTTGCCAACAGCGACATTCTACAGAAGATTAGAATGCGAAGGCCGAGATTTTACAATTGGCGAAGTAGAAAGAATGGTTGATGTTCTTAATCTCTCTAAAGGCGAAGCTATTGAAATTTTTTTAGACAGAAAGTCGCAATAATGAGAAAAAAGAAAGCGAGGACTTAATTATGTCAAAAATTATCAAAAGAAAAGTAAAAGTTATTTTTCGTGATGAGGATAGTGCGTTGATGATATTTTATCCACCTGACAATAATGATGGGGATTGGTTTAAAGCATTCCACTGTCTCTCTCTGAATGAAATCAAGGCTCTCGATATTCGTCCAGATGATGTTATATCTCTCGAAGCGAAAGGTTCAGGTCAATATAAAATTCTTGAAGTAGAACGGACCGCAAGATGTCAAGATTCGTGTAAATGTGAAGTAGAATCTCAACCGGTTCTAACTAAACCTAAAGAATTGAATATGCATGAACGCATCAATCTCGCACGTTCAGCAATCACCGGGCTAAATTTACGTAGTGCAAAAAAACTATTTGATGATATCCTTCTTACCGCCCAAGAAGAAGCCAAAATTCCGGCTCCGGAAGGGAGTGATACCGATGGCAGTACAAAGAACGTTAGAAGTAGTAAATCCTGAAGCTTTACGAACCGATTATGCTTTCCGCGTATTGGCCAGAATTGCAGTGCGATATGCGTTTGAGAATCATTTATTTGATGACGTTGTGGAGGTTGATAATAGTGAGCAAAAAACGAAAGTGCTCGATTTGCGGCCGAGATCTGACAGGGAAAAATTTCGTCAAAATATGGGACGAAAGTCAGAAGAAAACAGTGATTGTTTGCAGAGACGACAGGAGCTGTTACGGATCCAAGATGCTTAGAAATTATAAAACGAGGTGATTATTTTGAAAAACAAAGGTGCTAATCGTATTCATCGCAGGAAACCTGCTAAAAATTTGAAATTAAGTCAATTGCAACAAATTTGGTACAGCATGGATACAAAGTGTGTTTTGGATCCAATGGCCAAACGTAAACGTTTGATGCAATTTATTATGCGTAATGTTTTTGGGGGTGCTCAAATATGAGATATACAGACGGTGAGAGGATATATTTTGTTGAGCATAATTTTTTTGATAATGAATGGAATATTTTTTATCAAAAGATTGGTGGAAAAGAAAAACGGTTAAGGTATCGCGGACCAGAGGGTATTTGGTCGGAGAGTCGGGAAAAGGCAGAAAAAAATCTCGTTAAAGCGGCCAAGCGACATAAATGGTTAAAGGTGGTAGAGAATGATGAGTGCTGCTAAAAATGGAAAAAGCCCTGGCTGCTGCGGGAACAGTCAACCAGGGCAAAACGTAAGAAAAGTATGCGAACCCTCTTACGCCCCTATTATAGCATGTATTACTGCAGCTTTCATCATTGAGCTTTGCTTGCTGTGGTTTTTCTTCAGCTCGGTACCGGTGATCACAACCTATGTTCCGTATACCGTACAACGTAATGATACGTTGTGGGATATTGCAAAAAAATTTGCTCCGGAAGAAATGGATCTGCGTGAGTATATTCAGATCCTGCAAGAAGAAAACAAGGATAGTGGCATATCAAAAGGGATGCCGGTAGGTAGTGGAGAGCATTTGATGTTACCGATGATTGAATATAGGCAAAGGGGGCAAGTGCTATGGCAGAAAAACGACTGACTGTTAAAGTTAAAAATATCAAAAATTATGGAAGCGGCGATGAGGTAACATTCGACCGTCCAATCAAGATTAAGAATAGACGCTTTGATCGCTGGTATTTAATAGATCGTCATAGAGATAATGTTAGCATTGGTGATGCTTTAGTTTTTAATGTTACTAACGAAGGAATTTATTTAAAGAAGGTGGTTAACGTATGAAAATCAAAAGGCTTAAACTGACCAATTTCAAGGGTCATCGTGAGTTTATGATTGATTTTTCAGAAACGGTGACTAATATTTTCGGTGCCAATGGTACCGGAAAAACATCGATCAAAGACGCTTTTTTCTGGCTTCTGACTGGTAAGGATAGCTATGGTCGCCAAGATGTTGATTTCAGACCTTTTGACGAAAAGGGACAACCTGTTCATGACGTTGATGTAACAGTTGAAGCTGTTCTTGATATTTTAGGAGTGGAATATACTTTGACGCGAGTATTGCGAGAGGATTGGTCGACCTCGACGGGAACGGCGCCGAAGAAATTGCGCGGGAACACAACCTTGTATTTTATTGATGGTGCGCCAAAAAAGGCAGGGCAGTTTGACACTTGGGTACAGGAATATGTGAATTTAGACTTGCTGCGCTTGACGAGTGATCCAGCCTATTTTCCAGGTTTGCATTGGAAGGAGCAGCGGGAAGAAATCATGGCGTTGGGCGGTGAAGTTACGGCTACCGATATTATTGCAGAAAAGCCGGAGCTTGAAGAGATCCGAACGGCGGTAGAGAAACATGGTCTTACAGATTTTGCTAACATCGTCCAAAAGGACCTGGACATGCATATTAAAACTATCAATGAAGCCAAGATTAGGATCGATGAAGCCAGTAAAGCATTAACCGGAGTTGATGATATTAAGGTGTTGGAAGAACAGGCCAGGGAACGTATTTTATTGGCACAGAAGCCTGTTGACGAACTATTAGAAGAACGTGCAGCTATTGTCAGTGGTACTGCAGTAAAAAATATTACCGATCAAAATTCAGCTCTTGAAGCAAAGATGGAAGAAATTAAAGCCAAACATCGGGAATTGATTGCTGAGGTCAAAAAGCCGTATTTAGAAAAAATGGCCATTCTGGACAGTGACGTCGTAAATGCGGCCGAACGTGTACGACCTCTGCGGCAGCAGTATCGTATCAGTGAAGATCGTATTAAAAATATTGATACAACTCTTGAAGGGTTGCGGAAGCAATGGGCTGAAATCGATGAAGAAATCTTTGACGAGACAGAATGTCCGTGTTGCCATCGTCCATATGACGCTGGAATGACAGGTAAAATGCTGGAAGAGTTCAACGTGCGTAAAAGTCAAAGTTTAGGTGATATTGATGCAGAAGGGCAGAAACTGAGCGAGGAAAAAAGAAAACTGGTTGAAGAAAACCGGAAGCTGTTAATTGAAATCAATAAGTATTCTGGCTTAGAGGTTGAAGCTCCAGCTTTAAAACGGGAAATTATAGATGCAATGGCAGCTGCAGTAAGCAAAGCCAGGCCGCTTGAAGCAATGGAAGGATTCTTGAATGTTCGTGATCGAGTTGATTTGAACAAACGAAAATTGGAAGAACTCCAGCTTGACGTAAAGGTACAGCTCCGGATTATCGATGACAAGTTAGAGCCTTATCAGAAAGCATTGTCTGCTGCAAACGAAACTTTGGCCAAGATCAAAACCGAATCCGAAGTTCGTGAGCGGATTGCAAGATTGACGGCAGAGCGTGATACAGCTCGTCATCTTGTCGATGATCTGCAGCGTAAAAAATCGTTGGTTAAGTTGTGGAGCACTACTGCTGCGGAATTAGGTACTGCACATACAAACGGAATGTTTAAGTTTGTCAGCTTCAGGCTTTTCACAAAAACCTTATCGACCGATGATATCAAGGAAACCTGTGAGTTGATGATGAATGGTGTTCCGTATCGTAATTTGTCAACTGCGGAAAAAATTATTGCCGGTATCGATGTTATCAATGCGATCAGCTCGGCCAGGAAGGTAAGTAATCCGATTTTCGTTGATAATCGCGAAAGTGTAGTGCAGCTTCCGGAATGTCCAGAGCAGGTTATTAATCTAATCGTAAGCGGTGAAGATAAAGAGATTAGGGTGGTGAGAGAATGACGACGGTTGAGATATGTGCAGCATGTATTTTGATAGTATCCGTAATGGCCATGATCTCGATCCTGAAAACGGGGAGAGAATGTTATAAATCGACGGGAGCTGTTCAGGATTGGGTCATTGATGTTCCGCCGGTAACCCGTCCGGATACAGCAAATGATCAAATCCTTTGGCAATCCGAAGTGCCGGTATATTTTGTGGATCCTGAAACAGGGATGGTGTTAAGTGGTATTTTCGTGGGTGGAAATGCAGACCGGGCTGTGGTGAAGGTGAATTCAAGCATTACTCCAGGGCCAAAATATAAAATCGTAGTAGTTAAGTATGCTGATGTTTTTCAAAAAGTTAAGAAAGAAGGTATAGAAAATGGCTGAAGAAATCAACAAAAATCAAAACAACGATGTGGTCGTTGGTTTTAATTCAAAAGCGTCTTTTAGTGCGCTGTGGCAAATGGCACAAGCATTTGCTAGTTCTACTATTGTACCCAAAACATTTCAATCTAATGCAGCTAATTGCATGATTGGTATAAATATGGCTATACGAATGAATGCTGATCCTTTGATGGTTATGCAAAACTTAGTTATTGTCCATGGAAACCCAACTTTTTCAAGCAAATTTTTAGTTGGCACTTTTAATAGCTGTGGAAAATATACCAGCATAAAATACGAATTTTTTGGTACTAAAGATTCTGATGCTTGGGGATGCCGCGCTTACGCTACAGAGAAGGTAACTGGCGAAAAGCTTGTTGGACCAGATGTGACTATTGCGATGGCTAAAGGTGAAGGCTGGTGGTCCAAAAAAGATAAGAATGGAACAGAATGCAGCAAATGGCAGACAATGCCACAGCTTATGCTTCAGTACAGAGCAGCAGCATTTTTCATTCGTACTACTGCACCTGAAATATCGTTAGGTCTTATGACTCAGGAAGAAATCGAAGATACAATCGACATACAACCATTACGTGACGGTTCTTTCGGACTAGAAGAACAGGCTGCCGAGACCGAAAAACTTATTGCGGAAACCCCAGTGACTGTAGTTGATATGCCGGCACCGGCTATCAAAGTACAAAGTGAGTCTGAAAGAGTATCTGTAGCTGTAGCCCCAGAAACGAAAGTAGCGCAGAAAAGACAACCTTCGTTCTGATGATTGAAGTAGAAGTTTTCAACAGCAGCTCAAACGGAAACTGCTACCGCTTAATTAGCGGTAGCAGTCAGCTGCTTATAGAAGCGGGGATAAAACTTAGCGATATCAGAAAGAAAACCGAACACCAGCTGGGGCGATTGGATGTTGTGCTGGTTTCTCACGAACATGGAGATCACGCCAAAAGTGTTATGCAGCTGATTGATAACGGAGTTGCGGTTTATATGTCGGAAGGGACGAAAGCGGCCCTTGGCGATGCCGCAAAATATGCTGAGGTAGTTCGCCCTGATACGATAAAAAACATCGGCAAATGGCGAATTCAGCCTTTCAGGACACAACATGATGCAGCGGAGCCGCTGGGATTTGTTATTGAGGATGGCGAAGATAGGCTGCTTTTTGCGACGGACACTTTCTTTTTGCCGTATAAATTTTTAAATTTAACTCAAATTATGGTCGAGTGCAATTATGCGCTCGATATTCTCGATAAAAATCTTTTGAGCGGTAGGGTTACTCAATCGCAGGCCAAGCGGTTATTAACAAGCCATTTTAGCCTGCATAATTTGAAATCGTATTTGAGGGATCAGGACTTGTCTCGAGTCAAGGTTATTTATCTAATGCATATATCAAGCGTTAACGGAGATCAGGAACGGTTTAAAAAAGAGATCCAGTCTGTAACTGGAAAACCAGTAAAAATTTGTGAAGCGTAAGGAGTGGGAACAATGACTACTGTACAAAGTATTGCTCAATTTAATAAAAATCGTGAATCTGCTCGTCAGGAGCAGGAAGAATTTTTGTCCAGTGAAGAAATCTGCGAGGACGAACCACTGAAAGGTGATTTTTCCAGTGTAAAAAAAGAATTTTCAGATCAGCATCCTGAAGATGTAGTTGTTTTACCTGAATTCGGAGGGAAGTACAAAATTGTAAATAATATTTATACCCCGTTGGCTAAGGCATTATGGGAGAAATTCAAAGAATTGCAGGGCTGTAATCCTTCAGCTATTTTGTTTGTGAAAATCGAAGAAGGTAAAAAAACATCGTGCAAAAAACCAGTATTTATGGATATCGGAGTATTATCGCAGCAATGGCAAGAAATTATAAACCAGATGTCAAAGCGTAATTTTACTCATGTCATCAGGATCTATGAGGGGAATATTGATAAATACCAGCAGAGCTTCGAACATTGTTTAGTGCATTTATATAACGAAATGCGTAAAATCAGCCCTGATGGCAGTTTAAGAAATTATGATGTACAAGGTTTTACTGAGGTTATCAGTAACCTTAAATATGGTTGGGATAAGCCAGAATCGATATTGCCGAACCTTATTGAAGCTGGTGACTGGTTGTCGATGAAGAACCGGCAGGGAACATTACCTTTTGGAGAAGATCGCAGCGGCGAAAATATCGAAGCGAAAAAATTTTGATTACGGAGGCATAGATCATCATGGCACGGGCGAAAAAAATAGGCGTCGATTACTATAGCCACGATGTTGGCGCTCAAAAAAAGCAAACTGTAAAAGCATTACGCTCACGCTTCGGCAATGATGGCTATGCCTTTTGGTTTATATTGCTGGAATTGCTTGGTGAACGAGACGGCTTGTATATGGATTGCAGCGATGAAGCGACCTGGATATATTTGTGCACAGAGGTCATGATCGACGAAGATAAGGTGACAGATATGTTAAATTTCTTAGGGCGATTGGGTGCTATTGATAAAGACCTCTGGGCTGTGGATAAAATTATCTGGTGCCAGAATTTTACTGATCGACTTGCTGACGTTTTCAAAAAAAGAGGGGTGCCGAAACCTGAAAAACCGATCTCGAAAATGGTTTCTGCAACGAAAACAAATATTTCCGCACCAGAAATGCCTATTTCTGCAACAGAAATGCGACAAAGTAAAGTAAAGGAAAGTAAAGTAAAGAATAGTAAAGTAAATACTACGTTAGAAGTAGATACTACCCCTGTGGATAACTCTGACGATGGATCGGTTGACGGATTGGATTTTGATAATAATTTAATCCCCAAAAAAGAAGCGGGGGTTAGCGTTATGCCAGTAGCTGAAGAAGTAGATTGTTTTTGGGATGTGTTCAAAACGGTATATCCACGAAAACGCGGGATCAGTGTACCTATGGCGAAGGATGCGCTGCGAAAGTTTCTTGAGTATGGCGGCGATCAGGCTGACTTGATTGCCGCGGCAGTGAAGTATGGACGAATAGTAGCCGAGAGTAAGACTGAAGAGCAGTTCATGAAAACTCCACATGTTTTTGCTGGCGGCTATTTTAAAACCTTTGTGCCAAAGTACCGACGGAATTGTCCTGCGTGTCACGGAGAAGGTTTTGTTGAGGGTCCTGACGGGAACATGGTGGAGTGCTGCTGCGTAGATAGATACAAGGAGTGGAAGGCATGACGATACCTTTAAGTCCATGCAAGGGGTGTGCTGATCGGCACGCTGCTTGCTGGGATAGCTGCAAGAAGTATAAAAGCTTCAAAGCTGAAGCAGAAAAGATAAATGCAGGTCGGCGAAAATACAACGAGGACACTCGAGATCATTTTGTGGATATTTGGCGAGCAAAGAAAAACAGAGAGAGGTGATTGAATGCCAATAAAAAACTATACGTCGACACAAAATCCGATAAAAACAGCGGCCGAAATAGAAGGTCTATTGATTTTGAACGGAGCGAAGTCGATCCAAAAAGATATTTCCGACGGAAAGATTACGGCCATTAAGTTTTTAGTTGATACGGCCATTGGTGAGGTTCCTATTTCGCTGCCTGTTCGTGTTTCGGCTGCATATGAAATTTTAAAACAACAAAAAAAGAAAAATCCAAGAATTAAAGCAGATCTAGAACAGGCCGAACGTACCGCATGGAAATGTTTGAAAGATTGGGTTGATGCGCAAATGGCACTTATACAGCTTGGTCTTGCAAACATGGACGAAGTTTTCATGCCTTACATAATGGACCGAAATGGTAATACGCTATATGAAATTGCGAAAGAACGCCGGTTTTTACTAGATTGTGGTAACAAATAAGTTAAATAGGCCGCTCGCTACTGTCTCGGCGTGCTATATACAAGCAATGTATCACATTTGGGAAGTATGCCCTGCGGAGGTGATTAGCCCGCAGGGGCGGCCTTTTAATATAAGTTTGGAGTGGTTAAATGTGAAACCCTTTGATATAAAAGCCATGATGGCAATGATTAAAGATGAGCCGGAGGATCAATATATACCGGTATTAAAGTCAGTACTTCTACAGGTTTTGACGGAAATCAAACAGCTGCGCCGAAAAAACAGCCAGCTCGGCGGCACGGCCGCTCGACTAAGAAAAGAAAACGAAGAACTCAAGAGCCATATAGTGATGAAACAAAAAGAGTGGGCAGAGAGGTATGGGTATAAAAAATACGAGTAAATGCTTACATCGAAAGGAAGATTGATTATGATAAAAAATATAGAAATATCAAGAATACATCCGCATTACAATAATCCTCGAAAAGAGCTTGGGGATCTCACCGAGCTCGCAGAAAGTATAAAAAAAACTGGGATACTGCAGAACTTAACTGTTGTGCCCTGGTTCTCCAACATTACCAAATCAGGAGCGGATGATCCGGTCAAACAAGAAGAAATGGGTTATATTGCTGTTATTGGTCATCGGCGCCTTGCTGCTGCTAAACTTGCTGGTTTGAAAGAAGTGCCGTGCGTTATATCGGATATGAGCTATAGCGAACAAATTGCGACAATGCTTCTGGAAAATATGCAGCGTAATGATTTAACTTTGTATGAGCAGGTTGAAGGATTTCAGATGATGCTGGATCTTGGTGAGAGTGTAGGAGATATTTCAGAAAAGACCGGGCTTTCAACGACTACCGTTCGGCGTAGAGTAAAACTTTTGGATCTAGATAAAGAAAAGTTTCGGCAATCAGTTGAGCGTGGGGCAACCTTAAGCGATTACATTGAGTTGGAGAAAATAGAGGATGTTGATCTGAAAAACAGTGTGCTCGAAGCGATTGGTACAGCTAATTTTAAATGGAAATTGCAGAGTGCCATTGATAAAGAACAAGCAAATAAAAATAGAGAAGTTCTAATTGCTGAACTGGCAAAATTTGCAAAACCAGTTGATGATACAGATGGTTTGCAATACATTCGTGGTTATTATGAATATGAACTTAGGCAGAAAAATTTTACTGTAGAAAAGCGAGATGATGCCGAATCTGTAGAGTATTTTTATAAAGTTGCAAATGGCGATGTTGTGTTATATACAAAGCAAAATGATGTTTCTCAAAATGATAAAGGATTAAATACTGAAAGAGCTGAAAGAGCTAGACGCAACAAGGCACTAAAAGCCATAACAAAACGGGCGTATCAACTTAGGGGTAATTTTGTAAAAGAAATTTCCAATGCGGTTGCTAAAAAGAAACTAACCACCATCATTGAGTATAATATGGCTCCTATGATCTGGTCGTTCCATTCCTGTCCACCTGACATCGAAGACTATACTGATTTTATTGGTGAGACTCCCATCATCAAAGATGCGGCAAAGGAAGATGATATAATGGCCGCTTTTATAAAAAATAAGATTGCTGCAGAACCAGAAAAAAGTTTTCTGAATGTTACATGGCTTATGTTGGACAGCGAATACGAAAACTATTACGACTGGAATGAGCAGTATCGTTGTAATAAACAACTTGATTTGATATATGAGTTTTTAGAAAAATTGGGCTACGAAATATCCGAAGAAGAATTGGCACTAAAAAATGGCACGCATGAACTTTTTGCACCAGTAGGCGGTAAAGAAAAATGAAAGCTAAAAAGTTTCTAAAAATAATTAAAAAAGTTTGTGTTGACAATAATTGTGCTGTAGGAAAATGTCCTATGGCCTATGCTAGAAAAGGTGAAAAATACAGTTCTTGTCTAATGATGGCGGCGGAATCAGTACCATGCGATTGGGATATAGATGCTATAATCACGGCCGTTAAGAGGTATAAGTTAGATGATTTATTAGAATTAAGCCCATGTCCGTTCTGCGGCAGTGTAGCAACAATGAGGAATGACGGTATACATGAGCCTGTAATTGATCCTGCGACTGGAGCAGTGGTAGATGCAAGGGACGAAGAAGCTGAATGCTGTGTTATAGAGTGTAGCAATTGTCCTGCCCAGATGGTAGTAACCAAAGAAACTGGCGAAAGTGAAGCTGAATTGGAGCAGAGAGCTATTAAAACATGGAACATACGGGACGGTGATAATGATGACTAATTTTAGAATGATCGTCTGTCGGGAGTGCGGTGAACAGATTTTCTTTATTCGTACTCAAAGCGGTGCAAAAATGCCGGTGAATAAAAATCAGGTCGGATACACTCTTGGTGGAAAAGAACGTATAGTAACGCCTAATGGTGAGATCCTTGCGGTTACAATTACAGATAATCCTGAATCAGGACTTGGCTATGTTCCGCATTGGAGTACCTGTAACGGAGCAAACAGAGCCCGCAAAGTATCACCGGTAGCGAAGTCTAAAAAGAAAAACGTTCCGGAAGAAAGCTTATTTTGACCGAGGAGAGATAATGGTGGAAAAACTTACTGCAAATGTTATAAAAAAATATATAGTAGATAAAAACCAACCAGTTATTGCAGCTGATTTTAAAGCCAAAGGCAGAGAATTGGTTGAACGATTTGGAGTTACAGTTCCTGAAGCTATCGACATTCTTAACAATAGGAATATTCTAGAAATATTATGTAAATACGAAGATGCGGTGGGATGAGCTGCCGGCACACCTGTTGTCGAGAGTACGCGCCGATAGTGCAATGAAATTAGATGTCCCAAAAACTGCCCCCATATCCAAATACCATAACAAAACAACAGAAGTGGACGGCATACTATTTGACAGCCAAAAAGAAGCCGACTACTATACCAATCTGCTTTGGTTAAAGAGATCGGGGGCGGTAACTGGTATCGAACTACAGCCAGAATTTGTTTTACAGCCTGGATATGAGCGCGAAGGTAAAAAGATAAGGCCAATTATATATCGGGCTGACTTCAAGGTTACAGAAGCTGACGGGCATATATATTACGTCGACACGAAAGGGATGCGGACGCAGGTATATTTGTTGAAGAAAAAGATGCTACTATATAAATTTCCGGATATTGATTTTCGGGAAGCATAAACGGAGGACGGTAGTCGTGCGAAAAGAAACAAGAAAATATTTATGTGCGGAACTGCGCGACTACCAGCAATCCGTTAATGAGCTGCTGCGGCTCCGGAATCGAATGGAAATGCTGCAGTATCCGGCTTATCGAGCTGACTGCGGTAGTAAAAAAGCAGCTTACATTGAGACCAGGATTGCTATGCTGCAGGAAATTGTCGGAGCAATTGATTCACTACGGAGAGAGCTTTCGGAAGATGACGAGAAGTTGCTGCAGTTAAAGTTTTGGGCACCACGGCCGCGTATGACTGATAACCAGATTGCAAAAGAAATGGGACTCAGTCGTTCTCAGTTTTACCGGCGGCTGAATTGTATATGTTTGGAGCTGGGGCATAAGCTTGGTACCGATTTATGATTGTTTAATTAACAGGTTATTAAATCTTGATTGATTTAATAGCCTGTTTTTTTATTACTATGGTTTTGAGGTGATAAAAATGTCGGACATAAAAATTATGTGTTCTTATGGCAAGCTCGTGGATCCGTATGAACTTATTGAAAATCCCAAGAATCCGAATCGGCATCCAGAGAAACAAATTGAGATATTGGCCAAGTTGATAAAATCACAAGGATTCAGACGGCCGATTGTGGTCAGCAATAGATCGGGATTCGTTACAGTCGGCCATGGTCGGCTGCTGGCAGCGAAATATTTGGAAATGGAAACTGTGCCGGTAGATTACCAGGACTATGAAAGCGAAGCCAAGGAATGGGCTGATATGGTTGCTGATAATAAAGTGGCCGAGTTTGCGGAATTCGATAACAGTGTTTTATCGGATATGCTTCAGGACTTGGATGATTTTGACGAAGAACTTTTCGGCATGGCGCAGGATGACATTGATAAAATTATGGGTCGCGTTGAACGGGCAGTACAGCAAAATAATACGCAGGAAATTGACATTGGTAAATTTGATGATGAGAAATTTGAACATACTTGCCCCAGGTGCGGGTTTAAATTTTGATCATGGCGGAGTTTTCTTATAAATGGAATCTGGCAAACATAGTCCAGGATAAAAAACACATCAAAGTTTTTAGCTGTTTTTCCTGCGGTGGCGGCTCTACTATGGGATATAAAAGAGCTGGTTTTGATGTTATTGGAAATGTTGAAATAGATCCTAAAATCAATGCAATGTATGTGAAAAACCACCAACCAAAGTTTAATTACTGTATGGACCTGCGCGATTTCAATAAACTGAAGGAGCTTCCTGAAGAACTTTTTTCTTTAGACATTTTGGATGGTTCTCCGCCGTGCAGCACGTTTTCTATGGCTGGGTTGCGAGAACGGGCATGGAATAAGGAAAAAGTATTTAGGGAAGGCCAGAAGCGACAGCGGCTGGATGATTTATTTTTTGTGTTTTTAGAAACTGTGGACAAACTCAAACCCAAAATCGTTATTGCAGAAAATGTAATGGGTATAATCAAAGGCAATGCGAAAGGTTATGTCAATGAAATAATTGCCGAATTTCACAAAATAGGATATCGTGTGCAGCTGTTTCAATTAGATGCTGCGTTTATGGATGTTCCGAGCAAACGGGAACGTGTATTTTTTATCGCGACAAATCAGAATCATAAACCGCTTGTATTGAATTTTAACAGACCGAAGGTATACTTTGCTAAAGTACGAAGTAAAAACGGCGTAGAGGTCAATCCTGCCAGCAGAACAGGGATGTTATTAAAGCATCGACAGCCGTCTGATCATAGTTTAGGTGATATAAACAAAAGACTTATCGGCCGGAATACCAGTTTTAACGACACAATAGTTCAGGATGACAGAGTTTGTAGTACGATATCATCGTCAGGAATGTTGTTCCGGATGTATGACGGCAAGCGATTTAGCAGTAGTGATTTTATAAATTGCCAAACGTTCCCACAGGATTATGATTTTGATGGCATGAACGTGCAGTATGTTTGCGGAATGAGTGTGCCACCGAATATGATGGCACATATTGCGACAGAAATTTATGAGCAATGGCTGAAGGAGTAAATAAAAATGGCTGATGTAAAAATATGTTGCAGCTATACTGAATTGGTTAATACTGATAAATTAGTTGCGCATCCTAAAAATCCGAATAAACATCCGGAGCGGCAAATTATTATTTTAGGTAAGATTATAGAAAATCAGGGGTTTCGGCGTCCAATCGTAGTTAGCAGAAGATCAGGATATGTGATTGTAGGGCATGGGCGTTTAGCAGCAGCTCAGTATCTTGGTATGGAAATGGTACCAGTGGATTATCAAGATTATGAGAATGAGGCGGCAGAGTATGCTGACATGGTTGCTGACAATAAAATAGCAGAGCTGTCTGAATTTGATAAGGAAGCATTTAAAGATATATTGGCGGAGATGGATGCTGAATTCGATTATTCTTTATTCGGCTGCCGTGATAATGAAATAGACGGACTGCTTGCCGAAATAGGTCAAGATGGAATCGTCGAAGATAATATCAATATTGAAAGCGCTATTGCTGAAGCTAGGAATAATACCAGAGTAAGTTATGGTGAAATATGGGAGCTGGGATCTCACCGGTTATTTTGTGGAGATAGTACCAATTTGAGAGACGTTACGTTGCTAATGGATGGTAAATTGGCCGATATGGTATTTACAGATCCGCCGTACAATGTAAATTATACTGGCGCTACTAAGGAAAAATTGAAGATAAAAAATGACAAAATGGATAATCAAAGTTTTGGTATTTTCCTTGATAAAGTTATGCATTGCTGTTTTGAAAGCATGAAGCCTGGGGCGGGGATATATGTTTGCTATGCTGACGGTGCGAGTAATGAATTTCGAAGAGCATTTACAGGAAGCGGATTAAGTCTAAAGCAATGTTTAATTTGGCTGAAGAATGTATTTACTCTTGGCCGAAATGATTATCAATGGCGGCATGAACCAATTTTATATGGGCATAAACCAGGAGCTGCCCATAAATTTTACGGGGGACGGAAGCAGGGGACTGTAATTGATGATTTACCAATAACTGTGGAGCAATCTGAAAGTGGCTTTGTTATACACATACTGAATGGAATTACCGATATTGCAATTAAGGTACCGAGCTATGAATTGGTGGATCTAAATAATATATCTACTATATGGCGAGTAGACAAACCTCTGCGCAATGATGTGCATCCAACTATGAAACCGATTGCTCTATGTGCTAAGGCTATTGTTAATAGTAGTAAAGCAGGTGGAATTGTTCTTGATTTATTTGGTGGCAGCGGAAGCACACTCATTGCGGCCGAACAATCTGGCCGCCGATGCTATATGATGGAGATAGACCCTGTGTATTGTACGGTGATCTTGAATAGGTTCGAAGCAGCGACAGGATTAAAAGCGAAAAAAATATAAAAAGCACCCCTTTTTTGGGGTGCTTTTTATATTGGTGACGTTTTTGTCCCGCAAAGATGCGACACTTATGCGACTTTTTGGGGGTTGATGTACTTGTATCGGCCTTGTTAATGGTTCAAAATTATATATAGAAGGATGAAAAACCGCTCTACAAGCGGGAATAGACTGTCCTTTTATAAAAAACAAAAATTCTGCAAAAATCGAATTTTCTCGATTTGAAGAAAATTTAGGTGATGCGATGTCGAAACCACAGGATCCGAAAATTGAAGAGGTTATGGAGTCGCTCAAAAAGAACGCGACAGGTTATGAAGTTACTGAAACAGTAATTGAAAAAGGTCCTGTTGGAGCGCCGAAAGCAAAGCAGCGAAAGAAGCATGTTCGTGGTGATCCGAAGGCTGCTAAAGCATTCTTGGAGCTGCAGGCGAAATTTGATAAAAGTGACGATGAAGCTCCGCAGGTAAACTGGCTGGAAATAACTCCAGATGAGCGCCTACTGTTAAAATCCTCAAAGGTCTGTGAAATTATGCAGATATCGGATAAGACGCTTAGTGCTTGGGAGAAGAAGGGCGCACCGAAGGAAAAGCGTGGTTGGTGGGATATTGCAGCGCTGGTAAATTGGCGCGGGCGAGCTGTTGGGATTCAGGGTGGTCCAGGAGCTGAAGCTGATAAACTGGCTGCAGATACTCGGCTGAAACAGGCCAGAGCAGCTATAGCAGAGCAGGAACTGAGGATAAAAAGCGGGGAGCTGATCTCTGTTGTGTTGGTTGAAGAGCGTCTAACGGAAGCGTTTGGTAGTATCAGAACCAGCATGATGGCGATCGCTGATCATGTTATGACTGAAATTTACAGTCAATATCCGGAACTGGCGCCACAGGTTAGGGGGTTGATTGATACCTATGTTAGAGAGGGGCTCAAAGAAGTTGCTGATAGCGGAAGATTCTGCGCTCCGGCATCAAGACGACCTGCTAAAAAAACAGGTGGACGCCCTAGAAGAGGTTCTTAAAAGGGTATTTCAAAAAATAAAGCCCGATGAGCCGATGACAGTGAGTCAGTGGGCGGCTAAAAATCGCTATATGAGCAGCGAAGAAACCAGCCGGCCAGGGCCGTGGCGAAATGAGATCGTTCCATATTTGGTAGATATCATGGATGCTTTTAACCGCGAAGGTGTCGAAAAAATTATCTTTCTGAAACCAACTCAGGTCGGCGGTACCGAGTGCGGCATTAATATTGTCGGGTCGATAATCGATCAGAGACCGGGACGTATTATTTATGTTCTGCCAGATGATGAAACGTTGAAAGAGTTTTCGGCTGATCGGTTGCAGAAGGTTCTTGAAAGTAACCGGTGTTTCGACGGCAAATATCAGCGCGGCGACAGTAAAGATACGATGCTTCGATTTGCCGGCGGCTTTTGTAAATTTGGCAGTGCCAGGTCGCCAATGGATTTGGCTTCGTGGTCATCGCCTACAGTTATTATGGACGAAATCGATAAATACGTTAAGATCGCCGGTAAAGAAGCCAGCCCTTTGAAGCTGGCGGAAGAACGTGCCAAGAACTGGCCGGGCCGGAGAAAATTGTTTTTCTGGTCAACGCCAACGTTAAAAACGGGACAGATCTATCAGCTGTATGAAGCAGCGGACGTGCGGTATGAATATCAGGTGCCGTGTCCGTTCTGCGGCGAGATGCAGCCGCTGAAATGGGAGCAGGTAAAGTTTGATTCTAAGCAGGAAGCGACCTATGTAGAAGAGCATACACATTATGAGTGCGTTCAATGTCATGAGCATATTACTGATAAATACAAGCCTGATATGTTGGTGCAGGGTAAATGGGTACCACTTAACGAGGTAGAAGGAAAGCCGCGCAGTATTGCCTATGGATTGAACTCGTTGTATTCGCCCTGGGTAACTTTTGGGCAGATGGCAGCTGAATTCATTCGATCAAAAGATGATCCGCTGCAGCTTAAGAACTTTGTTAATTCTTGGCTGGGCGAACCGTGGGAAAACAAGTCTGCCGTTATGGATGTGGATATCGTGCTGCAGCATAAGACCGAATGCCCAATGTTCATCGTTCCCAGCTGGGCGCAGTTATTGACCGGCGCCGTGGACGTGCAGAAAGGTCATTTTTATTGGGAAATCCACGCATGGGGACCAGGCGTAACAAGTCAGGTTTTAGGCTACGGCAAGGTAACTACGTGGGAAGACATCAATACGGTTATGTCAACGCTTTATCCAGGCGAAGACGGCCGAAGTCAATACCGGGTATGCATCTATGGTATCGATGCAGGCTATCGTACTGAAGAAGTTTACGATTATTGTTGGCAACATCAAGGAGTAGCGTTTCCGGTTAAAGGCAGTAGTACCCAGATGGCCGCGTATCTTCGAGCAACTAATATCGAACCGAGATCTCCAGGGAAAATGCCGCTGCAGTTATGGTTGGTCAATACCGACCAGTATAAAAACGATATCGCCACACGGATCGGTACTCCGATAGGGCGCAGCTCATGGATGTTAAATGCCGATTGCAGCAGGGAGTTTGCGGAGCATATAACCTCAGAGCACCGAATAGTAGACGATAAAGGTCGGGAAAAATGGGAGCCAAAAACCAGCGCTAAGCAGAACCACTGGTGGGATTGCTGCGTGTATGCTTTCGCAGTCGCCGATCTGGTAAATATGCGGGCATTACAGGAACGCATTATTGAAGAATCGGCCGATACAGCTGTCGAAGATGAGGAATTAGCTATTCCGGAACCAAGTTTTAAAATTTAGGGGGATTATATGGATATCGAAACTTTGAACCAAAGGCTGGCCGACGTGGACGCCGCTATATCCAACGTTATGAAGGGCGGGCAAATTATTCAAACCAGAAACGGTAAGGTACAGCAAGCCAGCTTGAGCGAGTTGAGGGCCGAGCGTGCTGCGCTGGAGCAGCAGATAGCCGAGTTTAACGCAAGCGGCCGCAGCGAGTATTTTGGAACGCCGCTGACATACTACGGAAGGAGATAGCGTTTTGACTAATAATCAGAGAAATCCTACTTTTGCAGAGCGCATAGATAACTTTATCGGGTTCTTTTCTCCTCGATGGGCCTTCCAGCGGAAGGCGCATCGAATAGCCTTACGTGGCGCTAATGCTTATGAGAATGTTCCAACGTGGCGGAATTCTGCCGGGTGGTATCCGACAGACGGAAGCGCTGAAGCACTGAATTCGCCGAACCGGGATCTGGCCAGAAGAAAAGCACGTCACTTGGAACGGAATTCAGAGATCGTCAACAGTATCTTGAATGCCTTTGAACGCAATGTCGTTGGCAAGGGATTCAACCTGCAGGTCAGGACAGAAGATCAGGACTGGAATAATCTTCTTGAAGAACTTTGGTCCGAATTTAGCCGACCGGGTAACTGTGACGTATCAGGTAAATTTTCACTGAATGAGATCCTCAGAATGATAGTGCGCCGGCGGTTGGTTGATGGCGGTATTTTGGCTATAAAAGTTGTCGATAACGATAGGCGGATTCCGTATCAAATTCAGCTGGCAGAGGTGGACGAGCTGGAAGGACCGGCTGCATTACAATCACCGCAGGGAAATGTTATAGTCGGCGGTATCGAAGTGAGCGATTGCGGCAAGCCGCTGTCATATTACTTACGAAAAAATAGCTTTGAAACTTTCGTGCAATTGGAGCCGGAACGTATCGAAGCGAAACGAGTTTATTTCCTGGCTGATCATGGCCGGCCAAGTGAAGTGAGGGAGATGACGCCGCTGGCGAGGACGCTGGATAAGATACACGACTTGGACGAGTTTTTTGAGGCTGCTGTTTTTAAGCAGAAGATCAATGCGGCGATTGCTGTTTGGATCACCACGGCGAAGGACGCCGGGCCGAACGTGGGCAGCTCGCTTGTTGCAACGGGCGGCGACGGCAGCGGTAAAGCTGGTAAGGCTGGGAAGGGCAATCGTATCGTTCCCGGTTCGATCAATAGGCTGAAGCCGGGCGAGGATGTGAAAACGCTTGTGCCAAGCGGCCAGAGCAGCGAGCTTGCTGATTATAATCTGGCCATGCTGCGGCAAATATCGGCCGGGCATGGACTGTCTTACGAGATGGTTAGCCGTGATGTTAGCCAGGTCAATTATTCCAGTGCCCGGCAGAATCTGCTGGAAGATTGGAAGGTCTTTGAGCAGGAGCAGCAGTTCCTGATAGAACACTTCCTGGACTTCGTGTTTGAGGATGTTGTGCTGTCTGCGATTTTATCCGGCAGGATTCCGGCGGATAAAGTACCGCGGGACTTTTACAAAAATACATCCAAATATTTAAAGCATGAATTTATCGGCCAGGGACTGCCGTGGATTGATCCATACAAAGAAGCCCTGGCAAACAAACTCATGTTGGAAACCGGTCAAACGAACCTCAAGGAAATTTTTGCCAAAAAGGGTAAAGATTGGGAAGAGGAACTTGACCAGGCTGCTAATGAAGCAGTAAAAAAATTAGCGGCTGGCATACAGCAGGAAGGAGAGAATAATGCCAAGTAAACTAAATGACGAACATTACCGTAATATGTCGCGTGATGAGCGTATGAATATCCCTCGTTGGCGTAGTGCGGCACTGGGACAGTTTAACGAAGAAAATCGTACTGTGGAGATGTCGTTCGCCAGCGAAACGCCTTGCCTTGACTGGTGGGGGGATAAAGAAATATTGCGCTGCAATGACGAGGCCATGAATACTGAACGTTTTGCGGCCGGGGTGATGCCGATCCTGTTTAATCATAAGCGGGACGCAGTTGTCGGTAAACCTACCCGTATCTGGACAGAAAGCGGCCGAGCTTACGCTGAGATCCAGTTTGCCCAGACTGAAGAAGCAGAAAAAATCATGGGGCTCGTCAAGGACGGCTTTATTCGCGGAGTGTCCGTGGGGTATCGCGTAAATGAATGGAATCTTATCGAAAAAGGACATAAGTCTGAGGACGGAATCGAAGGTCCGGCTTGGATTGCAACACGGTGGGAAGTGTTCGAAGCCAGTATAGTGACGGTACCAGCTGACGCTTCCGTTGGCGTGGGACGGTCACTGCCGTTTCCCGACGATTTTGAAAATAATATTGTGCCGGAGCGCAGCTCCGGAGAATTAAAAGGGGGAGAAAAAATGTCTATTGATGAAAAAGGTAAACCAACTGAAGAAAAAAGAGATGCAAATCCGACCGGAGTTGCATCTGCAGCATCGCCTGTGAATGAAGATGAGATCCGTGCGGCTGCTCAAAGAAAGGAACGCCAACGCTGTACAGATATCAACACATTGTGTGATAAGTTCGATATCGAAAGCGAGCAGCGCAGCAAATGGATCAATGATGGGACGAACGTTGAGACAGTTAACCGTGAGCTGCTTGAAGTGCTTAGTACGCGTAATGCTGCCAGAGTATCTGTTAAGCCTGAGATGGGGGCTGCCGAAGAAGATAAGCTGCGTGCAGCATATCGTGATGGATTGGCTTTGCGTGCCGGGATTGCTATTGCTAAGCCGGCAGACGGTGCCGAGAAAATGCGAGGCATGAGCCAGCGCGATATTGCCCGCGACATCCTGATGCGCGCTGGTGAAAAAGACGTTTTGCAGCTTAACGCTGACGAGCTTTTTGTCCGGGCGATGTCCAGCAGTACATATTCTGATCTGCTGAATGCTACTGTAAAGCTTTCCATGAGTCAGGGTTACGCAGAAGTGGATACTACTTTTGAAGCATGGACTGTTGAAGGTACCTTGAGTGATTTTAAAACTGCTTATCGTTATAAACTGGGTGGGGCTCAGGAGCCGGAACTGATTCCGGAAAATGGGGAATTCACTCATGCGAAACTTGATAAGGAAAAGACTGCCGTCCAGCTGGGTACCGACGGTATCGCCTGGAACTATACCCGCCAGTTGTTTATCAATGACGACCTGGATATTTTGGCAAAATTCCCGTATCGGATTGCTGCAGCTTTTAAACGCAAGATCAACCGTTTGGCGTACACTGCTCTCGCAGGCATTACTTACAGTTCTGCCAATGGTAATTTGGCTGCTAAAGCAGGTGTGCCAAGTACGGAAACTTTATCCGCAGCACGGCAGTTGCTCCGAAAGCAAAAAGATTTCAGCAAGAAATATAGCCTGAATCTGAACGCTAAATATCTGATCATTCCGTCCACTTACGAAACGACAGCGGAACAGCTGTTAAGATCTTTGGCTGATCCTGCCGGTGCTCATTCCGGCGTGGCTAACGTATTCCGCAATTCCTTGGATATCGTTGTAGATACTGCCTTGGATGATATCAATGCAAATGCTTGGTATATTGCTGCTGCGAAAAATCAGGTAGAAGGTATTGAAATCAGTTATCTGAATGGCAATAAAACTCCGATTCTTGAATCTAAGGATTCGTTTGATACCTTGGCGCGTTCTTTCCGGATGTACCTTGATTTCGGTATCGCTGCTTTGGATTACCGCGGTTTTGTAAAAAATACAGGGAAATAAGGGGGATTAAATCATGGCAAAAGAAAAAGCTTTTTTCCGCCGTAAGGGCGATAAGCTGGATTATAAATGTACGGCAGACGTGGCAGAGGGCGACGTTATTGTGGTCGGAAGTATTTGTGGCGTAGCCGAAGCTGCTGGCATTACTGGACAGCTGATTGCGCTGACGGTAGGCGGTGTATTTTCGTTCGAGACTGACGCCGCTGCTATTGACCAGGGCGCGCGCGTCTATCTGAAAGATGACGGAACGGTTACTGCTACACAAGGTAGTAATACTTATCTGGGTATTGCTTGGTCGCCAGCTCCGGCCACATCTGGCGCAACTGTTGATGTGAAAATTAACGCTGGTGCTGACGTAGCAGCTGCAGCTGCAGCATCTGAAGGTACTGAATAGCAGAAACTTAAAAACTGAATAGGGGTGGATTTTGCCTACCCCTATTTTTTTACACCCTAAAACGGGCGAAAAAGGGGGTTTTTATGGCGAACAATGCGATTAAAGCGATTATGCAAAGGGCATTTTTTATGGGCCCTTTGGCAGAAAAAATCGTTTATAACGATACCGAGATTCCGGCCATTGTGGAAATTGGCGAAGAATTCAATAGAAGTGAAGTGTATTTCAAAGAGTTGGATCGCGCCGTTAAGGTTAGCGATAAAGCCAATTTCACTGTTAGCGATGCCGATGTTCCGAATCCTAAACCAGGCGACTCAATTATATACAACGGGCAACGTTGGAATGTAAATGCTGTGTATCTTAAGGACAGTCTTGCTGGAAATACTACACTATCGGCATCAAAAGCCGAAAGGAGTGGTTTGCGATGATGATTGAGATAAGCATCCAGAACGGTATATCTAAGTATTTACAGTCGCTTATCCGAAATTCTCCTGATTTTGTACGTGGTTGCAGTAAAAGTATGGGTTATTTTGTACAGCGTGAGATCAAAAGCGAACTGCGCAAAGGTGGCGGGGACTTTAAATCCAGTTGGGCAAAACGTATTCCCTGGCGAGTTCGTAATGATCTTCGCCCAGGAGCACCGCAAAGATGGTATGGGCGGTTAATAAATGCAATCGGATATCAGTATGTATCAGGCGGGCTTGTGAAGGTCGGCTGGACGTCAGCGGCATCTGCTAAGTATGGGCGTATTCAGGAAGAGGGTGCTACTTACCCGGTAACGGCTTGGGTTAGAAAGCGGTGGGGTAAAGCTGGGCATCCGTTACGCGGTGGTACTACTCACTTAAAGGTACCGGCGAGACCTTTTTTTGAACCAATCATGAATAAGCTGGAACCGAAGTTGCCAGCATATGTGACAGCTAAGGCTCAGGAATTTTTAGATAACGGTGGTAGTTTTAGAAAAACATCTGGTAAGGGCCGCAAGTATCAAGTTTTTGGGGGTTAATAGATGGGCAAGCTACAAAAAAATTTAACTGATCTCGCAGTTGTTCTGGCGAATCATTTAGGTAAATCAGAGAAGTTACAGGCATTTTGCCAAGAACGTTATCAAAAAAAACCGCTGATCGCTGTTGGTGACGCGACAGAAGAGTTTTCGCCTACAAAGGCAGATGCGCCATATATTTTCTTTTATGCGCTTTGGAAAGAAGAAGGTATTGGAAAATTGGAGTGTAGTTATCACTGCAATCTCAGTGTTGGGATCTCTGTCGATGACCAGGAGCCGTTTGAAACAGAGGCTGGGGTAAAGGTCTTTGCTGGGAGCAAAGAGGTGGCGGACTTTGCCATTCTTATACAGAAGGAACTGGACGCTTATAAAGACGGTATGCGGCCAGTAGCAAGTATTAAAGTGATTCAGTTGGGTGCGTTGGATTCTGCAGGTACTCACTGGGTTACTGATATCGAATGTGAGTGGACGATGGAGCAGACGCTCAGCACATCTTATGAAGAAGAGTTTTAAAGGGGGTTATGACATTGTTGAAACTGAATTTACAGCTGCATGCACGCCAGGCTATTGGTGTATATACGACATTGAAAATGGGTTTTGAAACTGAATTTGGCAAGGATCCAGCAGATCTTGCAACTAAGGCAGTACAAATGCCATTCAATACCTGCGGTTTAGCGGCGAGTCAAAATAAAACTGATCCTGCTACTATTCGTGGCCGTCGTGATCCAGTGGAGCCTATTATGGGCAATATTGATGTAAGCGGTGACTTAGCGGTACCAATGGACGCTACAGCATTTGGGTATTGGTGGAAGGCTGCCATGGGCGCACCGGTTACTACCGCGGTAGAAGGTAAGGACGGAGTTTTCAAGCATGTATTTAAACCAGCTGATGACCAGCCGTCATTAGTTTTGGAAAAGGGTTTTTCAAAAATCAATTCCTACGCAAAATATAATGGCTGCAAGGTATCAAAAATATCTATATCCGCAGGCGGCGATGGAGAGCTGACTGCAACTATCTCAATCATGGGCTGCGATGAAAAAATCAGCACAGCAACGATATGTGCCAGCCCGAGTGAACCGGTCATGAACAGGCTTAATAATTTTATGGCTAATCTGATTCTCGGTGGAAATAAAACCGCTACAGTTACAGCGTTCGCAATGGATATTGATTTTGGTTTGGACGGCGATACTTATGCGCTCGGCGGCAAAGGATACCGTACAGCTGTCAATGAGGGACTTATCAATATTTCTGGTAGTATGACGGCTTTCTTTAACGATAATACTTATCTTGAATTAGCCGAGAATAATACGGAAACCAGCGCGGAGCTGACACTCGAAGTAGGAGAACTGAAAATGTCTTTGCTGCTTCCTGAGATTAAATTTAGCAGAAATTCTCCGGCGGTCGATGGTCCGTCTGGTATCAAGCAGGAACTGCAATACAGTGCATATTATCAGGATAGTGATGAGAATGCTGCTATCGTGGTTACAATGCAAAACAAAGTAGCAAGTTATGAATAAGGAGATGTTGAAAAATGGCTAAAAAAACATTGTTAGAGGTTCGAGGCATGAAATGGTCGGAACATCGTCGATTTGAGAAAGAGACTACACCGCTGACGAAGGACCTAGAAGGATCTGAAAGTGATGCTATCGTTGCGGAATGGATATTTAAAAATATTTATCCGGATGTTAATATTGATGACTTTACGTACGGCGAGGTAATTGCTGTAGCTTACAGAACGCTTGGGTTAAGTGGAGAGATTCGTTTGGATGAAATAAAAAACTTAAAGCTATCCTCGCTTGGCAACGGGAGCGTGGAGAATACTGCAGCGATTGCCGAAGAATCTACGAATACAGAAAAATAAAATTGCCCTGTGACGAATGTCAGTATGCTCCACCAAATATTTTGCCTGGCAATAGGCAGGTTTTGGATGTATGGAGTGTTGTACAGCGTTGTATTAAGTATGCATCAACGATGGCAGGAATATATCCTATTGGACTTGATTGGTTAGAGGTCGATTTTTTGACCAAGACTTATGGAATTGAGATGTCGGGGTTACTTCTGTCTAAGCTACAGATAATTGAAAAAGTAGTAATCGAAGCTGCACTGGAGAAAGGGGCCGAATAAGATGTTAGCTGAAACCAAAGTAAAAATATCATTAGTTGATGCTATGAGCCCCGGACTCAATAGGGCCAAAAGATCTATTGATGGAATTGATAGTTCGAGCCGTGCATTGGGGCCGGCATTTGCATCTGCAGCTGGACAGGCGGCGGGATTGGTAACTGCCCTAACCGGTTTGTACGGCTTGGCTGATATGAGTGCAGAACTCATTAAACGTCCTTTTGAATTCGCTAAAGGAATGGAAACAAATAGCTTGGGTATTGCTGGTATTTTACAGTCGATGACTGAACTTAACGGCAAGCAGCTGGAATGGAACCAGGCAATGAGTATTTCTCAGGGGATTCTTCGCGACTTGAATGATGCGGCGTTGCGAACTGCAGCAACAAGTGAAGATCTAGTTGAAGCATTTAGAGCTTTGCTGGGACCAGGGCTTGCTGCTGGTATGGATATTGACCAGTTGAAGGAGTTTACAACAGTTGGTGTAAATGCAGTTAAATCTTTAGGTTTGCCACGAAACCAGATTGTGCAGGAACTTCGGGATTTGGTGCAGGGTGGTATTCGTCCGCAATCAAGTACGTTGGCCGTAGCTTTGGGGTTGACTGATGCTGATATTGCCGCTGCTAAAGCCAGCAGTGAGGGTCTTTTTGATTTCTTGATGAAACGAATGAAAGGCTTTGAACGTTCAAGCCTTGAAACACCAAAGACTATGGCTGGCTTAATGGATCAGATAAGTGAAGGGTATACGCGCAGTGCAGCGACAGGAACAGAAGAACTTTATAACTACTATAAAGAAACTTTGGCGAAGGTCGCAGATTTATTTTTGGATCAAAAAAGTTTTGAACTCAATCCAGATGCTGTGAGTAGCATGGCTGCCTTTAGTGAGCATGTTGTAAATGCTGCGAAAGGGATAGGGGAAGTTGGAGAAGTTGCTGGTAATGTTGCTGTACCGGCAGTAAAAACATTAGGAACAGGGCTTGCCTTTGTTGCTGACAATATACCTTTAATTGCTGGGGGCATTGCTCTTTGGAAGTTTGGATCTATTGCAACTGATATATACCAGGTGACGGCGAATACTAATGGAGCTTATCAAGCCCAAAGTTTGCTAGGTGGAGCCGTTCAAAGAACATTAGGTTTTTACAGATCTGGACAGGCAACCATTATGGAACGGTATCAAGTAGAAATGCAGATGGCAAATCAGGCTGCAAATGCGATGCAGCAGGTTCATAATAGAGTTGCTGCTGCTGCGAGAGATCGACAAATTGTTGAAAATGCTGTAGCCAAGCTTACTACTGATGGTTATAACGGATTGGCAGTAAGAATTCAATCCTTGAATGAACGATACAAACTGATGGGTGCTACAGCAGAACAAGCTGGTAAGATGCAATATCAAGCAGCACAGATGGCGGCTAAAGGGCAACGGGAACTTGCTGTACGGACTATAGAAGCACAGGAAAAACACTTGCTTGCTGCCAGGGCGGCAAAGACTCAGGCAGAGCGTTATGTGAGTCTGTATAACAAGGCGATTGGTTTGGGCAGCACACTCGCTGTCTTAGGTGGAACTATTTCTATGGTTTCAGATGAAAGCGATAATATGGCCCAAAGTCTTGGAAGTACAGCTTTTCAGGCAGGTATTGCTATAAGCGCAATCGGAACATTGATTGGTCAATTAGGAAAATTGGTTGATGCTTATAACGCAGTAAAAATAGCTGGTGTTGGTGCTGGCTTGCTAACTACGGCTGGTGTTGTTGGCGCAGGCGCGATTGGTATAGGTTTGGGTGTTGGTGCTGCTGCCGTAGGGATTTATGGTGCAGCGAATGATATCAGTTCTAATGAATTAAAAAGAAGATATTTTAGCAATAGTAATGAAAGTGATACTGAAAATAGCGATTATTGGGATAGAACAAGCGAAAATTTTAACCCTTATGCTATTCAAAAGACTGCCAATTCAAAAGACTTGAGTCTTATTGATTTTGGTGGTAGCAGTGGAAAGACTAAGAAGGGTAAAACTGGAAAGTCTCAGGCTGAACGCGATGCAGAAAAAGCACTGAAAGAACTGACTAAATATCAAGGGAAAATCGCTGAACTGTCACAGGAAGTAAACCGCAAGATTATTGAACAGACTGGAACATCTTTTGATGTTGCAAATGCTTCGCTTGCTGAAGAAATAGAAAAAATGAATTCTACAATCAGCAAGGCTCAGCTTGCCGGTGTGGATCCTGCTGAAATAGCTAAAGTAGAAGGTCAGATTGAAAAGTACAAAGATTTGCAGTCTGCTCAGAATTATCGGGATTATCTGTCAGAAAAACATGGTATGGACATGGATTATTACCAGACACTGGAAGATACCCATTCTATGCATATCAGCCAAATTAATGATTTGCGTATTTCTGAACTTGAAGAATATCGAAACAGCCTGCAGAAGCAACTTGAAGATACTGAACTTACTGAAAAAGAAAAGTTGCGTCTTAAACAGGAGTATGCTGCCGCAACAAAAGAGCTTCAGGATGCTCAATCGGCAGATTTAACAGCTTCTTGGCGTACGGCAATGGATGAGATCAAAAACCTGCAATATGACCAATTGGGTACAATGCGGCAAGGGTTAGATGACGTTTTGGGAACTTTTACCAACTTTGGCCAGAATATGTTGACTGAACAGAAATCGCTTTCTGAAATGTCTGACCAGCTTTTTAAAGACTTGGCCAACAGTATTATGAATACGATGATGAAAGTCATTATGCAGGGGCTGGTCATGAACATGGTTACAAGCATGTTCGGTATGGGTGGCGGCAATGTTGATCTTGGCGGTATTCTCTCTCATTCGTCCAATTTTAGTATTGGTGGAACAAAATATTCTGGTAGCTCTTTTATGGGCGGACTTGCTTCTGGTGGCTATGCACCTAGGGGAATGTATCTTGTTGGCGAAAAAGGTCCAGAGCTTCTTGACTTAAATACGCCAGGACGTGTTTATACTGCGGAGCAAACCAGAGCTGCTTTAAATGGCGGTAATGCTGGTATTCAAAATATCGAAGTGAACATCACTAATGAAAGTGGGCAACCAGTACAAGCTGCCAAGGGTAGTGCAACTTTTGATGGAGAACGCCTTGTGCTTGGAATCGTACTGAAGGCGGTACAAAACAATGAAGGTGGATTCCGTGATGTGATGCGTTCAGCTGTCACAACTTATTAGGGGGGATAATATGGCATCAAAATATATTTTCCCAGCTGGAATTAGAAATCCTGATTATCCGCTGGACGAACAACTGGCCGATCCAACGTTGAGGTCAGAATATGAAGATGGATCCCAGCAGACACGCCCTAAATTTACACGTATTCGCAAGATTTTTACTGTCGAGTGGAATTCGCTGCCGGACACGGAAAAAGAGCTGCTTGTCGACTTTTACTGTAATACTGTAAAAGCTGGTGCTGAAGCTTTTGACTGGACTGATCCGGTATCAGGCAAACTGTACGCTGTACGTTTTGGATCGGCACCGAAGATCAAAGCAAAGATGCTGCATTATTATACAGTGTCTATAACACTGAATGAGGTGTAGGTCATGGCGATTAAATTATCAACATTGGCCAAGCTTGCTAAGAACGAATTATGCAGTGGGACCGCTTTTTTGATTTTGCTGAAGATAGAATTGCCGGGATTGGAAGCTGAAGATAATATTCACGTTGTTGCAAATACTGAGGATATTTACTGGTGCGATCAGTTATACCAGGCATTCCCGTTTCAGATTGGTACAGTCAAAGAGGATGGGTCAGGATCTATACCAAGCGTTGAGCTGAAGGTAGATAATACAACACGTGATATGGAGTATTGGCTAAATCATGGCGGTGGTGGTGTAAATGCCAAGGTAACATTATATGTCGTATTGTCGACAGCTTTGGATAATCCGGTACCAGAGCTGCAGGAAGTTTATTCCGTAACCGATGCTACGGCATCTGAACAGTGGGTAACGTTTTCACTCGGCAACAGCTACCCTTCGCAGGCTCGGCGGCCGTGGGATACCTACAAGAAAAATAATTGTGCTTTTCGGTACAAAGGACCAGAGTGCGCCTGCACGTCTGACCTTGAGGGCTGTAATCATACATTGGCAGATTGCCGGGCCCGCGGGAACAGTAAACGCTTTGGCGGGTTCCCGGGTATAGATCAAGGAGGCTTATATGGCTAAAGAAATTCAATACGCCGACCTGATAGGCGTGCCTTTTAAAAACTTAGGTCGCGATGTTAAGTCTGGCCTTGACTGTTATGGTTTGGTTGTTGAGATTTATCGTCGTTGTGGAAAAGAAATCGGTGAGTATTATTCGGACTGTTCAGATAAAGCTAGGATCAATGCGATACTGAGGCGCGAAGTTGCTACTACGAAATGGCGCCAGATTGCAGAAGGAGAAACTTTGCCGGTACCATGCCTGGTTGCGCTGCGATTTAATTCGCCGCCAGGAGTAGTAAATCATACTGGGGTTTATATCGGTAACGGTCGCTTTATCCATACAAGAGAAAAAATAGGTTGCTGCGTTGATAGTATTACGTCTATCGCATGGCAGAAGCAGATTGAGGGATTCTATGAATTTGTGGGGTGATCGCCCTTGATTACTATTGTTTTTGTAAAAAATCCGTTCGAACCGGATAAAGACAGGTCAATAAAGCAAGTTGAGTGTAGCGGTGAGGTGCTTGAAAGTTATATCGCCGAATATCGCATCCTGCTGCCGGATCAGGAACTGCACATTCAGGTTGACGGTACGATCGTCGAGCATCCAGATCAATGGCTGGTTATGGACGGAGCTTTTATAACTGTACATCCTGTCGTCGGTAAGGGCGGCAAAAGCATTTTAGGTCTTGTGGCCATGGTTGCACTAAGTGTTGTTTCATTTGGTGTAGGTGGATTAGCAAGTAATGTTGGCTGGACTGCTATTGGAACAACAGCAGGGTGGACGACAGCTGGTTATTTGGCCGCAGCAGGGATGATGCTTATCGGTGGTACATTGCTATCCAGATTTATGAGTCCAAAGGTATCTCTTGGAAAGTTTAACAATTCTACAGAGGATCCAACGTACAGCTGGAATGGTATTACGACCATGGACGGTCAAGGCAATGCTGTTGCTATAACCTACGGCAAGGTAAAATCTGGTGGACAGAGTATTGCTAAGTTCATAACCAATAATAATAACGATCAGGTATTGAATTGGATGGTTTGTGCCGGTGAAGGACCGCTGACGATCAGCAATGTCAGTCTCAATGATAATCCAATTGAAAATTATAAGGATGTCACTGTTGATATTCGGCCAGGTACCAACAATCAGGAAATAATAAATAATTTCAACGATGTTATCACACCGCGTGCGCTTGGGTACGAAATTCTGAACAATGAATACCGTACAGATGTTATTCCGGGCAATACTACCGAGGGCATCATAATTGATGTCGAATTTAGCCAAGGCTTGTATCACGCCAATGACGATGGCAATCTCAGTACCGCTTGGGTAGATATCAATGCTGATTATGCGCTTCGCGGTAGTGGTGAATGGAAGCCGTTGGTCACTAGCTATACCGTGGTAAAACCTAACCCAGTTAATGCTGAGTTGATTGATGGTTCTGCGGAGCTTGGAAATTGGAAAATCAGAGTGCAGCGGGTGAAATCAGAAACTACAGACAGCGATGGGGATACTATTAAACAAATTTATTGGCGAATTCGTGTCGGGAAGCCAAGTGCTAAAGACGTTTGGATTTTTGCTGGTACTTTCGGTTGGTATTCCGGATTATTTTCACCGGGTGAAACAGGAAGCATCAATGTCGGACCATTTAGGTTTGATAAACAAACAATGCAGGCTAAAGGTGATGGTTACAGCACAACTGCCGAAGTAACCAAGAATGGCCGTGTCAGCGCTGCACAAAGCACTGCGGTTAGGCGTAGTTTTCGTATCGATAATATCCCAGCTGGCGAATATGAAGTTCGTGTAACGGTGATCGGACGCAGCGCGGCTACCAATAGTACCAGGGATGGTGTGAAGTGCTGGTGGACTACAGTATCAAGCGTTATTTATGACGATTTTATTTATCCAAACAAGGCTCTTATCGGTCTTAAAGCACTGGCCACAAATCAACTTTCTGGGAGTGCGCCGAATTTGACGTTTATCAAAGAACGCGCGACAGTCCTGGTCTATAATCCGTCTGTTGGGTACCAGGAAAAAGAAGCTAATAATCCGGCCTGGGCTGCTTATGACTATTGCCACGGTGCCAGGTTATTAGAAGATCCTCGTACTGGTCAAAACGTTATAGACGTTCGTGGTGTACCTGCAGAGCTGATGATGTATGACCGTTTCGAGGAATGGGCAGAGCATTGCGATAAGATGAATTTAAAAATCAACATTGAGATGGCGACTGTCGGCGAATTTTGGCAGCAGGTAAATACAGACATTGCTCCTGTTGGTCGTGGAAAAATTGTGCAATTCGGTACCAGGTTTGGTTGTATTTGGGATCATGTTTCGCAGCCGGTGCAGATGTTTACGATGGGTAATATAGTTACTGGTAGTTTTAAACAAACCTGGCTCGGAACGAAGGATCGCGCTAATGCTATCGAATTGACTTTCAATAATGCGGCTAAGGATTATGAACGTGATACTATGACCTGCTACGGCGACAATTATGACGAGCCAGGTATAATCCCTAAAACTACGCAGATACAGATCAATGGAATTACCAGCTGGGATCAGGCGTACCGTGAAGCAAAATATCAGTTGAAGTGCAATGAGCTGCTGCTGCAGAGTGTTGAATTTTCGGCTGAGATTGATGCTATTGGCTGTATGGTTGGCGATCAGATACTTGTTGCTCATGATGTGCCGCAGTGGAGCCACAGTGGCCGTATTTATCAAAATAACGGCCTTTATGTTGTGACTTTGGCTATTGATCCGGATACCGTTGATATGACGTTGGATTATCAATTCCAGTATCGCAGTATCAATGACAATCTGCACGGCAGGAAAGTAAGCAGTATTGATGTTGTTGGGCGTATGGTTTCTGTCACTGTGGAAACTGGTTTTGATGCAGCTGATCCACCGCAGGTGCATGATATTTTTGCTCTTGGGCCGGTAGAACGTACGTGCAAGCCTTTTATCGTGACAAGCATTTCACGTAATGGAGAGTATCAGCGCCAGATTACAGCGCTCGAATATAATGCAGCCATCTTCGACGAGAATTACGAGATCCCGATGCCGGACTATTCACTGGATACAGATAACGATGCTCAAAACGTTATCAACCTTCAGGCTCGGCAGGTAGCTTATAAAAACAAGCAAGGAACATTGTGCTGCAGGATGTTTGTTTCTTGGCAACTTCCCGACGAAGCTGCGGCAGATTATTTTACGGTCTTGCTGTCTGACAATTACGGCAGTACCTGGAAGGTGGCGGCATCGGTATATGGTATGGAGTGCGAACTCGACACGCAGCCATTTACCGAGTATATGGTCAAGGTTATTACTGTGCTTAAACTCCGGCAGTCTACCGGTACGATTGTTGGCCCGGTGGCCGCAGGCATCGATGAGTTGCCGCCGGATGTCACGACTTTGGATCACGAAGAACTTTCAAGCGGTACGCGCCGTTTTTGGTGGACCTTTGAATATCCGAATCCGAATGATATAGCCGGATTTAAGATCAAATACATCCAGGGCAATAGCTTGAACTGGAACGCTGCGTATGATCTGCATACCGGGTTTGTAACGCTGCAGCCTTTTGAAACGCAGGCACTGCGTCAAGGCGTACATACAGTCATGATCAAAGCTGTAGATAACGCCGGGCAGGAAAGCCAAGGGATGGCCTACTGCGTCCTCAACTTGGGGGATCCGCTTGAAGATAATGTGCTCTATAAAGAGGACTTTACTGTCGATCGCTGGTCAAAAGTCGTTACCAATGGCGTTATTTTGGATGACGGTTATATCCATGCTCCGCAGTCCTCTTATTTTTGGGGATACCCCGAAAGCGAGTTTTGGGTGCAGACTGATTGGGCGTTCTGGCGTGAGCAGTATAATGCCTTTTATCTTAATGCACAGCTTGTTGTGCCGGCTTCCGGACAATTTTGGTTACGTTATGATATCAGCGGTCCAGCAGCAATTGAATACAGGATTACCGGCAAAAATAATTTTTGGGATTCTCCGGATGCTCCGTTTTGGGATGAGGAAGATTGGGCTTTTTGGCCGGATGAAACCGTATTATTTAAGCCGTACACTTGTAAGGTTCAGGTCAAAGCTGGTGATGTAATTCAGATCCGCGTGCTGGCTCCGTCAAATACGACTGATGAATCTGTATTGCGATCGTTGGTCATGATTGTGGACGTGCCAGACAGGGAGGAGCATTTTGAAAATCTATCAGTGCCAGCCGAAGGTATCTCTCTTGAGATCAAGACGCCGCACTATTACACAACGGCCGTCAGGATAGACGCCGTACAAGATTATTCCGGCAGTGCGACGATAGCAAGGGCAGCTGTTATAAGCCGTAATCCTTGCCGGATTAAGCTGTTGGATATAAATAATAACCCTGTCGAAGGCATTGTTGATGTGACCTGGCAGGGATTCGTTAAGGAGGTTTTATGATGGCGGAAACAGCCCTGAAAATTCCAAGTTTTAAAATCATGGGCGATGCCCTAAAGGTATACAACAAGGTCAATGGTATCGCACAAGAAGGCGCAACTACACAGGCTGCAATGATGGACTTTTTTCAAAATAACAACGATATTCTGCGTTGTTTTGTTGAGATGTTGTGGCAGGAGCAGAAGCCTGTGGTAGTCGGACAATTGATTTGGTCGCCATCGCTGCCGAATGGGGTCATAGCAAAGGTTACTCAGGCGGGTACACTCGGAGCCGATGAACCTATATGGCCATCAATAGTTGGTAGCACTGTTGAAAGTGGGAGTGCGGTATTGAAGATTGTGCTTTGGGCACCGGAGACCTTGCCAGCCGATGGTGGTACTGCTGCTTTAGCTAATAATGCAGAAAAATTAGGCGGACAGTTACCGGCATATTATGCGACAGCTACGCAACTGGCGGCAAAAGCAGCATTATTAAGCCCGGCTTTCGCAGGCATACCAACGGCTCCAACAGCAGATGCTGGCACCAATACAGATCAGATTGCTACAACGAAGTTTGTTATGACTGCATTGTCTGCGTTGAGTTCACAGGGAAAAATAGTTTCATACAGTCTGGCACAAAATGGTTATTGTAAATGGGACATCGGCTTAATTCTACAGTGGGGAT
>ERZ773144.393-NODE-393-length-45362-cov-12.658154_pt1 | contig 45362 bp, 41 predicted proteins | sample MGYA00580849_ERZ773144 | MGnify/ENA primary metagenome ERZ773144 (study PRJEB29015, sample SAMEA2737861) | human gut metagenome | biome: human gut; feature: human-associated habitat; material: faeces | place: China | collected 2012 ...
ACATATCCATATCTTCCAAAGAGAACTCAACCCGAATCTTTTTCGAGTCGACCTCGCCCTTGGAAAGCAAGACAACCGTCTCTACCTGCGTCGTCCCCGGGAACATGTCGACACAGCATACTCTTGTGACCTCATAACCTTTTGCCTGCAGCACAACGAGATCTCTCGCAAGGCTCGTTGGTTTGCAGGAAATATAGATCATTTTTTCGCATCCATAATGGTCGATGATCTTTGGAAGCGCCTTCGGATGGATTCCGTCTCTCGGCGGGTCCAAAACGATGAGATCCGGGCGTTCCTCTAAGGTATCTAATACTTTTAAAACATCCCCCGCGATGAAGTCGCAGTTTGTCAGTCCATTCTGCGCCGCGTTCACCTTCGCCGCCTCAACAGCTTCCTCAATGATCTCCACGCCGGTCACATGTTCTGCCGCCGGAGCGAGGATCTGGGCAATGGTACCGGTTCCGCTGTAGAGATCGAAGACCTTTCTTCCGTCTGTCTCACCGATGTATTCGCGGGCCGTCTCATAGAGCACCTCCGCACCGAGAGAGTTGGTCTGGAAAAAGGAGAATGGAGTGATCTTAAATTTTAATCCGAGAAGTTCTTCCATAAAGAAGTCCTGTCCATAAAGGATCACCGTGCGGTCATTCTGTACCACATCCGCAAGGCTGTCGTTTTCTGTGTGGAGAATTCCGGCAAAAGAGCCTTCCAGATCCAGTCCAAGAAGTTTTTCTTTCCAGCCCTCAAGCAGCGCTTCCTCATTCTGTTCACTCTTCCAGGTTCCCTCCGTCTGGGTGGAGGTCACAAGATCCACAAGGATCTCCCCGGTCTTCACACCGCGGCGGACAAGAAGATGTCTCAGATAACCGACATGCGCCATTTTTTTATAGAAGACTGCTCCGTGCTCCGTAAAATAATCCAACGTCGCTCTTAAGATCTTACAGCAATCCGGATGCACCAGCACACACTGGTCCACGGTCACGATATCATAAAAGCTGCCGCGTTTATGCATTCCCAGAGTCATGGGACCGTCCTTAAACTCATCTCCGAAGGAAAATTCCATTTTGTTGCGGTACGCCTTTGTCAACGGACTACCTTTGATCCCCTCAAAATTGTAGCCGGCCGGAAGAACCGGATCTAAAAGAGCCCGGACCTGCTGCTCCTTGATCTTTAACTGTTCCTCATAAGGAACCGTCTGGTACGTACATCCGCCGCAGTCCGCACGATGAGGACATGCGCCCTCTGTGTTTTCGTATGCTGCAGGAGTCACGACCTTAAGGAGTCTTCCCTCGCATCTTCCTTTGCGCTGCCTGGAGATCGCGATCTCGACGGTCTGCCCCGGGAGCGCATTCTTTACAACTACCTTTTCCTCTCCGATATGGAGGATTCCTTTATTTGGAAAATCCATCTTTTCCACTGTACCGGTGTAGATCTCACCTTTTTTCATATAATTTTTGTACTCCTTTTTCTGCCGGGAATCGGATTTTTCCGTTTCTGATCGCACAGCGCGTAAACGATGCCTCGTTCCCTGATATGTTTTTATGCACAGAAAAAGGCTGTGCAAGCGATCCCTGCCACAGCCTCGTTCTCATTGTGTTTGTAAGCATTTCGGCTTAAGCTTCTTTCTCGTCATCCTTCTCGACAGCTTTTTTCGGAGTTTCCTCCTCTTCCTCGAAAAAGTCATCGTCGAAATCATCGTCGAAATCGTCTTCAAAATCTTCCAGATAATCCGGTGTAAAGAAGCGATATACTGCGTATGCGATTCCGGCTACAGCAGCAACAGCGCCGATGATAGCAAGCACCCAGAGGATACAATTCTTTTTCTTATCCTCTTCTTCTTTTTTATGAAGCAGTTCATTCAGCTTGGACGCGTTTATAAGCTCTTCCATTTTGCTGAGTGCGTCTTTACTCATCGTATCGAATTTGTTCATCCTCACACATCCTTTCTGTTTCACAGCCGCCCCGGACAAGAATAATCCGCACGGACAGATACTTTGTAATAGTATATCATGATTTTATGGTTTTTACTATCCCTAAATTTTCATAGTTTTAGACACCATTTTTTTATACCGCAGTATATGGAGTTCTACAAATAAACATGATAAAATAAAACTGCTGTCGCACCTCCAGCAGAAAGGAGGCGGTATTTATAGATTACATAAACACTTTCCTTGTCTCTGTCGCGGCAAGCATAGTTGGCTACTATGTTTGCAAATGGCTGGATAGGGACAACCGACAGTAACAGCCTAAACGGTTCGGCTCACCGCAAAGAGCAAGAAAACCCCCGGAGGTGCCACTCCGGGGGTTTTCGCGTACTCATAGACATATAAGCACTTTCCTTAGCTGTTTTTAATTATATGCGATTGCCCCCAAAAAATCAATACTAAATTTCTTTTGGCTAATTTATTTACAGCTTCTTCAGCTTCGCAAAGGAAGCAAACATCTTCCTTGTCCCGATCGCCGCATGATCAAAATCGACTGTGACCTCGAAATCTTTTCCGCCGTCCGCGATGGATTTCACGGTTCCGTCACCAAAACGCATGTGATGGACGCGGTCACCTTCGGAGTAATCCAAAGACTTCGGTTTTTCTACGGTGAACGCCTTTCCGAAGGTCGGCGTGTTCTTCGGCGCCGCAGAAGTCCCGGAGGCATATGGATTCTTATAGGCATCGGATTTCTGTCCAAAAAGACTCACACCCGCCGGACGGTTCTGGAATCTTCCGGTGTGACCGTCAGCCGCTTTTCCGTCCGCGCCGGAAGCCTCCGCCCACGGAAGTCCCGCTTCCTCCGGAAGGTTCCTGTACGCGTCTGCCATTTTCTTCCATCCGGTCTTTGAGTCATCCTGATCCGGACGTTCCAGACACACATCCGGGATCTCGTCAATAAACCGGCTCGTTCTTTCAGGCTGTACCTGCCCTTTTATCATACGGCTCTTCGCCGCAGTCAGAGTCAGGCGCTTCTCCGCCCTCGTGATCCCCACATAGCAGAGACGGCGCTCCTCCTCCAATGCCTCCGGTCCTTCCATCAGAGACATCATACTCGGGAAAAGACCATCTTCCATTCCTGCAAGATACACATACGGGAACTCCAGACCCTTTGCGGAATGAAGCGTCATGAGGATGATCCGGTCCTCGGATTCGTCCATACTGTCAATGTCCGCAACCAGGGCAACCTCCTCTAAAAATGCAGACAGACTCGGTTCCTCGGCGCTCTCCCAGTAGGAGACTGCCTTGTTGATCAATTCCTCAATATTTTCCATTCTGGACTCGGCTTCCACCTCGCCCTCTTCCTTCAGCTCGTCACGATATCCTGTCTTATCAAGGATCGCCTCGATCACATCCTTGATCGGAGTCTCTTCCTTTAACATCTTCCGGAACTCGCTGATCTGGTCTGTAAATACTCCGATCTTTAACGCCGCTTTTCCGATTCCCGGAACAGCCTGCGCCCTCTCCAGCGCCTCATAGAAACTCATATCGTTTTCCATCGCGAACATGTTCACCCGGGCGACACTCATAGCTCCGATTCCGCGCTTCGGAACATTGATGATCCTCTGCACAGCCAGGTCATCCCGCCCATTGGCGATCGTCTTTAAATAGCAGAGAACATCCTTGATCTCTTTTCTCTGGTAGAAGTTTACGCCGCCCACGAGACGATACGGGAGATTGTACGCAACACATTTCTCCTCGAATATACGGGACTGGGCATTCGTGCGGTAGAGGATCGCGTAATCCTTCCATGGTCCGCCTCTCTTCACGATATCCCGCACGATCCACTCCGCTTCCTCAAAGGAAGAGCTGAACTCCCGGAACACCGGCCGCTCTCCGACCTCGTTCTCGGTCCAGAGCGTCTTATCCTTTCTTCCGGTGTTGTTCCTGATCACCTCATTCGCCGAATCCAGGATCATCTTTGTGGAACGGTAATTCTGCTCCAGCTTGATCACCTTCGCCCCCGGAAACGTCTCCTCAAAGCTTAAGATATTTCTGATATTCGCACCGCGGAACCGGTAGATCGACTGGTCATCATCGCCCACCACGCAGATATTCCGGTATTTTGCCGCTAAAAGGCTCACAAGCTTAAACTGTACCGTATTTGTATCCTGATACTCATCCACCATAATATAGCGGAAACGGTCCTGATAATACTCCAAAACTTCCTGCTTTGACTGGAACAACTCCACGGTCTTTACAAGAAGGTCATCGAAATCCAGGGCATTGTTCTTTTTTAAACGTTTCTGGTACTCCATATAGAGCTCCGCAATCCGTTTCAGTCTCGAATCCCCCTCAGCCTTCGCGCTGAGCATAAATTCTTCCGGACTGATCATCTCGTTCTTTGCGGAGGAGATCACGCCGAGGACACCCCGTTCTTTTAATACCTTTGTATTCACCTCAAGATCCTTGAAGATCTGTTTCATCAGGGTTTTTGTATCATCGGAATCATAGATGGAAAAATCCGTCATGTAGCCGATGTTCTCAATAAATCTTCTTAAGATCCGCACACAGAGGGAGTGGAAGGTGCTGACCCAGACACTGTCCGCGCCGTATTCCACAAGGCTGTTGACACGGTCCCGCATCTCTCCCGCCGCCTTGTTTGTAAAGGTGATCGCCAGGATATTCCAGGGCTTCACACCCTTTTCCTCTATTAAATAAGCAACCCGGTGCGTCAGCGCCCGTGTCTTTCCGGATCCTGCCCCCGCCAGCACCAGGAGCGGACCTTCCGTGGTGAAGACAGCTTCCCGCTGCATCGGATTTAATATATCGTAATTGTTCATTCTGTTCCCCTTTCACGTTTCCGGAGGCTGACGGTTCTGCACGTATCTCCCACATACTGAAACCGCCGGTATTCCGACAACAGATACCATCATTCTACCACAGGAACACTCGTTCGTGCAATCTTTATTATATGAAAAGTATGTGGCTGTTCCTGTATGCGGATAGGAATTTTCTGAACTGATAATTCCGTAACAGTACAGTGGCAGCAGTAGATTTTTCCGATTGGGAATGCGAAATGGTAATGATATAAAAACGCCCCGGATCAGAGAGAACTGTCATCTCACGATCCGGGACGCTTCTTTTGCAAGCTGGCAGCCAGCATTTACTGCCAGTCTCATTTTATTTTTTTAGAATTCCAGATATGCACCTTTCATCGGGCTTGCCGCATGCTCGCTGAACATACGGAGCACACCGCTCTTGTAGCGGAGCTCTCTCGGCTTCCAGTTTTTCTTTCTCTCGGCAAGAACTGCGTCGATCTCCTCCGGAGTCTTTCTTTCACCCTTGATACCGATGATGTTTAATTTTCTCTCCATCACATCGATCTCGATAAGATCGCCTTCTTCAACGAGCGCGATCGGGCCGCCATCTGCCGCCTCCGGGCTGCAGTGTCCGATAACCGGACCTGTGGATGCACCGGAGAATCTTCCGTCTGTGATCAGGGCGATGGAACGGCCAAGCTCCTTGTCGCTGCTGATGGCCTCGGAGGTGTAGAACATCTCCGGCATGCCGCTTCCCTTCGGTCCCTCGTAGCGGATGAAGACTGCGTCGCCTTTCTGAACTTTATGTTTCAGGACAGCATCCAGGCACTCTTCCTCGCTGTCAAACGGTCTCGCCTTGAGAACTGCCTTGAACATCTCCTTCGGGCATGCGGTGTGCTTGATGACCGCACCTTCCGGAGCAAGGTTTCCGCGCAGAACTGCGATGCTGCCGTCGGTTCCAATGGCCTTGTCAGCCGGACGGATGATGTCCTGTCTTGTGATGGAGATTCCGTAGCGCTCGTTGAACTTCTGAAGCCATTTTTCACAGCGCTCATAGAATCCGTTCTCTTTTAATTCCTTTAAGTTCTCGCCGAGAGTCTTTCCGGTCACGGTCATGACATCAAGGTGAAGGTGGTCTTTGATCTCCTCCATGATCGCCGGAACGCCGCCTGCATAGTAGAAGCACTCTGCCGGCCACTTTCCTGCCGGGCGGATATCAAGAAGATACTTCGCGCCGCGGTGGAGTCTGTCGAAGGTGTCACCTGTGATCTCGAATCCAAGCTCATGAGCGATCGCCGGAAGGTGGAGTAAGCAGTTTGTACTTCCGGAGATGGCCGCATGTACAAGGATCGCGTTTTCGAAGCTGTCCATCGTCACGATATCACTCGGACGCATGTTGTCCATCTTCGCAAGCTTAACTGCCTGTTTTCCGGCCTCTCTCGCGTAGTTTAAGAGATCCGGGCTTGTCGCAGGCATCAATGCACTTCCCGGAAGGGCAAGGCCAAGAGCCTCGGCCATGATCTGCATGGTGGATGCAGTTCCGATAAAGGAACAGGCGCCGCAGCTCGGACATGCGTTATGTTTTGCCCAGTTTAAGCGGTTCTCGTCGATCTCACCGCGCTCATACTGGGCGCTGTACATGCCAAGCTGTTCCAGGGTCAACATCTCCGGACCCGCATTCATGGTTCCGCCCGGAACAACAACAGCCGGAATATTCACGCGGAATAAGCCCATGAGGTTTGCCGGCATTCCCTTATCACAGCTTGCGAGATATACCCCTGCATCGAAGGGAGTCGCATTTGCGTGGATCTCGATCATGTTCGCGATCATCTCACGGCTTGCAAGGCTGTAGTTGATTCCATCGGTTCCCTGGCTCTCGCCGTCACAGATATCGGTGCAAAAATATTTCGCGCCATGGCCGCCTGCCTCAGCGATTCCTTTTTTTACTTCATCTACAAGGATATGGAGATGTCCGCTTCCCGGATGGCTGTCACCTGCCGTGCTTTCGATGATGACCTGCGGCATCGCAAGTTCTTCCGGTTTCCAGCCTGTTCCGATCCTTAACGGATCAAGCTCCGGTGCAAGTTTTCTCATTTCCTGACTCTTCAGACATTTCATGATATTTCCTTCTTTCTTTGTGGGGTGTTACTCGTTATTGAGCGAATGATATCTTTTATTGGAACCGCTTTCCAATAATTTTGTTCTTTCTCTGTGTTTCGAATGCACCGCGGCTTTAAGCTGCGTATCTGCATCTTTCTACTACGCAAAGAATGAAATTACAAGTGCTACAAGGAATCCGGTCACGCCGACTAAGGTCTCCATGATGGTCCAGGTTTTCAGAGTCGTCTTCTCGTCGATTCCCACGAGGGATCTTACCAGCCAGAAACCGGAATCATTGAAGTGGGAGCATACGGTGGAGCCGCCCGCTACTGCCGCTACGGTACATGCCAGATATAACGGGGACAGCTCGCTGATTCCCGGAAGCGCCGCAACGATACCTGCCGCCATGGTCATGGCAACCGTCGCGGAACCGACACTGATACGGACAAGGACTGCGATGATAAATGCAAGGACAACGATCGGAAGATTCATGGATGCAACCGCGTTTCCGATCACATTTCCGAGACCGGAGTATTGAAGCACATAGCGGAGCACGCCGCCGCAGGCGGTAACGAGAAGGATGAGGCCGGTCGGCTCTAAGGACTTTGTCATAACCTTCTCAAGCTCTTTCATCGTGTAGCCATGCTTTAAGCCAAGACCAAACATGGCCGCCAGAGTCGCGAGTAACAGTGCTACGAACGGCTCACCTAAGAACTCGAAGACCGGAGCAACACCGGCTAATGCCGGAACGACGCCGCAGATGGAGTCCAGAATGATGAGCACCAACGGGATCAGGATGATCCCAACGATCAGCCAGAAGCTCGGAAGCTTGGACTCATCGATCTCTTCCTGATTTGCCACACTCTCCGGTACCGGAACATAAAACTTCTTACCACAGATGGATCCCCATACCGGACCGGCTACGATCATCGCGAAGATTCCGCAGAAGATTCCGACTAAGATGACCCAGCCAAGATCTACATTTAACATCGTTGCTACGAGAACCGGACCCGGTGTCGGCGGAATGAACGCATGTCCAACCGCAAGTCCCGCAAGAAGCGGAATCACATAGTGAAGAGAGGAACGCTTTGTCTTCTTTGCAAGGGAGAATGCTAACGGGATCAGAATGATCAGTCCTGCATCGAAAAATACCGGCATCGCGATCACAAGGCCTGTGATTCCAAGCGCCCACGCGGCCTTCTCGTCACCGAATTTCTTTACCATCGTGACGGCGATCGTCTGTGCGCCGCCCGAGACCTCCAGGATCGCGCCGAACATGGATCCTAAGCCTACAAGCAGGGCGATTCCTTTTAACGTGTTTCCAATTCCATCATTGACCGCCGCGATAATATCTTTCGTCGGCATTCCCGCAAGAAGTCCGATGCTGATCGCTCCGATCAGGATCGCGATCATTGCCTGCACATTGAATTTAATGATCAGGACGAGCAGGATCACAAGACCGATCATTGCTGCCAGGACAAGGCGGGTCGGGTTGAGTACAACTCCTTCAGACATAGTGGATTTACCTCCCAGTGTATTTGTTTTGGTTGTTCCGCGCAAAGATCCGTATCATACCCCGAACCGGACTGCTCTGCGCTTCATGGTTTCATTCCGGAAAAACAGTTCACGTTTTGACTTTCCTGTTTTCCGTTTTCATCAGACATGTCAAGCCGTTTAGCAAGTTTTTTGATATATTTGTCTGATGTCTTATGTCTATGTGCTTAATCTACCATTTTTCTGTGGCATTTGCAATACTTGTCTGATGTATTTTGCCTTTTCTCTTTTTCGCACAAAAAAAGCAGGGGAAAATTGTGCATTATTTTTCCCTGCTCGCTGCATTCTTATTCCATTTGAATGGCTTCTGACATTTTACTCTCCTACTGCTCTTTCTCCTCTTTTGTCTCGCCCTGCGCCTTATAAGCCGTCCGGCGTCTCAAAAGCTCCTGCCTGTTATACGTCAGATGCATCACCATTGCACACCGCGCCCCGGTGGAATCATGATTTGCGATGGCTTCCGTGATGGCCCGGTGGGTCGTGATCGTCTCTGTCCGCAGTGAGCGCCTCGTCAAGTTTACAAAGGTATTGATTCCCGAATTGATGATCGGGATCAGGGACTCCATGACCTGATTCTTGCTGCACCGGGCGATCCAGGTGTGGAACTCGATGTCCTTCGGCATGTGATCCTTGTCCGCCAGATACAGTTCCTCCGTCTCCTTACACAGCCTCTTTAATGTCGCGATATCCTCGTCCGTCGCATAAACTGCCGCCTTAGCGGCGATCTCCGGCTCTAAGATCAGGCGGACGTCAAAGAGATCCAGCGCCAACTTAAACCTGTCATGGAGCTTTGCGTTAAGCCTTAACGGATCATCCTCCGCAGGCGTCAGACTGCTGACATACGTTCCCGCTCCTCTCCGCACCTGCAGAACTCCTTTCGTCACCAGACCTTTTACCGCCTCGCGGATCGTGCTTCGTCCCACCTCAAACATCTCCGCAAGTTCAAACTCGTTCGGAAGCCGGTCTCCCACCTCCAACGGTTTCTCTTTTATATACTCTAAGATCCGGTCCTCGATCTGGCTGCCCAGAAGTTTCCGGTCATCTTTTTTCTTCGTCTCCATAGTTTCCCCCATGTTCTGTTACAAGTTGTCTGATGTCTTCATTATACGGAAGATCGCATATGCTGGCAAGCTGATTTTTCCAAATGACCGCAAATACTAAAAAAATCCCGCACACAGTCCGGATATTATCCAGAATCTGTATGCGGGATCAAAATCATCAGATGAAATGCGCTTTACAGCTCATCCTTCACATATCCGGCCACATTATAGGCATGGTCGGAGATACGTTCCAGATTGCTTAAGATATCTAAGAACACAACGCCGGCGGACGGGTTGCACTCGTTCTTGGAAAGACGCTCGATGTGCTTGTCGCGCATCTCCTCCTCGAGAGTATCCACACGGTCTTCCAGCTTGCTGACCTGACGGATATCCTCCATTCCGCCATCCTGACGGGCAGCGACTGCATGGTCCACAGCTCCGATGGCCGCGCTTGAAATCTCTTTGAGATCCTCGATCCCGGTCTCTGAGAAAGCGAGTCCATGTTCCTTCAGGTACTGTGCCGCCTCCGCGAGGTTTTCCGCATGGTCGCCCACACGTTCTAAATCGCTGATGCTGTAGAAGAGGTTGCTGACCTGAACCTTCTGCTTCTCGTTTAAGGACAGGTTGTTGACCTTAATGAGATATTCGGTAAGCTTCTTATTTAAAATATCGATCTCTGCCTCGTTCTTAAAAACCTCATCAAGACATTCATATTTGTTTTCCACAAGGACGCTTGTTGCAAGCTTTAAGTTTGCAAGGGCCATCTTACCCATATGAACGACTTCCATCACACCGACTTCAAGGGCAAAGGTCGGGGATTTGAAGATACGTTCGTCGAGAACCGGAAGCTCGTCCTCCTTTGTTTCCTTCTTCGCCTCTTCCTCGCCTGTCTCACGGACGATCAGACCGGAGAACGCAACGAGCTGTTTCGCGAACGGGAATAAGAGCAGGGTGTTCGTCACGTTAAAGAATGTATGGAACACCGAGATCTGAAAGGAATTGATGCTGCTCTGGGCAATATCCGGGCGCATCATGGAAATGATATACATACCGATTCCGAATACGATCGCACCGAAGCTGTTGAAGGTCAAGTGGATCACAGACGCACGCTTAGCGTTGCGGCTTGTACCGGCACTGGATAAAAGCGCAGTCAGGCAGGATCCGATATTCTGTCCAAGTGTAATATAAATCGCGGCATTTGCGGATACCACTCCACTCATCGCCAGAGTCTGTAAGATACCGACAGAAGCGGTGGAGCTCTGGATGATCGCAGTTACAAGGGCACCTACAAGAATACCGAGGATCGGGTTCCTTCCGAGTACCGCAAACGCCTTCGCAAAGATCGGGGCATCCGTGTACGGTGCTACCGAACCTGACATGAAGGTCAGGCCCACAAACAGGAGGCCGACACCGATACAGATCTCACCTGCCAGACTCTCCTTTTTCTTCTTGGAAAACATCAAAAAGGCTGCACCGATGGCAACTACGAGCGGTGCGAAAAACGACGGCTGCAAAACCTTCATCGCATCCCCCAGAGAGTTTAAGGAAACCATCCATGCGGTGATCGTTGTACCGATGTTCGCGCCCATGATGACCCCGACTGCCTGGGTCAGATTCAAAATTCCGGCGTTTACGAAACCAACCACCATGACGGTTGTGGCTCCGCTGCTGTGCAGGATCGCGGTGATCAGAGCGCCAAGACCGACTGCCAGAAGTCTGTTGTCCGTCACCATTCTCAGGAACTTGTTCAGCTTACTTCCCGCCGACTTCTGCATGCCGTCACCCATGATGCTCATACCGTAAAGGAACATGCCCAGACCGCCGAGGAAGCTGAAGATACTTTCCAGATATCCGATATTCATAATGCCTTCTCCATTCTCTTTTGTCGCTGCCTGTTGTCTTAACACGGCGGCGTGGCAAAAGCGCAGTTTCGATCCGATTCTGCAAAATTTGCCTTCGTGTTCCATCATATCATAGAGCACACGCTTTTTTCAATTATAAATATAATATTTGTAAATTTTAGGTAAAGAATACAAAATGAATTTCGAATTTTTAGTGAATGTCCCGTTACTTCTTCAGAATCTTTATCGCTTTCTTTACATCCTTATGGAAGTCCTCCCATTTCTCCGGATAATCCACAAAATATTTCGGGCAGATCTTTCCCGTCACGTCGTAGTGGCGGATCACGTCATCCGGCTTCAGATCAAATTCCACACAGAGGTACGCGCATAAGTTTACAAGCGTCTGATATGTACTGTCATAAAATTTTCCGGTCTCATCCGGGTGGCAGCACTCGATGGAGATCGTGTCACTGTTGCGGTTGTTGGATGCGTAGGCCACCTCATTTAACGGGACGCACTGGACGACCTCACCTTCCAGACCGATCACAAAATGGCTGCTGACAGAGGTGGTCTTCGAACCTGTCTGGTCCTTTAATCCCTCAAAATAATTCCGGTTTTCCAGAGCGGTGCTGCAGGGATTTGCGACATAGTGTACCACGATGCCGTTTACTTTCTCAAGTGGGATCTGCGGCCGTGAGTACTCATTCGGGGTCAGTAAATTCACATTCACATACTCCGGAACCGCCACATCCGCCGGATTTACCTGTTTCCTCCCCGTAAGCTTCTTTGTCACGAGCACAGCCGTGACGATCACGGCGATCACGATCACGGCGGCCAGTCCGCCTACGATCATGCGGCGGGTCCGCTCCTGCTTTCTTCGTCTTCTCCGGTTTTCCTCCCGCCGGATCCTTCGCTCTTCGATCTCATCTCTGTATGGCATTGTTCTTTCCTTTCTTCTATATATAGAATTGTGATGTCTATTCCGCAGGTCTATGCACTTACTGGGCTGACCGTAAGAAAACCTATGCCGGAAGTCAAAAATCCCATCGGCACAGCCGATTTGGAATGGATTTTTGCGCGTAACCGTGAGGACACTGAACCGTTACATTATAAAAGCGTAAAAATATTCTTCTCAAATTCAATCAGCCCGTCTTTTTTCATCCTGGAGAGCTCCGCAGACAATGCGCTCCTGTCCACCGCGAGATAATCCGCGAGCTGCTGGCGGTTAAAGGGGATTCCGAAGGTCTTTTTCTTCTGTTTTTCAGACTCAAAGGATAGGTACGCCATCACCTTTTCCCGGATGGACCTCTGCCCCATGTGGTCGATCTTTCGCGTCAGCATAAGATTTTTCTTCGCCATAATATAAAGAAGGTTGTGGATCAGGCGGTTGTGGTGGGAGCATGCCGGGGTGCAGACGTTTAGGATCTTTCCGATGTCCAGAAACAGGATCCGGCACTTCTCCGCCGCCTCCACATTTACCATCAGAGACTCGCCAGGCATACAGGCATAGGCCTCTCCGAAGAGCTCGCCGCTCCCAGCATGTCCAAGGACCTGCCTGTTTCCCCAGAAATCGTCCCGGGAGATATCGACACTTCCGGAGAGGATGAATCCCATGGAGCGGATCGCAGTTCCTGCAAGAAAGACCGCGTCGCCTTTTTCGTATTTCTTTTCGACTGCGGAGAGACATTTCAAGATGCTCTCCTTTTCTTCCGGGTGGATTCCGGCGAAAAGCGGGGAATCCGGAATTTCTTCTTTGTGGATCATAGTTTTCCTTTCTTTCACCTAACACGGGCGGCCATTTGCACTTTCCTGTTTCCTTCTTCCATCACGTGCGGTCTACCTTTTTTCAGTTCTGAATGTACCGCATTGCGGATTTTTCGTTGGAAATACAACATACTTTTTGTCATCATTGTAGTATATTGACGATACAAAAGTCAATACATGACACTTACAAAATCTGCCACGATCCGCTTTTTCCGGATACATGGCAGCAAATACACCGCAATAGAAATTGCTGAGACAATATTTACACATTTTGAAAGGGGAACTTAAATTGAAAAGAACGATCGTAAAAATTGATGAAGAAAAATGCAACGGCTGCGGAGCATGCGCAGCAGCCTGTCAGGAAGGCGCAATCGCGATGATCGACGGAAAGGCGAAGCTGATCCGCGACGATTACTGTGACGGCCTTGGAAACTGTCTTCCGGCCTGTCCGGCGGACGCCATCAGCTTTGAGGAGCGCGAGGCTGCCGCTTATGACCATGAGGCGGTTCTGGCACACATGGCGGCAAGAAAAGCTGCTTCCCTCATGCCGACAGAGGCACCGTCCCCGAAGCCGGAATTTACAGGATGCCCGGGAACCATGAGCCGCACGATCACACATGCCTCCGCGCCTGCATCTAACAACGCAGCGATTCCGGGACACACTGCACCTGTCTCCATGGAGAGCAGACTATCCCAGTGGCCGGTTCAGATCAAGCTCGTCCCGGTCCGCGCCCCGTACTTTGACGGTGCGAAGCTTCTCGTTGCCGCGGATTGCACCGCTTACGCATACGGAAACTTCCACAACGATTTCATTGACGGACATGTGACACTGATCGGATGTCCGAAGCTGGATTCCGTAGACTATTCCGAGAAGCTTACAGAGATCATCCGCAATAATGATATCCAGAGCGTGACAGTTGTTCGCATGGAGGTTCCGTGCTGCGGAGGAATCGAGGCGGCTGTGAAGAACGCGCTGATGGCAAGCGGGAAGTTTATTCCGTGGCAGGTATATACAATCGGTACCGATGGACGGATCTTGAAATAAGATCTCGTCCCTGCCAGTTCTTCTGGAAAATCCCATCGGCATAGCCGATCTGGAATAGATTTTTCCTTGTAACTACGAAGGTACTGAATCGACATTTTTATATTTAAGAAGGGAACCTATATGTCTCTCTCAACTACTACAAACACCTCTGGCCGCACCGCGGAGCAGGACGCTGTCATCTGCGCCCTCATCGGACTCGCCCGCGCCGCGGAGGCAAAGGAAATCCCGGCTGGAACTGCTCCGGTCCTTTTTGCAGCCCTGGCATCCGTGGCCCCGGGCGGCTCGCTCTCCTCTTCTGCCGCCAATGACCTTGTGGAACAGATCCACAAGCAGAAATCCATTGTCTCCCCAGACTGCGCCGCTTGCCCATCCCCCTGCGGAAGGACTGCGGACTTTCTTCCGAAGGACTTAAACTGCACCGACAACGGCCTCTTCGAGGACCGGAACCGGCTGCTCGCAGAACTCAGCCAGCACGCGAAAGAGGAATGGAAGCGCATTCTCGCGGAGCAGGAAGATCCGGAGATCACACGACTCTTTATGGACTGCGTGTTCATGGCGGGATATGCATATGAAAAGGAGCTGTTTGCGCCGTATTTTGAAAAATTGGCAGCACTGAATGACTGAATGCAGGAGTCAAAGTCCTGTGCCAGGTCTCCCACGGATCATCCCGGGAACAGGCTCCGGCAGGCAGGCTTCAAACCTGTCTATCTCAGTCGGAGACCTGACTCCCATTGAGACAGATTTGTGATTACTCACCACCTGTTATGAAGTAACTTTTGTCAAGAGTTAATTTTTAGAAATTCTTCTTAACTCCAGTCACATTTTTTCTGACAGCATTAGAAAAGAGTTCTATTTTAACAGTCCCCGGCAGTTGGCCACTCTAAAAAAGTGGGAATCTTCTCGAATGAGAAAAAAATTGATACAGGGAGCCTATGTTCGCCCTCTGTATCAATCTTTTGCATTGATTTTTTATGCATTTTTTATACAATCATAGAATCATCAGATAAACCACTCTGCCTCAGCCCGTCTCTGGTAATTCTGTTTTAACATTTCCACATGAGATAAAAATGCCTCGTCATCAAAATACTTTGCGCCTGCCGGACATGCCTTGATGCAGGCATGGCACTTGATGCAGATTCCGGTGCAGGTATCCGGCGCGTCCTTCGGGATGGATCCCATCGGACAGACTGTCGCACAGATTCCGCACTTCGTGCATTTTTCCGGGTCTGTCTTCGGTTTCGCCTTTAAGAACACTGCAGGTTTTCCATCCGTTCCAAGCGGTGTATAGTAGGCAGTCACCGGATCATCGCCGCGGACCTCGATCTTTGCCGGGATCTCCGTCATATCAGCAACTTTCTTCGCGACCTTCTCACCAAATTCCGCGATCTTCGCGAGATCATCCGCATCCGGACGTCCTGTCGCAAGCTTATTGCTGAACACATGCTCTGTCGGGATTCCAGCAGCTGCGATCGTATGGAAGCCGTGAAGCTCCAGCTCGTTGCGAAGCTCGATCAGACCGTTGTCAAAGTTTCTGTTTCCGAATACCGATACCGGTACTGCAAATGCGCCATTTCCCTCAAAAGCGCTCTGCACATACGGTAGCATCTTATTCGGAATTCTTCCCGCGTAGACCGGTGTGCTGAAAAATACAAGATCCTCACTTTCAAAGCTCGTAACACCTTCCCGGTTCTCCGGAAGTGTAAAATCAAATGTCTCCATCGGCACAGAAAGAACTTCCGCCGCCTTTTTCGCCATCGTTGTGATTACTTTTTTCGTGTTTCCTGTGGGGCTGAAATATACCGCCCATACTTTTGTGATCTTCATAATACCTCACCTTTTCCCTTGATATATGATTCTTTATTAGCAGATAAAATCTGCTTTATGAATTTCTTCCCATCAGTATAGCATATTGCAATGCAAAAAGAAACCTCCTTCCCACAAAAACAGAAGCCCCTGGAATTTTACTTCCGGGGACTTTTCCATTTTCTGTTTCGTGAAATTTACAGTTCCGGTGCCTCATCGAGTACGAACTCTACGCTGGCATCTTTCTTGATTTCTACGGTGTCTTCAGCTTCCTCGATTTCGGTGGAATCTTCTGCTTCTGTGTCCTCAATGAGTTTATCAATTTTTAATATTTTTTAATACCCAACTACATTGCCATCCCCACTCCTACATGCTAATATAATCCCAAGCAAGGTTTCTAACGAATTCTATGATCTATTTTCTATTCTGGCCATTACGGCATCTGAAGACTCTTTGCTGAAATCACCCAAACAACTGGCAGGGAGTCGGGGATGTCTCGTATCAATTCCTCTCCTGCCCAATTTTCCAGGAAAGGAAGGTAACTGAATGGAAAATCAAGTGATCCATGCTCTCATCTCCACTGAAGAGTATAGGGAATCGCCCGATTTTATGAATGTCAATCTCAGCGATTTCGCCCTGTTTCTCGCGGTAATGAAGCACAAGGAGGCGCAGGAATGCGTACTCAGTATTATCCTGGATGAGCCAGATCTCAGGCTTACACAGGTAAGGGTGGAGGACGTTATTCTCAACAAAAACGGAAGACGCGGAATCCGGCTCGACGCCTGGGCATTGGCGGAAGATTCCAGGCAATTTGCTACAGAGATGCAGAATGATGCGTCTGAGGACGATCTCAGGAAGCGCTCCCGGTATTATCAGGGACTTCTTGATACACCGGCGCTAAAGGCAGGAAAACACACAAAATACCGCCACTTGCCATCAATGATCGTGATATTCATCACCCAAACTGATCTCTTCGGAATGGATCGCGCAATGTACACATTCACAGAGCGCTGTCACCAGATTCCGGGGATGGAACTGGGGGATGAGACAATGAAGATATTTTTGAATATGAGCAGTAAGAACGAACGGGATGAACTCGTGAGTCTTCTTCAATATATGAAAAACTCTACGCTCTCCAATCCCGAGATTATTATCCTTGATGACAGGATCCGCAGGCTGGACGCAATTGTTACTGAAGTAAAGCAGAGTGAAGAATGGGAGGATGCACATATGAGTATTTTATCTACTGGTATTGACATCGGACGTAAGGTAGGCCATGAAGAGGGCCTTGAAGAAGGGCGCAAAGAAGGGCGTCTTGAGGGAATCCATGCGATTATAAATGTTCTAAGAGAACACGGTCTTACCGATTCTGAAATTATACAGCAGTTATGTAAATCTTTTCGTTTAGATACAGGCACTGCGGAAAAAATGTTTCATGATTTCTCACATCATGATTAATCTCTGATATTTCAGTTTAATCTTATGTCAAATATGGACTGAATAAACGCCCGGCTCCATACACTGATTGCATAAAGCCGGGCGTTTGATATTGTCTTAATTTTATATGTTTTTGAAATATTCTCTACGGTTTACAACTTTTACAAGCTTCATATCCCTCATCAATCAGCTTCTCCCGCTCCCCCGTATACTTTTTTCGGTTCTCAGACTTGATATTCTTCACAGAATCGCAGTCCGTGCGGTGGAATTTCATGGTCTTCGTGTTGAGGATATAGGTTCCGCTCTCTTTTCCAGAGGTTCCTGCATCGTTTTTTCCGGTACCTCCAGATGCCCCTGATGAATTGTTTCCAGTAGACGATGTACCTGACGTTTTTCCGGTACCTGACGTACTTCCACTTTGACTGCCTCCTGTACTTCCGCTCTTCGCCAGTTCACTCTTTCCCGTCGCGTAGTCGATCGTGACTCCCGGCTGAACATTGTAGACGTAAACACAGAACAGGACTCCGTCGCCTTCGTCCTCCACCGATTCCGCTTCCATCAGAACGCCGGATGCTACGAGATTGTCTCCCTCAAAAACCGGTGTCACGCGGTACATCACATGGTTTCCGGTTTCTTTTACATAGTCGGCTGTCAGGTTCTCAAACGGCAGCATTCCCTGAACATTAAGGTATCTCGTACCCGTGATCAGATTCTTTTCGTTCGCGTTCTCCGCAGTCAGCTGGTATCCGATCAGATGGCATCGGTTATACAGATATTTTCCATCCACAAAATCATATTTCGCATTGATCCACCCTGTTGGCTTTACCTCTCCGATGGAACCCCGCTTTTCCGTCGGCATCGTATCGGTACTGACGGAGGCATAAGCCACACCGCAGCGGCCTAATGAATCCAAATCACTGTAGCTTTCAAAGGAGACATCCGTCAGGTCGTCCTCCGTAAAATACGGAACATTTCCATTGACCGCCACATAGGGGGAGTCCGTATACTCCGGAATATCGGAGAGACGGAATTCCCCGGTTGCCGACGGGTTTCCTGCCATCCCCGATGACGTTTTATTTCCCTGTCCGCCGCTATTCCCAGCTCCGGAGTTCTCTGCCGCCTCAGCAAGACTTCCAAGGATATTTCCCGCCGCATGAGCAACATCTGCCGCCACACTGACATTAGCGGCCGCATCTCCCCCACAGGCCGTTACCGTCAAAGAGACCACCGCGATCACGCAAAGCAGCCATTTTCTTAAATGATTCATATTCTGTCATTCCCCTCTGTTGCCATATTTTCTATCGCAGTCCGCCTTTCCGCCAAATGCTCCGTACATACTCCCCCCTGTCCCAATCTCCAATCTCCCACTATATTTCTGAAATATCGGAATTAGAACTGTCTCCAGCGTCATTCTGCCTATCATACATTCATATTTTAACGGGTATACCGCTCTCTCGTAATTTTCTCATGGGAAGATCCCGCAAATTCTTTCGTCTCCACGCACTTCCACACGCTGAGATCCACTGGAAAATACACCTCCGCGGGATAATCCCTGTTCCAACGGTAGAGATAGATCTCCTCGATCCGCTCCGCACAGCCGGAGACATCCGCATTCTCCACAAAGCAGAACTCCCCGTCCCCCGCAGCATCGAGAAACATCTCATCCACCCGTATTTTCTCCGCATCACTCTCCGCAAACTGTTTTCTGCTATAGGCATTCATCCAAAGTTTTTTTCCATCCGTAAGTTCCAGAATATCTGCCCGCAGGACTCGATCCTGGCTCTGGCGGCGATGGTTGAACATCATCCCATTATGATCATCCACACATACGATCAGTATCATTTGATCCCCTCTTTCCGTTTCTTTTCCATATGGGTATTATACACTATGTTTCCGTTTATGTAAACATATGTTCGGCATCTCTTTCCTGAAAATCTTACCGTTCAGCTCTAGTTAGTTAAAAGTTAAATCTGCGGTAACTGTTCAGTAGGTCTGCGCACTTGCTACGCTGACCGTAAGAAAACATAGGCTGGAGGGTAAAAATCCCATCAGCGAAGCTGATCTGGAATGGATTTTTGCGTGTAACTATGAAGGTACTGAATAGTTACAATCTGCGTTAAAAATCCCTGAAAGCCCTTCGCTGGTCTGGATAATGTTGTGGCTGTGCGGTAACTTTTTTTTCATTTTTCCCATGGAAAATCTTGACATCTGTCCCCTGCGGTGCGATAATAATGAGGTCAAAAAAATATCGTTATGGGCTTGTAGCGCAGTTGGGAGCGCACCACATTCGCATTGTGGGGGTCGTCGGTTCGAATCCGATCAGGTCCACTGAAAAAACACCATTTCCATTGAGAGATGGTGTTTTTTATATGGAAAGAGTCCCCCCCCCCCGCAGTTTTCAACATCCTTGCGTTCACCTGCGTTAATCTACATCTTCGCGCAAATGCACATCTTCGTCATGTAATACTTTTTGATTACCAGGAAATTCCGGTATAACCTCCCATTAATTCCAAAAAACCGCCGCCAGGTATTTTCCCCAGCAGCGGCATTCCATTCATTCTGTCTTGAACTTACGAGCCCGGATCACTGTCCAAAATAACTGTTCACACCGACAACAAGTCCATCCGCCAGTTTTCCTAACGTCGCATCATCATGAGCAGATTTCCCATCCCCCAGTTCGATATCAATACTCGGAACCGTAGAATACGACGTCTGGGTCAGATCCATCTCCATGGATCCCGACGAGAAGATCTTCACACCGTTCTGCTTCAATCCGCCAACCAGCGCACTTCCAAGCTTATTGTGGGACTCCCAGTGGGACGCCACCGGCTCCATGGCACGATAGGCGGCATTATTCGGCACACTCATGTAAAACGCGCCCTTGTCCGTCTTCGTGGAATCCCAGTGCAGGGCGATATGGCAGTCAGCCTTATTGTTTGCCATGACGGTTCTCGCCACATTGTCGAGCTGCACATCACTTCCATCACGGATCATCAGCACATCATATCCCACCGCCAGAAGCTTATCCCGGAAGATCTGCGCCATACGGAGCGTCACGGTACTCTCCGCCGTTCCATCCGCGAACGTCATTCCGCCGGATACCGCAACGGCCTTCGTCGCTCCGGCTCCTGTAGTTCCGCCTGTCACCTTTGCCGTTTTGTCGGGATGGCAGAAGGTCTTTACCTTCGATCCGCCGGATGTACCATGTCCAGCATTTACAGCAACCACCTTATTTTTCCGGTTCGCAGTTCCATTGTGGTAGAACACCGCGTGACCGCTGTTGATCGCGGACATCCCCGCATATTTCCAGTTGGAATCCATTCCAACCTGATAAGCCTTATCCACATACGCCTTTAAGGAGTCGGGTACTGTCACGGTTCCATCGGCAGCGACTGTGGATGTTCCGCCCGCAGTTGCCGCCCCTGTTTTTGCAGTGCTGCTCTGCGGCTTGCTGGTCGTCAGATAGCGGCTTGCAACATAAACGGTCGTCTTCGATCCGCCGATCTGCACCTCGCTCCACTCCCCGTTATTTTTCATTCTGGAGAGCTCTGTCCCGCGAGGCAGTGTTCCGAGAACCGCCCCTGATGCTGTGGAGGGCTGATTCCTGTAATTTAACTTCGACGCGTTCACATAAACCGTATCCGCAAACGCCGTCATCGGTGCCGCTGCGGCGAACAGGATACCGAGTCCCGCGCAGAGACCTGCCGCATGTCTTTTAATTCTCTTCTTTTTCTCCATATTCTTTCCTTCCCATGCATTCCGGACCTGATCCACCCGGAAAAATTTTAATATGTCCCGACTTCCCAGTCTGAGGAATTCATTTCTTCCAAACTTACTTTCCTTATCAAGACAGCCCGGCATCTCTACCGGGCTGTCCGAAATCTTCCAATTTTCAATTAATCACCAAGTACATTCACGATCTTCGCCGGAGTACGATAGTTCCATGTGGAGATCTTGATACCGGATCTCGCGTTGGACGCATGGCACACCTGACCATTACCGATATAGAGCGCAACATGGTTGATTCCGCCGCTTCCGGAGTAGAATACAAGGTCACCCGGACGCATCTGGCTCGAGGTGATCGACTTCCCGCTTCCCGACTGCGCGCCGGAGTTGTGCGGCAGGGATACACCGAATTTCGCCATGACAGACATCGTAAATCCGGAGCAGTCCGTTCCGTTTGTCAGGCTCGTTCCGCCGTAGACATATCTGTTTCCGACGAACTGAACTGCGTAGTTTGCGATCTGGGCACGTTTGGAGGAAACACTTCCGGACTTCGATCCGGCAGCCCCGTCGTTTGCGCTGTTCTTCTTACCGGAATTATTCTTTGAACTGTTCTTAGAATCATTCTTCGAAGAGGTATCTGCAACCTCAACCACCGGCGTATACTTGATCGCCTCTTCCAGACCGTACTTAACGTCAACATAATCGCTGGACAGGTATGCGTCCTGATCATCGATCTCGATCTTTACCCAGCCATCCTGCTGATCCGCTACAAGGAATCGCTCGCTGTTGGAGATCTGTGTGTAGATCGAAGAATTCGTGTTCGGCTCTGTGCGGACATTGACGCCGTCCGTGTTGGAGATCGCCATCAGCTTTGCAACCTGAAGCGCTTTGTCCTTCGCCTGCTGTCCTGTCAGGATATACTCAGATTTTACATAACCGGTAATGTTTCCGGAACGGATCTTGTACCAGCCCGACGTGGAGGTGTCCAGGATATCACAGCCTGCGTTGCTCGGCAGCTTCGCGATGATCTTGCCCTTCTTCTCATCCGGATTGTCGCGGACATTCAGGTAATTGGACACATTGGATACACCGAGATTATCATAAAGGCTTAAGACCGTCTGTCTCATATCCTGCTTGATCGCCTCATCCAGAGCGTATTTTACGGTGACATAATCCGCAGAAATATATCCGGAAGAAATCTGGATCCAGCCGTCCTGCTGCCCCCTGATGTCATATCTTTCGTTTTTAAATGCCTGCTCCACAACATTCGCATCCGCCTTCGGCTCTGACCGGACATTTAACTTATCCGCATCGATCACGGCACGCTCAGCCACATTTTCCGCAGCCAGTTTTTTCGCCTCATCCCCGGTATAGACATACTGGGAGCTTACATAACCGGTCACACCGCCGGATGAGATCTTATACCATCCATCTGTGGAGGTATCCAGAATCTCGCAGGCGCCGCCCTTCGGCAGCTTTCCTATGACCTCACCGAAGCTCTCCGGGGTCTTTCTGACGTTCAGATAGCCTGAGACCTCCGCAATCCCAAGATTTGCATAGCTGTCCACAATACTCTGGACCGTCTTTTCATATTCCTTAGACGCGATCTCCTCGGCAGAAAGCGTGGTCTCCAGAACGATATTTCTCTCCCCGGTGCTCTCAGATGCAGCCTCTGTTGTCTCTAAGGAAGCCGCTGCGGTCTCAACCTTCATCCCCCTGGAAAAAGTGTCCCTGTGATTTCCGATCACAGTTCCTGCAACCGCAACCACCGCGACCACTGCAACAGCCGCTCCTCCTGCCGCGAGGATCTTCATATACGGCATCGCCGCCTTTTTCTTTTTGATCTCACGCAGTCTTAAGATATTTTCACGCTGACTTGCCTGATGCTCTTTTTTCGGGCGCACGGGCTGCTGTTTTTCCCTTCGGTTTCCGAAACGTCTTCCCGCAGAACGGGATCTCTGTTCCTCTGTCTCCGATTCAGCGCTGTCGGCTTCTGCGGTCTTTGCCTCCGGTTCTGTGCTGTCGGCTTCTGCTGCCTTTGCCTCCGGCTCTGTGATGTCGGCTTCTGCGGCCTTTGCCTCCGGCTCTGCGCTGTCGGCTTCTGCGGCCTCTGCCTCCGGCTCTGTGTTGGCGGCTTCTGCGGCCTCTGCCTCCGGCTCTGTGTTGGCGGCTTCTGCGGCCTTTGCCTCCGGCTCTGCGCCGTCAGCATCTGCGGCCTTGGTCTCCGGCTCCGTGCTGGCGGCCTCTGCGGCTTCGACCTCCGGTTCTGTGCTGGCGGACTCTGCGGCTTCGACCTCCGGTTCTTTCTCGGATTTCTCCGCCGGGATCTCCGGGATCACCGGCTCCATCTGATCCGGAACGTCTTTCTTAGTTTCTTCTATCATTTCTCTGTCTGACATGTATGTTCTCCATCACCCCGTCCCATAGACGGTTATCGCATATTGTTACAATTTTTGCTCTACCCGTAATTGTAACAATCCCGGCAGAACCTGTCAAATTTTTTCCGCCGGGATTTATGATAAATTTCTGTCAAATTTCTTAAAAAATTACATCTGCTGCCGGAATCCGGCTGAGACCCGGATCTTTTCCCGAAGCTTACGCCTCTTCACTCTTCTTTCCAAGCGTCTGGAAGTGTTCCATGCTGCCGTAAAGCTCCTTGATCCGTGCAAACTCCTCCTTGTCCAGAAAACTCAGTTTTCCTCTTCCGAATGCCTTCGCCGACTCGATCATAAACCGGGCTGCCTCATCCAGATCTTCCATATGGGTAGCTCCCGTTGCACATCCGGCAACGGTCGTCTCTGTCGTGATCGCAACGCCTACCACCGGGGCTTTTGTCGCCGTCGCAGGCTGCAGGATGCTGTTTAAATGGAAGATTCCATTTCCATAAGGCGTGATATCCTGCTGTGTCAGAGCAAATACATAAGGAAGTTTTCCTGTTGTCATCTGCATCACATCGAGAAGATCCTCGCTGACTCTCAAAATATACCCCTGACATACCGTCGGTGAGATTGCGAATCCACGGTGGTTGATGATCCTATTTCCCTTTGTGGTATCCACAACCAGAACTGCGTCCAGATCGTCCGTCACTTCCTCCTTATTCACCTGCCAGGTCTCCACCGGGGAGTTCATAAACGGCACCGGTTCATGGGGAGCTGTCGGAGCGTCCGGGCAGACATGGGTAGATATGAATACGTCGCCCTCAAGGAAATCACCCTTTGCCTGCATTCTGAGAAGCTTTGCGGCAACCGCTAACGCTGTCAATGCGCCGTCACCGTCGGAGACAAACCCGATCTGTTCCGGTCTTGCCCCCAGACCGCCGAGGCGTCCGAGAATGCCGATCGTTCCAGCGTTTCCGCCCTTTGATTTTCCGTTTTTTCCCGGAATCAGGATTCTCACCATATCCGTATGACCTTTTGGTCCTTCAAGCGGATACGTTTCCACCTGACACATGGGATCGATGGATCTAAAATACTCCACCACCTCGCTGCCGGACGCTGATGCGCTGTCTAACATGTCAAATAATTCGATCAATTCTTTGTACAACATAGGACATCTCCTTTTCCCGGTCTCTTATAAGACCGCTTGTTATTTTGAGGGATATTGTAACTGTTCAGTACCCTCACAGTTACGCGCAAAAATCCATTCCAAATCGGCTGTGCCGATAGGATTTTTGCCTTCTATTCTAAGTTTTCTTACGGTCAGCGCAGTAAATGCGCAGACCTACTGAACAGTTACGGAATATATTACTATTTGAAATATCCCTGCTCCTCATAATACCGTTTTGCCCCGTCATGAAGCGGAATCGGGATCTTAGAAGCCCGGAACTCCCTGTCATCCATCGCCCGCATAAACGGTTCTCCGGCTGTATACACCGGTCCGTTGACCTCCAATGCCCAGGCGATCTCATGAACAAGGTCTTCATCCATATCCGCAGACACGCAGACAAGGACTTTTTCGCAGAAGGTCCCGACCTCATCGTCCTGATTTTCATAAGTTCCTGCCGGAACTTTGATCTTACTGTACTCCGGATGGCCGTCTAAGATCTCATCCAGTTCTTCGTCCGTGTAGGATAAGAACCGGATCCCATCCTCCGCCGCCAGCTCCTGGTAAGCCGGGACAGGGGACTCCGTGAACGCATGGATCCCGTCAGCCCACTGGTCCCGGACCCCGTCGGCTCCACCCTGGATCCCATAATACCAGATCTCCGTGTTCTCCTTGTCGATTCCAAGGACATCGAACACTTCTCCGGATACCTTTGCCGTCTCAGAACCTTCATTTCCCACGGCAAGCGGATGCCCCTTCAGTTCCTGTACCTTCGAAAGTCCCAGTTTCTTCGGGGATATCCACGTGGAGACGATCGGATAACATGCCGCTACTGCACGAAGTTTTTCCCTTTTTTCTCCCTCACAGGCACCGGTTCCCGTATACGCCTCGTAAGCTGCCCCAGCCGGAACGATCACGAGATCATATGTCCCGTCAAACAGATGCTCTATATTCATATAGGCGCCTTTTGACGGCCAGGTCTCCACATAGACTCCGGGAACTGTGTTGCTGATGGTCGCCGCCGCGGCTTTTCCAGCCCGGTCAGTCACGCTGTCCTCAGTGAAGGTCCCCATAATGAGTTTTCTCGTCTCCCCCATACCGGGATCCGGCTTTGAGCATGCAGTCAATACACCGGAAGCGGTAGCTATGAGAATCAGGCTCCGTGCGTGTCTCCGATTCATGCGATATATCCGTCCACGCATACCGCTCCGTACGGGCGGATGCTCATACGGTATGCGCTTCCCTCTCCCATTGCCTTTTCAATATAAGCGATGTACTCGTCTGTCACGGAATTCGGCAGCATCGCCATAATAACGCCCGCAAATCCGCCGCCGTGAACACGGCATGCGCCGCAGCCTTTTTCCTTGATAAATAACTCTGTGAGCGCTAACGCGGAAGTGATCCCCTGCTCCTCAGATCCCGGAACATAACAGTTCTGGAGCCATTTCCAGGAAGAATTTCCGGATTCGGTGATCAAACTTAAGAATTCGTCAAAACGGTTCTCCTTTAATGCCTGAACCTGTTTTTCAACACGCTTGTTCTCCTCAAAGAAGTGAAGGGCACGTAAGAACGCGCGGTCGCCCGCCTCTTTTCTCACTTTCGCCGCGTTTTCGATCACTTCCTGTTCCGTGATCTCCGCGCAGACTTCCTTTCCAAACACGGCTGCCACCCTCTTCATCTCATTCGGGATGGAGGAATACTCAGCGCTTAAGTCCGCATGACCTTTTCCGGTCTGGACAATGATCAGGCTGTGATCCTGAGCACCGAAATCATAGTCGAGTTTCTCAACAACCGGTTCTAAAGGATTCTTGAAGTCGATGGTGATCATGCCGCCCACCGCGCATGCCATCTGGTCGAGAAGACCTGAACCTTTATTCCAGTATTTGTTCTCCGCGTATTTGCCGACATGGGCATATGTAACGACGTCCACTTTTCCGTCATTGAAGAACTCGTTGATCATGGAACAGATCAGCATTTCGTAGGAAGCGGAGGAGCTGACTCCGGCGGCGCTGATCACGTTGCTTGTAATGTAAGCGTCGAAACCGCCGATCTGATATCCCATCTCCTGAAATCCGGCCAGCATTCCCTTTGTCAGGTCGATGGTTCCGGCCATCTTGTCGCTCGGCTTTAAATTTTTGATATTGATCGTGAATTTCTGGCTGTATGTCTCACTGATAATGTGAATCTCATCGGTTCCGTTTGCCGCCGCGCAGGCAACACAGTCAAGGTTGATGCTTCCAGCCAGAACTTTTCCATTATTGTGGTCTGTGTGGTTTCCGCTGATCTCGGTACGTCCTGCGGAAGTGAAAAGACTCACCTGATCCCCCCCGAATGACTTTTCAAATCCCTCAAGAACATGCTCATAGCGCTTTTCATTCTCAGCGGCACCGTCCCCATACATTTCTGTAAAAAATCCGGTCGCTTTCGCGCTCTGTAATGCTTTCTTTGCAGCTTCTCTATCCATAACCCCAGTTCTCCTTTTCGATCCGCTTTGGCGGATATTTTAATTTTCTTCACAGCCGGCACCTTGTCCGGAAGCTTTGCTGTGATTTCCGGGTTACTGTACCCACAGTTACTGTACACGGGTAGGAATTTTCTGAACTGAAAATTCCGTACAATACAGTGGTGGTAGTGGATTTTGCCGATTCGGAATGCGAAGCATCGGCAAAATCAGTTACTGTTTGCGCAAGGCGTGAACAGTAACTACGCGCAAAGCAGGGGCAGTAACTTTTCCGGAAATCAGGTTGAAAAGAAACCTCTTATTATTATATAATACCTCGTATATGTGTTGCAAGGAAAACTTATTTTTTGAAAGGATCTGTTTTATGCTTCAGACAGACTGGAATGGCAAACCGTACCACTCTCTCGACTATGAATTAAAAAAGATATTTGGGAAAAAAGTCTATAAGCTCGCTCTGGACGGCGGCATGACATGTCCAAACCGGGATGGCACACTGGGAAGAGGCGGCTGTATCTTTTGCAGTGCCGGCGGATCCGGGGATTTTGCAGAAAAGCAGGCCGGATCCCTTAGAGAGCAGGCTGACCTTGCGAAGGCCCGCGTCAGCCGGAAGATCTCAGGAGATGACGCTGCCTATATCGCGTATTTCCAGTCATACACAAACACTTATGCCCCACTCTCCTATCTGAAACAACTCTTTTCTGAGGCAATCTCTCTCCCGGAGATCTGCGCACTCTCCATCGGTACACGGCCTGACTGCCTCCCGGATGAAACCGTAGAGCTTCTTTCCCGGTTAAATAAAGAAAAACCAGTCTGGATAGAACTCGGTCTGCAGACGATCCATGAGGATACGGCAAAACTCATCCGCCGGGGATATGCGCTCCCCGTTTTTGAGGATGCCTACCGCAGGTTAAAGGCTGCCGGACTCACGGTGATCGTCCATGTGATCCTCGGACTTCCCGGAGAGTCGAGGGAACAGATGCTGGAAACTGTAAATTACCTTGGAAAGCTCCATGTGGATGGGATCAAGCTGCAGCTCCTTCATGTGTTAAAGGGAACGGATCTTGCCGATCTTTATGCATCTGGCAAGTTTCAAACACTGGAACTGCCGGAATATCTGGAACTGATCGGTGACTGTTTAAAAATCCTCCCACAGGAAACCGTGATCCACCGGATCAGCGGTGACGGACCAAAGTCGATCCTGATCGCGCCGGAATGGAGCGGGAATAAAAGACTGGTTTTGAATTCCATTGCAAAATATTTAAAGGAACATCATATTTTTCAGGGGATGGGCCTGTAACTGCTTTCTCATTTCGATAAAATGCATGTGCCTTGGCACAGTCCCGCGCCTCGCGCGGTCGCTTGCGACAGTCTGCATCTTCGCGCGAGTGCGCATCTTTGGCACGTCAGTGCCTTTTTATGTAACAGGGAATTTCTCAGAATTTCCTGCTACATAAAAAGGCGTTAAATCCATCATCCGGATTTTTCTCCGGGTGGATCGAACGCCTTTATCATTTCTTTTCCATTATTTATACTGCCACGTAACTATTCAGTACCTTCATAGTTACGTGCAAAAATCCATTCCCGATCAGCTTCGCTGATGGGATTTTTGCCTTCCAGCCTATGTTTTCTTACGGTCAGCGCAGCAAGTGCGCAGACCTACTGAACAGTTACACTGCCACAATGATTCCGCCGTCCCCTGCATAAACGGTAGCAAGTCCGGCTGTCTCGGTCACAATGATCTTTTTGAACTTTGCGGCCTGTTCAAATTTTTCTTTTACATACTGGGCACGTTCCGGCGCATTGCAGTGAGCGATCGTAAGACACTTATCTTCCACTGTTCCTGCATCTTTCACAACGATCTCCACCATTCTCTGAAGTGCCTTCTGGATTCCGCGGGCCTGATCCAGTTTGATGATCACGCCGTGATCCGCACCCATAACAGGCTTAATGTTTAATTTTGTCGCGAAGAACGCCTGAAGTCCGGTGAGTCGTCCGTTCTTTCTCAATGTATCCAGAGTTTCCAGAACGAAATACGTCTTCTGTCTGTCGCGGTACTCGAGAGTTTTCTTTACGATCTCTTCAAACGGAATATCCTGCTCACAGAGTTCCTGAACATAAAGCGCAAGATTTACTTCTCCGGTAGAAGCAGACTCAGAATCGATCACCACGATATTCTTCTTTCCGGTTCCAAACTCTTCCTCATAAAGATTCTTTGCGAGAACCGCACTGTTATAGCATCCGCTCAGGTGGGAAGAGATCGTAATAACAAATACATTCTCCTCCTCGCAGCAGTAAGCTTCCTTAAATGTCTCTGGAGACGGGCAAGCAGTCTTCGGACACTCCGGGCTTTCCTTTACGATTTTTAAGAATTCCTTCTGGTTAAAATTCTTATCGTCGACAAACTGATGGTCTTCCACCATAAGCGTAAACGGGATCAGGGTAAAATGCGGGTCCTTCCTCTGCTCCTCGGTAAGATCCATGCAGCTATCCCCAATAATTCTATAATTCATACTGCTTCCTCCAGCTCTATTCCCTATCACGGTTCTCATTTATTTTTCCCCGTGATGTAGTATTCAATACCATATATTATAGAGTGGCTTCTATAGAAAGTCAATAGAATGATAGAAAAACCTCGCTTGATATATCCTGGAAACGTTACTGTACACGGGTAGGAATTTTCTGAACTGAAAATTCCGTACAATACAGTGGTGGTAGTGGATTTTGCCGATTCGGAATGCGAAGCATCGGCAAAATCAGTTACTGTTTGCGCAAGGCGTGAACAGTAACCTGCAAACAGAAAATCTCTGCCGGATATTCCCGGCAGAGATTTTCCCAATTCGATCTCCATACAAGATCTGATTACACCACAATATTTATATTATGTGGATAATCTTTCCAGCAGCTGCTTAGCACCCTCACAGCCGCATCTCAAATTATCGTCAAAAGTCAACTTCAGTTCCGTAATATGTGCAGGTAAGCAGCTTCGCCATATTCGCAGGATCGATCTCTCTCGGGTTCGATCCGGTACATGCATCGCCAACCGCGAGTTCCGCGATACGGTCCACCTTCTCCTTAAATTCGTCCTCATTGATACCGAATTCTTTCAGTGTCTTCGGAATATTCAGCTTCTCATTGAATTCATTGATCTTCGCGCAGAGGCTGTTGATCAGGGCCTGTCTGGATCTTCCCTCTAATCCCATTCTTCTTGCGATCTCCGCGTAACGGTCAGCTGCGACGGTATCCTTTGCGTTATACTGGATGACATACGGAAGATAGATCGCGTTCGCGCATCCGTGCGGAATATGTCCGGTGGAGAACGCAGCTCCCGTCTTGTGGGCCATAGAGTGAACGATTCCAAGAAGCGCATTAGAGAATGCCATTCCCGCGAGACACTGCGCGTAATGCATCTCCTCTCTCGCATGGGTATTTCCATTGTAAGATGCCGGAAGGTATTCCAGAACCATCTCGATCGCCTGAAGTGCCAGCGGATCCGTAAACGGTCCGTTTAATGTGGAGACGTACGCCTCGATCGCATGGGTCAGGGCATCCATACCGGTATAGGCAACCTGTTTCACCGGAAGTCCCATCACGAGATCCGGATCTACGATCGCAACGTCCGGAGTAATATTAAAGTCAGCCAGCGGATATTTCACTCCGGTCTGATAGTTTGTGATAACAGAGAATGCCGTTACCTCTGTAGCTGTACCGGATGTGGACGGAATCGCCGCGAATCTTGCTTTCTGTCTCAGTTCCGGGAAGCTAAACGGAGTGATCAGGTCTTCAAATGTAGTCTCCGGGTACTCATAGAACGCCCACATCGCCTTCGCCGCATCGATCGGGGAACCGCCGCCCATGGATACGATCCAGTCCGGCTCAAACTTGCGCATCGCTTCCGCGCCTCTCATAACGGTCTCCACCGACGGATCCGGTTCTACGCCCTCAAAAACTTCAACTTCCATTCCACCGTCTTTTAAGTAATGAACAGCCTTGTCAAGGAATCCCTGGCGTTTCATAGAACCGCCGCCTACTACGAGAAATGCCTTCTTTCCCTTCAGATTCTTCAGTTCTTCCAGACATCCTTTTCCATGATAAATGTCTCTCGGTAATGTAAATCTTGCCATACGCTCTCTTCTCCTTTCACAATTCTGTCATTACAGACAGGGATCTCAAGTTTCCGACCTGTGTTTCACAGGTTTTATCAGGAACCAATCACGCTTCGCTTTTCTAAGTTCTATAAACATTATACTATTGTTAAATAATTAACGCAAGTATTTTGTTATTAATTTTATAACATTTTTATATCGTCTCTCTTTACTTTTCATGAGCAGTGAATGCGAGATCAAAAATATCTTCCAGCAGAATTCTTTCCCCTTCCTCTAAAATCAAACAATGACTCTCCTCGTCCACTCTCTTTATATGACCGGAGATCGTCCGATATGCTCCTCCGTCCTTCTTTTCATCGGGTACAAAAAAGGTTACTGTGATTTCCGGACGGGATTCCTGTTTTTCCAATAGAAGCCGCAAATTCTCATTCAGTTTTTCCTTTTCATATTCATCCAGCTCGATCCGCTTTTCCGTAATACGTTCCGTCTCTTTTAATACTGCGCCAAATCCGGTGAGCGCAGCAAATGGAGCAAACTGGGCTGCCCTGTCCCTCACCGGCATCCGGGTATGCTTTGATTCTCCCGGATACGGAAGATCGATCATATCCCGATATTTCTCCCATGTACTCATGCCCTGTGACCTCCTATCTGGTTGTTCCGCTTTACCGCGGTCGCGCCCTCTTCCAGATTCATTCCCTTTAAGACCGCGTTCTTTCCGAACTTTTTCTTGATCTCCAGAACCGCCTGCTGCATCCGTTTTTCCCGCGCCAATTCTTCCTCTTCCTTCTTTTTCTGCTCCACCTGTGTGCCGTAATCGGTAAAGAGATTCAACTGTTCGTACTCCTGCACTTTCTGTTCCGTTCCCTCACAGACCACATGGTTTGCGGAAATCGCGATCCGGCGCACAAGAAGCTTTGGATTCATGATCTCATCGTAGAGCTCCATAACCGCCTCCGTGATCCGTTTCGTGGAGGAAGTTTGCCCGCCAAGATTCCTGGAGCCGTGGGCGTGTTTCGGGATCCGTCTTCCATAACGGTCCGTGGATATCTCCCCGCTGTAGTTCTTTCTGAGTTTTGAATCCGTCAGGTTTTCGATATCGTATCCCACCGTCAAGACCACCTGGTCCGCTGTCAGCTTTTTCTCCACAAGATCCAGAGCCAAAAGGTCCGCCATCTCCCGCACGACGAGCCTTGCCTTCTGGACGGTATATGGACAGGCAAGAACCTGCCCGGATCCGACGCTGTGGTTTTCCGGCTGGTACGCCTTGACATCCGCGATCGTACACGGCTCATACCCCCAGGCATGGTCGATCAGAAGTTCCGCGTTGACACCGAACATCCGGTACAGAAGATCTTCGTTATAATAATCGTTTTCCTTTCCGAGGGAGCATCTGGCGATATCCCCCATCGTGTAGATTCCCCGTTCTTCCAGTTTTTTCGCGTATCCCCGGCCCACACGCCAGAAATCCGTCAGCGGACGGTGTCCCCACAGATATCTCCGGTAACTCATCTCATCCAGTTCCGCGATACGCACTCCGTCCGCGTCAGGTTCGATGTGCTTTGCCATAATATCCATCGCGATCTTTGCAAGGTACAGATTCGTTCCGATCCCCGCAGTCGCCGTAATTCCGGTTTCTTTCTGCACATTCCGGATCATCCGTGTCGTCAGCTCATGCGCCGACATATGGTATGTCTCAAGATAGGAAGTCAGGTCGATAAAGACCTCATCGATCGAATAGGAATGGATATCTTCCGGTGCCACATATTTTAAATAGATCTGGTAAATTTGTGAACTTTTCTCCATATAGTGGGCCATCTGCGGCGGCGCAGCGATAAAATCCAGCGCAAGATCCGGTCTTTTCGTCAGTTCAACCGCATCACAGGAACTTCCCGTGAATTTTCCACCGGGGGCCCGCCGCCTTCTCTCCCGGTTCACCTCTTCCACCTTCTGCTCCACCTCAAAGAGGCGCGCGCGTCCGGGAATCCCATACGCCTTTAAAGAAGGCGATACCGCAAGGCAGATCGTTTTCGATGTCCGGCTCCGGTCCGCGACGACAAGGTGCGTCGTCATCGGATCCAGTTTTCGATCCACCACCTCAACAGAGGCGTAAAATGACTTCAGATCGATCGCTGCGTAAATTCTGTTTGATCTATCCATCTTGCTCATTCTATCCGCCATAGCCCGTCTCCCTTCCGACATCAATTTCCATTTCCCCCACATACCTTCACAAAATATATGCACTCACTGGCAAGATCAAATTTAAAAAATCCCTATGCGGCCGCGCCGGATCCGCTTCAAACACCTGGATCCGCCCATTATCCGGTCCCCGGTCCTTAAACGCCGGAAACATAAATCCGCAGACCGGCATCCCCGGCTCATAATCTCCGCTCACCGGGCACACCGCACAGATCAGGAACCGGTAAACTTCCTCCGATTCCCAGAGGCTTTCCTTATCCTTTGCCTTTCTCGGAACATCATAATTCCCGTGAAAGAAATAGACCGCATAATCCCCCGACGCCGGATATTTTTCCCCAAACACTTCATAAAAAATATCAAGCAGTGCATCGTTTTTCAGCTCACACTCCCGCAGTGCGCAGAGCAGCTGCCACACACTCCCGGGCTTTTTCTCCTCCCCCGAAAAGACATATTCCTTCAACGCCACATTCGTCTCCGAAAACGGGATCGTCTTCGCGATATCAAGATTCTTCTGCTGATCTGGCAGGGAGAGCTGACGGAAATTCTTATTAAATGTCCCGTCTACAAACCCGTCCCTATCCAGATAAGCCCCTGCAATCCGGTCAAAGCAGTTTCTCTTCAATGTCATTCTTCTCGTAAGCTCCAGCATATCCTCACGGTTGATCTGATTCATATATTTTCTCCGTTTTCTCTGTTATTTAGTCTTAGCTTTTATTCAGTCTTATCCGTCATCTTCCAGCACTCCAAAAAACCTACAGAAGCTGTCACCAACATCCCTTACTAATACATGGCCACTAAATGTCTCTGCGGCTTTCCTAATATGGTTTATCTCGATTCCAGACTCAATCCTCCCTGTAATTCTCCCTGAAATCTTATGTCTCCATTATACAATCAGAACATATGTTCGTCAAGTTTTTCTATCTTTTCCTTCTTACAAGACTTACAGGACCTGCTGCCGACAGCCTCTTCCAACTTCATCGCAACAAAAAAGACCCCGCAGAGCATTCACACGCCCCGCAGGATCTCCCCAATTTCTCTTTTCCAAATTTAAATGGAATGCTGTCTCACATACTCCCAGGTATAAGTGCCGCTTTTTCCCTCATCCTCAAGGATAAACGGTGTGATCTCCTTATATCCCTCATCCTCCATCATATTTGCCGCCTCAAGACATGACTCAAGGTTATTTTCAAAATCTACGGAAATATATGGATTCTTGTCGGAATCTCCGTTGCCGTCCTGATCTAAATGTGCAATCGCGTACTGCATATTGGTAACTTCCTTTCTCATAAATATTTTTGATCAACCTGATTATAGCATAGCGCGGATAGGATATCAAGTAAATATCAGTAATTATTCCTGTTTTTATCTTGTCTGTTATTTCCTGTCCTTTCCCTGTTTTCTGTTTCTTCCTAATAAGATGCAGCCTCTGTCCATACGAGTCATTTTTTATCAAAAGATACCGTGAAAATCCTCAAAAACAAAGCCTTTCGTCTTCTTGACAATCCCCAGTGTTCACGCTATAATACAGAGAATGTAAAGCTAAAAATTATAAAGGGTCATTCTGCCCCGAAACAATAAGAAAGGTAAGACGTCATGGCTGATAAGAAACATATTTTAACTTATGCAGGACTGAAAAAATACGAGGATGAGCTTCAGGATCTGAAAGTAAACCGCCGTCGTGAGATTGCCCAGAAGATCAAAGAGGCAAGAGAACAGGGAGACTTATCCGAGAACGCCGAGTACGATGCTGCGAAAGACGAGCAGAGAGATATTGAGTTAAGAATCGAAGAGCTCGAGAAGCTGTTAAAGAACGCGGAGGTCGTTGTTGAGGACGAGGTAAACCTTGACAAGATCAACGTCGGATGTATCGTAAAGGTTTACGATGTCGATTTCGACGAGGAGATGGAATTCAAGCTCGTTGGTTCCACAGAGGCAAACAGCCTTGAGAATAAGATCTCCAACGAGTCCCCGGTCGGACACGCGCTGATCGGAAAACGCGTTGGTGACGTTGTTGACGTTGAGACACAGTCCGGAGTTATCCAGTATAAGGTACTCGATATTAAAAGAGTCGATTGATCGCCGCCGTGTACAGACGGGAAGCTTCCGGGCTGAAAATTCTGTACACGACCGTATCGATCATACACAAAGACTACAGTGAAGGAGAAATAGAAAAGTGGCTGAACAGCAGAATCAGAACAAGAATGCAAATGCAAAAGAGCAGGATATCCACCAGCTCTTAAAGGTGCGCCGCGAGAAGCTTTCTGAGTTACAGACAGAGGGCAGAGACCCGTTCCAGATCACAAAATATGATCAGACAGCTCACAGCGCAGATATCAAGGATCATTACGCAGAATATGACGGAAAGGAAGTTTCCATCGCAGGACGTATTATGTCCAAGCGTGTCATGGGTAAAGCTTCCTTCTGCAACGTCCAGGATCTCAAGGGCAACATCCAGTGCTATGTATGCCGCGATGACCTCGGTGAGGATTCCTACAAAGACTTCAAGAGAATGGATATCGGCGATATCGTCGGCATCAAGGGCTTTGTATTCACAACAAAGATGGGCGAGATCTCTGTTCATGCCCATTCCGTAACACTTCTCTCCAAGAGCTTACAGATCCTTCCGGAGAAGTACCACGGACTTACAAACACAGATACCCGTTACCGTCAGAGATACGTTGACCTGATCATGAACGAGGACGTTAAGAAGACATTCGTTATGCGTTCCAAGATCATCAGCTGCATCCGCAGATACTTAGATGACCTCGGATTCCTTGAGGTCGAGACTCCGATGCTCGTCGCAAACGCAGGCGGTGCTGCCGCGAGACCGTTCGAGACACACTATAACGCTCTCGACGAGGATGTAAAGCTTCGTATCTCCCTTGAGCTCTACTTAAAGAGACTCATCGTCGGCGGTATGGAGCGCGTTTACGAGATCGGCCGTGTATTCCGTAATGAAGGTCTTGATACAAGACACAACCCGGAATTTACTCTTATGGAGTTATATCAGGCATACACGGATTACCAGGGAATGATGGATCTCACAGAGGATATGTTCCGTCATATCGCAAAGCAGATCTGCGGATCCACAACGATTCCGTACGCAGATGTCGAGATCGACCTTGGAAAGCCGTTCGAGCGCCTTACCATGATCGACGCGATCAAAAAATATACCGGTATTGATTTCAATGAGATCACTACGACTGAGGAAGCAAAGAAATTAGCAGATGAGAAGGGCGTTCACTACGAGGATCGTCATGTCCGCGGCGACATCATCAACCTCTTCTTCGAGGAATTCGTTGAGGAGCACCTGATCCAGCCGACCTTCATCACAGACCATCCGATCGAGATCTCCCCGCTTACCAAGAAGAAACCGGGTCACCCGGAGCAGGTTGAGCGTTTCGAGCTCTATATCTATGCCCGTGAGATGTGCAACGCATACTCCGAGTTAAACGACCCGATCGACCAGAGAGAGCGTTTCAAAGCACAGGAAGCAGCACTTGCTGCCGGTGATGACGAGGCAAATACCACTGACGAGGACTTCTTAAATGCCCTTGAGATCGGTATGCCGCCGACCGGTGGTATCGGATACGGTATCGACCGTCTTGTTATGTTATTTACAAACTCCCCGGCGATCCGTGACGTACTGCTCTTCCCGACAATGAAGTCCTTAGATTCCGACAAAAAATCTTCCAAGTCTTCCGTAGCCGCTCCGGCAGCAAAGACTGTTGAGAAGATCGATTTCTCCAACGTTAAGATCGAGCCGATCTTCAAAGAAATGGTTGATTTCGAAACATTCGCAAAATCCGATTTCCGCGCAGTTAAGATTTTAGCCTGTGAAGCGGTACCGAAGTCCAAGAAACTCCTGAAGTTCACATTGAACGACGGAGAGCGCAAGGACCGCGTGATCTTAAGCGGTATTCACGAGTATTACGAGCCGGAAGAGCTGGTTGGAAAGACAGCAATCGCGATTGTGAACCTTCCGCCGAGAAAGATGATGGGAATCGATTCCGAAGGTATGCTGATCTCAGCAGTCCATGAGAAAGATGGCCATGAGGGACTGAACCTCCTGATGGTCGATGACAGAATCCCGGCCGGTGCAAAGTTGTACTAATAACGAAACAATCTACTGTGCCCGGGTGGTTCCTTACGGAGCCGCCTGGGCACATTTTTTTTACATTAAAATACGCATCACATCGCCATTGATCTGATAACGGGAATGTGATGCGTACTTTTTTCATATGAATGTCTCCTGATCGCGGGTTACAGGACCCGCGATTTTACCATTCAGCCGTTCTACTTCGTGATCTGGAAGGACCGGTTGATCGGGGAGGCCAGATAGTTACCGCCAAGGACAACGACTGTCATGGTATAACGTCCCGGTTCTGTCGGCGGAGTTGTGGTGCTGGAGTATGCTCTCCATTTGCTTGTAAATCCGGAGGGATGAAGCGTTTTCTTTTTCATATCTGTATCCTCATGTTTCTCTTTAATTTTTTATTTTTCTTTACTTCTCTTTTTCATCACAAGACCTGCCGCCAGAAGGACCGCGCCTGCGGAGAGCAGGATCCCTACCGGCCACCACAGCTGTCCTGTCTGGGGAAGCTTCTTTTCGTTCTCCACGGTTGTCTCCGTAGATGTCTCTGTTTCACTCTCTGCCGTACTCTCCTCCACTCTGGTTTCCGACTGTGTCTCCGCATCTGTGATCGTCACCGTCTCGTCAGCCGCTGTTGTGATAGTCGGCTTCTTATTCGGAGTCGGATCCCAGTCGTCATCATCGCTGTCATCATAATAACGGGTCGGAGAGGTCGGATTCGATGGATCCGTCGGGTTTGTGGGTTCCGTTGGGTTTGTCGGGTTTTCCGGTTCTTCAATATCACACTTGATATCTGCTTCCGCCGCGGCACCGCCCGCTTCCACGAGAACCGGTGCCGGAATGTAGGTCTTGCCGCCAACGGTCATCGGATCCCCCGTCACAAGGTAGAGAGCCTCTCCATCCGAAAGATTCCGAAAAACCACATGCTTTCCGCTTCCCGTTCCGGTCCGGTAAGGCTGGATCCCCTGCGCCTTCGCAAAATCTGCCAGAGTGATCGCAGCCTCTCTTGAACCACCCCCGGAAACATCCGCACCGGATGCCTGAAATTTCTCATTCAGCACATAGACACCCGCCTGTTTTTCTGCAACCCGATAGAGATATACCGTCATTCCGGCCTGTTCTGTTTTTATGTTCAGACTGCCCCGCTGTGCCGCGTAGGACGGATTTTGAAATATCACCATCCATACCGCAAGCACGGCAAAAATAAAGCCCAGGATCTTATTCTTTTTCCGAATTCCTGTCATCTTGGATTCCTTCCTTCTACATCGATTTCTGTATCTGATCTACATGCTTCTTTTTCTCTTCCCTGCTGCTGCCGCTGTGCCCATAAACAGGAGTCCAAGACCCGTGAACATTCCCCGTCCCATTCCGCCTGTGGACGGAACCTTCTTATCGAGGACCGCACCTTCCACGGAGTCATGTTCTCCATCGTTGACCCAGGCTTCGTTAAACAGCTCGTCCCCCTGGATCGCGTCGTCTGTCACGACCGCTTCATAGGTCACTGTAATCGGATTTTCACCCGTCAGATCTTCATAATCGATGATTCCGGTATTAAAGAGGTTTACAAGATCAACCTCAACCCGGAATGCGTTGGAACCACTGGCTGTTACCGTGTAATACCCGGAAGGAACTTCTTTTCCATCCCTGCCCGCAGTCACACGGAGCGTACCGTCGATAAACTTCAGATACCGGTTCATCTCATCGTGGAAGACCATGGTCTCCACAACAGAATCCGGGATCGCATATTTTTCATCTGCAGAAAGGAACTGGGCACCGGATGCGCTGTACACGCGGACTGTCTCCGCACCGGACGCACTGTGTACGCGGACTATTCCCGCGCCGGACGCACTATGTACGCGGACTTTGCGAATCTCCCTTGCGGAGTTTGCCGGTGAGGCGTTGGATGCCGTTACAACATAGCGTGCAAGCAGCTTTGGAAGACTGGAGTTCAGTGTAAACTTGATCTTCTTTCCCTGACTTACGGTTCCGATCTCATCCTCGCCGTCTGCCTTTTTATCGATCGGATAACTTGTCGTCTCGTAGATGTCCGCGCCATGAGCCGCCTTGATCTGGAATCCCGTCTCATATCCGCCGGAAGCTACCGATACGATATGACGGTTTTCCGGAAGGTCATCATCTACCTTCGCCACAGCCGCCAACGAAGAAAATGCCATGGCAGCCGTCATCGCAGCAGCGGCTGCGGTGACGGTCATGAAACTTTTCCATGATTTTTTCATGTCTCTACCTCGTTCTCATAACTAGCAACAATCCGAAAAGTCTGAATTACTGTTCTTCTTTCTTTTTCTTACCTGTCACGATCACAGCACCTGCTGCAACTCCCATCAGGGCGATTCCTGCTGCTGTGAAGGCTTTTGTTCCAACTCCACCGGTGGACGGAACATCTGGATCGATGACCGGGCCGTCAACGATATCCTCTTCGCTGTCGTTGACCCATGCACGGTTCTCCACCTTGTCTCCATTGATAACACTGTCTTTTACCGTTGCGTCATAAGATACGACGATCTGTGCCGCATTCTTCAGCTGATCATACGAGATCTGACCATCATTAAACGCTGCCACAAGTCCTACTGTTACCCGGAAAGTCTCACCTTCAAGATCTGTACGCACCATGTAATATTTCTCCGGCAGTTCCACAAGCTTTCCATTATTCATGATTTCGACTTTCAATGTAGCCTGATTAAGAGAAAGATTACTGCTCATCTTATCATGGAATATCAGCTGATAAGACTTCTTTTCTATAATATATGGTCTGTCATCATCTGGTCTGTCGTCATTTGGAGTACGTCTTTTTACCTGCGCTGACAGTGACTGCGGCAGATTGGATTCCAGTGTAAAAGAAATAACATCTCCTGGCCTTGCTGCCTCGATACGGTCCTGACCATCCGCTTTTTTGTCCACCGACGGTTTACTTTCCTTATCGCTGTCCCAGTAAATTCCATCTTTAAAATAAGTGAACGTTTTGATCAGATTGTTTTCATCAATTCCCGTAATGCTCAACGTTCTGGATCCACTTTCATTCGCTGCATCCACCAACTCCTCGATCTTTGCTTTGGATCCATCCGGATTTAATCCGGCATCAATGCCAAAATCTTCAATTCCTGTCACTCTCCAGCAGCCTTCGCTGTTCTCCGGCGCATGATATGTCGCATAAAATTCAATGGTTCCCGGCTCCACCGCCTCAACATAAAAACTGTTTGCGCCCATCTCATTGGAGGTCAATACTGGTGAGATCGTTTTCCCGTTTTCTCTCAGATTCACAAGTCCCACAAGTGCATTCACAAATGTGTTTCCAGAGATATCCGCGCGAACAGCCCCTGTATTACTCTGATCCTGAATCACTACTTTGGCGCGCAGATCATCCGTACCGGTTACCTTATTATTCTTAAAACTCAGCACTCCGCCATCCGAGCCGCCGCCAAAATATCCATGAATAGCAAAGCTACAGTCACGGAACGTATTCCCACTGACCATATTTCCAGATTCCGGAACTACAAAATTATCTCCAAAGAATTCAACTGCCTGCTTAAAACCTGAAATTTTACAATTTTTCACATCAAATCCCGGACTGTCAAATAAAATACCATCCGCAAATTGTGAATCTGTTCCCTTGATCGTACAGTTTTCAACATGAAGAGAAAAGCCAGTTCCACCTACTGCGCCATTGTGATTGGAAACCGCTGCTGTAAACTTTCCCTCTTCAGCCGGTACATTTCCAGCATCAATTGTAAGTCCTTTTAAAGTAATATTACTGCCAAACGCGTTAATTCCGCCAGCATCTGAAAGGTTGTCTGCCACTGACGCATTCATCACCTGAATAACGCTGTTTTTCTCTCCCTCAACCGTGATGTTCTTAAAATCTGCCGGAATTGTAAATCGGTCATATGTACCAGACTTTATTTTGATGGTCCACCCATCTTTATTTCCGTTCCCCGAGATCTGATTTATGGCCTCCTGGATATCCCCGGCTCCATCCTTCGCGTCAGCAACCGCTGTCTTTGACTCCAGATCGAGAGTTGCCCCAAAAGCGGTTCCTGAAAATGCTGTCATCGCTGCTGCCGCTGTGCAGACTACTAAAACCTTGTTCATTTTCTTTTTCATTTTCGATTCCCTCCATGTCAATTTATGTCGAAAAAAGCTCCGTTTTCACTTTTTGTGAACCGGCGCATTTTTTCCATCATTCTTCCGGTTCTGTTACCCGGTGTCCGCGGACAAGGAGCCTGTGGGTATTTACCCCATACGGAGTACAGGTATAAAGCGTCACAAGGTCTTTTCCGTTCTGGACATAAAGTTCTTCCGTCTCTTCCGGAAGTGTTACGAGGATCTGATCCACCTCATACGTGAATGTCTCGTTTAAGACATCCAGAGTGAACCGATCTCCCACTTCTAGTTTGTCCAGGTCAGTGAACAGTTTCGCCTTCACAAGACCGTTATGGGCGGCCAGCACACAATGGGTATTTTCACCGCCCACCGGCAGGCTTGTCCCATACCAGAAACCGGCGCCCGACTGAAGCGCCCGCTCTTCCGTTCCGTGGTAAATGGGAACGTGGACCCCGATCTTCGGAATGTCCACATATCCCATCATCCCTGTTTCCCATGGATCTAGAAGGTGGTCAAGCTCCTCCCGTTCCTCTGCGGGAACCAGAAACTGTTCCTCTTTCTTTGCAAGTCTTTCATTGTACTCTCTGGCCGCCTGGATCATTCCTTCGCAGTCGATCCCCTGAAACCGGTCATACGCCGCGATCGCCTTGTTGAACTGATACTGATAGTACCAGTCACAGATATGCGGGTACAGAAAAATTCCCAGTCCCAAAAGAAACATGACTGCTATGAGGATCCCGCGCCCGGTGAGCCATGAAGGTTTCCTGCCGGAATTACCGGATCCATGCTCCATTTGCATCTACCTGATATCCATCCGGTGTTGTGGTGTTCGCAAGTATTGCGCCAAGTGTTCCCTTGTCGGATGCTGTGTTGAAGTAATACCACTTGCCGTCGATCTCATGCCAGCCGGTGTACATGTGTCCTCTTGTGTTGTCCCGTTATCCTCCGTGAACTCGCCGCCCTCTAAGATCCAACGTCCGGACTTACCAGCTGCGTTTGTGGCTTTGCCTCTTGTGGAGGTGCTATAGTCATAATCACTGCCACTGCCGCTTGATCTCCACTTGTAGGTGATCGTGAAGGTCGTTCCATCTTTTCCTACAATATATCCAACCGGGAATTTATCCCAGGTCTGATCGCTGTAACTGCTGCTCTTACCCTTGGATGCAGGAATATCCGCAAGCGTGAGTTTCGTTCCAACCTCAAAGGTCTTTGTAAGTTCTGTCTGACCGTTCTCAGTAAATGTTCCGTTATATGCAGCTGTCTTGTTAAGCTCAATATCCGGGTCTGCTTCTGTTCACGCTGTTCCATCAAAGTTATGTTTCTTTGCAGCCGGTGTCAGCGTACCAGATGGTTCACCCGACACATCCGCCAACGACACTCCCGGCACAGACCCAACGACCATACAGGCCGTCATGAGTGCTGCCATAACACGTTTTTTCATTCCGCGCTTCTTCATCTCTCTTTTCCTCCTTCTTTGAATCGTGGATCGTAACTGTATCTCTGTCGAACAGTTACTGTGAGTCAATATTTCAATTGCTGCACACAGGATTCTTCTGCCTCTGTATGCTCACAAAGCTCCTCCTTTCCCCCTTGCTCCTTAAAAATTTATAAAAATCACTCCCTAAACTGCATTCTATGCAGCAAAGCTGCCCGGTATTCCTGCGGTTGGAAGTGTTTTTATCAGTATTGTGATCCCCCTGCGTCCTCAGGAATTTTCTTCGCGATATTTCGCTAAAAATGGATCATATAACCGCTTTTCCGCGTCCAGCCGCGCCTGAACTGCCTCCTCATAGGTTGCGAAGCTGCCAAGATTGTAGGACTTTCCCTGAAAGCCAATGGAGGCTCTCCATCGGTTGTTTTCTCTTCTGTATACTCCGCGATGACCGGAAGTATTATTGGAAAATGTCTTTCTGCACGCGATCCGCTCCACACAGGTTCCGTCCATAAAATGGATGGTTTTCTTCATATTTACCTTTCTCTGTGCTTCCTGAAGACAGCCGCAGCTTCTTGTGACCCCGGAGCGGAGATTCTCTTTTTGGCAGATGCATTGTTTTCCACAGTCACACTGGCAAAGCCAGTAGTCACTCATCCTGCCCGGACGATCCGCGCGATCACCTTCGGACGATCCACTTTGCTCCATCGTACCTTCCTTTTTTCTGTCAGCTCCGCTGCAGGTCCCAGAACCACAAGCCTGCCGTACCGCTGTCCGGTGAGATCAAGGCGTTTTTCCTGGAGTCGGATCCGTCTCCTGCAGCCACAGTTCTTCGTATGTCCGTTTTTCAGGTGTGAATCTTCTACGGTGCATGTATTCCCGCAGTCCCACTGACACCGCCAATAGGTTTTCGGTTTCCCTGAAATCTTCACTTTTTCAATTACCACGAGACTTCCGTATCGTTTTCCGATCATACATTTTTTCATTCAAAAAAGCCGTCCATGACATAATGTGTATTATGTCATGGACGGCTTGTCTTAGACGATCCTTCATCGTTCTTATATGAAATTTTCATACTTTTTACGCTTTCTAAAGTTAATTTAAAAAAGTATCCGATCTGCGAGTCTGCTTCCAGGACCGCATGTTTTTTTGAAAATCACTCGTCTAATCTGCCTGCAAAAGCTACTTGCAAGATTTTTTCAAGATTCATGCATTCCACGAATACATTTCTCAATTCCAAAATTCCAGAAATTCCTGTATTTCCGACGAAATCCGACTTTTTCTCCAGGCAAGAAGGACCTCTGTTGTAAAATCGGCATCACAGACCCCACATGCTTTCAGCTTATCAGAAAGTTCCAGCATCGAAGTCGGCAGAATCGCGATCCCCATTCCCCGTTCCGCCATCGTGATCGCGGTCCTTGCATCTTCACAGGCAAGGTAGATATCGCAGACAAGTCCCGCCTCCTCAAACTTCGAGGCGATATATTTCTGAAACCGGTGGGACAGGATCAGGGGCTGTTCCGAGAGCTCCTGCAGCTGAAGCGATGTGCGTCCTTTTAAAAGAGGGAACTCTGGAACTGCCATGGCGAGAAGGCGTTCCTCGGCCAGAGTTTTCGTCTCACAGCCCCTTAACGTAATTGGCGTGCGCAAGGTCGTGAGGTCGAGGATCCGGTTCTCAAGCTGATCCCTCATCGTGAATGTGGATCCCTCGTGGATATCAAAATGGATATTGGGATGGCTTTTTGCAAAGCGCATCAGGTAATGGGACATCATGGACACGGTGGACGGAGTCATTCCGATATGGATCGTCGCCGCCTGACTTGATTTTATGACCTCGCGCTTCGTTACCTCCGAGAGCATCAGGATCTTTCCCGCCTGTTCGTAGAGCGTTTTTCCTGCCTCCGTCAGTGTGATATGCTTCATGCCGCGGATAAAAAGCGGCACCTGAAGTTCCTCCTCCAGCATTTTCATCTGGTAGCTTAGCGGCGGCTGTGTCATATGAAGCTCTCTTGCCGCACCGCTGATGGTTCCGGCGTCAACAATGGCCCGAAAGTATTCTAACTGTCTGATCTCCATAGTCTCTCCTTCTGACCGGCGATCTGCAGACCTCCACTCCCGCAACGGTGCGAATTGTGGAATCCTGATCCCGGATCATAACAATCATGGTCTGAATGTAAAAATTCTCTTGTATTATATAATTTTTATTGTATTTCTATATAAAAACAATAATTTACATATATTATAGGGGATGCTATACTTGAACCGCAAGAAAAAATTTAGAAAGGATCAAATCGTTACAGGAAATCTGTTACAGTACACGGGCACTCCATGCCCGCGCACTGTAACAGGATTTTGCCGATG
>ERZ773144.407-NODE-407-length-44394-cov-6.250615_pt1 | contig 44394 bp, 39 predicted proteins | sample MGYA00580849_ERZ773144 | MGnify/ENA primary metagenome ERZ773144 (study PRJEB29015, sample SAMEA2737861) | human gut metagenome | biome: human gut; feature: human-associated habitat; material: faeces | place: China | collected 2012 ...
GCATACATTACATTTCTTCTTGATGGATATGGATAAATAGTAGAATCAAATTTTAGCATCTTATTCCTCCTGAAAATTAATTTTAAAGTTTATATATGATATTAAAGAAATTCAACAAATATCCCTGCAATGATAATAGAGATTGTGGTTACAGAAGCCAGTCCTGCAACAACATACGCTGGAATTATTCTTTTAAGAATAGCAGTTTTCTCTTCTTCATCATCTGTAAGAGCAGTTGCTATTTCATTAGCAATAAGATATGTAGCAGGGAATCCTAAAAGCTGAGCCATAGCTATCCCCATTGCCAGATCTTTTGATCCAACTATTTTCCATGTAGGAAGAAGATAAATTAAAAGATAAGTTCCTATTACAAATGCAGCAAATATTATAAGCAGTTGGAATCCCAAAGTAGTAAGGTCTCCAAAAGATATTTTAGCAAGAGATGGAATCAAGCTTGCAAAAACTGCAAATGAAAGGAATCCAGAAACTTTTGCTTTATCAAGTATAGCATTAGGAACAGCCCCAGTATATGAAAGGATAGTTCCTAATAAAAGTGCTGTAATGCTGGCATTAAGTCCAGTTTTTTCTTGAACTATTCTTGAAATAAAAGCAGCAGCAGCAGCAATAGCCATACAAGTAAAAGATGTAAAATATTTTTCATTCTTTTTAGCAAAAGTTATTTTAGTTTCTTTAACTGGAGCTTTTTTATCATCAGTAGCAGCTTGTATTTTTCCAGCTCTAAATTGTTCTAATACTTTTCTTCCTTCTCTCATACCGAAATATGAAGCAGGAGGTGTACCAACGAATTTTTGAATGGCATATACAAGAGTACCAAGTGCAGCAACAGTTTGGAATCCTTTTTCCATGGCAGCACCAGTCATTATCTGTGTAGCAATTATACCTCCATTGATGATAGGAATAGAAACAACAGCTGCTTCTTTTCCAACTAAAGGAACAACGGCAAAGACAGCAATTATTCCTACTATCATGGAAATGATTGCCATGACAACAGTTCTCCATTCATCAATAAGTTCTTTGATATTAATCATAGTTCCCATGTGAAAAATAAGCAAAGGAGCACTCCAAGCAGCTGATTGAGATAGACCTGCTTTTTGAATCATATCAGCTGGTATCATTTTAGTCATAAATCCAACTAAAAATAAAAACATTGCAACAAAAACTGATGAAAGTTTAGCTTTTGTAAAAACTCCTAAAAAATCTCCAATTGCAAAGAATAATACCGTCAAAAATAAAAATAAAAACATGTAACCTGCGTTCGTCATAAATTTTCCCCCTTGATTAACGATTAATTTTTTATATTAAACTAAAACTCAATATCTTTTATAACATGGAAATATGTAGATCTGAATTTAAAGTTTTTGATATTTTTTCTCATTACCATATTGTCCATTGAGTAATATAAAGGTACACAAGCAATATCATCTTGAATCATTTGCTGAGCTATTTCGTAGTTACGTTTTCTTTCTGCTGGATCAGAAGTAGCTCTACCAGCTTCTATATATTTATCAAGTTCAGGATTTTTATATCTTCCATGATTTCCAGCTGCACCAGCTGAGCTGCTATGATATAAAGGGAAAAGGATATTATCAGAATCTCCAGTTCCACCGCTCCATCCTCCAAGTTTTAATTCGAAGTTAGCATTAGCAAGATCTTGAAGATAAGTAGCCCATGCTACAACTTCAATTTCAAGTTCTAATCCTATTTCTTTAAGATTTGATTGAATAATTTGAGCTACTTGTACCCTTGATGGATTGTCATTAGTTATTACTTTTAGTTTAGTTCCAGTTAGACCATTTTCTTCAACTAACTGTTTAGCTTTTTCCATATTTCTAGGAAGTCCAGTTACTTTATCTGAATATCCAAAAGCCACATTACTTACAGGGGAATTTGCCTCAATAGCAAGTCCATTATAAATAGCCTCGATAATTCCTTTTTTATCAATGGCCATAGCAATAGCTTCTCTAAGAGCTTTGTTGTGAAATTTTTCTTTATTAAAATTAAATGTAATTGCTTCAGTAAGAACTACAGGTTTACTTATAATTACTAAATCAGGATTATTTTTAAGATTTTCTAAATCAATAGGTGCAACTGTATAAGCAATGTCTATATCTTTTGCTTCTAGTGCCATAGCTCTCGCAGTATTTTCTGTTATAGTTTTAACTAGAAGCTTGTCAAATTTAGGTGCTCCTTGGAAATGATCTTTGAAAGATTCTAAAGTAATCTGTTCCCCAGTTCCCCATTCAATAAGCTTGAAAGGTCCAGTTCCAATACCAGCTATAGAAAGATCATCATTTTGTTCTTTTACACTTCTCTCATTCAATATAGAAGTTCTCGGATGAGCAAGATTATACAATATTGATGAGAAAGGTTTTGACAGAGTAATTTTTACAGTGTAATCATCAAGTGCCTCTACTCCTGAAATAGGATCAACCATAACCATACTTGCTGGTTTATTTTTCATTCTGTTAATACTGAATACTACATCTGAAGCTTTTAATTCATCACCATTGTGAAATTTAACTCCTTTTTGCAATTTGAATATAAGTGTAGTAGGATCTTTAAATTCCCAGCTTTCAGCTAATTCAGGAACTATGTTTCCATTTTCATCTATCTCTACCAGACTGTTAAAAATCTGTTGAGACATTATTCCCCCAATTACTTCTGAATACATGTGTGGATCAACACCTTTTGGTTTTCCATTTAATCCAACTCTTAAAACTTGTTCCTTTTTAGGTTTTTCAGTTCCTGCTGTTTTTTCTGTTTTATCAGAACATCCTATGAGTCCTAACATAACAAGAAAAATAAAAAATATTTTTTTCATGTTCTCCCCCTTAAAAAATTTTAATAAAAAAAGCTTAGGTCTATAAATATATAGAATAGGCCTAAGCTTTTAACCCCTTTTTAATCCCAAGCCTTTTTGTATTTTGTATACTGAAAACAGGCTTGATTAACATAAGAAATTTATGTAAAAAAATCAACCCTTTAAATCATGATATGAGTAGTATATGTATATATATTATGACTGTTTTTAAAGTGTTGCTTGACATAAATATCTCCTTTTTCAATTAAATTTTGTTTATGGTATTAATATTACTACTTTTTTTTACATGTGTCAATATTTTTTTATTGTAGTACTAAAAAAATGATACAATAACTTTATATATAATAGGAATGAATAATGCTGGCATAAGATTTCCTATTTTTATATTTTTATTGAATAAAAGATTTATTCCTAGTCCTATCATCATAAGACCTCCAACAACAGATATTTGATTAATAATAGCATCATCAAGACCACTTTTTATAAAAAAAGCAAAAAGAAATATAGTTCCCTGATAAAGAAAGACTGTAATTGCTGAAAATAAAACTCCTATTCCATATTTTGATGAAAAAATCAGAGAAGCTACACCATCAAGCAATGCTTTGATAAACAGTATCTCGTTATTTCCAGAAAGGCCGCTTTTTATAGAACCAACAATGGCCATTGCTCCTACATTAAACATTATACTTGTAGTAACAAAACCTTTAACTATATCATTACTTTTATTTTTGGAAAATCTTTTTTCTAAATAAATTCCAAGCATTGTAAGTCTTTCATCTATTCTTAAAAGTTCTCCAATAACTCCTCCAATAACCATAAATAATATTATAAGCATTCCATTATTAAAGTTTATTCCATCTTTAATTCCTAAAGCTAATATAGAAAGTCCCATAGAAGTCATTATTATATCTTTTATTCTGTCAGGAATACCTTTTTTCAACCACATACCAAGCAGGCTTCCAAGGATAACAGCAGCTGTATTTACAATATTTCCCAGCATTTTTCCCCCTAATATTTTATTTTAAAGTTTAAAAAATTTTTCTAAATATAAAGCTACACCATTTTCAATATTTTTGGGTGCAGTATTATTTATTTCTTTTTTCACTATTTCCTGAGCATTTTCCATGGCCACAGGATGACCAACTTTTCTAAGCATGTCAAGGTCATTTTCTCCATCACCAAAAGCCATGATTCTCTTCATATCTATTCCCAGCTGTTGAGCTATAACTTTAAGTGCATTTCCCTTACTACATTCTTTAGGAACTATATCAATACATTCAGGATCAGAAATAGTTATTTCTACTGCATCAGAAAATTTTTCTCGCAGTTCTTTATTTATTTTAAGGATAATATCTGTATTTTCTACTATTATTATTTTATGAAGAGCAGGGCAATCTTCAATATCTACAAGAATATGCTCTATAAAATCAATTCTTCTGCTATAATCAGTTTTATCATATTCATCTCTGTAAAAATCATCATCTATAAATCCATTATATGCTATTTTTCTATCTCTTAAAAGTTTTATTATTTCTTGTGATGTTTTTTTATCAATAATTTTTTCAAATATACTATTTTCTTTTTTATCATATATATTAGCACCATTATTACAAATAAGATAGATATCTAATCCTATATCTTTTTTTAGCCTTACAGCAGAAGCTCGACCTCTTCCAGTAGCTATAGCAAATTCAATTCCATTATCAACTAATTTTTTTACAGCTGCCTTTGTATAATCAGTGATTTGGCTTTTTGTATCTAATAGAGTTCCATCTAAATCTGATACAACTAATTTCATTTTTTGTTTCCCCCTGTCCCATATCTGATTTTTTTTCTTTAAGTATTCTAATTACATTTTACCTTATTATGGTAGTGAAAGTAAAGAGAACAATTACTCAAAGAAAATAAAAAAAGAGAATCAAAAATATTTTTTGACTCTCTTAATTAATGATTATTGTGGTTTGTTTGCAAGATTTTGATTGTATTCCACTCTTGATTTCATCATCGTAGTTCTCATTCTTCCCTGTTCATTAGCGATTTCAGTATTTAATTTTTCAACTTTATTCCAATCTGGTTTATCTTTAACAAGTTCCTTTCTGATTTCTAATCTTTTTTCATCCATAACAAGTCTTGCTCTTTCCATTTCAGGGCTTCTTTTAAATCCATTTTGATTTCCTGAACCACAATATGAAGATCCAGAATGATATCCTTTTTCCATGTTGTTTCCATTCCAATTTTGATGTCCTCTTGCAAAAGCTGTAGCACCTAGAGCAAATATCATAATTCCTATTATTGTAAATTTTTTCATAATTATCATCCTCCATATTATTTTGTTCTTTCTTATGTAACAAAATAATATCATGCGATTATGACCTCAATATGTCAAACCAAAAAGTAAATTTTTTATCCTTTAGATTTATACCACAAGGGATTTTATTTAACTCCATAATTTTTTTTACAATTGAAAGCCCCAATCCATTTCCTTCAATACTTAGTTCATTTGCATTATCACCACGAGAAAAAGGTTCCCATAATTTAGATGTATCTCCAGTACTTCGGCCATCAATGCTGTTTTCAATACATATTCTTTCATTCACTTTATAGACTGATATAATGTCATTTTCTTTAGAATATTTTAGAGCATTCTGAATAATATTATCAAAAGCTATTTTGAATATTTTTATATCGCAAAAAACTTTTTCTTCTTTGAGCTTTATATTCCATTCTATATCTTTTTCTAATTCGAGCATTTCATATTTTTCAATACTTTGTTTCAGAATAGATAAAATGTTATTTTCTGCCATATTTAGTTTTATTCCAGGAGAAGAAAGCCGTGATATTGTAAGGAGGTTCCCAACTAATTCGTTCATGTCCATGCTTTCTTTTGCTATTGCTTTATAGTATTTGGATTTCTCATTATCACTTTTAACAATTCCATTAATAAGAGCTTGAGCATAAGTACTTATAACTGTGATTGGAGTTCTTAATTCATGAGAAGCATTTGAAGCGAAAGCTCTTAAATTTTCAATGGAAAGAGAAAGATTTTCAGACATTTTATCAATACTTTGACTTAATTCTTCCATTTCATCTCCACTTTCGATTTCAGCTTTTTCAGAAAAATCCAGTACAGATATTTTTCCAGCAACTCTGTTTAATTTTTTTATATTTTTAGTTATTTGTTTAGAAAAAATTCTTCCAATTATCATACTAAGAAGAACTGATGTTATAGTTGTAAGAATATTAAATACATACATCTCATGTTTATGAGCACTCATAACAGACAAAGAAGTTCTTAAAGTTAAGATACGACCATCTGGGAGAGGTTCATTATATATAAGGAGTTTTATATTTGTTTTTGAAATGCTTGTAACATTAAAACCTGTAGGAGGGGGAGAGTTATTATTGTGCATATCTTCTCTTCTTCCTCGCATTTTATGCATACTATTTTTTTTAAATACTGCTATATCTATTCCTTCTTTATCCCTTAGATCTTCTACATATTCTTTAAAAATTTCTTCATCATTCACTAGAGATTTAGAAATATTGACAGCCTCTATCATTTTTTCTTTTTTTCTATATACATAGAAATCATCAAGAAAGAATATGTTGAGTATATATCCAGTTAAAACAGTAAAGATAACTATAAAAACTGAAAAGATAAAAATCTTTTGGAAAAAATTAATTTTTATTTTCATCAAATATGTACCCCATTCCTCTTACAGTTTTTATCATATCACTATAGTTTCCCAATTTTTTCCTAAGTCTTTTTACTAAAGTATCTACAACTCTGTCATCACCTTCAAAATCAAAACCCCAGACTTCATTTAAGAGAACATCTCTTGAAAAAATTATTCCTTTATTCTTTATGAGATATTCTAAAAATTGAATTTCTCTCCTTGTAAGTTCAACACTTTCACCATTTACTGTTAATTCACCACTCCGAAAATCAAAAGAAAGATCATTAAATTTATAAGAACTATTCTCATCTATTTTAAGCATTTTTTTGACTTTTATATTCAAAACTTTTAAGCTAAAAGGTTTTGTTATATAATCATCAGCTCCAATACTTAAACCTTTCAACTCATCAATTTCAGAATCTCGAGCAGTCATCATTATTATAGGAATATTAGATTCTTTTCTTATATTTTGACAAACTTCCCAACCATTCATTTTTGGAAGATTTATATCAAGCAGTATAAGGTCAGGATTGTATTCATAAAACATATCCAGAGCAGTTTCTCCATCTAATGCCTTATAAGTGATAAAAGACTCTTCAAGTAAAGTATCTTCAATTACTTTTATTAAATTTTTTTCATCTTCTACTATCAATATTTTTTTAGTCATATTTCCTCTCCATATTACTTTAGTTTTTTATTATCAGAATGAATAAAAATATGATTTAAGTCATATAAAATGTCTGATAAAATTCTAACAGGTATTTTTGAAAAAGATTCAGGCTCATTATCTTGAATATTAAGAAAAATTATTGAAGAAATGCACACTGTTTTTTTACTGTTAGGAGCAGTAGTTTTATATTCAATTTCTAACTTAATAACTAGATTGTCATTAATATAAGGCTTGATAAAAGTATTTTCATCAAATTTTTCCCAGTTATGATTGATAAGAAATTCATATAGAATATTATAACAAAGATATATGTCAAGAAAATGAATTATTTCTTTTTTGTAAGCTTCCTTATTTTTTAATATATAAGTTTCCATTTCAAGTTGTTTAAACTCTTGAACAATATTATTTTTTTTAAAATAATTTTTAAATTCATCTACAACATCAGGAGGCATTTCTAGTGGATGAGCTATCTTAACTTTATTAGATTTATTAATTAAGATTGTTTTATTTTCTAAATTCACAAAAGAATTTCCTCTTATAAATCCAAAATTGCATCCATCTATTTCAAATATAATATTTTTGATAATTAAGAAAATTAAAGGATTTTTTCCAGCAGAAAAAATTTCATTATTTATTAATTCGCTTCTTGTGCTTAAACAGAACTTCAAATATTCTATTAAATCTTTTATGAGAATATTATAATTTCTTACAGCTTCATAGGCTTTCATTGTATATTTTTCTCTTCTATAGTTGCTAGCTTCTCCAGAATCAGATTTTTTTAAAATAAGTTTATTTGGAGGAACTAAAGCAATATATGCTGCAGTTATATTATCATTTTTTAAAAAATTTCTTAATAGAGGCTGGTGCTCTTTTTCTAAACTTAATTCTAAAAATATTCTTGAGGAGAACCCCATATTATCTAAAAAATTATTTAATGCAATATCAGTAATTTCCAACTGAGCTTTTGTCAACAAATCATCTGTTTTAGCATGATATCTAATTGTATCATAAACAGTTTCAATTGGTTTATCTAAAATTTTCTTGTAAGGAAGAAGAGAATAACAAAGCAAAGCTTTTTTATTTTGTTTTTTTATCTCTTTTTCTAATGAATCAATATCTTTAAAATTAAAAATACCAGATAATGATGCACTAAATCTTTCAAAAGCCTCAGATTTTGAGAATTTGTTTTTATAAGAATCATAAATTTGTTCAAATTCTAATTCTCCTAATAACTCATGAACCCTTTTAAACCATTTAATATCAAATCTTCCTTTTTCGAATTCTTCAGGTTTTATTGAAGTATATTTAAAAAGAGTTATTCTATTTTCAAAATTTTTTTCATAATTTAGATGTGCTTTAAAAAAATAGCATACTTCATCTAAATATGGGTAATTGAGATAAGTAGATAATAATGGTCTCCATTTAGGGACATGAATTGCTGTAAATAACAGAAATTTTTTCAATGAATAAGGATTATCCAATAAAAAAGTTAGTTCTTTTATAGCTTCAACTGTGTCATTTTCAGCAGGTTGAGAAATAGAAAGAAGATAATTTAAAGTATCTTTTTTATGCAATGACTTTAATGAAAAATCAGATACTATTTCTATTTCTTCATATTCCATAATTTCCAATATAGAGAAAAGTAAAGATATTCCTTCTATTTTTTTTATAACAGGGACTAAATGAGTTAGTTCACTTTTTTTAGAATCATTCTTTCTGTTTATTTCTAATTTTACTACAGCATAAATTATTTTTGATTCAGCTTTTGGATCAAAAGAATATTTTTTCTTTTCTTCTGGAGATAAATTAAAAAAATCCGAGAGCTGCTTAAAGCTATTCCTTCTTTCAAGAAGTTCTTTATATACTTCATCTGCTGGAATAAGACCCATATTAAAAGCTTTTAGAAAATGAATTATATTTAATTTCTTTAATTCTTCTGCTAAACCACTTTTATAATAAAAAACATAATAAGTAGAGAAAAAAGTTCTGAACATATTAGTATTATCTAATTCTTTGTCAGATATAAGATCAAATAAAGACTTCATAAAATCAATTATTTCAGTATTTTGATATGCTTCATTAGATAAACTTTTGAAAAAGCAGTTTATTATATCTATTTTCATATTGAAGATTTCTTTTATATTAAATTTAGAATATAAATAATCTATTTTTTCTAAAATTTTTTGGGGAGTACTCTCTTTTTTTCGAGCTAAAACAGCAATTTGTTTCATTTTTTCAGTATTGAAACTATTTGAAATAAAAAGTGAAAAAATAGAATGATTTCTATTATTTGGTTTTGATTCTAAATCAAAAAAGTTTTCAAACTTTAAAGCAAACTCCATTTCTAATAAATTATTTAATGGAAGATACTGCAGAAAATTTTTAGATGTGGAATCAGTTATTTCAGTTTCCAATTTATTAATATCTAAATTAAAAAAATCCTTAATAGAAGAAATTTCAGAAATAATTATATCTTCAGGTTCAAATAGAAAAGGAGAGTTTTGGGAATTATATATTCCAAATCCACCTTTTTTTATAAATTTTCGCAAATAGATTTTTTCTTTTTCAGTTGTTGTTTCATGTTCTTTTGGAGGAGTTTCTCTTTTTTTTCGTCTTATAGAAGCTTCATCCCTCTTTTCTTTATATTCTTGAAGATAAAAATGGAAAGTATTGTCATTTCTGAGGCGTTTCAGAAATATTTCTGCTGCATCTTTTTTTAAAGGGTGATTTTTTGTAAGAATAATTTCGCTTACAATTTCTAACATTAAATCTTTTTGAAATCCTAAAATATGTGATGCAATCAATGTCCTATGAGAATTTTTGACTGAAGTATCAAAAAGATTTATAACTGCTTCTTTTTCTTCAGAACTAAGAGTTCTTTTAAAGATTTTTATAGAAAAAGCCGCTCTTTCTTTCAAGAGAGAAGACCCTTCTTTTAAAAGGAAAAGAATAAAACTTCTTTGTTTTTCAGTTCTTCCATCTTTTACAAAATTAATTAAAAAGAAAAGAATTACTTCATCAGTTGAATATGTTACAATTTCACAAAGTCTATCAATTTTTTCTTCTGAATAATTATCATAAGCAACAATATCAAAAAGCTTATAGAATATACTTTCAGGATCTTTTATATATTCAGACCAGCAAAATGGTTTTTCATAAGAATATAAATATTGATTCATATCAATTGCTAAATTGTAAAATGATTCAAAATGTTTTTCTAAAATTTTTCTGTCTTTTAAAAATAAATTATTAGAAATAATTGTCATTTCTTTCTGAGTTTTAATAGTATTTCTAAATGCATTTGATTGTTCAGGATAAGTGACATAAGTTATATAATTTTGAATAACATAATAAGCATATAAAGGATCTATTTTCTTTTTTAATCTATATATCGCAGCTTCCATTCTTTCCTCTTTAGTTCCAAATAAATAAATATAATGAAGAGCATTTAAAATTTCTATATTATTTTTACCACTATTTAAAAGAAAGGTTTTTTCTTTCATTAAAGAAAAGTCTTTTATTCCTTCTGCCCAAAGAGAAAAAAATATATATTCTAATCCATTTCCTTGGGAATAAATCATATTTTTTTTACTTTGATCAGTAAGGACATCATTTATTATTGTAAAAAATAATTTTATTTCTTCAGTATATAAAAATATCAGTTTAATACCAGTCCATCCATATATAGAATCTACAACCTCATTAGAAGAATATAAGCCATTGTGTAAAATAAAATTTATTAGAATTTTAAAAGCTTCAATATCTCCACAAGGAGAATTAGATAGAATAGATTTTTTTAATTCAGAAGATAGATCTTCTTTAAGAAGAAGTTTAAATAATTTTAAATGAAGAGAATAATCAGAACTTTTTATAATTCCACGAACTATATCATTTGTAATATTATGATTTTCATTGTCAATATATGTTGATAATAAAAATAAAAGTTTATCATTTTTGTTGTTAATTTCATAAGCAATTATATCTTCAATAGTGCAGTCATGAGAGACTTTTTGGGCTTTAATAAGAGTTACAATATTAAAGTTTTTTTCCCAGACCTTTAATAAACACCATAATTTATATATTGCAGGATAAAGGTAGAGTTTTTCATTGCTTTTATCTCTAAAAGCAGGTTTCATAGGATTGGTTTCATAGGTGAAGTTCAAGGTATTTTTCCATACAGTTTTAAGTATTTTTATAAATTTTTGTCCATAAAGATTTTCAATCTCTTTGAAAAAATGACCATTAATCATATCCAAAAGAGATGCGTGATTTTCATTAAGTAATAAATCCTTAACGAAATCAAAAAAATCATTTTTCTTTTTTAATTTTTGGTTTAATTTAAATTGTAATGTATTAATGCTCACTTTTTCCTCCAAAATTATTCTACAAATATTGTATTTATATGAAATATTATATCATAGAATAATTTATCCATAAATAAAAAATAAGAACACATCAAATAGTTTAATATTTGAAAGTATTCTTATTTTATTTTTCTAAAAATTTAATTTATATTTCTTAGAAGGTCTTCCAATAGAACCTTCAATTAAAGACATAACAGCGAGATTGTTGTTTTCTAGTTTTGTTAATATTCTGCTGGCAGTTCTTCTGCTGAGACCAATATAACCAGCCAGTTCCTCTGCTGTTATCCAGATGTTTTTTTCATAGATTTTCAAAAGTGTTTCAAAAAGAGTTCTAGAAATATTTAATTTTCTTAGTTTTTCATATATTCCAAAATCTCTTACATCTTTCTTTCTTAAACCTTTTAAAGCTGTAAATTTTCCTTTTTCGAGAAAATAACTGATTTCTTCCCCATAGATTTCACTTTTTTCATAAGCTTTTTCTGCATTTAACCTAGCCTCGGAGATATTATCCCCACATCCCCAGCCTACTGTTATCATTCCTATTGTTGAAAAAACTTTTCCAGATAGATTTTCTGTAAAATCTTTGAAATCTCTTTTAATCATTATTATCTCGATTTCATTTTCTAATTCATAAATTATTGAATTTTTAATATGTTTTTCTAATATAGATTTATAGTTTTTATTAGTATCAAAGTGTTTAATTTTTCCTACTATTATTTTTTTATCATCTAATCCAGCAATTTTTATTTCTGATATCATATAATCTATGGTATCTTTTATATTATCTTCAGAAGGAAAAAGAAATATAAATGGAATTTTTTCCTTTTCAAGTTTTTCTGTCAGATTACTTAATCTGGTAATAGAAAGCTGTATTTTATTTTCTTTATGGAGAATAAAATGATTATGGAGTATTCTTTCATAAAGAATAGGATCTTCAATATTGAATTCGGTAGTAAAAGGTTCATCCACATCAAATATGTTTTTAAAATAAAAATCTTTGTTACTTTTATCTATGAAATCAATATATACTTTTGAAAAATCAATATTTGGTTTATTTTTTAGAATTTTGAAAAGTATCTGATAAAGTTCCTCTCTTTTTATTTCCAGAGAATAAATAGGCTTGATTATTTTTTTAAGTTTTCCTTCAAGAAATGTCTTTCCTAATTCACCGCTTGTGAGGAAAATATCGAATTTATGAAAGTTTTTTTTGTATATCTCTACAGTTTCCTCTAATTTTTCATAGATAAAATATTCTACACAATATTTATCATTTTCTTTAATTCCTTTTTTTATAAAAGGAAGTGAGTTTTCAGGAGAGATAACAGCAATTTTTATCATGCACTTTTTCCTTTTTTATCTAGTCCAACCATAATAATATAGAATACAACTATAAGTCCGATATTTAATAATATAGGAACAAGAGGTCCATAGGCTAGACTAAGATTAATACATGACACCATGAGAATAGGACCCATGAGTGCTGTAAGAGAAAAACCTAATGAATAATCTCCCAATACAGGTGTAGAAAATTCAGGATCGCATATTCTTAATAAAAGAAGTCCTGTAAGAAATACTCCTAAACAAGTTCCAAGCATTGCAACTGCTCTTTCAAATGCATAATTTCCGTTAAAGTACTTATATGAAAAATATTTTATGCACCACCAAGTAGCTATAAATCCAAGTATCATCATTGCCATTATTGGAATAAAATATGAAAATACAGCTCTTAAAGGAAGAGTGGCAACAGCACTTACAACTGCAAATTCAGTAAGCATACTTGTTATTTTGCTTTTAACTTTAGTGTCTATACACCATTCTAATCCAAGTTTTTTAATTGCTTTCCATACAAATATCATTATTACCATTGCAAATGCCCATACAGAAAATGAAGAAAGTACTGGAACCTTATATTTTTTTACAAGTGTTAAAATGATATATGATATACCACATACAGAAAATATTATTGCTACATGAAAAGCAAGAGCATCTATGGATGATGAAAGCATAGTTTCTCTTCCAATACTTGCTTGTTTGCTGGTGTCTGTATAATAACCTCTTTTCAACTCCATAGGAATATCAGAAGGTTTTTTCAAAAGTGAAGTTTCTCCTTTTCGACATGCTCTATTAATTAAAAATATTCCAAATAGTATTCCACCAATAAGCCCAAAAGTAGCAGTAGTGGTAGCTATACCTTGAGCCACAGCCCAATAATCCATATTCATTTCCTGAAGAGTTCTTCCTATCATACCAGCTGTTCCATGCCCACCTGAAAAACCAGCATTAAGTTCTACTCCAAAAGAACCATAAAGATCAACATTTAAAAATTTTGTACATATGAAATTTACAAAATATCCAACAACTTCCTGTAAAAATGTGACAACAAAAAGGATACCACCCATTATTCCAACATCTCTTACTACACCTTTTCCATTACTTCCCTTAAATTCTAATCCTAAAGGAACAGCAGCAACTACAGGAACAATTAATAGTCCTGGAAGAAGAGCCATTTCTTTTAACCATGCAGCTGGGAGGGAAAAGGAAAATACTCTTCCTAAAACCTCAGGTCCAAATATTAATCCAATAAAACCTCCAATAACAGAAGCTGGTATAAAAAGTTCTTGAAATATTTTTACTTTAGATTTAATAAAAACTCCAAGAATAAGAAGGAAACTTAAAAAACATACTACATAAAATATCTGCTGCATATAACCCCCCTTTTAAATTTTATAATTCTACTGGTACTTTGTCATATTTCAAAGGTGAAATATATTCTTCATAATTTTCTTCAAATTCTTTTTTTATTTTTTCAAAAAGAACAGGATCCTCAAAGATATCAATAGCAGTCTGTCCCAATACTTGACCAGCATATTTCATACCTTTCATTGCAATACTATTTTTTCCTTGTGCTACCATCTGCCAAGAATGAGATGGAGTACCCAGAGCATAGCATGTTGTAAATATTTGACCAGTAGGCATTTTTTTACTTACATCTCCTACATCAGTAGAACCTGACAAGAGATAATTGAAGTTTTCATCATAAGGAATATTTCCTTTGAAAATGTATTCGTTTAACATCATATCTTTAATATTTTTCCATTCTTTTCCACTAGCTTTTTCTATCCAGCCAAATTCAGAAGTTATTTCCTTTTCAGAAAGGGTATCTTTAAATTTTTTAGCATAAGCAATTTCTTCATCTGAATATTCGATATTTTCAAACTTTTTTAAATTTTTAAACATTATTTTTTCTATTTCTTTATTTCCTTTATATTCATTAGTTCCTCTGTCAAAAACCATTTTTACTTTAGTTTCTGTCATTAGGGCTGCTCCTCTGGCTATATTGCATATTCTTCTAAATATATCTTCCACTTGGTTTAATTTTGGAGCTCTTATAAGATATAAAACTTCAGCATCAGGTTGTACCACATTTGGAGATATTCCTCCAGTATTTGTCACAGCGTAATGAAATCTTGCTTCTTGGATTACATGTTCTCTAAGATAGTTAGCTCCTACATTCATTAATTCTACTGCATCAAGAGCACTTCTTCCAAGCTGAGGACTTGCAGCAGCATGAGAACCTCTTCCTTCAAATCTAAAATAAACCTGATAATTTGCCAGTGTAGCTAATGAAAAAACTCCATTATATGGAAATGGATGCCATGTAAGTGCTAAATCTACTCCTTCAAAAGCTCCATTCTTCATCATCCATGTTTTTCCAGAGCCCCCTTCTTCTGCAGGACATCCGTAAAAAACAATAGTTCCTTTTAAATTATTTTCTTTTAAATAATTTTTTATTATTTCTGCTCCATAAAGGGCACCAGCACCTAATAAATGATGTCCACATCCATGACCATTCATTTCCTGTTTTCCTTTTTCTTTATGAGTGGAATCTTCTGCTTGTGAAAGTCCTTGAAGAGCATCATATTCTCCAAGGATAGCTATTACAGGATGCCCTTTGCCATAGGTAGCTTTAAAAGCAGTTTCTAATCCACCAATTCCCATTTCTACTTGAAATCCTGCTTCTTTAGCATATTCAGCTAATTCTTCTGCTGATTTATATTCTTTAAATCTTATTTCAGCATATTCCCAAATATTTTTTGCAACATCTTCAATAGTTTTTTTACTCATTTTATACCCCTCCATCTTTTTTGGACATTGTTTTGGTCAAAATAATACTGCATTTATTTCAAAAGAAGTATACTATATATTTTTCTATTGTCAATTATATTATTTTAATTAAAATGATATAATTGATATATTTTAATAGAGATAATAATATTTTTTTCATATATGTATCTTTGTTAGTGATATCTTTTTTGGAATTAATCCAAAAATATGATATAATGTAAAATAAAATTAAGGGGGTTAAAACAAGTGAACAGCAGAAGAGCATACTATGAACAAGAAAAAAATACATTAAAAGAACTTATGATAGAACTTCATTCTATTATAGTAAAATCCCCTCATATAATTTCTATAAAAGGAACAGAAATAAATGTAAGTATAGCTTATGGAGTATGTTTGAAATTTGTAAAAAACATATTAAAAGAAAATGATGAAGTAGATTATGTAAAAGTGGAAGATATAATAAATTTTACAGAAAGAACAGTATTATATCCTATGATAGATAAAAGCAGTATAGATGGAAATAAATTTGATATGGTAATAAAAGATATTGAAACTGTTTTAAGAAAATGTAAATATGTATCTGAATTTGACAGGAAGCAAATTAGGAGGGAAAAATGATTAATTCAGAAAATAAAATTTTTTTTTCTGAGTCATTTCCATTTTGGAAGGAACTTTCTTCTGATGAGAAAAAACTGATAAATAATAATACTGAATTAAAATTATATAAAGCTGGAACAACTATACATGATTCTACAGAATGTACAGGAGTTCTTTTGATAAAAAAAGGAGAGTTAAGAATATATATTCTTTCACCTGAGGGAAGAGAAGTCACTTTATATAGACTTGGAGAAAAAGATACATGCCTTTTAACTGCAGCATGTATTTTGAAAAATATTACATTTAGTATAATGGTAGATGCAGAGGTAGATAGTGAAGTATTTCTTATAAGTTCAGCAGCTTTTAAGGAATTGAAAAATAAAAATATACAAGTAGAAAGTTTTACAAATGATATAATAAATTGTCATTTTTCTGAAACTATGTGGGCAATGGAGCAGATACTTTTTACAAGTTTTGACAAAAGATTAGCTTTTTTTCTTTTAGAACAAAGCAGAGAAAAAGGAAGTGAGGTTCTTAACTTTACTCATGAATATATTGCTAAAAATTTAGGAAGTGCAAGAGAAGTGGTATCCCGTATGCTGAAATATTTTCAAAATGAAGGAATAGTATCCTTATCAAGAGGAAGTATCATTATAAAAAATAAAAAGAAACTTGAAGCATTGAAATAAAAAAAGGAGGTTTTAATCCTCCTTTTTATTATATTATTTTTTTCCTAATTCAATAACTTTATCTTTTGATACAAGTCCTACAGATTTTTCAACTGGCTGTCCATTTTTGAAAAGTAATAATGTAGGGATACTCATTACTCTAAATTGAGCAGCTAATTCTTCTTGTTCATCTATATTTATTTTAGCTATTTTTACTCCTGGAGCTAATTCACTTTCTGCTTCTTCAAGGATAGGTCCCAAAGCTTTACAAGGTCCACACCAAGCAGCCCAGAAATCAACTAATACAGGCACTTCTGATTTTAAAACCTCTTTTTCAAAATTTTCTTTTGTTATATGTAAAATTGCCATGTCATTTCCTCCTTTAATATATTTTATTCTTATTTATGTTTTTATTATACACCATATTTTAAATTTTGTCTGTGACTAAATCACATTAAATCAAAATAAAAAATAAATATTTGAATTTTTTATAGTAATAGGATATAAATTAATAATCAGAACTTTTTAAGGAGGAAATTATGAAAATCATTATTTTAGATGGATATACAGAAAATCCTGGTGATCTCTCTTGGGATATGTTCAAAAAATTGGGGTATGTAACAATATATGACAGGACTCCAGAAGAAGAAGTACTGGAAAGAATAGGAGATGCAGAAATTGTAATTACTAATAAAGTTCCTTTTGATAGGGAAAGAATGGAGCAGCTTCCTAATTTAAAGCATATAGCAGTGACAGCTGCAGGCTATAATATTATAGATACAGCAGCAGCAAAAGAATTGGGAATAACAGTAACTAACACTCCTAATTATGGTTCAAGTGGAGTGGCACAAATGACATTTGCCCATATACTTGAAATAACTAATAATGTAGCTCTTCATAGTGAGTCAGTAAAAAGAGGAGAATGGGCAAATAATATAGAATGGTGTTATTGGTATAAACCTATTATCGGATTAAAAGGAAAAAGAATAGGAATAATAGGATATGGTAATATAGGAAAAGAAGTAGGAAATATAGCCAAAGCTTTTGGAATGGATGTAGCTGTATATGATAAAAATAATCATTCAGATGTAGTAAATTTACCTCTTGATGATATTTTTAAAACATCAGATATAATAACTCTGCATTGTCCTCTTTTACCAGAAACTAGAAATATAATATGTAGAGAAAATATAGAGAAGATGAAAGATGGGGTAATAATAATTAATACATCAAGAGGACCATTGGTAAATGAAGAGGATCTTGCAGAAGCTGTCAAAAAAGGAAAAGTATATGCAGCAGGAGTAGATGTCCTGAGCAATGAGCCTCCTGCTTTAAATGATCCAATGGCAAACTGTGAAGGGATAAATGTGACTCCTCATATAGCATGGGCAGCTATAGAATCAAGACAAAATATAATGGATATATGTTTTGATAATTTAAAATCATTTTTAGAAGGAAAATCTAAAAATGTTGTAAATAAATAATATAAAAAAGAGCCTTTTTACAGGCTCTTTTTTATATTAACTTTTTTTATTGTAATCTCTCAATCTCTTATACAGCATAGTTGCTGCTCCCTCTACCAGTCTTTCTTTTATAAATTCATCAGATACATCTTTAAAATAATTAGTAGCTATCAATGTAGAAAAACCATGAGCATACATCCAGCAGTCAAGGAAAAGCTTTGTTTTAAATTCCTCATCAAGTTTATCAAATCTGCTGTCTTTAGACATTTCAACTTTTATCAGGTCTCTAAACTCTCTTACAAGCCCACTGTATGAACTATCCTTAAGGAAAATTGTGTGGAAAAGTTGTTTTTCCTCTCTTGCAAACATACATACACCTATTCCTATATTAAGGAATATATATTCTGTATTAGGCTTTTTTACATATTCCATGAATACATCTTTAGCCTTGTTTATTAAATCTTTTTTTAATATGTCCAATGAAGTATAAAAACTGTATATTGGAGCTGGAGAGGAATTCAGAGATTTTGCCAGATTTCTAGCAGTGATAGCTTCCAATCCATTCTGCTTGAATACCTCAAAGGCTTTCTTAAATATTTGTTCTTTTGTAAATATGGCTTTTTTAGGCACTGTATTCCTCCTCCATTTTTAATTAAAATTTCTTAGTAAATCCTAAACCAACAGCACTTATGCTCTTGTCATATTTTTGTTCAACTACTTGTGCTTTGCCAGGGTATTTTTCTACATAGTTACCAGTTTTTCCATCATAGAAGAAGTGAGAAACTGTAGCTACCCATTCCATGGTATCATTTGGTTTATATTTCAATCCTGTACCTACCATGATAGAATTCAGAGCATACTCTATATCATCATATGAATTTTTTTTAGCTCCAGTATCAGCATAGTTGATACTTCCTATCCAAGTCCATTTATCAGTTAGTTTATACTCTGTTCCAACTGCAATTTCCCAGCCATTATCATACTCAGGTTCAAAATGTTTTACCCCAAGTCCTTTTAATATAGCACTTTCTTTAGTTTTATCCATTTTAGCGTCTTTATTAAAGTAGTAGTTTCCACTTAGTGCCATAGTCCATCTATCAGTTACTTTATATGAAGCACCAGCTGCTAAGATAGCAGGTAAATCTCTTCTGTATTTGACACCTGGTTCATATTCAGGATAAAAATCAGAAAATCCTAAGTGAAGAGAAGGAACTTTGTTTTCAGTACCTGAAGCTTTAAAATTCATTTTTACTCTTGTATCATATCTTAAAGCTAAATTTAATCTGTCAGAAGCTTTATAGTTAAATCCTATTTGTCCTCCAAATCCCCATGCAGTTCTTTCAGAATCTATATCAGCATGGAGCTTACCACCTGTACTACCATAGCCAACATTTAAATCTCCTTTAAGGTTTCTCATTCCCAATACAGCTCTTGCAGCTATTGACATAGATAGTTTATCATTAATCATCCATGCTCTACCTAAAGTATTTTGTACATACATATTTGTTCCTTCAGCAGATGAACCTATATCTTTTGCATTTGGAAATAAATAATCAAGAGAAGGGATACCTGAAATAATATCTGGAACTACAGCTATTCCTGCAACTCCATCTTTATATTCAAGGTCTCCACCCCCACCTATTGCACCAAATGTCCAGAATATAGCTCTCTCATCTCTTACACTATATAATGCAAAGTTTGGAATAGGTTGGAATAAATCAGCTTCATAAGTTTTTCCTTTATATTTCATTTCTTCAGTACCAAATGCAATCTGCATTCCAGCATGAAAATATGTTCCTCTTTCTAATTGCATAAGTCCAGCAGGGTTATAGTAAACTGAAACATTGTTAATCATACCATTTTGTGCTTGGTTACCTAAATATTCAGGGGTATAAGTCTGAATATGGTCAATTGATGCAGCATAAGCTCCTGTCCCCAATACAGCAGTTAATGCAAGTATACCTAATTTTTTTCTCATTTTTCCTCCCACGAATTTGTAATATAACATATGTAATATAACACTAGTTAGTTAAAATAAAATGAATAAAGCATTAAAAAATTTTAATGCTTTATTCATCATTACTCTTTATTATTCCCTTTCTATAGGCATTTAGCAGCTTTTTTAAATCATTAATTTGATTTTGAAGTTCTTTACCTATATCTGTATCTTTAACTCTTATCCTGTTTTGACTAGTATTTACTATACGGCTGGAAGAGATTATATCTTTTCCTTCCTTTATAGCTTTTTCTGTAGATTCGAAAGGAGCATGAGAAACTAATTTCAATCCATATGAATTATATATCAAGGTATATCCTGCAATACCAGTTTCAGGTTGATAAGCCCTTGAAAAGCCGCCATCTATTATATAGAGTTTTCCATTTGCTTTTATAGGAGATTCACCTTTTTTAACTTTTACAGGAACATGTCCATTTACTATATGGGAAATTTTAGGGTTCAAATCGAATTCTTCCAGTAACATATCACAAGTTGTTTCTTCATTATAAAAAGTATAATAGTGGTTTTTCTTTTCAGTGTGAGTAGTTTTATCCTCTACAAAATATCTTTCAAAAGTTTTCATTGAATCTTTGCCAAACATAGGAGAATCTTTACCACACCACATATACCACACATAATCACAATTTAATTTTTCTTTGGCACTGTTAGCTCTGTTGAAATATGCTTCTCTGCATATTTTTTCAGCAAGATCCAGATATTTTTTTCCTTTGACTTTTTGTCCTCTTACATTGACTGCTTTAAGTTTTCCATCTTCAGTTAAAGGAATACAGCCATGATAAAGTAAGTTTGAATTACATCTTAAATAAATGCTTCCTTTTGCAAAAAGGAATCTTATATGTCTTTGTAATTTTTCACTTCTTAAAAAAGCAAGTCTAAGATTTTCCATAATTTCACTTTCTTCAGGAGTTAATTTTAAAGGATTATCTATATCTACAGTGGGAAAGTTTTTATCTCTTAATTCATATTCTATTCCATCAATAGTAACAGTACCTTTTTTAAAATCTGTTTTTCTAAACATATTTCTATGGTTCATTTCAAAATCTGGATTTCTTTCAATTACATTTCCTTCTATTTTCATCTGTATAACAGTGATAGCTTTATGTATTTGAGCTTTTAGAGGAGTAGTTTTATTTGTTTTTATTTTAAAATGTTCACAAGGATCATTTGCATATTTTTCCATAGCAAAAGCTGCAAGAGGGAGAAGATTTATTCCATATCCATCTTCTAAAATGTCATTGTTTCCATATCTTGCACATATCCTTATAACATTGGCAATACAAGCCTTGCTTCCAAGACCTGCACCCATCCAAAGTATGTCATGGTTTCCCCATTGAATATCTACATTATGATAATCTATAAGGGTATCCATTATAAGATGAGGACTAGGACCTCTGTCATATATATCTCCAACTATGTGAAGTCTGTCTATTATAAGCCTTTGGATAAGATTAGAAACAGCTATCACAAATTCTTTAGCTCTTCCTATTGAAATGATAGTATCTATAATATTGGCTATATATTCTCTTTTGTTTTTTAATTCCTTTCTTTCATATATTATTTCCTGGATGATGTATGAAAAATCTTTAGGCATAGCTTTTCTTACTTTTGAACTTGTATATTTGGAAGATACAACACTGCATACTTCAATTAAACGATATATAATAGTTTTGTACCACTTATCCATATTTTTAAGTTCTTTTGCAAGAAATTCTATCTTTTCTTTAGGGTAATATATAACTGTAGCCAGTTCTTTTTTTTCAAAGGTGTTCAGGTCATCCCCAAACACCTCATCTATTTTTTGTCTTACTGCACCAGATCCATTTTTCAGTACATGGTTAAAAGCTTCATATTCTCCATGGATATCTGTAAGAAAATGCTCTGTTCCTTTAGGAAGATTCATTATAGCCTGTAGGTTGATTATTTCAGTAGCAGTTTCTCCGATATTTTTAAATTTAGTAGAAAGAAGAGTTAAATATTTTTTTTCTTGTTCTGCTATTTCTTTTTCTAATCCACTCATATGTTATCCCCTTTACTGAATAATTTTCTATTTTTTGCTTTTGATATGGCTTTGAGCAGCAGCTACAATTGCTACTAACACTCTAAATGGAGAACAGCTTACATAGTCAAGTCCAGTTTCTTCAAAGAAATTAATACTCTTAGGATCCCCACCATGTTCTCCACAGATACCTATTTCAAGCTCAGGATTAGCTTTTTTACCTAATTCCACACCAAGTTTAACAAGTTTACCAACACCTCTTACATCTATTGAAGCAAATGGTTCAAGTTTGAAAATTCCATGTTCATGGTATTCGTCCATGAATTTAACAGAGTCATCTCTAGAAAGTCCCATTGTAGTTTGAGTAAGGTCGTTAGTTCCAAATGAGAAAAATTCAGCTTCACCAGCTATTTCATCTGCAAGAAGACAAGCTCTTGGAGTTTCCATCATTGTTCCTATTTTATATTCTACTTTTATACCTTGTTCTTCAAAAACTTTGTTTATTTCTGCTTTAATATTATTTTTAACAAATTTAAGTTCCCCAACACCTATAATAAGAGGAATCATAATTTCTGGTTTAACTTTTATTCCCTCTTTTTCACATTGAATAGCAGCTTCAATTATTGCTCTAGCTTGAGTATTGTAGATTTCAGGGTAAGTAACAGCAAGTCTGCATCCTCTATGTCCTAACATTGGGTTCTCATCTTTCATATTTCTTATTCTTCTCTCAATTTCTATTAGAGGAAGATTTAATATTTCGGCCATTTTTTCTTTATCTTTTGGTTCTTTTGGTAAAAATTCATGTAAAGGTGGGTCAAGAAGTCTAACAATTACTATTTCATCTCCAACTATTTTGAAAATGTTATAGAAATCTTCTCTTTGCATTTCAAGCATTTTTTTCAAAGCTTTTGCTCTTTCTTCAGGATTATCACTCATAATCATTCCTCTGATAGTCCATATTTTATCTTTTTGGAAGAACATATGTTCAGTTCTGCAAAGTCCAATTCCTTCTGCTCCAAAGCCTTTTCCAAGAAAAGCATCAGCAGGAGTATCAGCATTCATTCTTACACCCATTCTTTTTATTTCCTTACACCAAGAAACAAATTCTTTAAGGTTGTCATCAAATTGTGGTTCAGTAAGTTTTACTTTGCCTAGGAAAATTTCACCAGTATATCCACTTATAGATATGAAATCTCCTTCTTTAACTGTGTATCCCCCAATATACATTTCTCTTTTTATATCATTGATTTGTATCTCTCCGCAACCAGTAACACAACATTTACCCATACCTCTTGCTACAACTGCTCCATGTGATGTAGCCCCACCTTTTACAGTTACAATTCCCTGAGCAAGGCTGATTCCTTTAATATCTTCAGGAGAAGTTTCTTCTCTTACAAGGATAGAAAGTGCTCTAGTTTCAACTCTTTCAGAAGCGAACATGACTCTTCCTATTGCAACTCCAGCTGATCCAGGAAGTCCTTTTCCAAGAAGAACTGCAGTTTTAGTAGCCTCTGGGTCAAAGTTTCCATGTAATAGTTGAGGAAGTACATTAGGGTCTACTTTCATTATAGCCTCTTCTTTAGTAACAATTCCTTCATTAACCATATCAACAGCAATTTTTACAGCTGCATAAGGACTTCTTTTACCATTTCTTGTTTGAAGAAGATATAATTTTCCATTTTCAATGGTAAATTCAATATCCTGCATGTCTTTATTATGATCTTCAAGAACTTTAGCAAGTTTAATAAATTGATTATATATTTCAGGAAGTTGTTCTTTTAGTTTAGATATAGGTTCAGGAGTTCTTATTCCTGCAACAATATCCTCTCCCTGAGCTTTTAACAGATATTCTCCAAATACTTCTTTTTCTCCATTAGAAGGGTTTCTAGAAAAAGCTACACCAGTACCAGATATATCATTAAGATTACCAAATACCATTTCTTGAATTACAACAGCAGTACCCATAGAATCATCTATGCCATTTATTTTTCTATAAAGTATCGCTCTGTCATTTTCCCAAGAATTAAATATAGCATTTACAGCCATAAATAACTGATCTTTTGGTGATTCAGGAAAATCTTTTCCAGTTTCCTTTTTATATAATTCTTTAGATGCTTTAATTACCATTTTGTATGTTTCTATTTTATCTTCGTCTTTTCTTTCAGTAAAAAGCTGTTCTTTTAATTTGAAGAAATATTCTTTTTCTATTCCCATTACTATTTCAGAAAACATTTGAATAAATCTGCAATACAATTCATGTACAAAAACTTTATCCTTGAATATAGCTATCATTTTTTCTGCTGTATTATCATTCATTCCAAGATTTAATATAGTGTCCATCATACCTGGCATAGAAACAGGAGCACCTGATCTGACAGATACCAATAGAGGATTTTCTCCTTCAAATCTTTTTCCAGTTACTTCTTGTAAATATTCTAATTTTTCTAGAATTTCACTTTCTAACTCTTTTGTTATCTTTTTTCCATCTTTAAAAAATTCTTTACATGCAGTAGTAGAAACAATAATACCTTCAGGGATAGGAAGCCCTATTTTTTTCATTTCAGAAAGGTTACCACCTTTTCCTCCTAATATGTTTATTAAATCCTTACCACCTTCGTTAAATGCATAAACTTTTTTCATTTTTCCTCCTTAATTCTTAGATAAAGTCTCCATGAATAATTTTGCTATATTAGTTTTAGTCAAGCGTCCTACAGTATGATAAATTTTTTTACCGTCTTTTTCTTCAATTCTGACTACAGGCAGTGAATCTATCTGGTGTTTAATAAGTTTTTTTACACTTTCAAGAATTGATTCGTTTTCTTCTGCGTAGATTATGTTAGGCATTCTAGTCATTATAATGTTTATTGGAATTTTTTCTATATCAGTTCTTCCAATAGCTATTTTCAAGAGATCTTTTCTAGAAACAACTCCTACTAATGAATCATGATCAGTTATGAAAATAGTTCCCACATCTTTAGAGAATATATTAAGTATAGTTTCATAAACTGAAAGATTAGTGTCTACAGTAATAGAAGGTCCCATGATATCTTTTACTTTTTCAGAATCTTTTTTTTCAATATAACTGTATCCAATTTTAGGTTTAGATTCTAGTATTTTCATTCCTGTAAGTATTGAGAAGTCTGTTCTTAAAGCTGATCTTGTAAGATATAATCTTTCCCCAATTTCTTTTCCAGTAATAGGTTGATATTTTTTTACAATATCTATGATTTCTTTTTGTCTTTCGGTTAGTGTCAAAGTTTTTCCTCCTTTTATATAGTGTTCACTATTTAAAAGTGTAGTTAATAATATTTGTTGTTAATATTATATTTACCACAGTTTTTAAAATATTTCAACCCTTTTTTATTGTGCACACTATAAAAAATACAAAAAATAAAAAAACAGAAAAGCATATGATACTGTCAAAGCCTCTCTGTTATTAGTTCTGTTAAATCTTATTTAACAAAAGTCATAATTTTAATTTTTTTATAATTTTTTCTTCAAGATTTTTTATAATAAAATAATCATCTTTAAAAATACCATAACTATTTTCAAAATTTTCTTTAGGCAAAGATATAGAGCCAGGATTTAAAAATATTTTTCCATTCATTTTTTCTGCTGCTGGAATATGAAAATGGCCGTATAAAAGTATATCTCCATCTTCCATAGGTGGAGGATTGTCTTTATTAAAAATGTGTCCATGTGTCATTATTATTTTTTTATTATTCCAAAATAAAATATTATAATCACTCATGATAGGATAGTTAAGTACCATTTGATCTACTTCACTATCGCAGTTTCCTCTGACAGCAATTATTTTATCTTTGTATCTATTTAATATATCTATTACTTCTTTAGGAGAATAGTCCTTTGGTAAAGGATTTCTAGGACCATGATAGAGTTCATCCCCAAGAATAAGTAATTTATCATATTTTTCTTTTTCAAATATATCTATAACTTTTTTTAAAAAATATAAAGATCCATGAATATCTGATATTACAAATAATTTCATAATTCCCCTTTCAAATTAAAAATTATCTATATAATTTTTTTTCTTCTATGATTTTTTTTACTTTTTCAGGAACAAGGTTGCTTATATCTATTTTATTTTTTATTTTTTCTCTTATTTCAGTGGAAGAAATATCAAAAAAAGGACTCTCAAGATAAATCATATTTTTATGCTGAATTGCCCCAATGTATCCTTTTCTTCTTAAAACTACTACTTTGCTTAATTTTAATATTTCTTCATAATTTTTCCATTCTTTGAAATGATAAGCAGAATCTTCTCCTATTATTTCATAGAAGTCATTTTTTTCACCATATATTTCTATAATTTTTTTTAAAGTATTTATTGTATATGAAATTTTGTCTTTATCAGTTTCTATTCCTGAGACTTCTACATTATGGAGATTTTCAAAAGCTGCTCTGCACATCTCAGTTCTTAGTATACCTGATTCTAAATTATTAGCTTTATGGGATGGTTTTCCTACTGGAATAACAATAATTTTATCAAGTTTTAATTGATTAAGAACATATTTCACAATATTTAGATGTCCATAATGGACAGGATTAAAACTGCCGCCATATATACCTATTTTCACTTTTTTAACTCCGCTAGTATACCAATAAGTTCTTGTTTATCAACAGCTTCAAAAATAGCTGTTCTAGTTTTGGGGTTTCTAAAAGCTCTGATTAAGTCAGAAACAAGGGCTAAATATTCTTTTGTAGATTTTTTTGGTGCTCCAACTAAAACTACAAGTTTTACATTTTCTCCATCAAGTGAATGAAAATCTACACTTTCTTTTAAAAGTCCTACCGCAACTACTATTTTTTTTATATTTTCGCATCTGGCATGAGGTAAAGCTATTCCCATACCTATCCCTGTGCTCCCAATTTCCTCTCTAGCTAAAATATTATCATAAAAGTTAGTTTCATTATCTAAAATATCAGTATTTTTTCTAATGAGATCTACTAATATTTGTAAGATTTCTTCTTTGGAATGTTTCCCCTCTATTGTAGTTATTAGTTTATTATTGAAGTACTCTAACATTATTTCCCCCCTTATAAAAAAGCTATTGATAATTTTTTGGTAGTTTCATCTAAGGCAGTTAGATTTTTTATCATTCTGATTTCATCAGCTATTTTTGATAAAAATTTATCAAAGTTTTTAAATTTATACATTTCTAATGCTTTTAATGTAGAAAGGACTTCAAGTCCCTCTCTGCTTTCTAAAAGTTCTTTATTGGATAATACGCTTTCTTTTAACTTTTCAAGACTGATAATATTATTATCTTTTTTACACTTTTCATAAAAATAGAAATTATCCCTATATTTAGTAATAAAGGAAATCAAAAGAAAAAATACTTTTTCTTCATATTTTTCATTTTCAAAAAGTTTTTTAAAAGAAAGAACTAAAAGAGGTTTTAAACTTTTTATATCGCCTAAAAAGCTAAACTCTAAAATTGTTTTATAAAATTCTTCTCTATCTCTTAAAAAAAGTTCTTTTCCATATTTCTTTGAAAAATCAAGATTTCCATTGGATAATGTTTTTATTAATTTTTCTTTGAGTTTAGGGATTTCTGCATTTGAGAATCTACAAATATCACTTATTTTCTCCCTTTCTTTTAAATCTGAAAAATTGATTATAGAATCAGCCAGATAATCTAAATCATCAGAAAAAGCAAATATTGGAAGGATAAAATTTAATTCATTTCTTTTTATCATACCATCACTATTTAGGGTAAAATATGCTCTTTTATTTAATACTTCTGCAAAAAATGAAAGTGTCTTTATTTTTCCATCTGCTTCAAGCATATTAATTATTTCTTTTTTCTTTTTTTCCTTTATTATTGTAAGTATCTTATCACTACTCATTATCTGTTTTTCCTCCAATATCTTTTAGGCTGTTGTCTTCTAAAACTGTAAATTCTATTTTTAATACAAAAAGATTTTCAATATTCAAATCTCTAGGCAATTTTACAAGATCTTTTTCAGTTGTTATGATAAAAGATGCCTGCATACTATCTGCTCTCTTTTGAATAAGTTCAATATCTCTTTTTTTGAAATTATGATGGTCCATAAAATCAACTCTTTCTATGTAAGAAGGTTCCAATGAGATAACTGTTTTTTCAAAATTTAGTGGATTGGCTAAACCTGAAAATAAAAGAACTCTTTTTCCTTTTATCCAGAAAAGAGGTTTAGGATTTCCTTTTAAATCACAAAGTGAGGTTACTCCATGCTTAGCTGTCGAAACCTCTTTTTCTAATTTTTTTCTTAAGTATTTTTTGATTCTTTCTACTTCTCTGTCACTGACAAGATCAGACTTAGTTATTATAAATTCACTGGCTCTTTTAGCTGCCTTTTTGAAATCTTCTCTCAACATTCCTTTAGGAAGCAGCTCTCCCCATCCAAAAGGATTTGTTGCATCTATGAGTACAATATCTCTGTCTCTTGAAAGTTTTCTATGCTGAAATCCGTCATCAAGAACTATTGTATCAACTCCAAAATGTTTTTTAGCAAATAGACATCCTTTATATCTATTAGAACTTACAATAACAGGAACTTTTAGATTGAGAGCATGAATGAATGGTTCATCACCACTTTCTCTAGTAGTGGCAAATATCTCTCGTCCATCACTGACTAAAAGAGGTTCTCTTTTCCTTTTTCCTCTGTATCCTCTGGAAACTACTGCTACTTTTCTTCCCATTTTTTGAAGTTTTTTAGTAAAATATTGAACTGCTGGAGTTTTTCCTGTTCCACCAACTGTTATATTTCCTATACAGATTACCTCAACACCTGATACTTTTTTGGCAGGAAGTATTCCCTTGTCATAGAGAAAGTTTCTAAAAGAAGTTATTAAATAATATATAAATGATAATATCCTCATTATTCCCTCACATATTGTTATCATGATAAAATCATGTGCAAATTTGATTTTTGGTCTTTAAATAATGTTTTAGGTACATAAAATTTTAATATTGAAAAAACGAAATAGATAAACTAGATAAAAGATGTATTTTATTACGTTAAATCGGTATTTGAATCTAATTCATTATATAAAAAGCAAAATGGTTTTAGAATTAAGTGTTATTCCACAATTATAGAGTTTTCCACAAGAAAAGTCAATATAATATTTGTAAGGAAAAACATAACATTATTTCTTTTTCTCAATAAATATCTGCACCCAGTAATTTTTTCCATTTTTATCTACAGCTTTCCCTATTCCTATTTCATTATAATTTTTATTCAATATATTATCTCTATGTCCTTTAGATTGCATCCATCTTTCCATAACAAACTCTGGAGTATCATGCCATTTTGCTATATTTTCAGCAGCGGATTTATATTTTATATTTTCTTTTTTTACTAAATTGAAAGTAATTCCAAAGTTTTTACTATCATGAGAGAGAGTTTCTTCTTTAGCCATGTCAGCAGCTTTTTTTACAGCTATTTTATTTAATTTTTCATTCATAATAAGAGGTGGAAGTTTGTTATTCTTTCTTTCCTGATTTACATATTTTAGAATTTTATTTTGATAATTTTCAGCAGAATATAAATTAGGAACTAATTTGAAGATAATAACTGTTATTATAAAAAGTTTTATGATTTTGTTCATTGATTCCTCCTTAAGTATTACAATCTTTTTATTTCTGCTCAATATATTTTACCATAAATATTATAAAAGTATAAAGCTAACTTTGAGAAAAGTGGGATTTTGATCTGTGAATTGACTTTTCAGTAGCCACATTATATAATTTAACTATATGGAAAAAAATTTTAAAGGAGAACATATGTGTGTTTGGGAAGTTGGGGTTCCTAAATTAGGGGTAACCGTAGAAAATGAAGGAATTAATTTTGCTGTATTTGCTAAAAATAAAAAGAAAGTAGTTTTAAATATTTATAGTTCTGGTTCAGATTTAGCTCCTAAAAAAAGTTTCGTTTTAGACCCAACGATGAATAAAACAGGAAATATATGGCATATATATTTAAAGGGTGCTCCTGCTAAAACTTTGTATACTTGGAAATTAGATGACTCTCCTGAATTGCTAGACCCTTATGCATTGTCTTATACAAATAATAGAAATTACTCAAGAAGAAAGAGCATAGCTGTAAAAAAAGATTATATAAGAACAAAACATTTAAATACAGAGTTAGAAGATACAATTATTTATGAAGTGCATATAAAACTTTTTACTCAAAATTTTAATTCAATGGTAAAATTCCCTGGAACTTATAGTGGATTTAAAGAGAAAATACCATATTTAAAAGAATTAGGAATAACAGCAGTAGAATTTTTACCAGTATATGAATGGGATGATTTTACAGGAAATACTGGGATAACAAATGGAGCAAAATTAAAAAATGTATGGGGATATAATCCAATAGGTTTTTTTGCACCAACCAAGAAATTTTCTAAAAACCAGACTTTAGATTCTGATGATGAAATAGTAGAATTTAAAGAATTAGTAAAAAATCTTCATGACCATGGGATAGAAGTGATTTTAGATGTAGTATATAATCATACTGCTGAAGGTGGAAATGGAGGGAAAGTATATAATTTCAAAGCAATGGACAACAAAACTTTTTATATGCTTGAAAATAAAGATACCCAATATAAAAATTATTCAGGATGTGGAAATACATTTAATTGCAATAATAAAGTAGTGAAAGATGTTATCATAGATTCTTTGAGATATTGGTATCTTGAAATGGGAGTGGATGGATTTAGGTTTGATTTAGCCTCTATTCTTGGAAGAGGAGAAGATGGACAATGGAATGAAACTTCTCTTTTAAATGAATTGGTACAGGATCCTATTTTATCCCAGTGTAAATTAATTTCAGAAAGCTGGGATCTTGGTGGATACTATGTTGGAGATATGCCAGTAGGCTGGAGTGAATGGAATGGAAAATACAGAGATGTTGTCAGAAAATTTATAAAAGGAGAATTTGGATTAATACCTGAATTATTGAAAAGAATATTTGGAAGTCCTGATATTTTTAAAAGAAATAATAGAGGGCCAATGAGTAATATAAATTTTGTTACATGTCATGATGGTTTTACAATGTGGGATCTTGTAAGTTATAATAATAAACATAATCTCAATAATGGAGAAAATAATAATGATGGAGAAAATAATAATAATTCATATAATTATGGAATAGAAGGCGGTACAGATGATCCTGTTATTCTTGAAGTGAGGAAAAGACAGATTAAAAATATGTTTTTAATACTTTTTATTTCTCAAGGAGTCCCTATGTTGTTGATGGGGGATGAAATGGGAAGAACACAGTTTGGAAATAATAATGCTTACTGTCAAAATAATCGTTCTACATGGTTAGATTGGGAAAGAGGAATGAAGTTTTCTGAAATAACCAATTTTGTAAAGAATATGATAAAAATTCGTAAAAAGTATTCTATATTTAGGAGAAAAAATTATTTAGAGCTTTCAGAGTGTGAAAATTGTGATGTTTCACTTCATGGAGTAAAACTTAATTCTCCAGATTATTCATATTATTCATTAAGTATAGCATTTGTTCTTCATGATACTGAAACTGATACATCATTTTATATAGCTTTAAATTCTTATCATGGAGAATTAACATTTGAACTTCCGATTCTACAAAATAAAAAATGGCATTTATTAGTTGATACTTCTGAATCAGAAGAAGAAAATTTTAAAGAAGATACAAAAGCTTTGATTGATAGAAAATATCTTGTTAAACCAAGAAGTTCTATAATTTTAATAAGTAAGTAAAAAAATAATTTAAGGCAGACTTAAAAGTAAAATTTTGAAGTCTGCTTTTTACATAGTATAATATACTAATACATAAATTTTTCCTGTCTTGATAGGAGGTAATAAATATGCTTAATAAATTAAAAGATTCTTTTCTATATTTTTCAATATTGTTTTTTATAACAGGGATATCATGTTTTACTGCATACAATTGGAATAAAATGGGAAACTTTACCAAAATGTCTATTCCTCTAAGTTTAATTGTATTAGGGATAATTGGCTGGTTTATTTTTCAAAATAAAGTATTGTATAGACAACTTTTTCTTTTTTCGTCATCATTTTTTGTAGGAACATTGTTTGCTGTATTTGGACAGATATATCAGACAGGAGCTGATCCATATACATTGTTTAGAAATTGGGGATTGTTTATATTGGTTTTTTCTGCTGTAGAAAATTTTTATCCTTTGTGGGCATTAAATATAACAGTTTTTACAATAAGCGGAATGATTTATTCAAGGTTATATGGAAATTTTGCAACAGTATGTATCACAGGTTCCATAATTATTTTAATTTTTCTTATTGCTTATATTTGTATTTTAAAGAAATTGATGTTTGAAATAAAAGAATGGTTTTTTTATATTCTTGCTTTTTCTTCAGTGGCCTTAATGACTTTAGGAACATCGTGGATGAGTTTGAATAGAGGATATTACAGGAATTTTAATTTGGATGAACCACTGTATTTAATAATATATATTCTATTTACAGGATTATTTTTTCTTTTGGGAAAAAAAATGATAAAAAAACAAGGATTAAATATTTTAAGTATAGTATCAATAACTTTTGTAGTAGCTTCTTATATAACAAGAAGAATATCAAGTGTTGGATCTGGTGTTATAGGAGTATTTTTAATTATATGTATTTTTATGGGTAGTATTATGATAATTACTAAAAATTATTTATCCTCAAATTCAGTGAGAATTATTTTAAACTTTTTTAAAATAATTTTAGTGATATTAACAATAGCCTTTTTTGCATTATTGATGTCATTTTTTAAACTTGGAGAAGAGGCTATTTTAATAGCTGGAATAATACTTCTTGTTGCATCTTGTATTTTGCCTAGTGTTTTAAAGTTTAAAGAAGGAAAAAATGAAATTACAACATTTATATCAGGCTTAATACTGATTCTTGTGTATTTTGAGTGGAGAATGAAATTATCAATAACAGTAGCAGTAAGTATAGGATGGATAATATATGGAGCTTTCTATGCTTTAAGATATTCAAAAGTTTTAGATTTTTTAGCAGTACCTATAATAATTTCTGGAATAATAATGATTTTTACAAACACTGGAGAATATTCAAAAACAATAATACTTATAATACCACTTATTTTTATTTTAATATCTTGTTGTAGAGAAAAAATAGGAATAATTGAAACAAATAGAATAAAAAGAATAATAAGAGGGGCAGAGATTACCGCTATTATTCAAGCAATAATAGTCAATAGTCCGATTTTCAGATATAATTATTACGATTTATATATAGTTAATGGAATAATACTTGCAACAGCATTAGGTCTTCTTTATAAAATATTTGATAAAAAAAATTACTTTACATTTTTTATCATAGCTGTAGTAATAGGATTTTTAAGTTTTTTCTGTTTGAATATGTATGGAATCAATTTAGGAATAATGCTTATTTTATTATATATGTATAGAAATGAAAAGTATATGATGGGAGCTGGAGTAGTTTTTTTAGGTGGAGAAATAGCATTTTATTATTACAGCATGCATATAACACTTCTTGAAAAATCTTATCTTATGATGAAAAGTGGTATTTTAATATTTATTGGTTTTCTCATTTTATCTAAGATTACATTTGGATTAAAAGGAGATGATGAAAAACTATGAAAAAATTACTTGTAGTACTCAATTTAATTTTATTAATAGTGGCATTTGGACATTCAGTAATAAGAGAAGAGAATAATTTGAAGAAAAATACATTTTATATAAAAACATCTCCTATTGATCCTCGTTCTTTAATACAGGGAGATTATATGATTCTTAATTATAATATTACAGATTCAGCAAGAAAGGAAGCAGAAAATATACGAAAAGGATATATAAGAATAAGAATAAATGATTTAAAAATAGCAGAATTTATAAGAATAGATAAAGAATATCTGCTACCATCAAATAATGAAATTTCTATTTATTTTCAAAAGATTGATTTTAATATAGATATAGGAGTAAATTCATATTTATTTCAGGAGGGAACAGGAAACAAATTCCAAAAAGCAGAATATGCTGAAGTGATAGAATTGAAAAATGGAAAACTTAGATTGAAATGTTTATTAGATAAAGATTTTAAAAAAATAAAATAATAAAAAAAGCAGTTAAAAACTTAATATTTTTAACTGCTTTTTTTTAATTATGAGTATTAGTAAAATAATCAGGATGAAGTAGAACTAATTTTTTCAGGTAACCTTCTACTCTTTCATAGTTTTGTTGTGTATACGCCACTAGCTTTTCAACAGCTTTATTTCTTATATTTTGAGCTACTTCTCTATGATCTTTTATAAAAAACTCCCCATAAAGCTGCTCTTCAAGGTAAAGATTTAAGAAACGGTTATATTGAATATTGTTTAAACGAAGGATTCTCCAAACAAAACTAAAACCATTATATTCAAAAATAGCTGAGTGAAACATATTATCATAATCAAAAATTACAGTACGAAAGTTTTCATTATTCTTATATTTAGTTTCAGCTTCATCAAGTATTTTATCTAACTTATCAGCCAAAAGACCAGTATCTTTTGAAGCACACATATTTACTAGAACTTCTTTTTCGGCAATGCATCTTAGAAATCTACTTTCTATTATTTGCTGATAATCAATAAGTACAACACGTGTCTTTTTTTTAGGCTGCACTTCAACTAAACCCTCATGATCTAATACAGAAATAGCTTCTCTAATAGGACTTCTGCTCACATTAAATATTTGCTGCAGTTTAGGTTCACTGATTGCTTCCCCAGGTTTTATACTAGCTCTGACAATACTTTCTCTAAGAGAACGGTATATAAAGTCACGATTATTTTCATTTTCACATCTTTCTAATTTAAAAATTTCCATATCAAGTCTCCATTCTCTAGTGATTTTTTCTTATATTACATATATTATCATAAAATTTATAAATAATACACTAAAAAAATCTAGATACAGAATATGAAAATTGATAGAATATTGACATGAAATAATAAAAATCAAAATGGTGATAAAACAATAACCTACTATAACAGCAGGTTATTATTGAAAAAATTAAAATATAGGTATAATGACAAAAAGATTTTAAAGCTATGTTGCTTTTTCAAATCCCACATTTATTGCTTTTTCATTTAAAATAAACAGATTTTCTTTTCCAGAGAGCTTTTCTTTTAATGTTTCAAAAGCTTCTTCTTTAGTAAAATCATTAGTGATTTTGGCAAAAGCTCCCAACATAACAGTATTTAAAACCTTCATATTTCCCAAATTTGTAGCCAGATCAGTAGCAGGGATATATGAAACATTTACATCCTTTCGAGAAGTAGTTTTATTTTTTATTATTGAAGATTCAATTATTATTGTTCCACCAGAAATTACTTCATTTTCAAATTTATGTAAAGAGACTTCATTCATAGCCACAAGAATATCAATATCATGTTTAATTATAGGAGAACCAATTGGTTCATCTGAATAAACAACAGAACAATTTGCTGTTCCTCCACGCATTTCAGCTCCATATGAAGGAATCCATGTTACATTTAAACCACGATTCATCTGTGTGAGAGCTATTATTTGACCTAGAGTTAAAACTCCCTGCCCTCCAAAACCTGCAAAGATTATCTTTTTTTTCATAGCTATCTATCACCTCTTACATCTTTATAAATACCTATTGGAAAATAAGAAAGCATTTCATTTTTACACCATTCAATAGCATCTTTTGGAGACAATCCCCAACCTACATTACATGTTCCTATAATCTCAATTAAAGAAAATCCTTTCTTTTCTTTTTGGCATTTAAAAGCATTAAAAATTGCTTTTTTTGCTTTATTAATATTTGCTGGAGTTGTAAGAGTTACCCTTTCTATATATATAGCTGAAGGAATTTCAGCTAAAACTTCACACATTTTTATTGGCAAACCAGCTGTTTTTGGGTCTCTGCCATAAGGAGAGGTAGTAGTTTTTTGACCTTCTAAAGTAGTAGGGGCCATTTGACCACCAGTCATTCCGTAAATAGCATTATTCATAAAAATTATAGTAATATTTTCTCCTCTGACAGCAGCACTCATTGTTTCACCAAGACCAATACTTGCAAGATCTCCATCTCCTTGATAGGTAAAAACAAGAGTATTTGTATCTTTAAGAGATCTTTTAATACCAGTGGCAACAGCTGGAGCTCTTCCATGAGCAGCTTCTACTGCATCTACATTAAAATATTCATAACTTAATACAGAACATCCTACTGATGATACACATACAGAATTATCCAGTTCTTTCATTTCTTCTAAAACTTCTGCAACAAGGCGATGAGCAATTCCATGGGTACATCCAGGACAATAATGTGTTTCTTTTTCTGTAAGACCTTCAGTTTTTTTAAATATTATTTCTCCCATGTCATTTCACCTCTTTATAATATTTTTCTATAGCAGTAATCACTTCTTTGCTATCAAAAAGGTTTCCGCCACATCTTCCATAAAAACCTACTTGATATTTTCCATTAACTCCAAGTTTTACATCTTGTATCATTTGTCCCATGCTAAGTTCAACTGACATAACCGCTTTACAGCATTCAGGAATATTTTTGAATGCATTATATGGAAAGGGCCAAAGTGTAATAGGGCGTATCATACCAGCTTTTATTCCCTTTTTTCTTAAATCATTAATAGCATTTTTAACGATACGAGCAGATGTTCCATAAGAAGCAATAATAATTTCTGCGTCATCTACCAAGTATAGTTCAGCTTCAACTTCATTTTTTTCAATTTCAGCATATTTTTGAAATAGTTTATGGTTGTGATTTTCACAAGTGTCAGTATCTAAGTAGATAGAGGTAATAATATGACGTTCTTTTCTTCCTTTTTTTCCAGTTACAGCCCAATTAGATTTATCAATAACTGGGAATGGAATATCCTTGATTTCTACTCCTTCCATCATTTGAGCAATAGTTCCATCTATCAATATCATTACAGGATTTCTGTATTTATCAGCTAAATAGAAAGCTTTTTGAGTTAAATCAGAGAGCTCCTGCAAATTATAGGGAGCATATACAATAACGCGATAATCCCCATTTCCTCCACCTCTTGTAGCTTGAAAATAATCTGATTGGGCTGGTTGAATACTTCCTAAACCTGGTCCTCCACGACTTACACTTCCAATGACACATGGAAGTTCAGCACCACAGCAATAGGCAATTCCTTCCTGCTTTAGAGCTATCCCAGGTGAAGAAGAAGAAGTCATACATCTTACTCCTGTAGAAGCAGAGCCATAGACCATGTTAATAGCAGCAACTTCTGATTCTGCCTGAACAAATATTCCTCCTATTTTAGGAAGTTCTTTAGACATATATTCAGGAATTTCATTTTGAGGAGTGATTGGATAACCAAAAAAATGCAGACATCCAGCTTTGATAGCAGAAGCTCCTAAAACTTCAGATCCTTTCATCAATTTTTTTTTCATTTTATACCTTCCTTTTTGTAAGAATTTTATAATTTTTCAATCATTATAACAGAGTCTGGACACATTAAAGCACAACTTTTACAAGCGATACATTTATTTTCTAAAAATTCATATACAGGATGATAACCTTTTGAATTAACTGCATTTTCATTAAGTTTTAATACTTTTAGAGGACAGACTTCAATACACAGGCCACAGCCCTTACAAATATCTGTTTTAAAGTTTAATTTAATTTTAGTCATAGTTTTTTATGATATTTATATATCATAACCTCCTTATATAAGATTTAGATTGATAAAGACAACCTATAAAACTTTTTATTCCATCCAAGTTTTTCTATTAAATAGTTTATTTATAAAGAAAATATTTTTGTTTCTTAATTTACTTTGAATTTCTCTATTTTTTTCTAAAAGAACAGTACAGATAAGTGGAATATTTAATTTTTTACTTACATTCAAAAGAATTTTTTCTCCTAAAAGCAGATCTTCTTCTGTAGAAAATTCTAAAAAGTTTGAATTGTTAATTATACCTGTTATTTTAAAATTAGAAAATTTTTCATATTCTTTAATCAAAGAAAGAATTTTTTCTTCACTATCAGTTTCTTCTCTATAAATATTGCATATCATCCACATATCATATTTAAAATTTTTATTTTTTAGTGCTGTTAAAAGTTTTAAACCATTAGTATTTCCAGCAAGGTCTATAATAACATTTTCTTTTTTATTTAAAAGAGATTCAAAACCATAACTTATTGCTGGAAGATCGCTGCCATTATAATTAAAATTAGAAGACCCCCAGATTTTTATTCCTTGTTTTTCTAATAGATTTTTACTTTCTCGAGAACGATAATAAACATTTATTACATCTAAGTCAACAAGATTTACTTTTATTCCTTGCTTTGCCAAGAAAAGAGAATATTGAATAGAAAATTCAGTTTTTCCACTTCCAGTACCCCCAGTTAATATTATAACTTTATAATTTTCTTTCATATAATATTCTCCTTCCATTAGCATTATTTATAATGAGCATTTAGATTTATAAACAGAATACATGTGACTATTATTTATTTTTACATCAACATATTGGTTTATTAAATCTAAAGAATTATATAATTTTTCAAGATGTATATTATGAGCGATTCCCATTCCATTTAACATATTGACAAAATCTTCTGTTGCAACATTTCCTGCTGCTCCAGGAGCAAAAGGACATCCTCCTAATCCTCCAATGGAAGTTTCAAAAATAGAAAATCCAAGCTGTAAAGCAATAAGCATATTTGCTAATCCCATTCCACGAGTATCATGAATATGAAGAATAATACCATCTGTTCCTACTTGTTTTTTTACTTGCTTTAATATGTTTTCAACTAATGCAGGATTTCCTAAACCGACAGTGTCAGCAAGCATAATTTCATTAATACCTAATTTTTTTGCTCTTTCTATAAGCTCGGAAACTCTTTCAGGTTTTATTTCTTCACCAAAAGGACAGCCAAAAACAGTAGCAAGGTCTAAACGAAATTTTATATAGGGATACTTATATACCATTTCTTCCAGTTCATTAAAACTTTCTGCAACACTGCGATTAACATTTGCTTTATTGTGAGCTTCACTAACAGAGATCACCACTGAAATTACTTTAGCTCCAGAAGAAACAGCATTTTCAATTCCTTTTTTATTTGGACAAAGAACAATAATTTCATATTTTCGGTCCTTTTTTTTAACACAAGTTTCACATACTTCTTTGGAATCTATCATTTGAGGAATCCATTTGGGATTTACAAATGAAGTAATTTCTATTTTGTCACATCCAGCTTTTTCTAATGAGTCTATTATTTCTAATTTATGTTTAGTTTCAATAAAAGTTTTTATATTTTGGAAACCATCTCGAGGTCCCACTTCAACTATTTGAACTTTTTTAGGTAAATTCATTTAAGGTTCCTCCTGTTTAAATAATCTAAATAACTCCCTTTGATTTATATTCTTTTACTTTTTCTTCAGAGAAATTTAATATTTTTTTATAAATTTCTTCTGTATGCTGTCCAAGCAAAGGAGCACAATTTTTTATTTTAGGCATAGTGTCCATAAGTTTTATTGGATTTCCATTTACTCTCATAGTTCCAATTATTGGGTGTTCAATGGTAACAAACATTTCTCTTTCTTCAGCTATATGCTTATCTTCAGAAATTTCTTTTAAATTTAATATAGGTGCAGCAGGTACTCCTGCAGCAAGAATCATTTCAACTGCCTGTTTTGAAGAAATATTTACAGACCATTTTTCTATTTCAATCTTTAAAGGAGCATGATTTTCACATCTTAAATGATTAGTAAGAAATAATGGATTTTCAAGTAAATCAGGTCTTTTAAGGACTTTATTGCAAAGGAGGGTAAATAATTTTTGATTTCCACATCCAATAACAAACATTCCATCTTTTGATTTAAAAGAATCATATGGAGAAACAGCAGCATATCTATTACCTAGTAGCTTAGGTATTTCATTGTTTACAAAATATCTTTGAGTTCCAGTTTCTAAAGCTGAAACAACAGAATCTACAAGAGAGACATCAACTCTTTGTCCTTTTTTTATTATTTGCCTTGCATTTAAGGCAGCTAATATTCCAATTGTTAAATTCATTCCACCAAGAACATCACCCATAGCATTTCCAGCTCTTGTAGGACTGCCATTTTCAGGACCTGTAATACTCATTAATCCACCCATAGCCTGAGCAATAATATCATAACCAGGTCTTTCATGATAAGAACCATAAAATCCAAATCCAGAAACAGCAGCGTATATAATCTGTGGATTGATTTCTTTCAAAATTTCATAACCTAGTCCTAATTTATCCATTACACCAGGACGATAGTTTTCTACTACAACATCAGCTTTTTTTACTAATTCTTTAAATATTTCCTTCCCCTCTTCAGACTTCAGGTTGAGAGTTACACCATATTTATTTCTATTTATATTTGCATAGTACATGCTTTCTCCATTCTTGAAAGGCCCCATACCTCTTGTATCGTCTCCTTTTCCAGGAATTTCTATTTTAATGACTTCAGCTCCCATATCAGCTAACATAGCTGTACAGTATGGACCTGCCAAAACACGAGTAAGATCTAAAACTCTAATATTGCTAAGTGCTCCTTTTTCCATTTGTTATGCCTCCTAAAATTTAACTATGCTACTCCAATCATCATTGCTGCAATAACCATAATCGTTGATACAGCAATAAAATATTTTAAAGAAAATTTTATATGATCCTTAAGTTCTACTCCTGCAAGACCAATTGCTAGGAATGTAGTTGGTATACAAGGGGAAACAATTACTCCTATATTTTCTCCAATAAGCATAGAAAGACCAACTTTTATAGGACTTCCTCCTAAAGCTTTAACTACTTCTCCAACTACTGGTAACAGTGAATAGTAATATAGATCTGGACTGAGTATTATACCAATTGCAGAGCCTAATGCTCCAAATACACGTCCTATTTGAGGAAGAAAAACATTAGGCAGATTGTCAAGTACAACATTAGCAAGAGCAATTGTCATTCCAGTTTCTTTGAAAATACCTAGAAAAATACCAGCTGCTAGAAATGTTGCAGCAGTTCCTACAGCAGTTGGAGCATGAGCCTGTACTCTTTCATTTTGAATTTTTAAACCTCTGTAATTTATAACTAAAGCTATTGCAGTAGCAATTAAAAATACTAAATAGCTAGGAATTTTTGAATTTACTATCATAACAATAATGATTGCAGCAGTTAAAAGAAGATTTAAAGGTAAAAGTTTAGGGCGTTTTAAATCATTAACTTCTTGTGAAATAACTGGTTCTTCAGTTATTGCTTTATCAAAATAATCAGAACCATATTTTTTTATTAATCTTTTTTTATCTTGGATACCAAAGAATACTCCTAATCCTATTCCAAGAAACATACCTAGAACTTCTATTGGTAGAATCATTTTCCAGAGTTCTTGAGGAGTAACAGGGATTCCAAGATTAGTAATTGTTGTAGCTGTACGTATTATAGTTCCGCCCCAAGGTACCATATTCCAAGATCCAGTAACAATTCCAATAACAGTAAGCATTCCTAAAACATTAAGCTTCAATTTTTTAAATATCGGAAGCATTGCAGGTATAGTAATCAGAATACCTAAATTTAGCAAAGGGTATAGCTAATCAAGATAAGTAGTAGCAGTAGCTCCATCCAATTGAGAAACAAGAGCAATTAATGCAGTTGTGAGGTATATCATTACAGGACTTTTTCCAGCAATTTTAACAAGTCCTTTAACAATAGGGTCAAACATACCAGCATCGCTCATTACACCAAAATAAATAATAGAAAATATAAAAAGTGTAGCATTACTCATTGTAGTTTTTACACCACTGGAACACCAATCAACCATGGTGTTAAATTGAGTACTCAATGGAATTACTTCTCCAGCTGAACTAGTAAAAGTTCCAGTTAAAATTAAAATTACAGCAGAAATGATAGGTAAACACACAAAGGCAACAATAGGTGATACTTTATTTTTTAATAACAGATACATCATTGAACATATAAGCAACAATGCTACAAAAACAACCATATGATATTCCTCCTCATAAATTTATTCCCCTTCATTTCTTGTCGACAAGTTTTATAATCAGATTATAATCATAAAAATTTCAAAAAGTCAATAAAATTTTAGAACAAATTATTTTATTAATATAATAATAGTCTAAAATTCGTTTTATAAAAATAAAATAATAAAATATAAGTTTTTTTCTTCAAAGTAATCAAGCATATATTTATAGTTTTTTTATAATTGAAAATACTATAATATAGTAAAATGATAAATAAAAAAAATCGGAAATAATTATTTAAAATTATTTACGATTTATAAAATTTAAATTTATTTTTTTCTGAAAGAAACAGCTTCCATTAAATGATGTTTTTTTATTTCCTTACACTCATCCAAATCTGCAATAGTTCTTGCAACTTTTAAAATTTTATCATAACCCCTGGCAGAGATTTCCATTATTTTCATAGCATTTTTAAAATATTCTTTATCTTCGTCAGCTATTTTACAATATTTTTTTATTTCTTTTTGGCCTAAATTGCCATTTAAAAGATCATTATTATATCTTTTTCTTTGTATTTCTCTAGCTTTTATTATTCGATTTTTTATAGTATCCGAATTTTCAGATTCAGATGAATTCATTAATTCATCTTCTGATAATCTTCTCATTTCAATATGAATATCAATTCTATCCATAATGGGACCAGAAAGTTTTTTCAGATATTTATTAACCTCATGTTGAGTACATGTACATGAAGCTCCTTCATAATAATTTCCACAAAAGCATGGATTACTTGTAGCAAGGAGCTGAAATGTACTTAAAAATTCTACTCTGTATTGAGCTCTTGTGATAGAAACCATTCCATCTTCTAATGGCTGTCTTAAGCTCTCTAGAACACTTCTAGGAAATTCTGCAAGTTCATCCAATAATAATACTCCATTAGATGCTAAACTTATTTCACCAGGTTTTATTCTTTTACCCCCACCTATGATGGAAGTAAGTGAACTTGTATGGTGAGGAGAACGAAAAGGTCTTTGACTGATTATTGGTTTTTTACTGTTAAGTTCACCAGCAACACTATATATTTTTGTAGATTCAATTATTTCTTCTTCACTCATAGGGGGAAGAATAGTTATCATTCTTTTGGCAAGCATAGACTTTCCAGAACCAGGACTTCCTATTAGTATGATGTTATGTCCACCAGCAGCAGCAATTTCTAATCCTCTTTTTGCTAATGCTTGTCCTTTTACTTCTGAAAAATCAATGCTGTAATCTTTTTCTTCAAGAAATGGTTTTATATTTAATGGTTTTGTTTCACCTTTAGAAATAAAGTCAGCTGCTTCTTTTAAAGTTGAAACAGAAATGATATTTATCCCTTTAATAAGAGAAGCTTCTTGAACATTATCTTCAGGAATAATTACACCTTTGTATCCTTTTTCTTTTACTAAAATCATTGTATTTATTATTCCTTTTACTCCTCTAATTTTTCCATCTAAAGAAAGTTCTCCAAGAAAAAGATAGTTGTCAAGAACTGAATTTCTATCTTTTATAAATCCCATAGCAACCATTATACCAATAGCTATAGGGAGATCAAATTGAGCTCCTTCTTTTTTTATTCCTGCAGGAGAAAGATTCACTATTATTTTTTTTGGTTCCATTTTGTAATCACTATTTTTTAAGGCAGTTCTTACTCTATCTTTACTTTCTGATATGGCAGTATCTCCCAAACCTACTATTGAAAAAAAAGGCAGTCCACTGCTAATATCAACTTCAGTTTCTACTAGAAAAGGTTCTACTCCTATGTAACTGGAACTTAAAACTCGTATATTCATAAATTAAGGGACTCCTCTAATAATTTTTTGATACAAAAAATGAGTGGGACACTAGGTCCCACTTTTACATTAAATTTTATATGTGATTAAATTTCTTCTCCACATCTCTTAAGAAGTCTTTCCCATTTCAAATCCACATCTTTTTGT
>ERZ773144.408-NODE-408-length-44305-cov-5.979073_pt1 | contig 44305 bp, 41 predicted proteins | sample MGYA00580849_ERZ773144 | MGnify/ENA primary metagenome ERZ773144 (study PRJEB29015, sample SAMEA2737861) | human gut metagenome | biome: human gut; feature: human-associated habitat; material: faeces | place: China | collected 2012 ...
TTTTTTTATTTAAAAAGAAAAAGCTGACAAGAAGAAAACTTCAAGTCAGCTTTTTTGATAATTGGGCTGTTTTAAATTTGCAACAGCCCCTAGATTTATATTTTAAATATACTTTTATTTATTTTCTTCGTCTGAATCTTTTTCTTCAGGACTTTCATCTTCTATAACTTCTATTATCTCTTCTATTTCATCATTGTCATCAGATGAACTTTCAGCTCCAAAAAATCTTTTTGTAACATGGGACATAATATTAATGAGAACATAAGCATAAGTTACTATAAACAGACTTATAGGAAGTGTGATTACTACTAAAATAATAAAGGCACCAGCAAATTTCTTTGGAATAAAAGGAAATGCTTTATCTGGAGTTTTAAATTTCATAGTGCTTACCATAAGTACAGCAGCAATTACAGTAATTGCCATAAGAGCATCTATATTAAATAAATCAATACCTAGATGTTTATTTATCATATAACAGAAAAGAAAATAAGAACAAACCATAGAGGCTGCACTTGGAATAGGCATTCCACTAAAATCACCTTTTTCACTTGAGGCAACTGTAATAATATTAAATTTTACAAGTCTCATAACTCCACAAAGAGCATATAAAAATGAAACTGGAACAATAAATGGACTGGCTGCTATTTTTTGTGTCAATATAGAATAAACTAAAAGACTTGGAGCAAGACCAAAAGAAACTGCATCACAAAAGGAATCAAATTCTTTACCAAATTCACTGAAAGCATCTAATTTTCTTGCAGTTTTTCCATCTAATCCATCACAAACCATAGCTAATATAATAAAAACTATAGCACGTATAAATTCACCTTTTATTGATGCTGTAATACTTAAATAACCTAGAAATAAACCAGCAGCAGTGATTGCATTGGGTGCTATATACTTTCTTTTTACCATTTTAATTTTCATCTCCTTAATATTGAAAAATACTCTTTTAATTTTAACATAAAAAAAATAAATTTTCAATCTAATGTTGAATACAAGTATCTGAAGTGGCAGAATATCCAATACTTTTGTATTAAATAAAAAAACTTTTTTTAGGTATTCCTTTTCTGAATAAAATCATATAAAATCATATAGTAGAGACAAACGAAAAAAGGAGAAAAATTTGGACAGAAAAAAATTTCAATCAGCATTTCATGATATAGATGAATTTTTAATAGGAGCTATATGTGATGATATAGAACTTTGTGAGGAGATAGATTATCCTGTGTATACAAGGTATTTTTATCCTCCTAATTTTTGGAGCAGACTGGAAAATTTAAATATGGGAGTTAAATTTTCTTTTTTAGGCATTAATAACAGCTGTGAGAAGAGAATGGCAGGAATATATCCTAAAGATTTTGATTTAGATATGCTAAAATTTCCAGTAAAATATTTTAAGATAGTCAATGGGTCTAAGTTTAGAGAATTAGAGCATAAACATTATCTTGGAAGTATTATGTCTTTGGGATTAAAAAGAGAAATATTAGGAGATTTAATTGTAAAAGATGGTATATGTTATGGTATAATAAATGAAGAATTATTTATGTTTTTAAAGGAAAACCTTAAGATGATAGGTAAAATTCCTGTAGAAGTTGAAGAAATAACTTCAGAGGATATTCCAGAAACAGAATTCAAGGAGTTGGTAGAGAGTATAGCTTCTTTGAGGCTGGATGTAGTAACAGCAGCTTTAGGAAATTTTTCCAGAAACAGTGCAATAGAAGTTTTAGAATCTGGAGATGTAGCCTTGAACTATAATATTGATAAAGATAAAAGTAAATTGGTAAAGGAAAAAGATATTATTTCCATAAGAAAAAAAGGAAAATTTTTGGTTGATTCTGTTTTAGGTGAAAGTAAAAAGGGAAAAATAAGAGTATTAATAAAAAAATTCAGCTAAGGAGTTGAAAAAATGAAAAAGATAATTACATATTTAGCAGCAGGAATTATTATAATAATAGTTGGAATATATGCTGCCAGAAACATTATAGTTAAAAATATTTTAGAAAAAAAACTTACAGAAATAAATAAAGGGAAAGTGGATATAGGAAAAGTTGAATTTTCTCCATTCAGTAAAAGGATAGTAGTGAGAGATATTCAAGCAACGAGCCAGAGAAACAGCATGAAAAACTTTATAACAGTAAAAGAGTTTAATGCTGATTATGATATTTATATTTCAGATAAAAAAGTGCTGATAAGTGAAGCCCATATAATAAATGTAGATTTTCTTACAGACAGAAAGACAGATGGAAATATTGGAATAAAAGAAAAAACAACTTTAGATGCATCGCAAGTGCTCATTCCAGATGATGAAGAAAAAAATAAAGAAGTATTAGTAACAGAAATAGAGAATTCCTATTTGAACAGTGTGAAACTAAATGACTTAAATCTTGAAAATATTCTTAAAAATGAATATGAAAGAAATAATAAACTTTTGGAAGAAAAGAGAAATTACTGGGAAACAAGAATAAAAGAAATTGAAAAAGGCAGTGAATTTAAAAGTATAAGGGAAGATTTGAAAAAAGTAACAAGTTTGAAGAATCCATTGGATATTTTCAAGATGGACAGAGAAGTAAAAAATATAATAGAATCTGCAAAGGTACTAAATGAACAATTGAAAAATGAAAAAGAACAGATAAAATTAGATTTGGAAGATATGAAAAATTCTCCTGAATTGAAATTTTCTGTTGAAAAAAGTGTAGAATCTTTTGTACAAAACGGAGAAGTTGCAATAAAAGATTTAGATTCTCTGGTAAATATATATTTGAATGAAGTTTATGAAAAGAAAATATATGAAATAGTAGTCAAATACAGAGAAGTTTTAAAAGAAATTGAACTAAGAAAAACTGAAGATATGGAACAGAAAAATAAATGGGAAGTATATGTTGAAAAGGTTGATCTTACATCTGAAATATATGGTTTTTCTCTGAATGGAGAATTAAATAATATTTCAAGCAGACTTTCAAGAAATGAAGATAATGTGACATTCTTTTTAAATGGAGAGAAAAAAGACAGCCATGGAAAAATGGATGGATATTTTAATGTCAATACTTTAGAGGGATATATAAATATAGATATTTCAAAAGTTGAACTTGGAGAACTAAAAGAATTTAATGAATATATACTTGGTGGTTCAGCTGGACTTTCACAAAAAACTGTTCTTTCAAAAAATGATATAGTTATAAAGGGGAAACTCAATATACATAATATGGATCTTAATGGAGAGAAAATAACAGATTCTTTAAATATAAGAATACCTTTGTTAAAAGATATGATAATTCCTCTTTTATGTGATGTAAAAAACGGTGATATCAGTTATAACTATAATTCAAATACAAGAAGAGTTACTGTAAAAAGTAATCTTTCTGAAAAAATATTAAAAGTATTAAATGATAAAGATGGATATTGGAAAAAGAAAATAATTCAGGATATGAAACAAAACAGTGAAAAAGAAATAGCTAAATATGAAGAACTTTTAAAGGCAAAAGAAGAAGAAATAAGAAAAAAATCAGAAGATGGATTAGAAATTCAAATGAATGAACTTAGTAAAATTGAGGAGCAGATAAATTTTTTAAAGTCAAAAAACAAAAAAGATATATTGAATGAATTGTTTAAAAGATTTTAAGGAATAAAATTGTTGACTGAATTATAAAAACTTGATATAATTAATCGTCGTGGAAATTGTCTGAGGAATCTCATGGCGTAATATTATCGAACCGTGTCAGGTCTGGAAGGAAGCAGCACTAAGGTATTTATTGCGGGTATGAGTTAAAACTTCTTTCAGTTTTCACGGCACTAAAAAGCTTACATAGGAAGAAGCAGAGCTTCTTCCTTTTTTTATAAACTGTTCAAATGACAAGTATAAATAAAAGATATTGAATATTATAGAGGAATGATGACTTCTAATTGATAAGAGCAGGTGTTTTATGGTATAATTAACTTTTAGAAGGAGTGGAGAAAATAGGATGAGTATATTAGAAAAATTAAATGACAGACAGAGAAAAGCTGCTGAAAAAATAGAAGGGGCATTGCTTATACTTGCAGGGGCAGGTTCTGGAAAGACAAGAACAATAACTTACAGAATAGCACATATGATTCAAGAGTTAGGAATATCTCCATATAAAATATTAGCTGTGACATTTACAAATAAAGCAGCTAAAGAGATGAAAGAAAGAGTTGAGGATCTCATAGGAGAAGATGGAAGAAGAACAATGGTTTCTACATTCCACTCATTTGGAGTAAGACTTTTAAGAACATATGGGGACAGACTAGGTTATGGAGCTAATTTTACTATATATGATGCTGATGATCAGAAAAGAGTAGTAAAAGGCATAATGAAAGAACTTGTAGTAAAGGATAAAAATCTTACAGAAGGAATGGTAGTATCCCTTATTTCAAAATTAAAAGAGGAAGAAATATCTGCTGATGAATATGAAAAATCAGAAAATAAATATAATATGAATGCTGTAGTAGTAGCAGAAATATATAGAAGATATAATATAACTCTTAAAAATAATAATGGAATGGACTTTTCAGATATACTAATCAATACAGCAAAACTTCTGGAGATACCTGACATTTTAAATAAAGTTCAGGATAAATTCAGATATATAATGGTTGATGAATATCAGGATACAAATAATATTCAATATAAGATAATTAATAAAATAGCCAGCAAATATGGAAATTTATGTGTAGTTGGAGATGAAAATCAGAGTATATATGGTTTTAGAGGAGCTAATATTCAGAATATTCTAGATTTTGAAAAAGATTATCCAAATGCAGAAGTGGTAAAACTTGAAGAAAACTATCGTTCAACTTCAGTGATACTTGATGCTGCCAATGCTGTGATAAGCAATAACTCAAGTGCAAGAGATAAAAAACTCTGGACTAAAAAAACTACTGGTGAAAAAATAACTCTGCTTCAATGCAACGATGGAAGACAAGAAGTAAATGTTATAATTGAAGAAATAATCAAAGGGAAAAATCAAGGTAAAAAATATAGAGATTTTACTATTCTTTACAGAATGAATGCTCAATCAAGATTATTTGAAGAAGGTTTTTTGAGATTTAATATTCCTTATAAAATATTTGGAGGGATGCAGTTCTATCAAAGAGCAGAGATTAAAGATATAGTTGCTTATCTTGCTGTTATTAATAATACAAAAGACAGTCTTAATTTAAGCAGAATACTTAATGTACCTAAAAGAAAAATAGGAGATAAGAGTTTAGAAAAGATAAATGAATTTGCTTCTGTAAATGGACTTACTCTTTTTGAAGCACTAGGAAGAGCTAAAGAAATAGATACTCTTACAGCTAATATGAAATTAGTTTTAGAAGAATTTTATAAAATGATGACAGAACTTATTGAAATAAGCGAATCTGAACCTGTTTCAGAACTTTTTGATAAAGTGGTAAAAAGTATAAAGTATTTTGATTATTTGGAAGCAAATTATGAAGATAGCGAAAATAGAATAAATAATATAGAAGAATTGAGAAACTCTATTACAGAAATGGAAAAAATAATAGAAACTCTTACTTTAAGAGAATACTTAGAAAATATATCTTTAGTAAGTGCCACAGATAATCTTGAGGAAGAAAAAGATTATGTAAAGCTTATGACTATCCATAACTCAAAAGGACTTGAATTTCCAACAGTATTTTTAGTAGGAACAGAAGATGAAGTTTTTCCTGGGAAAAAAGCAGATTTTGAACCAAGAGAACTTGAAGAGGAAAGAAGATTGTGCTATGTAGCAATAACAAGAGCAGAGGATAAATTATATATTTCTTATGCTGCAAGCAGATTTATGTATGGAGAGGAAAGTTTTAGAACAAAATCAAGATTTATAAATGAACTTCCTGAAAATCTTCTTGAAAGTAATGTAGAGTCTTATTTTAAAAGAGAAGCAATAAATCCTGTAAAAGCTCCTGTAAAACAGCAATTCAAAAAAATGATAACTATAGAAGATTTGAATAAAACATATAAAGAATACCCTTATTCTATTGGGGAAAAAGTAATGCATAAAAAATTTGGATTGGGAGTAGTAAGAGGAATAACAGATAAAAAAGTCGAAGTAGATTTTGTAGATGGAAAAAGAGAAATTGCAATGGCAGTTGCAGATAAGTTTTTAACAAAAAACTAGATAAGGAGGGAAGATGAAAAGGAAAACACTGGCATCAGAAATTGTTTATTCTGGTATTGGGCTTCATAAAGGTGAAAATATTGATATGAAACTTATTCCTGGAAATAATGGAATAATTTTCAGAAGAGTTGATTTTGAAGAAGGAAAAAATGAGATAAAATTAGATATAGAAAATACTTTTGATCTTACACGTGGAACTAATTTAAAAAATGAATTTGGAGCAAAAGTACATACAATAGAGCATTTTTTATCAGCATTATATGCAGCAGAAATAACAGATTTGGTAATAGAACTTGATGGCAATGAACTTCCCATTTGTGATGGAAGTGCAGGTAATTTTATAGAACTTTTTGAAAATGCTGGAATAAAAGAGCTGGATAAAGAAGTGGAGCCTATAGTTATAACTAAACCAATCTATCTTACAGTAAATGATAAAAGTATAGTTGCTCTTCCATATGATGGATATAAAATAACATATGCTATCAGATTTGAGCATAGTTTTTTGAAATCACAGCTGGCAGAATTTGAAATAACCCTTGAAAGTTATAAAAAAGAGATAGCTCCAGCTAGAACTTTTGGTTTTGATTATGAAATAGAATATCTTAAGAAAAATAATCTTGCTTTAGGTGGAACTCTTGAGAATGCCATAGTTATAGAAAAAGATGGGGTAATGAATCCAGAGGGACTTAGATATGAAGATGAGTTTGTAAGACATAAAATGCTTGATATTATAGGAGATCTGAAAATATTGAACAGACCTATTAAAGGTCATATAATAGCAGTCAAAGCAGGACATGCTTTAGATATAGAATTTGCAAAATTACTGAAAAAATTATAAATTTACTTAAATTTTAGGAGGAAAAAAATATGTTAGATACTTTAGAAATCATGAAGAGAATCCCACACAGATATCCATTCTTACTTGTTGATAGAATTCTTGAAGTGAACAAAGAAGAACAGAAAATAAAAGGCTTGAAAAATGTTACTATTAATGAAGAATTTTTTAATGGACATTTTCCAGGACATCCAATTATGCCGGGAGTCCTTATAGTAGAAGGAATGGCGCAATGTTTAGGTGTTCTTGTAATGGATGGAGTGGAAGGAAAAGTTCCATATTTTGTAGGTGTTGAAAGTGCTAAATTTAAAAGTCCAATAAAACCTGGTGATCAAGTTATATATGAGGTAGAAGTAGAAAAAATAAAAAGAAACTTTGTAAAGGCTCATGGAGTAGCAAAAGTAGATGGAGTTTTGGCATGCGAAGCTACATTTACATTCTGTATAACAGACAAATAAGATTAGGGGGAATTCATTTTGATAGATATTCATAGCACTGCTATAATTGAAGAAGGAGCAATTATAGAAGATGGAGTAAAGATAGGACCTTACTGTGTAATAGGTAAAGATGTAAAAATAGGAAAAAATACAGTTATACAATCTCATGTAGTTGTAGAAGGAATTACAGAAATAGGGGAAGACAATACTATTTACTCATTTGTTTCTATTGGAAAAGCTTCTCAGGATTTAAAATATAAAAATGAACCCACAAAAACTATTATAGGAAACAAAAACTCAATAAGAGAATTTGTTACTATTCACAGAGGAACAGATGACAGATGGGAAACAAGAATAGGAAATGGGAATCTTCTTATGGCCTATGTCCATGTTGCTCATGATGTTATCATAGGAGATGGATGTATACTTGCAAATAATGTCACTTTAGCAGGTCATGTAGTGGTTGACAGTTTTGCAATAATAGGAGGACTTACTCCTATCCATCAATTCTGTAGAATAGGGTCTTATTCTATGATAGGAGGGGCAAGTGCTGTAAATCAGGATATTTGTCCTTTCATACTTGCTGAAGGGAATAAAGCTGAAGTAAGAGGATTAAACAGTATTGGACTCAGAAGAAGAGGTTTTTCTGATGAAACATTGTCAAATCTAAAAAAAGCTTATAGAATCATATTTAGAAATGGACTTCCTTTAAAAGAGGCTGTAAAACAGGTAGAGGAAGAATATGGTGAAGATGATAATATAAAATATTTACTGGAGTTTATAAATAGCAGTAATAGGGGGATAACTAGATAATGGATAAATTAGGGATAATAGTTGGTAATGGTAAGCTGCCCCTTTATTTCCTACAGGAAGCTGAAAAGCAGAAAATCAATGTTTTTCCCATAGGTCTTTTTGAAACTATTGAACCTGAAATCAAAAGTTGCAGCAACTTTAAAGCTTTTAATATAGGTGAAGTAGGAGCTATAGTGAAACATTTTCTCTTGAATGATATAAGAGAGATTATTATGCTTGGTAAAGTTGAAAAAGAAATTATTTTTAAAGAAATGAAATTAGACAAATATGGAGAGGAGCTTCTTAAAAGATTACCAGACAAAAAAGATGAAACTCTCCTTTTTGCAATTATTGCTTTTTTTAGATTAAATGGAATAAAAGTTCTGCCACAGAATTATCTTTTAAAAAATTTTATGTTTGAGGAAGAATGCTATACAAAATTAAAACCATCTGAAGAAGATATGAAAACTATAAAAATCGGAATGGAGGCAGCTAAAGCTTTAAGCGAAGTAGATGCTGGACAAACTGTTGTATGCAAAGATTCTTCTGTTATAGCTTTAGAAGGAATAGAAGGAACAGATAAAACTATAAAGAGAGCTGGTGAACTGGCTGGAACGGGAACAATAATTGTAAAGATGTCAAGACCCCAGCAGGATATGAGAGTAGATATACCAGCTGTAGGAATAGAAACTATAAAGAGAGCAGTAGAGATAGGAGCAAAGGGAATTGTTGGAGAAGCAGGGAAAATGCTTTTTCTCAACAGAGATGAGGCCGTAAAACTTGCTGAGGAGCACTCTCTTTTTATTATGGGAATAAAAGCTTAAAAGGAGATTTTTATGAAATTTTTTGTATCCACAGGAGAAGTTTCAGGAGATTTACATCTTTCATATCTGGTAAAAGCCATGCTTGAGCAGGATAAAAATCTGAAATTTTATGGAGCAGCAGGAAATCACAGTAGGACTCAAGGAGTAGAAGTAATACAGGACATAGAAGAGCTTGCTGTAATGGGATTTACTGAAGTGTTCAAAAAATACAGTTTCTTAAAAAAGAAAGCAAATGAATATATTGATTTTATAAAGAAGGAAAAAATAGATAAGGTAATCCTTGTAGACTATGGAGGATTTAACCTTAAATTTTTGGAACTTTTAAAAAAAGAAATGCCAGAAGTTGAAGTTTATTATTACATCCCACCAAAACTTTGGATATGGGGTGAAAAAAGAATAACAAAGCTGGTAAAAGCAGATCATATAATGGTTATTTTTCCATGGGAAGTAGATTTTTATAAAAAACATGGAGTAGATGCTGTATATTTTGGAAATCCATTTGTGGATAAGTATTCAGTAGTTGAAAGAACTGGAAATAATATACTTCTTCTTCCTGGAAGCAGAAAACAGGAAATAAAAACACTTATTCCTGTAATGCTGAAAGTAGTAGAAAAGAAAAAAAATGAAACATTTCTTTTGAAGCTTTCCAGCAATGAACATTTAAAATGGATAGATGAAGACTTAAATGAATATGAAAATTTAAAAATAGTATCAGATAAAAGTCTGGCTGAATGTGTAAAAGAATCAAAAACAGCTGTTGCAGCTTCTGGAACAGTAACACTGGAACTTGCTTTGATGGGGATTCCTGTTATTGTTATTTATAAAACAAATTTTATAAATGCTTTTATAGCAAGATATATTTTGAAAGTAGGATTTGTTTCTCTGCCTAATCTCACTCTCAATAGAGAAGTATATCCAGAATTATTGCAGGAAAAATGCAATCCAGAAGAGATAGAGAGATATCTTGATTACTTTGAAAATTCCAAAGAGAAAATAGCTGAGGACATAGCTGAAGTGAGAAAAGAACTATCAGGAAAAGATGTCATAAAGAGCTATGGAAATTTTCTGATTAAAGGAGAACAATGATAGGAAAATTAAGTATATTTAAAAATAAATCTTTAAATACATTTTTAAGATATAGTTTAAAATATAAATGGGTAATGACTGCAGTAGTATTTACATCAGCTGTAAGTTCAGCAATGGGAGCAGTTCCAGCATGGCTGAGTAAATATCTTATAGATGATGTATTGGTAAACAAAAATGCAAGAATGATGGCTTTGGTAATTGGAGGAATATTTATTTCAACTATACTAAAAGTTGTAACTGGTTATTTTGCTTCTATTTCATCTAATTATGTAACTGAAACTATAAAAAGAGATATAAAAATAGATGTATATTCACATCTTCAAAAGCTTCCAATGTCATATTTCAAAAGAAATAAACTTGGAGACGTAATGGCAAGACTATCTGGAGATTCTGCCACTTTAGGAAGGATAGGTTTTATCATATTTGATATGTTTAAAGAATTTCTTACAGTAGTGGCTCTTACTTTCAGAATGTTTCAAGTGGATTATATTTTAGCTCTTATAGCTTTAATAGTAATGCCTCTTATTATAAGTACAGTAAAGAAATATACTAAGAAGATAAGAAAATCTGGTAGAATAAGACAGGACACTTCAGGAGCGGTTACAGCATTTATTCAAGAAACTCTTTCTGGTATTTTTGTAATAAAAGCTTTTAATAACAGTGATGATATGATTGAGAAATATAAAGTTATAAGTATGGATGAATTTGAAAAATCATATAAGAGTACAAAAATAAAAGCAAAGGTATCTCCTATTAATGAGGTAATAACAACTGTGATGGTACTGCTGGTAGCTGCATATGGAGGATACCAGATAATTGTATTAAAGAGTATGACAGCAGGAGATCTCATTTCTTTTGTTACAGCTTTGGGATTGATGAGCCAGCCTCTAAAAAGACTTATAAGCAAAAATAATGATCTTCAGGAAGCTTTGCCATCAGCAGACAGGGTAATAGAGATATTAGATGTTCCTTTGGAACAGGACTATTATGGAGAAGAAAAAGAACTTACAACAGAAATAAAGGATATCAAATTTGAAAATTTATCATTTCATTATGATGATTCTCCAGAATTGATACTTAAAAATATAAATCTAGATGTAAAAGCAGGAGAAGTAATAGCTCTTGTAGGAAAAAGTGGAAGTGGAAAAACTACTCTTGTAAATCTTATACCTAGATTTTATGAAGTTACAGATGGAGCTATAAAAGTAAATGGAATAGATATAAAAAATATTTCATTAAAAAAATATAGAGATTATATAGGAATAGTGCCTCAAGAAAGTTTTCTTTTCAGTGGTTCTATTTCAGAAAATATAGCTTTTGGAAAAAATGGAGTAACAGAAGATGAGATAATAAACGCAGCTAAAATGGCTAATGCATATGAGTTTATTATGGAACTTCCAAATAAATTTGAAACAGAAGTAGGAGAAAGAGGAGTGCTTCTTTCTGGAGGGCAAAAGCAAAGGATAGCTATTGCCAGGGCTCTTATACAAAATCCTGAAATAATGATATTGGATGAGGCTACATCTGCTTTAGATACTGAATCAGAAAGATTAGTGCAGGATGCTTTAGATAAATTGATGGTCAATAGAACAACTTTTGTAATAGCTCATAGATTATCAACTATAATAAATGCAGATAAGATAGTTGTAATGGAAAATGGAGAAATAAAAGAAATAGGAACTCATCAGGAATTACTTGAGTTTAAAGGTTTGTATAAACACTTTTATGAAATACAATTTGGAAAGAAAGAAAAGACAAAGGAAGAAGTATTAGCATAAAAAAATTGACAGATCAAGAGGAGAAATATAATAATGGAAGTTAAAGAAATGATAATAGAGGAAGATTTAAGAACTTTAAAATTAAGAGAAGATGGAAGAAAAATAGACAGTCTTAGAGAAATAAAAATAACAAAAGATTTTAATCTTTATGCAGAAGGATCAGTTTTAATAGAATTTGGAAATACTAAAGTAATATGTACAGCTTCTGTAAGTGAAAAAGTACCGCCTTTTATGAGAGGGCAAGGAAAAGGATGGCTTACAGCTGAGTATTCTATGATACCTAGAGCTACTGGAGAAAGAAATCAAAGAGAATCAGCAAAAGGAAAGCTTTCTGGAAGAACTATGGAGATACAAAGACTTATAGGAAGAGCTTTGAGAACAGCTGTAGATTTGGATAAATTAGGAGAGAGAACTATAACTATTGACTGTGATGTTATTCAGGCTGATGGTGGAACTAGAACTACTTCTATATCAGGAGGATTTATAGCTCTTGCTTTAGCTGTAAAAAAACTTATGAAAGAGAGAGTTTTAAGTGTAAATCCAATAGTATCTAATGTAGCTGCTATCAGTGTTGGAATTGTAAGAGGGACTCCTATGCTTGATTTAATGTATACTGAAGATTCTGCTGCTGAAGTAGATATGAATGTAGTAATGAATGGCAAGGGAGAATTTGTAGAGGTACAGGGAACAGGAGAAGAGGCTACTTATACTAGAAAAGAGCTTAATGAACTGATTGATTTAGCAGAAGTTGGAATAAAAGAGATAATCAGACTTCAAAATGAAGTAATAGGAGAATAGATATTATGAAAATATTTCTAGCAACAGGAAATAAACATAAAATAGAAGAGATAACAGCTATTTTTAAAAATGTAAAAAATATAGAGATACTTTCTATTAAAGATGGAATAAATATACCAGAAGTGATTGAAGATGGAGATACTTTTGAAGCAAATTCTGCTAAGAAAGCATTGGAAATAGCAAAATATACTGGAATGATAACAATAGCTGACGATTCAGGATTATGTGTAGATGCTCTAAATGGAGCACCCGGGGTATACTCAGCTAGATATTCTGGAGAAAATGCAACAGATGATTCAAATAATAAGAAACTGATTAAAGAGCTGCAAGGGAAAGAAAATAGAAAAGCACACTTTGTTAGTGTGGTTACTTTAGGAAAACCAGATGGAAGAAGTTATTCTTTCAGAGGAGAGGTATCAGGAGAAATAATAGATGAACCAAGAGGAGATAAAGGGTTTGGATATGACCCTCATTTCTTTGTAGCTGAATATGGAAAAACACTTGCAGAGATGCCAGATATAAAAAATATAATAAGCCATAGAGCTAATGCATTAAAAAAGCTTGAGATAGAGCTGGAATATATATTAAAAGATTAAAAAAATAAAATATGTAATAGTAAAAAAGACTGATTAAAAAGTAAAGCAATTTTAGAAAATAAAAAAATTCTAAACTTAAATTTTTACTTAATAAATCAGTCTTTAATTTTTAACTTCTGTTTTCATAAGGAGTAATTTATTAATTATAAATGAATCTTTATGAATATTCAAAGAATTAAAAAAATAAAATATTATAATTATTTAAATAATAATTGAAGTTTTTTCTTTGATAACTTTATGATATAATAAGCTTAGTGTAAAATTATTTAAAATGCAAAAGGAGAGATAATGAACAGAGGACTTACTCCAAAAAGGATAGTAGAAGAACTTAATAAATATATAATATCACAGGAAGAAGCAAAAAAAAATGTTGCTATTTCTTTAAGAAATAGAGATAGAAGAAAAAATATAGAAGATGAGGAATTAAGAAGAGAAATTACTCCTAAAAATATAATTCTGATGGGGCCAACAGGTGTTGGAAAGACGGAAATAGCAAGAAGAATAGCGAAAATAGCTGATGCCCCGTTTTTAAAGGTAGAAGCAACTAAATATACTGAAGTAGGATATGTTGGGAAAGATGTAGAGAGTATAATAAAGGACTTAACTTCTCTTACTTACAGAAAAATGAAAGAACAAAAATTTAATGAATTAAGAGAAGAGGCTTATGAAACAGCATTAGAAAAGGCAGCAAAACTTATAAAGCCATATGATTCTCTTAATGATGAGGAAAAAGCTCAAATCATGCAGGATATTGATGAAGGAAAATATGATGATACAGAAGTTGAAATAGAAAAAACTAGAAAGGATTTAGAGCTTCCAATAATAGAGGTTGTATCTGGAAGTGATGACACTTCTGGAATTGGAAGTATTTTAGATCAGGTAATGGCAGGAGTATCTGGAAAAAGTAAAAAAATGATAACTACTGTAAAAAATGCTATTGGAATAATGATGGACGAAGAGGTAGAGAAAAAACTTGATTTAGATTCTTTAAATGAAGAAGTTATAGAAAATGTAGAAAATAATGGAATTATTTTTATTGATGAAATAGATAAAATAGCTGAAAGAGATGGAGTAGGAAAAGGGGAAGTATCAAGACAGGGAGTACAAAGAGATATTCTTCCAATAGTAGAAGGAAGTACAGTTATGACAAAATTTGGGCCTGTAAAGACAGATCATATTCTGTTTATTGCAGCTGGAGCTTTTACACAAAGTTCACCATCAGATTTAATGCCTGAATTACAAGGGAGATTTCCAATAAGAGTAAAATTAAAGAATCTGGAGAGAGAAGATTTTGTAAAAATATTAACAGATGTAGAATATAATCTTCTTGAGCAATATACAGCAATGCTGGCTACAGATAATGTAGAACTTTCTTTTACAAAAGGGGCTATAGAAAAAATAGCAGATATAACAGCCATAATGAATGAAAAAATAGAAAATATAGGAGCTAGAAGGCTTTCTGCAGTAGTGGAAGAATTGCTGAGAGAAGTAATGTATGAAGCTCCATATGAGAAAAAACAAAAAGTCAATATAGATGCCAACTTTGTTAAAAAAATATTTAAAAAAGAAAATGAAGAAGAAAATCTAGATAAATATATTCTCTAAAATAAAAAAGAGGATGGGATACCATCCTTTTTTTGTTATATTGAATGTTTGTCTTTCTTTATTACTGATACCCATGGAGTCTTTGTAACTATGTAATAAAAAAGAAGACCAGCCACAGTGTTAGAAACTAGATTTCCCCAGAATACAGAATCAACTCCAAGCCATTTTTTAGTTATTATAATAAAAATATATCTTATCAGCCATACTCTTAAAAGCCCCATGATTAACGGCAGTCTTGTTCTGCCCAAACCTATAAAAGCACCTTGTGAAACCATAAATAAACCAAAACCTATAATTGAAAAAGTATATATTTTTAATGAATGGTCAGCTAATTTTACTATTTCTTCATGATTCTGAAATAATCTTACAAGGAAATTACTGCTTGGGAGAAATATAACAATAAGAATAAAGGAAATAACTAAACTTACCAATGAACCATACTTAAAAGATTTTTCAGCATTTTCAGGTTTTTCAGCTCCAATATTCATACTGACCATAGTTGTCACAGTAGTACCAATAGATGATGGAAGAGTAAAACACATAGTATTAATATTACTTGCAATAGTCTGAGCTGTGAGAACTATTGCTCCATATTTTTCTACTTCCATATTGATAAGAAAAAATCCAAAGTTTATCAATGAATAAGTTACCATAGAGGGAAGAGCTAATATTAAAACCTTTTTCAGCAGAGGAAAATCAGGATAGTACCCTCTCAAAATAAGTTGGGTTTCACTTTTTTTTACAAATAAATCATAAAACATCCAGATAGCAATAATTATATATGAGCAAAGTGAAGCCATAACAGCTCCAATTATTCCAAGATGAAAAATTGCAAGGAACAAAGTATTAAATATGATTTTTAACAGCAGTAAAATTATTATTCTGATTAAAGTCGCTTCTGGCTGACCAGTGGCATTTTTTATTGCATTATATATTGCAGCCATAAATAGCAATGGAATAACAATTGAATAAAGACTTAAATAAAGAAAAACCTGATGAGCTATTTCAGGACTTATATTTTGTGATACAATAGAAGCAAAGATGATAGAAGTAGGAGCAACTAGCAGACCTATAAAAAATGCAAATACCATAATTTGAGTAGAAACTTTTTTTACTTTTTCTAAATCTCCAGTTCCATTAATTTGACCAACAATAGCCATAGAAGCTACACCTAATCCCAAAGACAGAGCATTCAGTATATTTATTATAGGCTGTCCAAAACCAACTGCTGCTGCTACGAGATATCCTGAGGTATGGTTTAAAAATAATCCATCTGATAATGGTATGAGAGATGAAACCATACCCATTAAAATAGTTGGAAGTGATAAAAAAAGCAGAGTATTGAGAATATTTCCATTAAGAATCATCTCACGCCTCTTTTGAACATTTGATGATAAGAGACCTATTTTCATAATGCCATTCCTCCTTAGTGTATTACTTTCAATGAAGAATTATAAAAAATAAAAATTTACAGAATAAAAATAGATTTATCTGTAAATTTTTTAATAAAATATATTCTTCATGTCAAGGTCATTATTTTTTTATTGTAACATATTTTTCCTATAAAAAAAACAAAAGTTATAAATTTTTTTTGAACTTCCTAAATGATTTTTAGGTATTACATTTTTATTGAATTTATGTTAAACTTGAGTTGATATTAAAATTAAAATAAGGTGAAGTGGATAGTTTGAAGAATGAAAAATTAAAAGGAATATATTTAATTATGCTTATTCTGTTTATATGGACAGCAGGGTCATATTATAATTTATGGAACAGCTATATAATTCCAGCTCCATCAAAGATAATTGATTCTTTTGTAAAATTGATAGAAAATGGAAAATTAATAAAACATATAGCCATAAGTTTAAGACGTATATTTATAGGTTTTTCCATCACTGTTTTTTTAGCAGTTCCTTTAGGAATTTTTTTTGGTGCTTTTACAAATATTTATGTTTATTTTAAACCTGTTTTTGAATTTTTTCGTCATACTCCGCCACTTGCACTTATACCAATGATAATTTTGTGGTTTGGAATAGGAGAAACTTCTAAAATAGTAATTATAATACTGGCATCGTTTTTTCCAGTATTTTTAAATGTATTAAAAGGAGTAGGAGGCTGTGATAAAAAATATATAGAGGTAGGAAAAGTTTTTAACTTATCTCAAAAAGATATATTTTTAAAAATAATACTTCCAAATTCAGTTCCAGACATACTGGTAGGATTAAAATTAGGAATAGGATACAGCTGGAGAGCCATAATTGGAGCTGAACTTATAGCTGCCTCATCAGGAATAGGATATCTTATATTAGATGCTCAGCAGATATCAAGGTCAGATATAGTTATGCTGGGGATAATAGTAATAGGAACTTTAGGAATAATAACAGATAATATATTTTCTAAGATTGTTTCTACTTATATAAAGAGGAAACAGGGTGATTACTTTGAATAATATGTATAGTATCTTAAATCTTAAAAAAATATTTGAGATAAATGGAAATAAAAAAATAATATTTGAAAATATGAATTTAGAGATAGATAACAGGAAGATAACAATTATTCTTGGAAAAAGTGGATGTGGAAAAACTACACTTTTGAGAATGATAGCTGGACTGGAAGAAATAACAGATGGAAAAATAGATTTTTATAATAAAAATGAAGAAAAGTTAAAAGCTAAAATAGGGATGGTCTTTCAGGAAAGCCGTTTAATGCCTTGGCTTACAGTAAAAGAAAATATAGAAATACATGGAAATAAAATAGATACAGATAAATATTTAAAAATGATATCTTTAGAAGAATTTAAAGATGCTTATCCATCACAATTATCTGGAGGAATGGCTCAAAGAGTAGCAATAGCGAGGGCTTTGTCATATCAGCCAGATACACTTTTAATGGATGAGCCTTTTTCAGCTTTGGATTATTTTACAAGGGAACAGCTTCAGAGAGAGATAATAAAAGTATATGAAAAGACTGAAACAGGAATAATTTTTGTCACTCATAATATAGATGAGGCTTTAATGCTTGGTCATAGAATAATAGTTATAAATGAGGGGAAATTATATAGTTATAACATAGTAAAAAATTTTCCAAGAGATATAGGGGATATGGAACTTATTAATTTAAAAAAAGAAATTTTGAATAAAATAAATAATTAATTAATGGAGGGAAAGAATGTTAAAGAAAATCATTGCAGCAGCTGCAGTAGGAACAGTGCTTCTTATTGCTGGTTGTGGAAAAGAAAAAACTACTGTACCAAAGGAGATAAATATAACCTATGTAAAATCTCCTTTAAATATACCATCTATTTTAGAAAAAAATAGAGATATGTTTGGAAAAGAATTTTCAAAGGATGGAATAGAAGTAAAATTTCATGAGCTTACAACAGGGCCAGAACAAACACAGGCTCTGGCAGCAGGAGAATTAGATTTTCTTCATGCACTTGGAGGAACATCAGCTATTATAGCAGCTTCAAATGGAGTAGATTTAAAAATAACTAATATTTACAGCAGATCACCAAAAGGATTTATGATTATATCTAAATCCTCAGATATAAAAGAGCCAAAAGATTTGGCAGGAAAGAAAGTAGCAGGGCCAAAAGGGACTATACTTCATCAGCTTTTATTAACTTATTTAGGAAAAGGTAATTTAAAAGTTGATGATATAGAATTTATTAATATGGGACTTCCAGAAGCTATGGCAGCATTGGAAAGCGGAAATGTGGATGCTGCACTTTTAGCAGGACCAGTAGCTTTAAAAGCTATTAAAAATGGTGCAAGTGTAGTGACTAATGGAGAAGGACTTGTTGAGGGAATTGTTGTTACTGCTGTAAGTGGAAAGTTTCTTAAGGAGAATCCACAGCTTGTAGATAGATTTCTTAAAGTAAATGAAGAGGCTGTTAAATTTATAAAAGATGATTTTGAAACTACATTGAAAATAACAGCAGAGGATACAGGGCTTTCAAATGATGAAGTAATGGAGCTTTACCCATTATATGATTTTAATACTGAAATTAAAGCTTCTGACATAGATGATTTAGTAAAAACTCAAGATTTCTTAATAGAAAATGGTCTTCAAGAAAAGAAAATAGATATCAATACTATCATAAAAAAATAATAACAGAAAAGGGTGGTGGTTGGGTGTGTTGATACTTAAAAGAGGGGAATTTGAAAAAAATCTAAAAAAGAATTTAGAAAGAGCTCATTATGAGGACATAATTATAGAGAATGATTCCTCTAAAACAATAGTTATATCATTAGATAAATACATTGAGACAATGAGAGAACTAAAAAAATATAAAGAATATTATCATAAAGATTCAATTAAAAAAGCAGGAAATGCTATGAGGAATAACTTTTTTGATATTTTAAAAAAGAAAAGAGCATAGTTTTTAATCAAAAAAGGTCAGTCAAAAATTAATTTATTTGGGCTGGTCTTTTTTTATTATATTTATGTAATATTTGGGTAACAGAGGAAATTTTAAAAATATTGTAATTATTAATAAAGAGGTTAAAAAATAATTGAGAGCCTGTATAATAACAAATTATTAGTGAGATAAAATTCTATACAGAGGTTAAAAATTAAAAGAAAAGGGATAAGAGCTTCGTATAATGATATATCAGAATCTTAAAAATAAAGGAAGTTCTAAAAGTGAGATACTGCATAAAGGAGTTTTAATGAAGTTAAGTGTAAAAAACAAAAAAAGAATTTCTACTGTTAAAAATTTTATAGAAGATAACTATAAGCAAGTAGAATATCTTGAAAATATGCCTATTGCTTTTACTGTGTTAAAAGTAGAAATTGATGAAAAAGGTGAGCCATATGATTTAGTATTTGTATATGCAAATAAGGCTTTAGCGGAGCTTGAAAATACTACAAAAGAAAAATTAATGGGCAGTTCATTTTATAATATATTTAAAAATGGAGATAAAAAATGGCTGAAATTATATTGGGAAACTGCATATAAGGGAATAACTCAAGAAATAGAAGCGTACAGCAATGAAATAGGAAAATTTCTTTCTATTTCATGTTATCAGACAGCTGTGGGGTATTGTGCACAAATATTGAAAGATATATCAGAAGAAAAAAAACTTGAAATAGAAGCAGAAAAAAAGCAAAGACAATTAGATGTAATTTTAAATAATTCTATTGATATAATGTTTGATTTTGATTTAGAAACTAATACTATTTGTTCAAAACATTGTGGTTCCAGTGAATATAACAGTTTTCCAGACATACCTGGAGCTCCAGATACTTTAGTAGATAAAGGATTATTGGAAAGCCTTGACAGAGATAAAATAAGTGATATGATAGAGAAAATAAGAAAAGGGATGGATAAAGCTTCATGTGAAGCTAGAATGAGACCGGAAATAGAAAAGGAGTTTCAATGGTATCAAATAACTTTATCAGCATATAATGAGGTGTATAGCAATAAAAGGTGTGTAGTAGGTTTTATGAAAAATATAAATGCAGAAACTTTATGCCGAGTACAGCTTCAAATTCAAGCAGACAGCGACAGATTGACTGAATTATACAATTCTGGAGCTGGAAAAGACAGAATACAATATCTACTGACATTGAAAAAGAATAATACTTCAAGAAATACTATGTTTATATTTGATTTTGATAATTTTAAAATGATAAATGATACCTATGGACATTATGCAGGAGATCAGGCTTTAAAGAAATTTGCAGAAATTTTAAAGAAGGTATTTCGTAAATCTGATGTAATATTCAGATTAGGAGGAGATGAATTTGCTGCTTTTGCAGAAAATATAGGAAATACAGAATTTGTAAAAGATGTATGTCAGAGAATGTTTCAGCAGCTGCAGGAGATAAAAGACATGGAATTTAAAATATCAGTAAGCATAGGGGCTGCTATAACAGATAATAAGAATGTTGATTATTATGATTACTACAGAACAGCAGATAAAGCCTTATATGAAGTTAAAAGAGATCATAAGAACAATTATAAAATAGTATATTTTTAAATAAAAATAAAATTTTATTTAAAAATATTTGTTACTAATTTAATTCATAAAATGAAGAATAATAATACTTTCATTGTTATATCTCAGTAATTATAGCAATTAATATTTAACTGTTATAATTACTGAGAATTTATTTTGCTTATTATGGAAATCTTTCTAATTTTTAATTTTTCAATCAATTTTATTTTTATAAATACGGAAGTATATCTTTGGTTGAATATATTTCCATATAAGTTTTTAAATTTTTAATGACTTGATTTTTTTTGTCTAAAGGGAGTTTTTTACTAAAAATTATATTTTTATTTTTTAGTTCTTCTTCAGATAGAAACTTTATATTTGATGGAATTTCATAATTATCTGTAATATGAGTAAATCCTTGTATATTAAAAGTTTTATCTTCTGTTATTACTAGAATTTTTCTATCAATATATTTTTCTATTTCAGATTTTTCAGGATTAAGGAAAATATAAAAATCGTACCCACTAATAAATTTATCCCCTATTCCTATACTTGAAATAGTTTTTTTAGATATATTTTCTTTTGTTACAAGAAGAGCTTTTTCATTTATATTTTTGTAATAAAGTCCTATAGTTTGAATTATAGTTTCAATTCCTCTTCCTCTTTCCATAATTGTCACTGTATTATTTTTATCTTTAAAAACAGATGCTAAAGTTTTCTTTTGGATATAATTATAATTAAATTCTCCAACAAGAAAGTTTTTTATTTCTTTAAACAGCTCGCTTTGCTTTATGGCATAGGATGAAAAAGAATAATCTTTATCAATAAGAATATGAACATTATAATTTTCATCTTTTAATATAACATCTTTTACAGCAGCAGAAAATTCAATGTTATACATTTTTTTTAAAGAATTTAGTATATATTCAGTCTGAGTATCTAAATTTCCAAGATATGTACGATCATTAGCTACAGTTATTCCCTGTTCAGAGAAAGTAAGCCTTATTTTTGGTGAATCCATCTTTCTTCTTGTATAAATTACTGTTTCTATAGGAAATTGAATATCATAAAGATCAAAAATATTTTCTATTTCATTCGAAGTCTGAATGGTTTCTCTTATATCTTCAACATACATTTTATATTGATATCTGTCTTTATAAGTTTCTAATTTTAATTTAAAGGCTATATCTATATTTCTTAAATTGACAAGATTTTCAAAAACATCATCACTATTGAACCATACACAATTTCTTATTTCATTTCCATTTTTTATGATGTTCATCATAATGTGTTTTTTATCTTTTCCTATTAGTCTTAATCCATCAAATTGACAGTTATTCAATGAGAATAAAGGAGAAGGATTGCCGAAACCAAATGGCTCTAAAAGAGATATTTTATCTAAAAAGTCATATGATATTTTGTAAAAAGGAAGTGGTCTGTCAACTTTAATTGGTTTTATGAGAGTGCTGTCTTCCATTGCAGCTTTGGCATAGTCATTGAGTTTTATACTGAATTCTTCAATATTTTCTATTTTTATTGAAAAACCAGCAGCACCACTGTGGCCTCCATATTTGATGAGAAGATCAGAAAAATTATTAATAGCTTCAATAATATTGAATCCTTCTATACTTCTGCATGAAGCAGTGGCAATTCCCTCATCAGGTTTTATTTCCATAATTATAGTAGGTTTGTAGTATCTATCCAGAACTTTAGATGCAACTATACCAATAACTCCATGATGGAATCCCTTTTCTCCTACTACAAGAATACTTTTTTCATAAAGTTTTTCATTTTCTATTTTTTCAATAGCTTTTTCAAATATTTCTTCCTGTATTTCTTTTCTCTCACTGTTTTTTTCTAAAAGATCTTTTATTGCTGCTGAGCAAATTCTGTGGTCTTTTTCAATAAAAAGTTCAACAGCTTTTTTAGCATCTTCCAATCTTCCAACAGCATTAAATATAGGAGCTATTATAAAACCTATATCATAGGTATTAAATTTTCTTATATCATAATCTTCAAAAATTTTTTTAATAAGCATATTGAGTCCAAGCCATCTGCTTCTTTTGAGATACTCCAGTCCTTCCTTCACAAATATTCTATTTTCTTTAAGAAGGGGAACAATATCTGCTACAGTACCTATTGCAACTATATCAAGATATTTGTAAACATCTTCTTCTTTATCAAGAGTCTTAAAAAGGGCGGACATCATCATAAAAGCAGTTCCTACTCCAGCTAAATATTTAAATGTATATTCATTATCTTCCCTTTTAGGATTGATAACTGCCAGAGCTTCAGGATTACCGTTATTTATTTCATGATGGTCAGTAACTATCATATCTATACCTAAAGCTGAAGCATGAGCTATTTCCTCATGTGAGGAGATACCACAGTCAACAGTTATGATCAGAGTTCCTCCTTCATTTTTTATATAATTTATTGCTTCTATGTTCAGTCCATAGCCTTCATCTCTTAAAGGAATATAGTATCTTACATTCATTCCCAGCTCGCTTAGAGCTAAAAAACATAAAGAAACTGATGTAATTCCATCAACATCATAATCTCCGTATACCCACACTGTTTCATTGTTTTCTTTTGCTTGAAGAAGTCTGTTGACAGCTTTGTCAACATCTTTTAAAGAAAAGGGATCTGCCATATTCTTTATATTTACATTCAGAAAATTTCTTATTTCTTCTTTTTCTATTATATTTCTATTATATAGAAGATTAAGAATATCTTTATCTAAATTAAGATTCTGAATATCTTCATTATTTTTCAGAGGATTTTCTCTATAAACCCATCTTGTATTTCTCATTTTTGCTCCTTTAAAAGTTGTATAATTTTTTATAAAACATATATGTAAGTATTAAGTTTTGCAGGTCATATCTTTCTTCTGGGTCAGCTACCAATTCTAAATTTAAATCTCCATCATAATCAAATTGTATCTTATTGAGCAGCTCTTCTCCATAAATATATGCTATAAGAGATTTAAGTTTATTCCCTTCATAAGTTTCAAGAAGAGATTTCAATTTTTCTGTTCCCATTGCTATATTTGTCTTAGGGTCAAATAAAGGAATTATTTCTTTGCGTGTTTCATAAGGAATCTGCATAAGACCTATTTTAGAGTTCTCAGATAAAAGTCTATTATTGAATTTGCTGGAAATAAGTATTGCAGAATAAATAAGCTCTTGAGGAACATCATATTTTTTTGAGTTTACATCTACTATATTTTTATAATATAAAGGATAATTATATTTTATTAAATCTTTATATTCAAAAAAATTTTTTCTGTATGTAGAAGAATTCTTATAAGCCAGATCAAAAAATTCACCTTTTTCAAGAATTGTAGTTATTGCATAACCATTTTGAATAGAATGTTTATTAATAAAACTACTGTTTTCTATTTCTATTTTTATAAGTTCTTCATCTTTCATGGCTGCAATAGCTGATAGTTTTTCTATTTCTATTTTATCTACTGTATTAACAAAATTATCATCTATATTTTTACAGTTTGCAAGCAGATTGTCAAGTATCAATCCTATTTTAAAGACAGAATTATGTTTATTTATATCAATATCTTTATTTCTTAAAAGAAATGAATAAAACATTCCTTCATATGAATTAGGATATGTTTTTATTATATTTTCGGCTTTTTTTTCAAAAAGTTTGTCGTTACCAAGTTTTAAATAGGAATTTGCAACCATTATTTCAGTTATAATATTTTTATGTGGTATTTTAGCTGCTGTTTTTAATACTTGTTCATAATCGCCAAAAGAATAATATATACCTGTTCTATAAAATAATGCAAGAGAAGAATATCTGCTCCCTTTTACATTTTCGAAAGCATAAAGGCATCTTGAGAAATCTTTCAGCCTATAGTAAGCAACTCCTTTATAGAAAAAATATAAATCTTTATTTCCATTTTTTGCATATTCATCAGTTAAAGTAATAATTTCTTTGTTTTTTCCAGCTCTGATTAAAGTTCTGAAAAGTTCAGATTCAGCTTTTTCTCTGTCAGATTTTGTAATGTTAGAATTTTTTAGAATTATTTTATAAAGTTTTTCAGCCTTTCCATATTCTTTTTTTGAAAGAAAAAAATGAGCAGCTTTTAGAAGTTCGGTTGTTGGAATTTCTCCCACATGTGAAAAATCACTTTTAAATTTGAGATTGTAATAATTTTGATATTGAATATCTTCTTTTGCAAGTAATTCAAGGGCTCTTTCTTCAAAATGTGAAGTAATAGGAGAAAAAGTAGAATAATCTAATCTTTTTAAATACAGCAGACCAGTTTCTTTATTTCCCATTTTTATGAGTGCATCACAAAGTGAATAATCCCTTTCAGCAAAATAAATATTTTTTTCTATTTCTGAGCCTCTATTGAAAAAAGAAAGTTTATGAGAGAAAACAGCCTTTTCAAGATAGAAAACAGCATTTTTCCAATCTTCCATTCTATAATAAGTCATTCCTATAAAATAAAAGGCATAATTATTTTTTAGAATAGGAGAAAAGGAATAACTTTTTAAAAGAGTTTCAAATTTATTTTGAGCTTCTTCATAATGACCATTGTGATATGCATTTTTTCCTTGAATAAAAATATCATAATCTTCATAAGTATAAGTAAAAGCTATAGAACTATTTATAATAAAAAATAAAATCATAAATATTTTTTTCATTTTTAAGACACCTCTTATTAAAATATCTGTTACTATAATTATTACAAAATAACTTGAAAATGGCAACAATTATATTATTTTTTTATTTTTTAAAAAAAATATTGAAATTATTTAAAATATATTAGATAATGAAAAGCAGTATTTTGTTTTTTTAGGAGGTGGAGATGGGAATAATAAAAGTATTAGATGAATCAGTTTCTAACATAATTGCAGCTGGAGAAGTGGTTGAAAATCCAGCCAGTATGCTGAAAGAGCTTTTGGAAAACTCATTGGATGCAGAAAGTAAGAGCATAAAAATAGAAGTAAAATCTGGCGGAAGACATGTGATAATATCTGATGATGGAAAGGGAATGACTCAAGATGATCTGCTTCTTTCTGTAGAAAGACATGCAACAAGTAAAATAGCTAAAAAAGAGGATTTATATAATCTTTTTACATATGGGTTTAGAGGAGAGGCACTTTCTTCTATCTCAGCAGTATCAAAAATGTCTTTATCTTCTCGAACTAAAGATGATGAAACAGGATCAGCAATAACAGTCTCTGGTGGGAAAATAACAGGTCTTAAAGAAATTCAGAGAAATGTGGGAACTACCATAGAAATAAAAGATTTATTTTTTAATACTCCTGCAAGATTAAAGTTTTTGAGAAAGACTACAACAGAATATATGAATATAAAAGATATAATAGTGCAGGAAGCCTTAGGGAACCCCAATACAGCAATAACTCTTATACTAGATGATAAAGTAAGCATAAAGACAAGTGGAAATGGAATTGACAATACTATTGTAGAAATATTTGGCAGAAATGTTTTGAAAAACTCAAAAGCTTTTTCTATGGGATATTTAGGAAATGCATCACTGTACAGAGCAACAAGAGATTCTATATTTACATTTGTCAATGGTCGTATGGTAAAATCAAAACTTCTGGAGAATGCTGTTATTGATGGATATTATACAAAACTTATGAAAGGAAAATATCCTTTTGCAATACTATTTTTAGAAATAGATCCTAAAGAGGTAGATGTCAATGTACATCCTTCAAAAAAAATAGTTAAATTCTCAAATGAATCTAATATATATGGAAAAGTTTTAAGAGAAATTGAAAACTGTTTTGAAGGAGATGATATTTTTGTTTCTCCAACTATGGAAAAAACTATTGAAAAAGAAAGTGAAGCTTTGATAGATTTTTCAGAGTTTTCAAAGTTTGTTCCTATGAAGGCAGAAAATGCTAAATTTGAAGGGATTGAAGTAGAAAAATATTCAAAAACAGAGATTACCAACAGGGAAATAAAAAAAGAGATTATAAAATCTGATGAAGATGATTTTGAAAATATGTTCATTAAAAAGGAAAAAGCTGTTCCTTTTGAAATAAAAGAAGAAATAAAAGTGTTTGAAGGAAATGAAAAATCTGATATAATAAAAACCGATGTTATTCCTGATGCAAAAAATGAATTTAAAGAAGAAATTGAAAAAGATGAAATAATTATATCAGAAGAAAAAAATATTGTATCTAAAATAGATTTTAAAGTATTAGGACAGATATTTGATTCTTTTATCTTGGTAGAAAGAGATGGAGTATTTGAAATATATGATCAGCATATAGTTCATGAAAGAATACTTTATGAAAAACTAAAAAAAGAATATTATGGAACAAATGTAAGCAGACAGCAGCTGCTTGTTCCTATAAGAATAACTCTTGATCCAAGAGAAAGAGAACTTATATTTGAAAATATTGAATATTTCACAGGATTTGGATTTGAAATTGATGAGTTTGATGAAAATGAAGTGGTAATAAGGTCAGTTCCAGTAATGAATTTTAGAGACAGTACAGAGAATATTTTCAAAAATATAATAAAAAATCTTAAAGAAAATAAAGAAACAGATATCAGAGAAAATATTATAATTTCAATGTCATGTAAAGGAGCAATAAAAGCTAATGAAAAGCTTTCTCTTAATGAAATGGAAACAATAATAAAAAAACTTCATGAAATAGGAGAATATACATGTCCTCATGGAAGACCAATTATAGTAAAAATTACTCTGAATGATCTGGAAAAACTTTTTAAGAGAAAATAAATTGAATTTTTTTGAAAAAAGGAGTATATTTTGAATGTATCTATTATATGTGTAGGAAAAATAAAAGAAAAATACATAGTTGAAGGAATAAATGAATTCTTGAAAAGAATGCAGTCTTTTGCTAAAATGAAGATTGTGGAATTAAAAGAAGATGGGAATGACAGCAGCAGAAACATTTCTATTGAAAAAGAGTCAGAAGATATTCTTAAGACAATGGAAAAATTAGGTGGATACAATATTCTGCTAGATATTCAGGGGAAAAATTTTTCTTCAGAAGAGATGGCAGCAGAAATAGAAAAGCTTGCAGTAAATGGTGTGAGCAGTATAAATTTTATAATTGGTGGATCATATGGAGTATCAGAAAATGTAAGGAAAACAGTAGATATGAGATTAAGTTTTTCAAAAATGACTTTTCCACATCAATTGATGAGATTGATACTCAGTGAACAAATATACAGATGGTTCAGCATTATAAAAAATACAAAATATCATAAATAACACAGCTAATAAAAATATTTTAAAAGTTAATAAATTTAGGAGGGAAGAGTTATGTATTCGCAAGGAGAAACTTTTTATCATGACATTGATGATGAAGAGTACGAATTACATGTAGTTGAAAATGTTGTAATGGGAGATAAGGAGTATATAATTGCAGAGGATTTTGATGGACAAATCCATGTATTTTTATACGATGAAGAAGCTGAAGATATTTATTTAATGGAAGATAGTGATGCTATGGAAGTTATAGAATATTGGAGAGAAGAATATTTATCTGGTGATGATATAGGTGACTATGAAGAAGATGAATATTATGACAGAGAAGATGATTACAGTGAAAAATTTGATAATGAAGATTATTATGAGGATGAAGAGGAATACTATTAATGAGTAAATTTATGATAAAAAGTATAGATAGTTATAATGAAAAATCATTTGAAATGGTAAATGGTTTAAAAAAAGAGGAAAATAATAAAATTATCTATGAATATAAAAGTAAATTAGGCGATTGTAAAATATCTTTTCATGATGAAAAAATATTTATACACAGAGAAAATGATGGTATAAAAAATGTTATAGAAGTTGATTTGAACAATAAGACTGAATTTTTATATTGTGGTGAAGGATTTAAAAAAAACTTTCATATACTAGGTGAGAAAATAACTTATAAAAAAAATATATTGGAATTTTCCTATAAAATATTAGATAATGGAGAAGAAGTCAATAATGTTTCAATCACCATTAAAGAATATTGATAATATTTTGAATAGAGCATATCTGATTTATGCTCTATTTTCATAAACAGGAGGTAAAATGAAAGCGATAGGTTACTTATTAATTCTTCTTACTATGTACAGCTGTACTGGACTTCCTCAAAAAAATGATCTGGGAAGTATATGGGGAAGAAGTGAAGAACAACCATTAACACAGGAAACAATTATTTTAGCAGAAACTGATTCTTCTGGTATATTAGATGAAGTTTCAAGATCATTAAGAGAAGGAAAAAGTAAAGAATACTCAGAAAATTATACTGGAAATACTTTTGAAGTATATGCAGGAGATTATCTTTTTATTCCTCTAAAATCAGAAGATGATTTTAAACTGATGTCTTATCCAAGAAATATTTCTTATGAATTAGGAATAAAGGGAAAAAATCTAGTATTTAGAAGTATATATCAAGGAGAATTTACTTTAGATGTTTACTCTCTGGGAGAAATAACAAGGAGAATAAAAATTTCAAATAAATTAAAATATAGATTTACGGAACAGAATAATTATGATATAATTCTAAAAAATTATGCTAGAAATGATATAAAGCAATTACAGAATAGTGTTGCTCTGCATAGAATGGCTTTTCCAGATAGCTTTAGAGATAAGGAAATATCTTTTATGCTGATGGAATTGGCAGGAAAAGATGGAAATGTTAAAGTTGTAAGAGAAGAAATTGAATTCCTGAAAAAGTATAAAACTTTAGATGAACAGGATAAGCTGACAATACTTGATACTCTTGCAGGAATAGGAAGTTCAGGGTCTAAACTTGATTCAGTATTATTAGAATATAATTCAGGAAATACTATTCTTAATGCTGAATTGAAAAAATTAATACTTGCAAAGTCTTCAGCCAGCAGAGAGGAAATAGAATTTTTAGAAAAATATTTTAGAGATGAACCTACAAAAGAAACAGCAGATTTTATAGGTAACTGGTACTTAAAAAATGGAGATATAAACAGAGGAACTCAGTATATAAATGGAACTATAGAAGGAATTGCTCCAGAATTACTGGAATCTATATTTGCAAAAACTGAAGAAGGAACAGTAGATCCAATGGCAGAACTTGAAAATAAGAATTACACTCAGTTCAGGTCATTTTTAAGTGATGGAGAAAGCAGTTTCAATCAAGGAAGTTATGTAGAAGCATTGGTACATTTTGAAAAAGCTTTAGGTATAAATAAAGATTATGCTGAAACTAAAGATATTTATTTTTATATGGGACAAAGTAATTTTCAGTTAGAAAACTATCAAAAAGCTATTGATAATTATAAAAAAGCACTTAATATAGAAAAAAGCGATGACAAAAAGGCAGAAATATACTATAATATGGGAATAACTTATGATAAACTTGGAAATAAAGAAGAAAGCAGAAATTATTTCACTTTTGTAAGACAGAAATTTCCAAAGTCATCATGGAGTACAAAAAGCAGTATATATTTACTGAGATTAAATTAAAATCAAAAAATTTATAAGGAGAAGAACCATGGAAAGATATTTTGACAGAGTAGCTAAAGAAAATTTAGTTATGGAAAAATGGAAAAAAGTAGAAGAATTAAAAGAGCTAGGAGTAAAACCTTTTGGAAGTAAGTTTGACAAAAAGTACATGGTAGGGGATATATTAACTCATACTCCTGAAGAAAATTTAAAATATAAAACAGCTGGAAGAATAATGGCATATAGAGGAAAAGGAAAGACTTTATTTGCTCATATAGAAGATCGTACTGGAAGAATTCAGTTATACCTAAGAAAAGATGAATTAGGTGATGAAGTTTTTGAAATGGTAAATAAAATAGGAGTAGGAGATATTGTAGGAGTAGAAGGAGAATTATTTATAACTCATACAGGAGAATTAACTTTGAGAGTTACTTCTATTCAGTTATTATCTAAAAATATCAGACCTTTACCAGAAAAATTTCATGGTCTGACAGATGTTGAAACTAGATATAGAAAGAGATATGTAGATCTTATTATGAATAAAGAAGTAAGAGATACATTTATAAAAAGAACACAAATTATAAAAGGAATCAGAACAATACTTGATAATAAAGGTTTCTTGGAAGTTGAAACTCCATTAATGCATCCAATTTTAGGAGGGGCGGCAGCAAAACCATTTATCACTCATCATAATGCACTAAATGTTGATTTATATATGAGAATAGCTCCTGAGTTATACTTAAAAAGATTAATAGTTGGAGGATTAGAAAGAGTATATGAATTGGGAAGAAACTTTAGAAATGAAGGAATGTCAACAAGACATAATCCTGAATTTACAATGATTGAATTATACCAGGCTTATGCTGATTTTAATGATATGATGGATTTAGCAGAAGAAATAATCACGACTCTGGCTAAACAAGTATTAGGAACTACAACTGTTGAATATAATGGAAAAACTTTAGTTCTGGAAAACTTCAAAAGAGTGCATATGGTAGATTTAGTAAAAGAAGTTACTGGAGTAGATTTCTGGGATCAAAATATGACTTTTGAAGAAGCTAAAGCTCTTGCAAAACAACATCATGTAGAAGTTGCTGATCATATGAACAGTGTTGGGCATGTTGTTAACCAATTCTTTGAAGAAAAATGTGAAGAAAAAATTGTTCAGCCTACATTTGTATTTGGACATCCAGTGGAAATTTCTCCATTAGCTAAAAGAAATGAAGAAGATCCTAGATTTACTGACAGATTTGAGCTGTTTATAGATGCGAGAGAGTATGCAAATGCATTCTCTGAGTTACAGGATCCAGCTGACCAAAGAGGAAGATTTGAAGATCAAGTGGAAGAGGCTGAAAGAGGAAACGATGAGGCTACTCCAGTAATAGATGATGATTTCGTAGAAGCATTAGAATATGGATTACCACCTACAGGAGGAATGGGAATCGGTATTGACAGACTTATTATGCTTCTTACTCAATCTGATTCTATCAGAGATGTATTATTATTCCCTCAAATGAAACCAAGAGATTAATTATAATTTTATTTAAAAATATTAAAATACACCTATAAGAGCAGGTTTGACTTGTTTTTATAAGGTGTATTTTTTTAGTATTAAAGCTTTTATAAAAAGAAAAAAATATTTTTTTACTTTGCAACTAAGAACAAAATGTGCTAAAATATTTTTTTAGAATGTAGGAGGGAAGAAAATGATACAAGAATTTTTAATTATTTTTATAATTAATTATATTGGAATTATTCTTACAGAAGTGTTTAATTTGCCAACTCCAGGAACGATCAATGGAATGCTTTTGCTTTTTGCACTGCTTTATTTTAAAGTGCTGAAACTGGAAAAAATAGAAAAAGCAGGAGATTTTTTGCTGCTGAATATGACAATATTTTTTATGCCTCCTTCTGTAAAACTGATTGAATCATTATATTTATTAAAAACAGGACTGTTGAAAATAATATTTTTACTTGTTTTTACAACTTTATTGACAATGGTAGTGACAGGAATAACTGTTCAATATCTCATAGAGAGAAAGGAGAGAAAATATGGTAGAAGTATTGACTAATACCCCGTTTTTTGGTGTAATAATAAGTCTGGTAGCTTTTGAAATAGGGAAGATAGTATTTAAGAAAACCAAGATGGCATTGTTTAATCCACTTCTTATAGGAACTATTATAGTTATACTTTTTCTAAACTTTTTCAAGATACCTGTTAATAATTATATGCAGGGTGGGAATTTCATAGTTTTCTTTTTAGCACCTGCTACTGTTGTATTAGCTATTCCGCTTTTCAGGCAGATAGATCTTTTAAAAAAGAATTTTGTTCCAATAATGGGTGGAGGTATAGTAGGTTCAATTGTTGCTATTGTTTCTGTAGTAGTATTGGGAAAATTAATGGGAATAGATCAGCAGCTTTTACTGTCATTTATGCCTAAATCTATTACAACACCTATAGGAATAGAACTTTCTACACTGCTTGGAGGAATTCCTTCAATAACAGTTTTTGCAATAGTAATAACAGGAATAACTGGAAATGTTTCTGCTCCTTATATACTTTCTATATTTAGAATAAAACATCCTGTAGCAAAAGGGATAGGAATTGGTATATCAAGCCATGCTGTAGGAACAAGCAGAGCTATAGAAATGGGAGAGGTAGAAGGAGCTATGAGTGCTTTGTCAATAGTCATAGCAGGAATACTCACAATAGTAATAGCACCTCTTGTGAGAATATTTGTTTAAGATAATTGTATGAAAGATGATTGATATGTTAAAAGTATTAGAGCTTAATAACATTAAAAATCATCTTTTTTTATTTTTGCTCTTGACTTAGAGTATACTCTAATGTATATACTAAATATAAAGAAGGAGGGTGAAATTTTTATGAATCTTAGTATAAAAAAAGTAGCAGAACAAACTGGGCTTACGGAATATACTCTAAGATATTATGAAAAGGAAGAGCTTCTTGTATCCATTAAAAGAGATGAAGCTGGAAGACGAGTATATGATGAAAAAGATATGGAAATAATAAATACTATTACCTGTTTAAAAAATACAGGGATGCCAATCAAAGAAATAAGAAAATTTGTTAAATATACAACAAAGGGAGATTCTACCCTCGAAGATAGAAGAAAAATGGTATTGAAGCAGAAAAAAATGGTGGAAGAAAAAATAGAAGAATTAAAAAAAGAATTGAATAAAATCAGTAAAAAATTAGATTATTATGAAGCGGCCTGTAAAGCAGGAACTTCTAAAAATGTGAAGAAAAAGTTTTATCCAGAAAACTGCAGCATATAATAATATTTTTCAATTAAGGAGGAAGATATAGAATGGAAAATTTTACTTTTTACAATCCGGCAAAAATTATTTTTGGAAAAGGAACTGAAAATCAGGTAGGAAAAGAAATGAAAAAATTAAGCAGCCGTGTACTTTTAGTGTATGGTGGAGGAACTATTAAGAGAATAGGGTTATATGATACTGTTGTGAAGTCCTTAAATGCCGAAAATATCTCTTTTGTAGAATTAGGCGGAGTACAGCCTAACCCGAGATTACAATTGGTAAGAGAGGGAATTAAGCTGTGCAGAGAGCATAAATTGGATGCTATATTAGCTGTAGGTGGAGGAAGTACAATTGATACTGCAAAAGGAATAGCTGCAGGTGTAAATTATGATGGAGATGTATGGGATTTTTATGAAAGAAAAGCTGGACCTGATGAAGCACTTCCAATAGGGGTAGTACTGACTATACCAGCAGCAGGAAGCGAATCAAGTATGGGAAGTGTTATCACAAAAGAGGAAGGACTTTTAAAACGTTCATGTGGAAATGTTTCAATGATTCCTAAATTTGCAATAATGAATCCAGAATTTACATTTTCTCTTCCAAGCTATCAAACTGCCTGTGGAGCTTCAGATATATTAGCTCATCTTATGGAGCGTTATTTTACTCAGGTGGAACATGTAGATTTTACAGACAGACTAATAGAAGCAACTATGAAAACAGTTATAGATTATGCCCCTTTGGCAATTAAAGAACCAGAAAATTATGATGTACGTGCTGAAATTATGTGGGCTGGAACAATAGCACATAATAGTCTTTTAAATACAGGACGTCTTGGAGATTGGGGTTCTCATCAAATAGAGCATGAAATCAGTGCTATATATGATATAGCTCATGGAGCAGGGCTTTCTATTGTGTTTCCTGCATGGATGAAATATGTATGTCATGAAAATATGGATAGGTTTGTACAGTTTGCAGTTCGTGTATTTGGAGTGAATATGACTCTTACAGATAAAGAACTTGTAGTGAAGCAAGGTATCCAAAAACTTGAGGAATTTTATTATAGTTTGGGACTGCCTGTATACTTGAAAGAAGTAGATATTCCAGATGACAGATTGAAAGAAATGGCAGAAAAATGCTGTAAAAAAGGACCACAAGGAAACTTTAAAAAATTATATGAAAATGATGTGTTTGAGATATTGAAACTGGCAAGATAAAATTACAGTGAAAACATATTGAAATAAAAAAATCCCCTCAATAATAGAGGGGCTTTTTTTATAACACGGGGGAGTGTTAAAAAAACAAAGACTAAAAATAGACTCTGGGGGTTACAGAAATCTAATTTACTATGTCAGTCTCGATTTAAGTATACCTCATCTATTATTTTTAGTCAATATTAAAATTTTTTACAATCAAATAGGAAAATAACAAAAATTGAATAATTTTTTATAATTCCATACCAGTTTTTATTTTGTTAATAGTATCTGACTCCAGTAAAGATTCGGCTAATTTAAGAGCAAAAGTCAAAGAATGACCAGCACCCATACCAGTTATAAGTTTACCATCTTTAACAATATTTTTTTCTTCATACTGGTAATTTTTCATAAGCTCCTTTACAGAAGTATGACATGTTATTTTTTTTCCAGAAGCAATATTATGGTTTCCTAAAATTGAAGGAGCTCCACATATAGCACCCACAAATTTTTCATTAAGTATATAAAATTTGATGAGCTCAACTACTTCATTTGAATTTCCAAGGTTGATATATCCAGGATATCCTCCTGGCAGCACAATCATATCTCCATCTTTTAAATCAGTTTCTTTTAAAGTCGTATCAGCTTTAACTAATACTTTTTGAGCTGACATAACATCTTTTTCAGAAGTGATAGAAACAGTTTTGACATCTGCTCCACCTCTTCTCAAAACATCAACAGGAGTTAAGGCTTCAATGAGTTCAAAACCATCTGCTAATAAAACATAAACTTTTTTCATCCTGATGCCTCCTTGGTATATTTAATTATAAATTTTCTACAGTTAATTTTCCTTGAGTAATCAATGAACGAACAAATTGATGAGCATCTACTACTGCATTACAATATACAGACTTAGTTTCTCCTTCAAAGAAAGCATTAAGAAGAATCTGCTGCTGTTCAGCAATATTTCTATCTAATTCTTCAATAGTGAGAGTTCCCCCTTTGTATTCTTCAATAAGAGCTTCATATATAGTATCAAAAGTAGAATCATACAGTTGCTCTTCCCAGTTTTCAATTATAGACATAATTTTTTTCACCTCTTTATATGTATTAAATTTGTTTAAGATAACAGAATTATCTTAACATTTCTTACTGAAAATGTCAATTTTTATGCAATGGAGAAACCATTGATAAAAACCATGTTTAAGCTTTTAAGTCATTGATATTCTGAATGAATTAATGTATCTATGAAATAAATTCTTATATTATACATTATACCATTAAAATAAAAAAACGATTATAAAAATAATCGTTTTAAAAATTTTAACTTAAGCTGAATATTGCTACAACAGCTGGGACCAAAATAGGAACAACTATTGTGATTACAAGACCTGAATAAAAAGCTATTATAGATATATCAGGGGGATTGCTTCTGTTTATAACAGGAAGCACAGAATCCATTGCAGTAGCTCCAGCAGATGACACCGATTGAAATGATCCAATTTTAGCAGCTATAAATGGTATTGTAAATATTGCTAAAAGTTCTCTGAATACATTTGAAAGAAAGGCGGTTCCACCTAATTGAGCATTTATTTTAGAAAGCTCTATAGCAGAAAATGAATACCATCCCATACCAGAACTTACTGCAACTCCCTCTCCTAAAGAAAGAGTCGTAATAAAAGAGGCAAGAACTCCTCCAAGTAAAGAACCAATTATTGTAATAAAAGGCAGCAATAATACTTTTTTATTTAAAGTTTTTAACTGCTCAAATACACTTTGATTTTTTCCTATGTCTATTCCAACAAAGAATAGAAGAAGACACAATCCAAACTTAATAAGATTATCAGCATGAGCTAATATAAGGGAATTTTTACAGAAAAATCCAAGAAGACCTCCTATAATAACAGATAAAGCTATTCCAAGCATTATTTATCCCCTCCTCTGTAAAAGATATGAGTCAGAAGTATACTGCCCAATACTGCACATCCTGCTACTATGATAGATTCTAATCCTAGTATATGAAAATTAGCAATAATTTTATCATCTGAACCTATTTTGTATCCCATTACTCCAAGCAGAAAAAATAGAGATAAAGTTTGAAGAAGCCCAACTTTCCTATCAATAATTTTAGGAATCCAACCTTTTTTAGTTATAAAATAACCTACAGAGATTATAAGAATATACAATACGATGTCATGCATAAAATTCCCCCTTTATTAATTTTTATTTATTAAAAACTTAAAAATAGTTTTTTGAATATAAGGATTTGATGGTGAGTATATCCTACCTTTTTCAGGAAGAAAATTTAGAACATCAGGGTAATCCTGAGTTTCAAAACAAATACCCATATGTTTTCTGCAATCTGAGCCATCTGAAAGTTTTCCTATTTCATGAAGATAATTTCCACTGTATACAACAACTGCTGGCTGATCAGTAAAGACTTTTAATATTCTTCCAGAAATATCATCTTTAAGTTCAGCAGCAGGAATATTTTTATTTTGCTCTAAAATAAAAGGATGATCCAATCCATTATTTACAATTCTGATTTGAGAATTATCAGAATCAAGGGAAGTTTTTAAAAGAGAAAATTCAGAAAAATCAAAAGGAGTTCCATATGTTTCAGATATTTTTATTGGGAGAGTAGCCTCATCCACAGCAATAAAAGCACTAGAGTTCAGTTTTAAATACTCATCAGATATAGTTCTTTTAAAATCTCCACTTAAATTAAAATATGAGTGATTGGTAAGATTTATATATGTTTCTCTATCAGTAGTTCCATAATATTCAAGGGATAGCTCATCATTCTTTAATATATATTTTACAGTGACAGAAATATTTCCTGGAAACCCCTCTTCTAAATGAGGACTTTTAAGTGTGAGTTCCAAACCAATAAAGTTATCTCCTTTTATTTCTTTAACATTCCATATTTTATGGCTAAAATTATTTATTCCACCATGAATATTATTTTTTCCACTATTAGTATTAAGTTTGTATCCAGTATCTCCTATCTTTAGTTCAGCATTGGATATTCTTCCAGCATTTCTTCCTACAATAGCTCCAAAATAAGGAGATTTTTCTTCATAATCAGAGATGTTATTCAAATTTAAGACTATATTTTCAATCTTTCCATTTTTATCTGGAAAAGAAATTTTCCTTATAATTCCTCCATAATTGAGAATTTCTACTTCTAAAAAATCATTTTTAAGAGTATATAATTTCACTGTTTCATCAAATTTTGTTTTGCCCCAATTTCTAACTGTTAATTCCATTTATTCTCACCTCTGAGCATTATTCTAACATAAAACAGGAATAAAAGATAGATATAAAAAGCATAAGTAAAAGATTTTAAGAAATGAATACAGTAAATAAAATAAATCGTATACATATATATATAATATTTTTATTATTGAAAAAATGTGGTATATATAAAATACAAGGGAAAAAGAATATTATACGGAGGGGGATTTAATGAAGAAAAGAATTTTAATATTGTTATCATGTTTATTATCTTTTTTATTGGTTAGCTGTGGAGGAAGTAAGACAGCTGAAAAATCAGCTGCTGCACCAAAGGATACGTTAGTATTTGCCCAAATATCAGAATGTAAAACTTTAGATCCACAAGATACAACAGAGCAGTATTCTCAAAGAATAATAAATGTACTTTATGACAGACTTGTAGAAGTAGATGAAATGACAGGAGAAATAGTACCTGGACTGGCAAAAAGCTGGGAAAGAATAGATGACAATACTCTTTTATTCCACCTTAATGAAAATGTAAAATTTCATAATGGGGAAAAATTTACAGCAAATGATGTAAAGTTTACTATTGAAAGAGCTAAAGAGTTACCAAAAGTAGGACATTTATATAAACTAATAAGTAATGTAGAAGTCGTAGATGATAATACAGTAAAAATTATAACAAGTGAGCCTTTTGCTCCATTATTAGCTCATTTAAGTCATAAAACAGCTTCAATAATAAGTGAAAAATATTATGCTGAAAAAGGAAATAAATATTTTGAAAATCCTGTAGGAACTGGTCCTTATAAATATAAAGATTGGAAGATAGGGGACAGAATAACTTTAGAAGCATTTCCTGAATATTTTAAAGGTGAACCAGCAATAAAATATATAGTAGTAAGAGCAGTTCCAGAAGAAAACAGCAGAGTTATAGGTCTTGAAACTGGAGAAATAGATATGACAGCCGATTTGGGTGCTGAATCAAGAAAAATAGTTTTAGATAATAAAGATAAAATAAACTATCTTGAATCAAGCGGAATATCTGTAAACTATGTAGGAATAAATACAGATAAAGGTGTTTTGAAAGATAGAGATGTAAGAAGAGCAATAGCAATGGCAATAAACAGAGATGATATTATTAATAGTATTATGATGGGAACAGTAGATAAAGCTAATAGTTTTATAGCTCCAGGAACATTTGGATACAGCCCGGAGTCAAAAGTTTTAGAATACAATCCAGAAGAAGCTAAAAGAATAATCCAAGAAAAAGGATTAACAGGAACTAAATTAAGTCTTGGAGTAAGTAATAGTCCTGTAAGAATGCAAATGTGTGAAATAATTCAAGCTCAATTAAAAGAAGTAGGAATAGATGTGTCTATAGAATCTTTGGAATGGGGAACTTTCCTAGCTGCAACTGGTAGAGGAGATCTTGATATGTTTACACTTGGATGGGGACCATCTACATATGATGGAGATTATGGATTCTATCCTAATTTCCACAGTTCTCAATTAGGTGGAGCTGGAAACAGATCACAATATGTAAATCCAGCAATGGATAAATTATTGGATGAAGCTAAAAAAGAAGTAGATCAAAATAAAAGAAAAGAATTATACAAACAAGTTGCAGAAATAGTTTATGATGATGTACCAGTTATTCCTATGTACTATTCTAACAATACAGTAGCAGCTGTAAAGGGAATAGAAGGGGTAAAAGCAACAAGTTACATTAACTTTGATGAATTAAGTTTTAAAAAATAAATCAGCAAAATTAAAGATGGAGGCATAATCAAATGAAAAAACTTATTAAGATGATTGAGGAACTGACAAATACTTTTGGAGCTCCCGGTTTTGAAGATGAGGTTATAGAAAAAATAAAAAAAGAGGTAAATTTTCTAAGTTCTGAAAGGGATTCAATAAATAATCTATATATAGGGCTGGAAGAAAGAGATACAACTATACCAACAGTAGCATTAGATTGTCATACTGATGAAGTAGGATTTATAGTAGAAAATATTAATAGAAATGGGTCTATCAGCTTCCTTACTTTAGGTGGATGGCATGTAGGAAATGTTCCTGCCAGTGCTGTTGTTATCAAAAATAATAAGGGAGAATATATCAAAGGAATAGTTACATCTAAACCACCTCACTTTATGACTGATGAAGAAAAAAATAGGCTTCCAAAAATGTCAGAACTTACTATTGATATAGGAACAAGCAGTTATGAAGAAACTGTTGAACTTTATGGAATAGAAGTAGGAAACCCAATTGTTCCAGATGTAAGTTTTGTATATGATGAAAAAATAGGTATAATGAGAGCAAAGGCTTTTGATAATAGACTTGGATGTGCTGCTTCAATTGAAGTCTTAAAAAGTGTAAAGGATAAAAAAATAGCTAATGTCAATGTAGTTGGAGCATTTGCATCACAGGAAGAAGTTGGATTGAGAGGAGCACAGGTAGCTGCTTATAGAGTAAAACCTGATTTTGCAATAGTATTTGAGGGATCACCTGCTGATGATAGTTTTAAGGAAGGAACAGCTTCTCATGGAGCATTGAAAAAAGGTGTACAGCTGAGAGTTGTAGATGGAGCTATGATATCTAATCCAAGAGTATTAAAATTTGCAAGAGATATAGCTGATAAAAAGGGAATAAAATACCAAATGATAGCAAGAGAAAAAGGATCAACTAATGGAGGAAAATATCACATTTCTGAAACTGGTATTCCTGTACTTGTGCTGGGAATTCCTACAAGATATATTCATACTCATTATTCATATGCCTCAATAGATGATTTAACAGCAGCTATATCATTAGCTGTAGAAGTAATAAAAGAATTGAATAAAGATGTAATAAAATCATTTTAATAAAAAAATCACTCATGAGATAAATTTATCTTATGGGTGATTTTTTATTTGATTAACTGTCTTTAAATAAACATTTTTCGTTAAAATACCCCCAAATTATCAGGTATTATTTAATAACTTGAGGATAAAAAAGTTTTAACTAAAATTTAAGATTCCCAAAATGGATCAACTTCAGTTTCTCCATAATAATATCCTCCATAAATAGTCACTGACATATCTTCATCAATATCAGGCATAGCATCTCCAATCCAATGATATACTTCTCCATCTAATGAAAGATACCCTTCTGGATGATTTCCAAAACATATATGTTTTAATAATTCCATACATTCATTAAAATTTTCACTTTTTGCTATATAAAAAACATTTTCATCTTCTTTACTGTTCAACTCACTTCCATCTCCAGTGGCAAATGCAAAAAGTTTTTCATCAATATCAGCAACAATAATTATTTCATTCAATTCACCATTTTCATCCTGCATTTCTTTAAATTTTTCCAAAGCAAGATTTATGTGCTTTGAAAGTTCAGGAACTAATTGTTTATTTCCTACTTCAAAAAAAAGTTTCCCCAATTCATTAATTGTTTTTTCAACATATTTTTCCATAATATTCATATCATACCTCCATAAATAAATTTTGTGTATTATAAATATAGCAGAACTTTTTTATAAAACATTCATTCTGACAATTATAATTTTAATTAAATATAAAAAATTTTGTTCTTATAATTTTTTCAAATATCATAATCTTTTTTGTTATCATTATAATTTCTATACTGTTTATAAATAAAAAATATACTCATAAATAAAATGATAAAAACAGTTATAGAAGATAAAATTATTAAAAGTATCTTCACAAATCCCCCCTTATAAATGACTAAATTCTTAATTAATTATATCTTGTTAAATCTTTATATATTTCTTTTTGCTTTTTGTACTCTTTTGAAAAAAATCCTTTGGTTACTTTAATTTGAGGATAATCAGAAAGTATTTTTCTTAAAAGAGTTTCAAATAAAGAAATTTTATTATACTCCAACAAAATCTTAACTTTTTTGCCATCTGTCTTGTAAAGATATATCATTAGAGAATTTCTGTATTTTTGTATTACTTTATGAGTATGTATCCATATTACTGAGTTAATATTTACTCTTTCAAGTGAAAATCCCCTATTTATTATAAGAAGATTTTCACGAAGCAATAAAGGAAGTGAATAAACAGCAAAATTAAGAGAAAGATTTTCTTTTTCTTCAGCAGTAAGAAGAGATTCAAAAATATCTTGATTTTTCCATATAGCTTTCCATACAAAAAACCAGACAAGACAGGCAAGAAAAACTACTATTGTAATAATAATAACAGCAAGAATTGCATCTTCTTTTCTTGATGGGCCAACAAGTTCTACCGGGAACCTAGTAGCTTCTTTATAGAAAAGAACAGCAAAAATTATTTCTATACCTAGAAAAATTCCCCATACTAGAAATAAAGACAAGTATTTTATTACATTTTTCATAAAATTTTTCCCCTTTATAATTTTCTATTCTTCTTCATTATCCTCAGATAGAGTTAGAATTTTTTGAAGATATTCTTGATTTACTTTGCTGGCTTCATCTATAGCTTCTTTCAACTCATCTTCTCCACCCCATATACTTTCTATAATTTCATATATGGAATAACTGCTGATTTCACTATTTTCCAGTTCTTCTACAAATTTACTTAAAATATCAGGATTATTTAATCCATCAAAATTACTTCCTTTATAACCATGGTTATTTGAATTAATTAAACAGGCAATAACTACAGGAATATTCTCAGAAGTTATGCCGAATTTATCTATATACTCTCCTACAAACCAGCTTGGACTGATAGAATGTTCAGAATCATTTTGTTCCATAAATTTTTGTACTATGTCACCATTTGAAATGTCAGCCAACCCTAGAGCAAATACCGCATATCCACCTACTGGAACAGCTTCTTCACTGTCTGCATCACTGTAATAATCATATGAATCCATTATAGTATTAACATATTCTTTCATTAGTGGGTGAAGTGCTGGATACTTGGCACAGTTATTCCAGAAAATATTTGCTTTTGTTTTCTTTAAATCAGGAATAGGAAGAAATTCTTTAACTTTAGAATTGAATTTTATGCTATATTCATTAGGGAATCCAGCTTTTATTAAACGAATTATAAATTCAATCATAGCTTTATATGCTTCTTCACACTCTTCTTTTATCTTGAGATCTATAATTTTATCAATATCATTTCCTAAACAAGTTACATATTTATCCTTATATTGTACTATATCAGCTGGAATCTGCCCTGTTCCAAATTTTAATATATTTTTAGCTTCTTTGTATCCTAGTTCACCAGCCTTTTTCAGATAATCTCGTCCATATTGTCTTTCATATTTATCAGTTCCATGTATCAGCATCATCATAGACAACCAGCAGGCAAGAGCCAATTCCTCTTCATTAGGAGTGTGACTTTCATTTACCTGAGTAAGTATGGCAGCTCCATTGGCAAATCCATAAATGAGATCAGTCATAGTACTGCTGAATCTGGTTTTTTTAGCTTGTTCAATAAGAGCAGTAAAAAATTCTATAAGATAGTTTCTGCCAAATTCTTCAAGAAAATTCTGTACTGCAGCAGAGCATATAGGAACTAGAGAATTATCTATTTCACTGATATCAGTAGTTTTGTATTCTTTATTTTTGATGAAGTTGTATATGAGTTCTTTACGCTTATTCAGACGTTTTTCATCTTTAGCTGTTATTCTGGTTTGTTCCCATACCTGTCCCTGCATATGTGGAGCATCTGTGGGAAGAGGATCACGAGAAACACTTAATGTCATAGTGATTCCAAAGGCAGCATTGTACAATTCTCCATAAGGTTCATTGTCTACTTTATTCTGAAGCCATTTTTGTATTGTTGGAACTATTTCATTTTTAAAAATTTCACTTGTCAAGAATTTTAAATCTATATCAGTTTGTTCTTTCATTCTGTTATAAGATACATGAATTCCATTAAATTCAAAGAAACATGTAATTTCATTATTTTCTTTTGTATCATATTCAGGCTGTGCTTTGTGATGATACCAAGAAAAATGAATTCCTTTTGCCCAGCCAGGCATAAATCTATCTTCAGGTAATGTTTCTTTTTTTTCAATAGCTTCTCTGATTTCTTTTTCATAAAATTCAAAAATTTCAATCATTTTATCTGTTACTGCTTTTACTTTGCTTTCCATTTAATCACTCTCCAATATTTTGTCTGCCCAAAGATGTATATTGTATGGGGATGTCTTAATAACTTGTATCACAATCTGTGATTGCATACAAGAAAGCTGAATATTCAATTACGCACTTAATAGTTGCTGAAAGTCTTTAAAAATTAAGATTAGAGAAAACTTTTCATCTGAAAATATAGAATTATAAAATTATTTCAAAGATTTTTAAAAATTA